>Ga0154020_10002255_pt1 | contig 23375 bp, 17 predicted proteins | sample Klosneuvirus_201_FD_109709 | JGI IMG/M metagenome (GOLD analysis project Ga0154020, IMG submission 109709) | Active sludge microbial communities from wastewater, Klosterneuburg, Austria - Klosneuvirus_20160825_MG | ecosystem: Engineered > WWTP > Aerobic digester > Activated sludge | place...
CTCCGAGCAACGTCGCGCTTCCTCAACTGCCTCATCTTCCCAAACGTGCAACACCTGGACGATTCTCACTCCGGGTGCATCCCGCCGGATCGCCGCATATTCCACGCTCTCCACCGCATCGACAATCTGCAACACGCCCACACCGCTGGCCCGAGCCTGCGCCGCAATCTCCGCCCCATCAGTTCGGCTCGTCAGCAAGAACGTCGCCACCCCCGGTGGCACCGTCCGTGCGATCTCTGCAATCCGACCATCCTCAATCACTCCGGGCCCGCTGGGCATCGCCGAAACCAGCCCAAGCGCATCGGCACCCAGCCGAACCGCCATCGCGGCTTCAGCCTCGCTCGAAATGCAGCACACCTTCAGCCGCGTCCGCACGCTGTTACTTCTTCTGCTCCGCGGGCGGGGGCGTACCTGTCGAAAGCTCCGTACTCAACGTCTGCAATTCGGCGCCAAACTTCACCGCTGTCGCCCGAAGGGCGGTCGCGTTGGATTCCAGGCGTGCCGCCGTCTCACGCACGGTCGAAAGCCCGCCCTGGGTCAGGTCCGTGCCCAGCACTTTCTTGATATCTCCCAGCCCGTCCAGCAACGGTGTGGACTCCGACTTGGCGTTCGCGGCCAGTTCCTTCACCTTCGCAACGCTCGCTTCGATATCCGCTTTCCGCTTCCTGCTATTGGCCTTGATGTCTTCGCTCTTGATTTCTGCCAGGTCCTTTTCCCACTTCTCAAGATGGGCCGTCGCCCGAGCCGCCATGTCATCCGCCTTGCTCTGCATTGACTTGACCGATGCTGTCAACTTGTCAAATGCCGCGGCGAACGCGTCAAACTTGCCCTTCAGATCCCCTTCCTTCACGCCCATGAGTTCGCGGAGCGCCGCCATCGTTGCATCGAGGCTCGCCTGCGTCGTCCCGGTCTCCGCGGCCGTTGCCTTCGCCGCCTGAGAGGCCGAATCGCCCTGGTTGTATGATGGGGTCGCGCAGCCGCAAACACCCGCCAAGACCAACAACGTCGTTACACCCACTCGCTTCATCGCCGGTTCTCCGTTTGGTTCCTCGCTCCGCGCTCTCGCGGTTGCTTCATACATGATACCTTTTTCCAGCTCTTTGCAAGGAGCCGCACAGTTCCCATGCCAATCCCACTGTTCCCAGATCTGCCGCTCGCCCGACGGCTCGAAGGCGCTGAAGCCGCATCCTCGCGGGCGTTCTGTGAGGCCGCTGCGGATCTTTACCCGGAGCATCCCATCCGTGTGGTCCCCTGCGGGGGTGGTGTCGGTCTCATCTACGGCCCCGCTGATCCGCTCAACGCCGTCAAGGGTGTCGGACTCAACGGACCCGTCGATCCGCGCGCATGGGACACCCTCGAAGCGACCTTTCGTGAGATGAACTCACCGGTGGTGATTGATCTTTGCCCGCTTGCCGATGAAGCCTTCATCACACTGCTTGCCGAACGTGGCTACCGCACAGCCACCTTCGAGACCGTCACAGTCCAGGCGTTTGAACCGACCGTCGGTCCTCAGCCCATTCTGGCGGATATCCCCGATGCGAGCATTGCTCAGGTCGATCCTTCCGACGCCACTGCGGTGGCCGCATGGGCCCGGGTTCTGGATGTCGGCTTCGCGGACGGCGGGGAGCCCTTTAAGTTCGCTGTCGACATCGGCAAGGTCAAGACGCGAATGATCTCGCTCGCCGCGACATCCGGGGGCGGTACAACCTCACACATGCTGCTGGCCACCGTCAATGGAGAACCCGCCGGCGGTGCCGGCCTTTCAATCCACTCCTACTTGCAGGTCGCCCACTTCGCCGGCGCGGCCGTGCTCCCCCGGTTCCGTCGGCGCGGCATCCAGACGGCTCTCACCTCTGCGCGAATCCGCATCGCGCGAGAGCAAGGGTGCACCTATGGCAAGTTCGACGTCCGCGCGGGCAGCATCTCTCACCACAACGCGGTACGCGCCGGCTTCCAGGTGGCGTACACACGCCCCCAGATGGTTCGAAACTGGTGAGCCCGACTTCGAGTTCCGGCTAGGCCGCGAGCCGCTTGGCCTGCCCGCCCTGTTTGCCAATCCACGCCGCGCAGGTCGCGATCAGCGCCGCTCTTTCAATGGGCTTGCTGGCATAGTCGTCGCACCCGGCTTCCAGGCACTTCCGCCGATCCTCCGCCATGGCGTGGGCCGTCAGAGCGATGATGGGCACGCGGCTGCCGCGTTCCCGGAGAGTCCGGGCCAGCGTGTACCCATCGACCTCCGGCATCTGCATATCCGTCAGCAGGATGTCGTACCCGTCTTCTCCGGCCTGCTCGATCATGTCCAGCGCGATCCGGCCGTTCTCGGCGATCTCCACCTGGGCGCCAGATTTCTTCAGGTGGAACGCGATAAGCCGTTGATTGTCTTCGCCGTCCTCGGCCAGCAGAATTCGACCCGAAAGCGTCATCGGCGGAGCGACAAGGGCCTCCTCCGTGACCATGTGGAGTATCTCAGTCCAGGGGGTGTCCGCGGGCACCCGGAGCGGCAGGCTCACTCGAAAGGTGGAGCCCTGCCCCGGCGTGGTGCGGTGAAGCGTGACACTACCGCCCATGAGGGCGGCCAGACGCCGGCAGATCGTCAGCCCCAGTCCGGTGCCGCCGTGCTTGCGTGTGACGCTTGTGTCGGCCTGCGCGAAGGGGACGAACAACTTCTCGACCTGACACTCCGAGAGACCCGGGCCGGTGTCCTCGACATCCACGCACAACACCGAATGAGCGACGGTCGCGGTGACCTCGACTTTGCCTTGATCGGTGAACTTCACGGCGTTTCCTACCAGGTTCAGGAGGATCTGCCGAAGCCGTGTCGGGTCCGTCATCGCCTTCACGGGCAGCAAGCTGCCGAGTTTGATCTGAAGGGCGATTCCCTTTTCCTTGGCCCTTGCCCCCATCAGCGATCCGACTTCACCCAGGACGCCCGGCAGGTCGCTCTCAACCTCTTCCACCTCGAGCCTGCCCGCTTCGATCTTGGACAGATCCAGAATGTCATTGACCACCGTCAGCAGGTGTTCGCCCGCGCGCTTGATGGTGGAGAGGTTCTCGACCCGCCGGCGTGGCGCCTGGCTGAGGTCGCCATCCTCGACCAGCAACTCCGTGTACCCGAGGATCGCCGTCAGCGGCGTCCGAATCTCGTGGCTCATGTTCGCCAGGAACTCGCTCTTAGCGGCGTTGGCCGCCTCTGCCAGGTCGCGAAGGCGCCGGGATTCGGAGATGTCGATCAACACGCCGCGGAGCGTGCCCGGCTTGTCGCCCCGCATCTCCACCGACACGAAGTCATCCACCCACACGTGCGAGCCGTCGGCCCGAACCATGCGGTATTGGTTGCGGTGGCATCGACCGGCGTGCGCCTCCTCCAGGCACTTCTTGAGCGCTGCGGGGAGATCGTCCGGATGGACATGCTGGTCCCAGAAGCCGGGGGTCATCCAATCCTGGATCGGGTAGCCCATCTTGGCGGCCTGCGGCGAAACGTAGGTATACCGGTCAGCCGCAAAATCAAACTCCCAGGCGATGACGTCCGTGCCATCAATGATCGCCCGCATGCGCTGCTCACTCTCCTGCAGCCTGCGTTCCGCTTCGCGACGCTCGGTGATGTCGATCAGCACGCCGCGCAGCTTCACAACCTCACCGCCCTGCACCTCGACGGACACCGAGTCGTCGACCCACACCGGCTCACCATCCGCGCGCATCAGACGGTATTGGAAGCGATGGTTCTTTCCGGCCTTCGACTCTCCCATGCACGTTGCGATGGCCGTATCGCGGTCATCCGGGTGGATGTGGCTCTGCCAGAAGCCCGGTTGCATCCAGTGGTCCAAGGGGTATCCGAACATGGCCGCCTGAGGTGACACGTACGTGAACCGTCCGGCCGCAAAGTCAAACTCCCAGGCGATCACCCCGGTCCCGTCGATGATCGCCCGCATGCGCTGCTCGCTCTCGCGGATGCGTTGCTCCACCAGCTTGCTTTCCGTGATGTCGCGTGAGAAGCACAGGATGCGGGTCACCATCGCCCCCGCATCATCCAGCACGGGTGTGGCCCTCAGGTCCAGCCAAATGGCCGAGCCGTCTTTCTTGAGCGCGCGATACTCGATCCGGGTGGCCCTTCCCGCAAGGTTCGCCTCTCGGGCCTTCAACACCATCTCCAGGTCTTCCGGGTGGATCCGCGTCGTGAAGTCCGAGTTCTTGAGGTCGTCGGCTGTCCAGCCCGTCAATCTGTGGTAGGAAGGGCTGACATACAACGCCTTGCGATCCGTGCTCATGAGGTTGACGAACTCGTCACCGCCCTCCACGAGCAACCGGAACAGATTCTCACTCTCGCGGGTGTTGGCCTGGGCCCTCAGTCTGGCGACCGTGACCCCCAGGAACCCGCCGGCCACCAATGCCCCTTCGGCCATGCGCTGCGTGATCGCGCCGGCCTTGGCGTGGTACAGCATCAGCTTGCCGGCGACTCCCTCATCGGTCATGACGGGAATGAACGCAACGGTCCCAATCGCCTCTCGTGCAAAGAGGCTGGAGTACTTCGCCAGCGACGCCTCAGTCGCCACGTTCTCCACGAGAATCGGATGAGCTTCGGGCTGGCCCTCGCGCCAGGGGCAGTGCCCCTGCACCGCGCTCTGATACTCCAGGCTCAGCCCCAGCGAACCGACGAAGCGACACACCCCATCCCCACTCCGTCCGGGATAAAGCAGCACCGCACACCGCTCGATCCCGGTGGTTCTGACGATCGACGCCATGACCGCTGCCGCGGCCGCAGGCACATCCTCAGCCCGGGCCAGCGCGGTCGTCAACGCGAGTGATTCCGTCTGCTCGCGAAGCGACAGCTCCGCCCCGTGCACAAAGTGTTGCTTGGCCTCAGCGATCCAGCCACGCACGCGCCACGCGATCAGTGGACCTGCGACAAGTGACAACAGCGCCGCATCCAGGGCCGACCGCAAGTGGCTGGCAGAACTTGGAGCGACAATCGGCAACGCGAACATCGCCGCGATCTCGGTGATCGCGACGATTCCGATGATCTCCAGAATCAGACGAATGTAAAACCGCTGGGTTGGCACGCTGATCTCACACGCATGAAGTGAAAGCCCACAAGCGGGCCAATCTTCATCGGCGAGGCTTGAACCCGAGTTGCTTCAACAGCTGGATTCATCCCTAATCCTTTCCCTCGTTCCGATAATCACGGGTTAGCATTGCGCGGGGTGGATCTGCCCATGAACCTGAACACCCACCCTTCTTTGTCGCTTTGGCCACGCCACTGGCCCGCGACACCCAACAGCCCGGCCACATTCAGGGTTCCGTCTCCTTCCTGGACCAAGGTTGCTTCGCCTTGGGCCAGTCGAGTGACTGTTCCACGCCCTCCAGAAACAGGTCCCTCAACCGACAGGTACACCTCCCGATGATCGGCCAGCCGTTGGGCTCTGAAACTCCCCTGTTCCAACAGGTCGATCCGCGCCGATACTCGAAAGGTGATCAACCCCCGACCCGCCTGGGGCCGCTGGATCATCCAGTCAAAGTGTGCAGATCCGTCCGGCAACTCATGCAGCAGCAACACCATGCGCATCCCCAGATCGTAACGCGGCCAATCCGCAACCCAAGCCCCCTTTCCAATCCGAACCTCCCAATCTTCCAGGACCAGCACGGGTGCTTCGCGGGCGGGTGAAATCGCGGTCACCAGGCCTCACCCCTTTCGCTTTGCACCTCGCCCCCATACACTCCTGCCCGATCAACCACGGAGGATTCCGATGACCCGCCTCGTACTCGTTCTCAGCATGGCCGCCCTCGTTCTTTCCGGTTGCACCGCAACCCGCACCCTCCCCCGCGTCAAAGAGGTCGGCGACCGCGCCTACCGCGACGGTCGCTGGGAAGAGGCCCGTGTCGAGTATCAGGAGTACGTCGATCGCAAGCCCGGCGAGGCCGAAATCCAGATGAAACTGGCCCGCACTCTCATCGAGCTCAAGCGATCCGACGAAGCCGTCAACTCCGCGGCCGTCGCCTACGACGCCGAACCGAACAACCCCGAAGCCATCGAAACCTTCGCCGCTGCCTTGTTCGAGGCCAAGCGCACGGACCAACTCTTCCGCCTCCTCAACGGCAACTGCGAAAAGCGCGGCCTGGTCGCCGATTACGACCGTCTGGGGCGCTACCAGACGAAGCTGGGGCTCAACGATGATGCGTCCCAGGCGTTTACCATGGCTGCCAAGGTCGACGGTGGCAAGACGCTGGACCCCCAACTCGCCTTGGCTCGTTTCTACCGGCATATCGGTGACAAGCAAAGCGAGATTCGCCGTCTCCGAATGGCCCTTTCCCTGGACCCTAGCAACCCCGAGATCTACGTCCGCCTGAAGGAGTTGGGCGAAATCCCCGGCCCCAGCCTCGCCCTGACCCCTGAAGAGGCCCTCGGCTCGAGCAAGTAACCGTACGCCACAAATCCCCCAACTTGCCCCGGCTCCGATTCTGCGCTATGTTTTGATCGATCCATCTATCCGGAATCGCGGATGGTTGTAGGTTTGAGGTCAAATGGCCAAATCAGCGTCGGACTTGTCGGTGACCCGGGTGCTGGAGGCGTTGGCCGAACCGGTTCGGCTGCGCATGGTCCGAATCCTAGAGGGGCAGGAGTTGGCGGTTGGTGAACTGGTCAAGGTACTGCAACTGCCGCAATCAACGGTCAGCCGGCATTTGAAGGTGCTGAGCGAGGCGGGGTTGTTGACAAAGCGCACGGCGGGGACGGCCGCGCTGTATCGGGTAGTGCTGGATGATCTGTCCTTGCCCGTGCGGGCGATCTGGATGGCCGTGCGCGAGCAGGTGGATGGGTCGGAGGATGTCCGGCGGTTGCGGGCCGTGCTGGCGGAGCGGCGGCTGGATAGCCAGGCGTTTTTCGGGCGGGTGGCGGGGGAATGGGATGACCTGCGGGCGCGGCTTTTTGGGGCGGACTTTACGGCCAAGGCCCTGCTTGCGATGTTGCCCGCGGACTGGGTGGTTGCGGACTTGGGATGTGGAACCGGGAACGCGACGGAGCTGTTGGCCTCGCATGTCGAACGGGTGGTCGCGGTGGATCAATCCGAGCCCATGCTGGATGCCGCGAAGTTGCGGCTTAAGGATGTGGGAAATGTCCAGTTCGCTGCCGGGTCGCTGGACAAACTGCCGTTAAGGGACAAGTCGGTGGATGCGGCGGTTTGCGTGCTGGTTTTGCATCATTTGCAAGAGCCCGTCAAGGCTCTCAAGGAAATGCGTCGGGTTTTGCGGGCGGATCGGGGCGGTGGGGTGGTCTTGATTGTCGATATGGTCGAACACGAACGACAGGATTACCGACACACGATGGGGCACACGCATCTGGGTTTTTCAGAGCAGCGAATGGTGAAGATGTTGGATGACGCTGGGTTTCAGGGGGCACGGGTGAGTGTTCTGGCGAGCGATCCGGAGGGCAAGGGCCCGGGGTTGTTCGCGGCGACAGGACGGATTTGAAGAGTTGTTGAGGTGCGTGGGCAAAGCGCCCCCGCGACCTGATTGAAGTGAACCTTTTACGGAGATGAACGTGACGACGATGACCAAGCCGAAGTCGGGTACGACGAAGAAGTCCGGCCTTATTGACGGGGTGGACTTCAAAGTCCGCAGCCTGGCCGAGGCTGAACTGGGCCGCAAAGAGATTCGTTTGGCCGAGCACGAGATGCCCGGTTTGATGGCTCTGCGGGCGCGGTACAAGGGCAAGAAGCCGCTGGCGGGCGCTCGCATCGCGGGCTCGCTGCACATGACCGTGCAGACGGCGGTGCTGATCGAGACGCTGGTGGACCTGGGCGCGGATGTGCGCTGGGCGAGCTGCAACATCTTTAGTACGCAGGATTCGGCCGCGGCGGCGATCGCGGTGGGTCCGAACGGCACGATTGACAACCCCAAGGGCACACCCGTGTTTGCGTGGAAGGGTGAGACGCTGGATGAGTATTGGTGGTGCACAGACCAGATCTTCAAGTTCACGGATGAGTCGGGGAAGATCGTGGGGCCCAACCTGTTGCTGGATGACGGCGGGGATGCGACGCTCTTGGTTCACAAGGGCGCCGAGTTTGAGAAGGCCGGCAAGGTTCCCGCATTCAATGCCAAGAACGATGCGGACGAGTGGGGTGTGATTCTCAAGCTTCTGAAGGAGTCGATCGCACAGCGGCCGCAGTACTGGTCGAAGATTCTCAAGACGATCAAGGGTGTTTCGGAAGAGACGACGACGGGCGTTCACCGTCTGTATGACATGCAGAAGGCCGGCACGCTGGCGTTCCCGGCGATCAACGTGAACGACTCGGCGACCAAGAGCAAGTTTGACAACCTGTACGGCTGTCGCCACTCGCTGGTGGACGGGTTGAACCGTGCGACGGACGTGATGCTTTCGGGCAAGGTTGCGTTGGTGCTCGGGTACGGCGATGTCGGCAAGGGCTGTGCCCAGGCGCTCAAGGGCCAGGGCTGCCGCGTGATCGTGACGGAGATCGACCCCATCAACGCCCTGCAGGCCGCGATGGAGGGGTATCAGGTGGCGACGCTGGATGACTCGGTCGAAGGTGTGGACATCTTCATCACGGCGACGGGCAACAAGAACGTGATCACGCTGGATGACATGAAGCGGATGAAGGACAAGGCGATCGTGGCCAACATCGGCCACTTTGATAACGAGATCGACATGCAGGGCCTGTACCGGGCTGTGGATAAGGGCGATGTGAAGCGGATCAACATCAAGGCTCAGTACGATGAGTTCCTGTTCCCGAAGGCCAAGAAGAGCATTCTGGTGCTGGCTGAGGGTCGCCTGATGAACCTTGGTTGTGCGACCGGGCACCCGAGCTTTGTGATGTCTTCATCGTTTACGAACCAGACTATCGCGCAGCTGGACCTGTGGCTGAACGCCAACAACAAGCCGACGCTGTCGGGCTTCAAGTACGAGACGGGCAAGGTGTACACGCTTCCCAAGAAGCTTGACGAAGAGGTCGCCCGCCTGCACCTTGAGAAGATCGGCGTGCGGCTTACGAAGCTCACCGATGAGCAGGCCAAGTACCTGGGCGTGTCACAGGATGGGCCGTACAAAGCGGAGCACTACCGGTATTGAACAGTGCGGCTGTAACTGAGTGACGATGTCAGCAGACAACGCCCCCGGCAAGTGCCGGGGGTTTTTCTTGGGCTCGCTCGACGGGCGGCGTTCGGCTAATCTGGTGGCCTATGTTCAGCATTCTCGAACTGGTTGGGCGGCTGGTACCCGCGATTGACATTGTGGATGTCGGCGCGATGTGGTTCGGGCAGGAGCACCTAGCGTACAAGGGCCTGCTTAAGAAGGGGCTCGGGCGTGTGGTGGGGTTTGAGCCGGTTCAGGCGGAGTGCGACAAGCTCAACGCGCTGGGGATGGCCGGGCATCGGTACCTGCCGTACTTCATTGGGGATGGAACGGAGCGGACCTTTTACCTTACGAATCAGTCGATGACAGCGTCGCTGTACGAGCCGAACACGGCGCTGCTCGCGAAGTTTCACAACATCGAAGAACTCACGCGGACGGTGGAGACCTGCAAGGTCCAGACGCGGCGGATGGATGATCTTGCGGAGCTGGCCGCGATCGACTTCTTAAAGGCGGATGTGCAGGGTGCGGAGCTGGACGTCTTCAAAGGGGCGACCCGGCTGTTGCAGGGGACGGTGGTCGTCGAGACCGAGGTTGAGTTCGCGCCCATGTACAAGGGGCAGCCTCTATTTGCGGATGTCGATGCGTTCCTGCGGAGCCAGGGCTTTGCGTTTCATACGTTTAGCTCGACCTCGGCCGTGATGTTCAAACCGCTGGTGGTTCGGGGAGATCCGACGGCGACGCTGCGGCAACAGCTCTGGGCGAATGCGGTGTATGTCAAGGACTACATGGCACTGTCGGGGCTGTCGCCCGAGCAACTGCTCAAGTACGCGGTGATCATGCACGAGGTCTATCAGTCGTATGACCTGGCGGGTGTGGCCTTGGCTGAATACGACGCGAAGACCAAAGCGGGGATCGGGCCGGTGTATCTCAAGCGTGTCGCGGGGCATTCGATCGCGGCGCGGCGGTAGAGGTGCGGGAGTCGCCAGCTTGGAACCACTTCGGACCTACGACTATCTTGTGCTCGCCCGGAAGCGTGTTTTTGAGTGGGCGCGACCGCTGAGCGCCGACCAGTATGGGCGGGGCTTTGCGATGGGGTTGGGGTCGGTCGGGAAGACGCTCACGCACATCATGAGCAGTGAGTGGTATTACGTGCGGCGGATGATGAAGCTGGAAGTGCCGCCGCAATCGCACTGGCCGATTCGGGATGAGCAGCCGCCGGAGTTTACGGCGTTGGAGGCCGCGTGGCTGGAGCAGGTCGGGCGGACTCGGGCCGCGATTGAGGGAATGCGGGATTGGAAGGCAGAGATTGAATATCGGGTGGAAGCCGATGAGGGGCCGCGGATCATCACGGCGTCGGCCGCGGATATCTTCACGCAGTTGGTGCTGCACGAGGTTCATCACCGGGCACAGGTGTTGAACATGTTGCGGCAGTTGGGGGTGAAGGTTGAGGATGTGGACTTCAACGCGTTGATGTATCGGAGGCGGGGGGTGTGAGGGGTTGTCATGGTCAGGTACTTCAAGTCGATTTTGGCGTCCCAGTACGAAGCGTCACTCTGCATGCTCAATGACTGCATCCAGAAGTGTCCGGAAAGGCATTGGGACGGGATGATTGGGAAGTATCCGTTTTGGATGGTGGCGTATCACACGCTGTGCTTTGCCGATTTGTATTTGTCACCATCGAAGAAGGAATGGCGGGCGCGGGCGATTCATCCCAGGGGGTACAAAGAGTTGGTGGATGAGCGTCCCAGCCGGCGGTTTGAGAAGGGGGAGATGCTTGAGTATGCGGAGTTCTGCCGGCAGAAAGTGGGAGAGGCGGTGGAGTGGGAGACGCTCAGTTCGCTGAAGGGGCCGTCGGGGTTCCGGTGGTACAAGGTGACGCGGGGGGAGCTGCACCTGATCAATCTGCGGCACATCTCGCATCACGCGGGGCAGTTGAGCGCGTTTCTTCGGAGAGTTGAGGTGAAGCCGCGGTGGGTGGGGAGTGGGTGGAGGTAGGGGAAAGCTCAAAGCAGCCAAGCGACAAAGCAGCAAATGCGGAGGGGGTTCGGGCGGTTCTGAGGTTGGCGCTTTGTCGCTTTGCTGGTTTGAGGATTACTTGTTTTCCGGTTGGGGTGGCCAGACCTTGAGTCGCTGGTCTTCGGTGAGGAGAGGGCGGAGCGTGTTGTTGAGTTTGGATTCGATGTCTTCGCCGCGGGCGACGGTGGAGGTTTGCACACGGTTGAACGGACCGGTTTCGGAGTTCACGCTGGCCTGGAAGGCTTCCAGGGTCATGGCGCCGAGTTCGGCATCGGCCTGATCGGTTTGGGCGATGATGTAGCGGTTGGCTTCGGCCAGGTCGTTGGTCCAGGTGCGGCGAATCGCGGCGATCTGGCCGCGAATGTCGGGGGTTAGATCTTCCAGGTGTTCCGCGCGGCTGAGAGTCGCTTCCATTCGGCTCTTGCGAAAGCTGAGATTGCCGAGCCAGTCGTAGGCCCTGTCGTGGATGAGCGCGAGGAGCTTGGTGGAATCGTCGGGCGGGAGGAGCTCGGTGATCCAGCGGGAGTACTTGCGGTTGAGGGCCGCGGCGGGGTCGCCGAAGTCGACGGCCGCTTTCTCCAAGTCGTCATCGCTGGGATCAAGCCACGTGTCGGTCTTGGACCAGAAGAGGCGGTGGTAGCCGGAAAGGACTTTGTCGAGTGCGAGTTCGTATTCGGCGAGATGTGTGGCGATGAGGGCGCGGGAGGCAGGGGAGAGTTCGGCTTCTTCGATGAGGGAAAGCAGGTTGACACGCGTCCATTGAGAAACGGTGCGTGTGGAGAGGTGGCGGAGGAGCTTGCGGTGCATCATGCGGTCGACGGCGGGCCAGTCTTCGCTGAGCTGTTGTTCCGTCAGGAGGGCGCGGTAGTCGGCCAGGAGGTCGTGCTGGGCGAAGATCTTTTTGAGGACGTAGGCACGGAAGGCGGCGACGAAGACCTCAAAATCGGCTTTGTGGTCTTTGGGCTTTTCGTGGGCCGCGGCCTCGTAGGTGCGGTAGCTGGCGTTGTACTTGGCGGCTTCCTTGGTGAAAGCGGTGAGGTAGCCGTCGAAGAGCTGGTCGGCGGATTGTTTCTGGGCGGGGGTGAGGTGGAGGAGAGTGCAGACCGCCTGGTGGTCCTGCTTGGAGACGGGAGGGGAGAGCAGGCCGGCGAGGGTGTCGGCGCGGGAAAGGGCGGGCAGGAGGAGGATGAGAAGAGCGAGGAGGCGGGGCATGAGGGATGGTATCGGATGGGCGATGGGTGGTTGCAGTGGGAGCGAACAGGGCTGGGGCTTGGGCGTAGTGGGTAGTTATGAAGTATGTAGCTCCGGGGCGATGGCCGATTGCGTTGGGGTGGGCAGTGGTGGCGGGAGTGTTGGTGGGGATTGGATCGGGGCCGCTGCAGGCTTATGCGGGGAGCCATTGGGGGCGGCCGGGGTATGGGATGGCGATTGCGGTGAACTTACTCTTGCCGCTGGCGACGGTGCTGGTGGCTGGCTGGCATCCGAAGGTGGCGGTGGCGGGGGTTGGAGGCCTGCTGGTAGTGATTGGTTTTACCGCGGAACGGTTGATGGAGATTCGGCCGGAGTTGTGGAACTGGGATGGCAAGTTTGTCGCGCTGCATACCAGCCCGATTCAGGTGGCCGCGGCGGTGGGGTGCGCCGTGGTGGGGTGTATCGCGGCGGCTTTGGTGGGGATGGTGAGGAAGGTGGGCGTGGAGGATGCGCACTTGCGGTGCGCGTGTGGGTACTTGAAGGAGGGACTTGAGGGAGGAGTTTGTCCGGAGTGTGGGAGGGACATCAAGGGGTGAATGCGTGAGGGGCGCCCCCGCATCGAAGTCGGAGGAACCGACTTCGATGGCACGACTTAGCCCGCAGCGCGGAGGGTTTGAAGGACCCAGTCTGGGGTTTGGGAGAGGAAAGCGCGGATGAGTTTGGCGCGGGACTGGTAATACCAAGCGGTGAGGAGGGTGGTGAGGCCTCCGACGATGGCGAGGATTCCGTAGAGGCCGTAAGTGAGGGGGAGGATCATGCCGGACATCATGTCATCGAGCTCGGGGTTTGCTGAGGCCTGCTTGAGTGAGGGGGAGTGGAGGGTTTGGTAGATCGAGGCGGCGCAGTAGAAGAGGATGAGGAGGCACAGGCCGAGTTGGTTGAGGGCCAGGAGGGTGGTGGCGCGGGGGTTAAAGCGTTTGAGCATGGATGAGCCGCGGAGCTCGTTGATGGCGCAAATGGTGAGGCCGATGGCCGTGATGATGGAGAGCCAGTCGCCGAACATTCCGAACGGGGCGGTGATGAGGGCGAAGAGTGCCAGGGACCAGCCGGAGAGTGCGGCGGCAGAGGCGGCGCGGCGGATTTTCTTGGAGCGGAGGCGGGCGTCGGTGAGCGCTTGGAGGTGTTCGGGGGATAGGGGGTTGGTGGAGATGATCGTGTCTCTGGGGTCAGGCATCATCGGCGATGGGCGGTAGGGGGCGTGAGGGGCCCTCGCCCAAGTGTGAATGCCTGAGGCAGCCACCGATTGCACAGATGGACACAGATGAGAGGAATCTGTGTCGCCTGCGTGAACTCTGGGGTCTGATCGGACCGTGATTCAGGCTTTGGCGGGTGCGGGGCGGGCGGCGACGATTACAGGGTCGGGGCGTTTTGGCTTGGGGTTGTGGGGGCTGGTGTAGTCCTGGAGGGCTGCTACGTCCCAGTCGCCGGCGCGGAGGGCTTCGATGGCTTTGACGCTGGCGGCGGCGGCCGTGGCTGTGGAGATCATTGGGATTCCGAGGCGGACCGCGGTAGAGCGGATCTTTCCTTCATCGGTCTGCCACCCGGTGCGGGTGGGGGTGTTGATGATGAGGGCGATTTGCGCGTTGGACATGAGGTCGATGACGTTCGGCCTTGCGCCCGCGGCGATCTTTTGGAGGATGACGGGCTTCATGCCGTGCTTCTGGAGGAACTCGCCGGTGCCTTGGGTGGTGTAGACCTTGAAGCCCATTTGCATGAGGGAGCGGGCCGGCTCGACGATGGCGGGGCGGTCGGATTCGCGGACGGACATGAAGACGCCGCCATCGCGGGGGAGTTCGGAGCCGGCGCCCATCTGGGCCTTGGCGAAAGCGACGGGGAAGGAGGCGTCCAGGCCCATGACTTCGCCGGTTGATCGCATTTCGGGGCCGAGGATGACGTCGACGCCGGGGAACTTGCTGAAGGGGAATACGGATTCTTTGACAGCGAAGGGGCCGCGGGAGTCGAGTTTGCCGTCGACCTCTTCGACGCCGAGTTCCGCCAAGGATTTGCCCATCATGACGCGTGCGGCGATGTTGGGCCACGAGATGTGGGTGGCTTTGGACACGAAGGGGGCGGTGCGGGAGGCTCGTGGGTTGACCTCGAGGATGTAGACCTCGTTGTCTTTGATGGCCATTTGGACGTTCATCAGGCCGCGGACGCTGAGGGCTTCGGCGAGTTGGCGGGAGATGGTGCGGATGCGTTCCTGGATTTGTTTTGGGAGGGAGTAGGGGGGGATGGTGCAGGAGGAGTCGCCGGAGTGGACGCCGGCGTGTTCGATATGTTCCATGACGCCGCAGATGAGGGCGCGGCCGTCAGAGCCCCCGACGGGAGTCGGGGGTTTGGTGCGGGGCGTTGCGGGTGGACGACCCCCGACTGCCGTCGGGGGCTCTGATCCGAAGTCTGCCACCACATCTACATCCACTTCGGTCGCGGCATCTAGGAAGCGGTCGATGAGGACGGGGGCGTCATCCATTCCCGAGAGTTTGAGAGCGGTGGTGACGTAGTTGCGAAGGGTTTTTTCGTCGGAGCAGACTTCCATGCCGCGGCCGCCTAGGACGTAGCTGGGGCGAACGAGGACGGGGTAGCCGATGCGGTTGGCGACTTCGACGGCATCGTCGATGGAGCGGGCAATGCCGCTGGGGGGGCGTTTGATTTGGAGGCGTTCAAGGATGGCGTCGAACTGTTCGCGGTCTTCGGCGATGTCGATGGACTCGACGCTGGTGCCGATGATGGGGGCGCCGGCTTCGACGAGGCCGTGGGCGAGGTTGAGGGGGGTTTGGCCGCCGAACTGGACGATTAGGCCGCGGACGAGGCCGGATGCCTCACCGGCAACTTTGGAATCTGGTTTGCTTTCGAACTTCTTGGCGAGCACGTCCGGGAGCTTCCATGGCGGAGTGAACGAACCGGAGCGTTCGTTGAGTCGCAGAGCCCAGATGCCGCGTCGAGTGCGAACGACCGCGCACAAGTGGGAGTTCGCCGGCTCAGTCGCGGTGACATGCTCGATCGTGAGAATGGTGCCATTGCCCACTCCCGAGGAGGCGTACCTCGCCTTCAGGTCTCGGCGGACAGATGCTTCGATCGGTGGACAGGAAGCCGAAACCGAGAAGCTCGGCCCGTTCAGGCGTTCAACTACATTGAGGACATCTTCGAGGGTGAGCGGTTCGAAGAAGAGCAGGTCGGAGGTGTCGTAGTCGGTGGAGACGGTTTCGGGGTTGGAGTTGATCATCACCGATTCGAAGCCGAGCTCTTTGGCGGCGAAGGCGGCGTGGCAGCAGCAATAGTCGAACTCGATGCCCTGGCCGATGCGGTTGGGGCCGCCGCCGAGGATGATGACCTTTTGTTTGTCGGTGATGCGGATTTCGTCGTCGGCGGGGGAGCCGGATTCGTAGGTTGAGTAGTAGTAGGGTGTGATGGCTTCGAACTCGGCGGAGCAGGTGTCCACCATCTTGTATACGGGTTCGATGTCGAGGCCCTTGCGGTACTCGCGGACTTTCAGGATGGTTTCGGTTTTGATGTTGCCGAGGTAGAGGTTGGCGAGCTGGGCGTCGGAGTAGCCGTTTTGTTTGGCTTGGAAGAGGATGTCGCGGGGGACTTCTTCGAGGGTGCGGTAGCTGCAGAGGACATCTTCGAAGTCCACGAGTTGCTGGATCTGGTCGAGGAAGAAGCGGTCGATGCGGGTGAGTTCGTGGACTTTGTCGATGCTCCAGCCCATTTTGAAGGCGTAGCGGATGTAGTAGAGGCGGCCTTGGCTGGGGACGGCGAGTTTGCGGGAGAGTTTGTCCCAGGCGATGGGCCATTCGATGGGTTGGCCGTCGGCGGTGCGGAGGCCGGTGGGGCTGGAGGTGCCACCCGGAACTGAGTGGATGCCCGAGCCGCCCATGACATCGAGGACGAGTTGGTCGCGTTCGACGGCTCGCATGGCGGCGAGCCACTTGTCGTTGCGATCCAGGCCCAGGCCGAAGCGTTTGACCTCCATGGAGCGGATGACTTTTTGGAGGCTCTCTTTGAAGGTGCGGCCGATGGCCATGGCTTCGCCGACGGACTTCATTTGAGTCGTCAGCGTTTCGTCGGCTTCGGGGAACTTTTCGAAGGTCCAGCGGGGCATCTTGGTGACGATGTAGTCGATGGCGGGTTCGAAGCAGGCGCTGGTGGTGCCGGTGATGTCGTTGCGAAGTTCATCGAGCGTGTAACCAACGGCGAGCTTGGCGGCGATCTTGGCGATGGGGAAGCCGGTGGCTTTGGAGGCGAGGGCGGAGGACCGCGAGACGCGGGGGTTCATCTCGACGACGACCATGTGGAACTTGCCATCCTTGGGGGCGGGGTCCACGGCGAACTGGACGTTGCTGCCGCCGGTCTCGACGCCGACGGCCCGCATGATGGCGAACGCGGCATCGCGCATCGCCTGGTATTCCTTGTCGGACAGGGTCAGGATCGGGGCGACGGTGATGGAGTCGCCGGTGTGGACTCCCATCGGGTCGATGTTCTCGATTCCGCAGACGATGATGCAGTTGTCTTTCTTGTCGCGGACGACTTCGAGCTCGAACTCTTTCCAGCCAATGACGGACTGGTCGATCTGGACCTGTTTGATCATGGACGCGGCCAAGCCACGGGAGAGGAGCTCGCGGAACTCTTCTTTGTTGTAGGCGATGCCGCCGCCGGTGCCGCCGAGGGTGAAGGCGGGGCGACAGATCGCAGGGAGGCCGATCTCTTCGAGGAAGTCGAGGCCCTCTTCGACGGTTGAGACCGTCTTGGCTTTGGGCATCTTGAGGCCCAGGCCCTCGACGATTTCTTTGAACTGCTGGCGGTCTTCGGCGCGGTGGATGACCTTGCGGTTGGCGCCGATCATTTCGATGCCGAACTCGGTGAGTGTGCCGTCATCCCAAAGCTTGCAGGCGCAGTTGAGGGCGGTCTGGCCGCCGAGAGTGGGGAGGATGGCGTCGATGCGCTGGCCGCGGGAGATCTCTTTCTTGATGATCTTTTTGACGGCGGCGGGCGTGATGGGCTCGATGTAGGTGCGATCCGAGAATTGCGGATCGGTCATGATGGTGGCGGGGTTGGAGTTGACCAGGACGATGCTATAGCCCTCTGCTTTGAGGGCTTTGCATGCCTGGGTACCCGAGTAGTCGAATTCGCAACCTTGGCCGATCACGATGGGGCCTGAACCGATGACGAGGATGGTCTTGATGTCGGTCCGCTTGGGCATTCTGTCACCCCCGCCTGTTCAGCGGGAGACTCCGGCATATGGGCTCAGTTGCAATGCAGCGCGCAAACTGGGACAGGATATGCGGAGCTTAGCGAAAGTCCATGATTCGCGGTGGCCGGGCATCGAAGTCGGAGGAACCGACTTCGATGGCACGGTCCCGAGGCTCAGTCCGCGGCTAACCGACAGCACGCATTTATCAGAGCTAAGTGTGAATAGGCCTGAGGGTAGTTTCCAAGGCCGCGGCCGGAGATGGGGTCGCGTTCTTCGGCGTAGAGGCCGAGCGAGCCGGTTTGCTTGGCGTAGACATCGAGCAGGGCGAGGGCGTCGGCTTTGCGTCCGACGAGGTGGAGGGACTCGATGAGCCAGCCGGTGCACAGGTGGAAGCCGCCTTCGGTGCCGGGGAGGCCGTCGTTTTCCTTGTAGCGGCGGACGGTGCCGCGATCCAGGAGGGTCCGCTCGACTGCTCGAACGGTGCCGAGGAAGCGTTCATCACCAGGAGGGATGAGGCCGGTGAGGCCGACTAGAAGGCACGCGGCATCCATCATGGTTTCGCCGTAGGCGGCGGTGAAGGCGTTGAGAGGGGAGTTAAAGCCGCGGGTGAGGACGTCATTGCGAATGGTGTCGGCCAGTTCGACATCTTCCGGTCGGATCGGTTCGCCGAGGAGTTCGCGGACGCGGCAGGCTCGGGAAACGGTGTGCCAGCAGAGGGTTTTGGAGTGGACATGGTGGCGCAGGGGGCCGCGGACTTCCCAGATACCGTGGTCGGGCTCGTGCCAGCGGCGGCGGACGGCTTCGACCATGGCATCCATGAGATGCACGTGTTCGGGTGTGAGCGGGGCGCCGTGCTCGGCGAGAACGGCGATGAGGTCGGCAACGACGCCGAAGACGTCGAGTTGGACTTGCTGGCCGGCGCCGTTGCCGACACGGACAGGGCGGCTGTTGCCGTAGCCGGACATTTCGGAGATCTCACCTTCGGGGCCCAGTTCGGAGCCTTTGACGGTGTAGATCGGGCGGAGGCGCTCCGGGTTGCCGACATCCTCCATGATGCCGTTGAGCCAGTCGAGGAGTTTCATGGCGTGGCCGGGGGAGCCCAGGCGAACCAGAGCGGCCGCGGACATGGCCGAATCGCGGACCCAGCAGAAGCGGTAGTCCCAGTTTCGGACTCCGCCGAGTTGCTCGGGCAGGCTGGTGGTGGCGGCGGCACAGATGGCGCCGGTGGGGCCGTAGCAGAGGGACTTGATGACCAGGGCGCTGCGTCGGACCAGGTCGGTGTGGCGCGCGGGGAGCTTGAGGGTGTTGGCCCAGGCCGTCCAGAAGTGGCGGGTGCTGTTGCGGCGGGCGGGCTCGGGGATGGGGGCATCCTTGAGGCCGTAGCTGCCGAGGCGAAGTTCGAGCGTGAGGGGGGCCATGGTGACCTCTGCGGTGCCGACGGCGGTCTGGTGCGGGCCGAACTCTTCGAGGCTCCAGCGAACTCCGGGGGCGTGGAGGGCGATCGGGTCGCTGCTGCCTTCGACAACGATGCCGTGCTCGACGACACGGAGGCGGGTGGGCATGCGGCCAAAGTCGATGCGGGGGGCGAAGCGGATGCGGACTTTGCCTCGGCCTTCGACCAAGCGGATGAGATCGGTCCGTCCCGCCCGTTGGAAGGCGCGGCCGGCGGAGCAGTCGAGATAGTCGGTGACGGTGAGGCCGGTGTATTCGGTGCGGAGGACGAAGGTATTGGGCTCGTACTTGCGGGAGACGATGGTGCGGTCCGTTTCGGGGACGACTTCGAAGAAGCCTGCCTGGGCGCCGCCGAGGAGATCGGCGAAGACGGGTGTGGAATCGAATCGGGGTGAGCACATCCAGACGATGCGACCGGCGGGGTCGATCATGGCGCAGGTGCGTTGGTCGGAGAGGAGGGCGAGTTCGTCGATGGGAGTGAGACGGCGGGCTTGAAGGACCGCGGCTCGAGCCTGGGCGAGTTCGCTCAAGAGTTCACGAACGGAGGTGTAGTCTTTGACGGAGAAACCAGCGGCGGTCTCGGCGCTGCCGACTTTGATGCCGACATCCCCGGGACGGAGGGCGGCGAAGGCGTCCTCATCGGTAAGGTCATCACCGATGAAAATAATGGACTGGGCGTTGAAGCGGTGGGCGAGCTGACGGATGGACTCACCCTTGTCGGCTTTGACCAGGCCAGTCTCGACGACAAGGAGGCCGTCGCGTATGAGCGGACAGTTGAGTTGCTCGGCAGCGGTGCGGACGGCGGCGCGGATGTCCGCGTGCATCGAGGGATCGACATGTCGATAGTGGACGGCGACGCCGGTGACTTTGCCCTCGACCAGTGCGCCTTGATAACGGGCGGCGACGAGCTGCATGGCGGCGCGAAGGAGTTCGACCTTGTAGTGGTCGGGGGGAGCCATGCCTTCAAACTCGGCGCCGTGGCCGCCGATGAGGAGGAGGTCTTTGGGATGACCCAGTTTGGTGGCCAGATCGTCGCGTGATCGGCCGGTCACGACGGCGACATGCGTCGATTCAAGTTGGGTGAGGCGGTGGAGGGCCGCGAGCGAGGCTTCATCAGCGCGGGCCTCAATGGGTGAGGGCGCGATGGCGGCGAGCGTGCCGTCAAAGTCGCAGGCCACTAACAGGATGGGTTCACCGACCACTCGATTGAGCTCATCCTGGAGTGCCCGTTCGATCACCTGTCAAGCACCTCGATGAACTCCTTGGCCCACTGATGGACATCGTGGCGGCGCACGACCATCCTCAGGATGGCCATTCTCTGGCGAGCATCCTGGTGGGGCAGGGTCAGTGCATCTTTGACCGCTTGGACGAGCCCGTCGACGTCTCTTGGATTGACAAGCAGAGAACGGCGGAGTTCTCGGGCAGCTCCGGCGAACTCGCTGAGGACCAGGACACCGCCGAGGTCGGGCCGGGAGGCGACGAACTCCTTGCAGACCAGGTTCATGCCGTCGCGGAGGGGGGTGACGAGCATGACGTCGGCTGCTCGGTAATAGGCGACGAGTTCTTCGCGCGCCAGATGTCGGCGGAAGTAGTTGACGGCGATGTTTTCGGGCTCGCTGAACTCGCCGTTGATCCGGCCGACAGTCTGCTCGACTTGCTCGCGAAGCTGCGCGTAATCTGGGACTGTTTCGCGGCTGGGGACGGCGACCTGCATGAGGACGTGCTTCTTAACGGTGACGTCGCGGCTTTCGAGCATGGTCTCATAGGCACGCAGGCGGGCGTCGAAGCCCTTGGTGTAGTCGAGGCGGTCAACACAGAGGATGATCTTGCGTGTGGCGCCGACCTGACGCCGGATTTCGCGGGCTCGCGCGATGGTCTCGGGCTTTTCGGCGATCTGGTTGAACTCGTCAAAATCGATGGAGATGGGGAAGGATCCCACGCGGACTTTGCGGCGGCCGACGAGAAGTTCGGTGTCTGTGCCCTCAGCGCCACCATAGTCACGGGCGAGGCGCGAGAAGTTGCGGGCGTCGGCCTGGATTTGCATACCGACCAGGTCGGCACCCAGCAGACCTTGGAGGATTTGGGTTCGCCATGGGAGCCAGGCGAAGAGTTCCTCGGGTGGGAACGGTATGTGAAGAAAGAAACCGATCTTGACGTCGGGGCGGAGTTCCCGGAGGATCGCCGGGACGAGTTGGAGGTGAAAGTCGTGGATCCAGACCAGGTCGCCGGGCTTGGCGACTCGGGCCGCGGCACGGGCAAAGCGGCGGTTGACCTCGACGTAAGCGCGCCACCAATGGCGGTGAAACTCGGGGGTGCGGATAGCGTCGTGGTAGAGGGGCCAGAGGGTGCGGTTGGAGAACCCGTGGTAGTAATCGCGGATGTCGGAGTCCGAAAGGGTGACCGGGCGCATGACAAGTCGCTCGTGGGCGAAGGGGCGGACGCTTTGATCGGAGCTGCCGGACCAGCCGACCCAGGCCCCTCGGCGTTCGCGGATGACCGGGAGCAGGGCGGTGACCAAGCCGCCTGGACTGACTTCCCACGTGCCGGTGCGGGACCGTTGAACGGGGAGACGATTGGCCACGATGACGATGCGCCGACCTCTGCGCATGAACCCTCCTGGGGTAAGAGACTTGCGGGCTTCTCCTGCTCTCATTACTCAGGGCACGCCGAGGCGAGTGCGCGGCGATGGCGTGTTGAAGCGCGCACTCTACAAGCCGTACGCTGCTTTCCGGTGCCCGGACGCACTTGATTTTAATTGTTTTGCCCTGCCGGCGTACCTCAATCGACAGAGCGAGCCAGATCCTCGAGCAGATTGAGGCCGCGGGCGACGGCAAGTTCAAGATCGGGACAGACGCTCATGGGATCCAGCAGCGCGCCCGTTCCTGCGCGGCGGAGCTGTTCGTATTGCTCGCCCGTCATGCCTGAGATAACCAGCCTCCGACCTTGCACCGAGAATCGCATCAGAAGGGCGCGGAGTTCTTCGGTCGCGTTGGCATCCAGCCGGGTGACTTCGCCCAGGTCGAGGATAACCACACGAGTATCAGAGGGGATGCGGTCAGACCATGCCAACAGATTGGGCATTCGATGGATGTGACCGTGGCGGTCGCGGTCTTTGCGCAGATGGAATACGGCGAGCGAGGCAGGGAGGTCCGCGGCATCTCCGAGGGTGGAAGAGGGCTCGATTTCGACGATCGGGCGCGTGACGTCCTGGTAGATGATCCAAGCCAGAAAGAGCACAGGTGGAAACATCGCCCAGCGCGGGAAGCGGTCGAAGGCGAGCGTGCCGAGGCATGCGCCCAGGGCAAAGCTGCCGAGGATGGATGCCAGAAGGGCGAGTCGCCGGGCGGTGGGGTGGGTGTGGAGGCTGCGGATCAGTGATGTGGGTGACCCGGGCGGATATGGGCGACTTCGGTCGCGAAGCCAGTAGAGAAACTGGACGACTTCCAGGCCAAGGTCGGTGAGGACACCTGTGACGTGGGTCGTGCGGACCACACCGCTGGAGATGCGAGTGATAGTGGCGTTCTGCAGGCCCATGGCCATGCAGGCCAGGCCGGTCATGAAGTAGAGGCCCGCCCCTGGCTGAACGATGCGTTGTCCGTGCACTTCAAGCCCGAATGCGAAGGCGGCGAGGAACAGCGCTTCGATCGCCATGGGCAGGACGTAAATGGACTCCCAGAGGCGGCGACGGCCAAACTCCGTCGCAAGGCCGGAGATCATCGCCCCGACCAGGAAACTCGTCAGAAGGAACAGCGAGAACCCGGCGAGAGACCACGATCGTTCAGCAACCTCGCGGCCGAAGTTGGATGTAGTTCCGGAAACGTGCGAGGTCACGGTCCCGCAGGTCAGGATGGTGATGATGTTGGTGTAGCCAGCAATCCAAGCCAGAGTGATCGCCAGGCGTGCTTGTTGGACGAAAGAATGGGCCTGGGCGACAAACAACCTGGGATCAGCTCGAGAGGAGAAGCGGGCAAAGAAGATAGCTTCGACCACTTTGCCGCGGTGGCTTGATTCGACCGCGGGCGCAGCGAGATCTCGGACCTCAATTGGTCCAACCTATCCACCGCTTTCGGCGTTCTCGGGAGCGGTAACGGGGGTCTGCTTGGCCTGCGCCGCCTGGGCAAGAAGTTCATCGGCGGCCTTGGCGTCGCCTTTTGCCTTCAGCACCCCTGCCAGGGCGGTCAGGCAATCAGCAACCCCGGGTCCGGACTCGCCGTGGCGCTTCCGGAGTCCGGCGAGGGCCAAGCGGTATGTGGCTTCGGCATCGTCGTAGCGATGCAGCTTGGACTGATTGGAGGCAAGGGCTAGCCGCGTGCCGACAAGCACCGCATGATCTTCCTTGAAGGCCTCACTCAGGAGGGAGACGGCTTGCGAGTAGTACGTCACTGC
>Ga0154020_10002256_pt1 | contig 23372 bp, 24 predicted proteins | sample Klosneuvirus_201_FD_109709 | JGI IMG/M metagenome (GOLD analysis project Ga0154020, IMG submission 109709) | Active sludge microbial communities from wastewater, Klosterneuburg, Austria - Klosneuvirus_20160825_MG | ecosystem: Engineered > WWTP > Aerobic digester > Activated sludge | place...
GCGCAGACCGACGACAAGTGCACCGTGTGTCACCCGCAGCAGAACGGCCTCGAGGGCATCGCCGACGTGCACCGCATCAAGGAGGACGATCCCGCGCTGCGCCCCGCGGTCGAGATCCTCGACGTCACCGGCGCCGCACCCGGCGTGGCCCCGCGCATCAGCTTCCGCGTCACCGTGGGCGGCCTGCCGCGCGACATCCTGACCACGCCGCTGACCACTCTGCGCGCGACCTTCGCCGGCCCCAACACCGACTTCGCGACCTACGCCCAGGCCACCATCGCGATGGCCAACGTGACCGCGATCGACGCCAGCGACGGCCGCTTCCTGTGGACGCCGCCGGCCTCCTTCGTGTTCCCGGCCACCGCGGCCAGCAGCTGGACGGCGGCGCTGGAGAACGCCAGCCAGCCCACCGGCCTCGGCCGCATCGGCGGCGACGCTCCGCAGAAGGCCTTCCTGGTCAACGGCACGACCTTGATGGCGCGGCGCCAGGTCATCTCCGCCGAGAAGTGCAACGTGTGCCACGGTGACCTCGCCGCGCACGGCGGCGGTCGGCAGGACGCGCGCTACTGCACCCTGTGCCACAACGCCAACAACCCGGGCGACGAGCGCATCTCGCGCCAGGAGGGCAAGGACATCTTCGTGGAGTCGGTCAGCTTCGCCAACATGGTGCACCGCATCCACGCTGGGCCTTACCTGACCAAGACCCACATCATCGGTGGCAACCCGCCCCCCGACAAGAGCAACTCGCTGGGCAAGCCGCTGGACTTCGGTGACATCCGCTTCCCCAACAAGCTGTCGGAGTGCCGCGCTTGCCATGTCGGCACCTCGTACGACGTGCCGCTGCAGACCGGCGTGCTGCCGGCCATCCAGGAGGTGCGCACCTGCACCGAGCCGACCACCGGCCCAACCGCCGACGGAGACACCTACTGCGATGCCCCGTACTGGATCGTCAAGGAGACCATCAGGGTGGCACCCGCGACCGCGGCCTGCATCGGCTGCCACGACACCGCCGATGCCCAGGCGCACGCCGGCGCCATGACCACCGTGATGGGCTTCGAGAGCTGCGCGGTCTGCCACGGCGCGGGCGATGCCTTCAGCGTGTCGCTGATGCACGGGCTGCAATGAGCTGGAGGGGCGCCCTCGTCCTGGCGCTCCTCCTCTTCGGCTGCTCGCAAGAGCGGGCGCGCGACCTTCAGCTCGGTCGAGGCGCAGTGCACGAGGCGGGGGTGCAGGACGTGACATCGGAGAAGTTCCACGGGCGACTCTTGTCCGCCAATGGCTACGACTTCGCGCAGTGCGCCACCTGTCACGGCAGCGACTTCTCTGGCGGCAAGAGCCAGAAGAGCTGTCTCGGCTGCCACCAGGAGGGGCCCACCGCCTGCACCACCTGCCATCGCGGCCCGGCCGGCGGCGCCCACGCGGCGCACGCCAGCGGCAACCTGCTGGGCAAGCAGTTCGCCTGCAGCGAGTGCCACGTGCAGCCCGCGACCTGGGACGCCGCGGGCCACATCCGCGACGCCCGCGGCGTCGTCGACGCGCGGCCGGCCGAGGTGCAGTTCGGCGCGCTGGCCGGCGCAGCGGCACGCTTCGACGCCAGCACCGGCGGTTGCGCGGGGGTGACCTGTCACGGCGGCCAGGCGGTGTCGTGGCACGGCGGCACGCCGGTCACCTGCGGCAGCTGTCATGGCGTGCCGCCGCCCAGCCACGCCGATGATCGCTGCTCGGTGTGTCACGCCGGCGCCGGCGACGACGTGCGTTCGCCGCTGCACGTCGATGGCGTGGTCCAGATCGGCCACGGTCGCAACGACTGTGCGGCCTGCCACGGCGGCGTCGTGGATGCCAGCGGTGCACCGCCGCCCGACCTGTCGGGCCGCTTCGACCGCGCCTCGCTCGGGGTCGGCGCCCACGTGGCACACGTCAAGGCGGGCCGGCTGGCCAGTCCCATCGCCTGCGCCAGCTGCCACGTGGTGCCCACCACGCTGGCCAGCCCGGGCCACATCGACAGCCCGGCGCCGGCCGAGGTCAGCTTCGGCGGCCTGGCCCGCGCGCGCGGCGCCCAGCCGACGTGGCAGCGCGGCAGCGCGACCTGCGCCGGCGTGTACTGCCACGGCAGCGTGACGCCGAGCTGGTCCGGCGGCCCCGACGAGGCCACCTGCGGCACCTGTCATGGCGTGCCCCCGAGTGACAGCAGCCATGTCTCGACCCTGACCCTGCGCGACTGCGCAACCTGTCATCCGCGCACGGTGGATGGTTTCGGCAGCATCCTCTTCAACAACGGGATGAGTGAGCACATCGATGGAACCATCGACGGCATTTGACAATGTGGTGCAGTCGCCGATGTCGGCGATCGCCCTGGCGTTCGCGCTGGGTGCATCGATCATCCTGGTCTGGTTCCTGGTGCGCAGGCCCAAGCTGACCCTGACGGTGAAGATCGTCATGTTCCTGGGTCTCGGCGCCATGCCCATCGCGGCGGCGCTGGCCGCCAACGTGGCCAGCTTCCAGACCATGTCGAAGCGCAAGTTCTGTGGCTCGTGCCACGTCATGACGCCGTACACCGCCGACGCCGCCAACCCCAAGAGCACCTCGCTGCCCGCGCTGCACTCGCGCTCGCCCTGGTTCGGCAACCAGAGCTGCTACACCTGCCACTCCGACTACGGCATGTTCGGCACCGTGGCCACCAAGATGGCCGGCCTCAAGCACGTCTGGCACTACTACACCGGCTACCGCACCATGTCGGTGGCCGAGGCGCTGCCCAAGCTGCACCTCTACAAGCCGTTCCCCAACCTGACCTGCATGCAGTGCCACTCCACCACGCTGCCGGGGTGGAGCCGCGTGCCCGAGCACGCCTCGCTGCTCGCCGAGGTGCGTGACGATCGCGTCAGCTGCGCCAGCGAGGGCTGCCACGGTCCGGCGCACAAGTTCTCCAAGGACGCGCGCAAGAAGCTGGCGGAGGTGCTGCCATGAAGCTGAGGCTGCCCCGTAACGAGACGCTGCTGCGCGTGGCCGCGATCGCCGCGCTGGTGGCACTGGTGCTGATGTGCTGGGGCCTGTTCGACCCGCGCGCGCTGCCCATCATCGTGTCGCTCAGCGTCGGCCAGGGCATCGGCACGCTGTCGTTCCTGCTGTTCCTGGTCGTCATGCTGCGCGATCTCAAGCGCAAGCCACCGGATGGCGGCGCATGATGCGACGACTGACAGGGCTCGGCGCGCTGCTGCTGATCGTGCTGGCGGCGCGTCCTGCGGCGGCGCAGTGGCGCCTGCGCGGCGACGTGCTGGCCGGCGTGGCACCGCCGGTGGGGCTGGTGGTGCTGGAGGCCGACGGGCGCGCCTCGTCGTGGCTGTCGGCCGAGGCGGTGGTGTGGACCGGGGCGACCAGCGCCGACAGCGCGAACGACGCGCTGGGAGTGGGCATCGGCCGCGGCGACAGCGACATCGTCGGCGACGTCCAGGTCATCACGCTGCACATGCGCGCGCCGAGCGGCCGCGCCGAGGCCCGGGTCGGGCGCTTCATCGCCGCGGTCGGCGCGCTGCCACCGCTGCACCTGGACGGCGCCGCTGCCGTCGCGCGCCAGGGTCGCTTCCGCGTCGAGGGCTTCGCCGGCATCCCCGCGGTGCCGCGCCTGGGCGCCGCCGAGTTCGACTGGACCGCCGGCGGCCGCGTGGCGCGCCGCTTCGGCAAGGAGGGCGCGCTGGGCCTGGCCTACTACCAGCGCCGCGGCGTCGGGCGCCTGGAGGACGAGGAGGTCGGGGTCGACGCAGCGTGGCCGGGGCCGGTCGATGTCGCGGCGCGCGCCGCGCTCGATCTGCAGGACCCCATCGGGCTGAGTGACGCCCACCTGTCGGCTGCGGCGCGCAGCGGGCCGCTGCGGGTCGAGGTCTTCGTGACCTCGCGCTCGCCGTCGCGCCGGCTGCCCGCGACCTCGCTGTTCAGCGTGCTGGGGGACGTCCCCGCACACCGCGCCGGGGTCAGCGCCCGCATGCGCGCGGCGCCCCGGCTCGACGTCGATCTGCTGGCCTCGCTGCGCGCCCAGGACGGCGAGCCCGGCGGCGAGCTCGCGGTGCGCGCCCTGCTGCGCCTCGACGACCGCGGCGACGGCGCCGTCGGCCTCGAGCTGCGCCGCGACATGCTGTGGACTGGCACCCGCGCCTTCCTGCGCGCGCCGATGGGTCGGCTGACCGGGTCGCTGGAGTGCGAGGCCGTCATCGCCGACGACCCGCACGGTCGCGGCGCGGTGTGGCCGTGGGCGCTGGCCGCGCTGCGTGCGGCGCCGGCCCGGCACTGGGAGGCCGCGCTGGCGCTGGAGGCCTCGGCGTCGCCCGAGTACAGCTCGCGCATGCAGCTGATGGCCTCGCTGTCACGGCGCTGGGACGTGCCATGAGGACCCTGCGCGTCACACGGATCGGACTCATCGTGCTGCTGGCCGCGCTGGGCCTGGGCGCCTGCGCGCGCCTGCTCGGCTACCGCTCGGCGGAGCGGGCGCCGTTCGCGCATCGCGCCCACGTCACCAAGGGGATCGGCTGCCTGACCTGCCACACCGGCGTCGACAAGGCCGGTGACGAGGGCCCGCTGCACCTGCCCGACACCGCCACCTGCGTGAAGTGCCACCAGAAGCCGCACGACAATCGCACCTGTTCGAACTGTCACGGCACCCCGGGCACCGTGGTCGACCTGACCGACGCGCGCCGCCACCTGCGCTTCGCGCACGCCAAGCACCTGCCCACCGTGAAGTGGAACTGCATGCGCTGCCACCTCGGCGCCGCCTCGCCCGGCGAGCACCTGCGCCCGGCGATGGCCGCGTGCACCGCCTGCCACATGCACGACGCCCAGTTCGCCGGGCGCGACTGCGACAGCTGCCACGTCGATCTGCCCGGCGAGAAGGTGCGCCCGATGAGCCACCTCGTGCACGGCCCCGACTTCATGCGCGAGCACGGCGCGCGCGCCGCCTCGGCCGTCGACATGTGCGCGACCTGCCACGCCGAGCGCTTCTGCTCGAGCTGCCATGGCCAGACCGTGCCCACCCTGCCCTCGCGCATGTCGCTGGGCGATCCGATGCGCGCCGACATGCACCGCGCCGGCTTCCGCGCCCGCCACGCCGAGGCCGCGCGCACCGACCCCGGCACCTGTATGACCTGCCACCGCCCCGAGAGCTTCTGCGCCGGCTGCCACCAGCAGAAGGGCGTCGCCGCTGGCCCCATCGGCGGGGTGCGCCGCTCGCCGCATCCGCCGGGCTGGGTCGGCCCCGCCGTGGGCGACAACCAGCACGGCCGCGAGGCGCGTCGTGATCCGGCCTCGTGCGCTTCGTGTCATGGTGGCGCTGGCGAGGCCATGTGCGTGTCGTGTCACAAGGTCGGCGGCGTGGGTGGCAGCGTGCACCCGCCCGGCTGGACCTCGACCCGGGATCTCGGTGAAGTCCCGTGCCGGTCCTGCCACCGCGTGGGGCCATGACCAAGCCGAAGCTCGCGCTCGCCGCCGCCGTCACGCTGCTGGCCCTGGCTGGGGTCGGCGTCGCGGCCTGGCGCATCTTGCGCTGGTCCGGCGCCGGTCCCGCGCTCGAGACGCCCAAGCTGCACGTCCCCGAGCGCTGGAAGGCGGTGCGCACCTCCGACGGCCACAACGTGCACATCGTGGGCGGCGTCGCCTGCGGCAAGTGCCACGACATGGCCCGCGACGGCTTCATCGCGGTCACCGCCGAGCGCTGCACCGACTGTCACGCCGACCACCCGCTGTCGATCCACACCACCTCGCTGGCGCGCGCCACCACGACCTGCCTCGACTGTCACGGCTTCGACGAGGACACCTCGCGCAGCCCCGACAACTGCGCCCGCTGCCACACCGGCGTGGGCGCCCACAAGCGTGTCGACCTGCACAGCCAGGAGCGCTGCACCCAGTGCCACCGTCCGCACGAGACCCCCGCACTGCTGCCGCGCACCTGCACCGAGTGCCACACCGAGGTCGCCCAGGCCAAGCACGGCAAGCGCGCCGCTGACGCCGGCACCTGCACCACCTGCCACGGCGTCCACGATCCGCGCGACGCCGCCGACAAGCAGTGCTCGGGCTGCCACCAGCAGCGTCAGCCCGAGCTGGCGCACGCCCTCGATCGCGGCCACAAGAGCTGCACCGGCTGCCACCAGCCCCACGTCTTCACCAAGGCCGCGGTGAAGCCGTGCATCGGCTGCCACCAGAACAAGCCCGTGCTGGCGGCCGACAAGCACAAGGCCTGTCGCAGCTGCCACGACGAGCACGCGCCAAAGAGCACCGAGGCGATCTGCGCCAAGTGCCACAAGGAGAAGACCACGCACCCGATGGTCGCCGCCGGCAAGTGCCTGGGCTGCCATCCCATCCATCCGCCTGCGGGCCAGACCTTCGCGGCCACCGCGGTGCCCGGCTTCGGCCCCGCCACGCTGCCGGCGACCTCGTGCACCAGCTGTCACAAGGAGGTCGCCACCGATCGCGGCCACCACGCCGGCAACCTGGCCTGCGTGTCGTGCCACGACACCCACGGAAGCCACGGCGGCGCGGTGATGCCCGACAAGGTCAAGCTGTGCGCGCGCTGCCACGCCCCGCAGGTCAAGCTGGCGCGCCAGGCCGCGGGCCACACCTGCAACGTGTGCCACCTCGAGCCGCACCAGCCGCAGAAGAAGCCGCCCGCGTGCGCGACCTGCCACGTCCAGCAGAACGCCACCGCGCCCGCGGGCCACCAGAACTGCATGAGCTGCCACGAGGCCCATGGCGGCACCCAGCTCGCCACCGCCAAGTGCGCCACCTGCCACGTCACGCAGGCCAAGCAGCCGCACAGCGCGGCCGGCAGCTGTCAGACCTGTCATCGCGCCCACGGCCCCGGCGGCAAGGCCACGCCGCCGACCTGCACGGCGTGCCACCAGCCCGCCAAGCTGCCCGCGATGCACGCCATCACCGCGCACCAGACCTGCGCCAGCTGCCACAAGATGCACGAGGCGACGCCACACTCCAACCGCGCCAGCTGCACCGCGGGCAGCTGCCACAAGACCCTGGGCGCGCACGAGCCCACCGCAACCTCCTGTATTGGTTGCCATCCCTTCTCGACTCCCTGACGCGAAAGAAAGACCGGGGAAACACCGCTCGGGCGCGTCGCTTGCGCGGCCCAGGGCCGCCAGGGCGCTCAGATGCTGGCACGACGCATGCTCCTTGAGGGCCACAAGGGAGCCGACATGAAGTGCCACGAACTGGAGCTGGGAAACGAGGAGCTGAACGCGTTCATCGCGCGGGTAGCCCGCGGCGCCTGTGCGGTCGCTCCGGCGCTGGGACAGGAGCGAGCCCAGGCGCTGGTCGACCTGGTGCTGCGCACCCGGCTGCGCAAGTGCGCGGTGTGCGCGCAAGGCGCCGACTGTGGCTGTGTGCGCCCCGGACGCCACCTGCACGATGACGCGCGCGAGCTGGCCAACATCTGTGCCATCAACGCCGCCGACCTGGTTGGCGAGGCCGGCACGCGCGCGAATCTGGAGACGCGCCTGGCCAGCGCGCTGTACGCGGTGTTCTCCCTGGTCATCCGCGACGGCAAGGAGTGTCACGGCTACAAGGCGGCCTCGCGCGGGCTGTAGCCGAGGTCGCGCGCGGCGCGCGCCCCATCCAGCACCCCCGAGAAGTGAAAGCGGTCGCGATTCAAGCTGTACACGAACGAACGCCCGAACAGCCGCGCCCGCAGCCGGTACAGCGGGCCCAGCAGCGGCCCCGGCAGCGCCAGCCCGATGCGCCCGGCGGCCTCGATCAGCGCCGACAGCGGCAGCGTGGTCTTGCCCGCGATGTTGTAGACCCCCGGTCGGTCGGCCGCCAGCGCGGCGACCACCGCGCGCGCCACGTCGCCGGGCGCGATCAGGTTGATCATCGGGTCGTAGCCCAGCGCCCGCACACACACGCGCGAGCTCAGGAAGTCCTCCAGCTGGCTGCCTGAGCCGCGCGCCAGCACCTCGGCCAGCCGCAGCACCGTGATCTTCAGGCGGCCCATGCCCATGCGCGCGCACACCGTCAGGTCACCCTCGACGCGGTCGCGCAGCCAGGGCTGGCTGACGCCGAGCTGCAGCGGGTGATCCTCCTGGATGGTCTCGGGAAAGCCTGGGCGCTGGCGATACACACAGGCCGGGCTGAGGTAGATCAGCCGGCGCAGCGTGGGGTGGCGCTCGGCCAACCGCAGCAGCTCTCGCGTCGACTCGACGTCGAGCGCGTGATGACGCGGGCCGCCATCGGTGGCGCGCCGGTGCAGCGGACCGTGCACCACGGCGTCGATGCCCAGCTCGCACACCGGCCCGAACAGCACGTCGTGCACCGCGCGGGTGCGCGTCCAGTCGGCCTGCACGCCGTGGATCTTGGGGTGCAGCGGCGCCTGCCCGCCCAGCGCCAGCACATGCTCGATGTCGGGCTGCTCGGCCAGCGCGCGCGCGACGGCGTCACCGACCGGCGTGCCAGCCCCCGTGCACAGCACGCCGCTCATGCGAACAGCCCCTTGCGCGCGGCCAGCCCCTGCTTGATCAGCGCCTCGACCGCCACGCGCACCTCGGCGGCGGCGGCGGCCACCACGGCGGGGCGGTCGGCGTCCTCGGCCGCGTAGCGCTGCCCGAGCTCGATGGGCTCGCCATACAGGATGTGATAGCGCACCGGCAGCGGCAGCGGCGTCATGGGGATCGGCAGATAGGGCGCCCCGAACGGGTGCAGGCCACGCAGCTTGAAGAGCTCGGGCCACTGCTCCTCGGCGCCGATGACGGCGGCCGGGATGACCGGCGCGTGGTGACGGATGGCCAGCTCGGCGTGGCCGACGCGCCACTCGGCCAGGTGATAGCGCTGTGCGCGTGGCTTGCCGATACCGGGCGCGCCCTCGGGGAAGATGAGCAAGAGCTCGCCGCGCTCGAGCAGGCGGGCGCAGCTCTCGCGCGCGCCGCCGATGACCCCGGCGCGCGCCACCAGGGTGCTGAACCAGGGCAGGCGCAGCACGAAGTGGTCGGCCACCGCGCGCAGCACCCGGGGCGGGTCGGTGAAGCCGAGCACGTCGGCGTACAGCATGGCGGCGTCGACCGGCAGCATGCCCGAGTGGTTGGCCACCACGATGCCGGGGCCGGTCGCGGGCAGGTGCTCGGCCCCGCTCGATTCGACGCGGAAGTAGCGCTGGTAGGGCACCCGCAGCAGCGCCGCGGCCAGCACGACGCCGTCCGGGTGCATGCCGAACTCGTCGAAGCCCTGCCCGGCATCGCGGTGCGCGACCTCGTGCAGCCGTGCCAGCTCGTGCTCCGGGATGAGCCTGCGTGTGATGGCCTGAACCAGTCGCTGGGATGGCTGCATGACAGCCCCCTTTCACCCCCCGATGCCGCTACCAGAACGTCCAGTGAAACCGGGGTGCCGGCCCCCTGGCCAGGCCCCGGATGTAGGCGACCAGCGCGTCGATCTGCGCCGCCGTCAGCTTGCCCTTGAAGTGGCGCATGGTCTGCCGGTTGCCGAACTTCACGCGCTGAAGGCCGTCCCTGATGGTGGCCCGGATGTGCGCGTCGGTCATCTCGATCTGCCACGCCTCGGTGGTCATGTCGCCCATGGCCATGCGCTGCGCACGCTGGTTGAAACCGCGGCCGCTGACACCATGACAGGGCGCACAGCGGGTGCGCCACAGCGCCTGGGTGGTCGGCTCGGCGCGCGCGCTGGCGACGCCGAAAACGCTGCCGTCATCACCGCCGCCTGCTACCCCCCCCAGGTTCAGCAGGGCGCAGACGACGATGATGACGGCGCGCATGGCATCCTCAATGGCCGTGGTGCCGGGCTGGTGCGACGTAGCCGGCCTCGCGCGCCAGCCAGCGCACGACGTCGAGCGCGCTCAGGATGCCGACGACCTCGCCGCCATCCCCCGTGATCACGATGCTGTGCACGCCCTCGTAGCCCATCAGGCCGGCCGCGCGGGCCAGCGAGGCCGTCTCTTCCAGGGTGAACACCATCGGGGTCATGATGTCGCCCACCGTCGAGTTGCGCATGCGCTCGAGGTGGAAGCCGGCGGGGAGCTCGACCTCGATGCCGTGGTTCTTCATGCGCAGCGGCTGGGTCGGCTCGTCCTCCTCGACGTTGCGGCGCCCGAACTCCTGCACCACGTCGGTCTTGGACACCATGCCGACCGGCTGGCCGGCGTGGTTGACCACCGGGACCGCGCTGATGTTGTGCTCGATCATCAGGGCGACCAGGCTCTCGATGTCGAGATCCGGGCGCACACACACGACTGCCGGAGTCATCACCGCGGCGATGGGCGGCTTCTCGGAGACGCTCGGCTCGGGGCCACCACCAGGGGGCCGCGCCGCCACCCCGTCACAGCGCAGGAACGACTCGCGCCCGGTCTCGTCGATGCGAAAGCCCGAACAGGACACGCAGCTGACGCAGTCGGTGACCTCCATGCTCTGACCGCGACGGTCACAGAAGACCGAGAGCTTGCGCCCCGTCTCACCCTCGCCCCCTACCGTGGTGCGCACACGCACCTCCAGCCAGCGACCTTCATTGGCTGAACCGTGTCGCTTCATGTCGGGCCTCCTGCCGCCAGGTAATGGAAGACTCGTGCCAGCGTGGCGACAGGGGGTTTCGGGTGCCAACCCCGCATGGGTTGCGCGGCCGTCCAGGTCGCGTGCAGTGGTTGCGCATGGCGCCCAGGGGGTGGCAAGCTGACCCCGTGGAGCCCAAGGCCCGAGTGCTGGTGGTCGATGACGAGGCCAACGCGCGCACTGCGCTGGCCGACCTCCTGCGCGAAGAGGGCTACCAGGTCGACACCGCCGCCGACGGCTTCAAGGCGCTGCCCAAGCTGGAGGAGATGGCGCCCGACGTCCTGCTGACCGATCTGCGCATGCCCGGCATGGCCGGCCTCGAGCTGCTGGAGCGCTCGCGCACCGAGGATCCCGAGCGGGTCGTCATCGTGATGACCGCCCATGGCGCGGTCGACACCGCGGTGGCCGCCATGCGCGCGGGCGCCGCCGACTACCTGCAGAAGCCGCTCAACTTCGACGAGCTCCTGCTGGTGCTGGCGCGGGAGATCGAGCGCCAGCGCCTGCGCGCCGAGGCCGGCTCGCTGCGCGCGCGGCTGGCCGAGCGCCACGCGCTCAAGAACATGGTCGGCTCCAGCGCACCCATGCAGGCGGTGACCGACATCGTGCTGCAGGTCGCGCCATCGCGCGCGTCGGTGCTGATCACCGGCGAGAGCGGCACCGGCAAGGAGCTGGTCGCCGCCGCCATCCACCAGTACAGCCCGCGCTCCGACAAGCCCTTCGTCAAGCTGCACTGCGCGGCGCTGGCCGAGACCCTGCTCGAGAGCGAGCTGTTCGGCCACGAGCGCGGCAGCTTCACCGGCGCGGTCGGGCGCCACGACGGCCGCTTCATGGAGGCCCACGGCGGCACCCTGTTCCTCGACGAGATCGGCGAGATCTCGCCCTCGGTGCAGGTCAAGCTGCTGCGCTTCCTGCAGGAGCACGAGTTCCAGCGCGTGGGCAGCGGGCAGACCATCAAGGTCGACGTGCGCGTGGTCGCGGCCACCAACCGCGACCTGATGGAGCAGATCAAGGCCGGCAAGTTCCGCGAGGATCTGTACTACCGCCTCAACGTGGTCTCGATCGAGATGCCGGCGCTGCGCGAGCGGCCCTCGGACATCCCGCTGCTGGCGATGCACTTCCTGCGCAAGTACTCGCGCGAGAACGACAAGCCGCTGACCGGCTTCGACGACGCCGCGCTGGCGCGCCTGGCGCACTACAACTGGCCCGGCAACGTGCGCGAGCTCGAGAACGCCATCGAGCGCGCCGTGGTGCTGGCCCGGGGCGACGTGGTGGCCGAGAAGGATCTGGCCGCCAACATCGTGCCCACCAAGGGCGGCCTGGGCCCCGGCGCGCCGGTCATCCCGGGCGCCAGCATGGCCGACATCGAGCGCTTCGCCATCTTGAAGACGCTGGAGTCGACCGGCGGGTCGACCACCCGCGCCGCCACCGTGCTGGGCATCTCGCCGCGCACCATCCAGTACCGCCTGCAGCAGTATCAGGGCAAGCCGCCCACGGGCGAGAACGACCCCAAGTAGCGGTCGCGACGTTCAGCCCTGGCGCGCGCGCCGCCCGGTCAGCTCGGACAGTGCACGCAGCGCGTCGGTGGTGGTGAACACGCCGATGACCTCGCCGGCCTCCATCACCACCGCCGAGCCATAGCGACGCTTGGCCATGGTCGCGGCCACCGTGCTCAGGCGCACCTCGGGGCCGACGGCGTAGGGCTCGTCGCTCATGGCGTCCTCGACGCGCACGGTCTCGACGTCGACGTCGGCGAAGGTCTCGATGAAGTGCAGATCACGCATCGACACCATGCCGACCAGCTTGCCGGCGTCGAGCACCGGCAGGTGGCGGATGCGCCGCTTCTGCATCAGCTGGTGCGCCACCGCGAGCGGCTGGTTGCGCCCGATGGTGTGCGGCTGCGCGGTCATGTAGTCGCGAACGGTTGCTGCGCTCATGGGCGTCCTCCTGCCATGCCACGAGGGCTGCATCTCGCGGGCCAGCGCGGGTGTCAGCCCAGATCGAGGTAGCCGTCAGGGCACAGGCTGGTGGCCAGCATGACGTCGTTGATGTCGGCGTGGTCCTGGTAGCCAGCGCTCTGGCGATGTGACGGATCGAGCCAGAAGCCGATCAGCTGGTTGCGCAGCGCGCTGGCGCCCAGCAGCTGGTTCAGGCTGACCCCGGTGGCCGGCCCGTTGCCGCGCAGGCGCTCGATGGCGGCCAGGCCGATGGCCAGCCCGAGCTCGCGAAACGCCAGCCGCCCTGCCGCGGGGCCCGACAGGGTCGCGCCGTCCAGGCCGCGCCGCAGCCCGTGGGCGGCCGCGGCCAGCACCACCTCCAGCAACGCGGCGCCATCGGGCAGCGCCACGCTCGGCACCAGGGTGGCCAGGCGGCAGGCGTCGACCAGCAGGCCGCCCAGCCCCAGCGGATCGGTGGTCACCAGCGCGCTGGGCTCGATCATGGTGGCGTATTCGGCCAGCGCGGCGCGCAGGGCGGCGCGGGTCTCGGCGTCGGCGCCGGGCTCGCTGGCCAGCTCGAGGCAGGTGACCAGGCCGTCGAGCGCATCATGCTGGCCCATCGACGCCACCAGCGGACGGGTCAGATCGATGCTCATCTTCCAGACCATGCGCAGCCGGGCGCCCGGGCGGGGTCGATAGCTGAAGGCGCGGTGCGCGGTCAGCGCCAGCTCGCGCGCCCAGCGCAGCGGCACATCACTCTGGGTGGCGTGGCCGACCGCGCGCAGTGCGTGCATCCAGCGCGTCAGGTAGTGGAAGTACTGACCGTCGCGCTGCCACTCCTGGCGCTCGTCGGGGGCCTCGCTGGCGGCGCGCTCGGGCAGCGGCTTGCCGATGCGCAGCCCGCCACGGGTTGGATTGCCTTCATCGGCGTCACCCAGCCAGCCGCGCCGCGGGTCGTCGAGGCGATGCCGGCCCAGCGTGTGGTGCACCGCGGCGACCAGCTCCAGCGCCAGCTCCTGCAGGCTGGCGTCGCCGGTCGTGCGTGCCAGGCCGAGCCAGTTGCACACCGCGAAGGCGTCGGTCCACAGGTAGCGCCGCCCGGGCGCGTCACCGACGAGGCCGGTGCGCGCCGCGAAGCCGGCCATCAGCTGCACCGCGGCGTCGACGTGCGCGCTGCCCGAGCGCGCGCTGGCCACGGCCGCTGTCTCTGCTCGCGTGTCCATGTCCATCTCCATGTCCCCCCATGCTGGCTCACCTTCCGACGCAAGCCGTGTGCCGCACGCGGCCTGCCCGGGGCCTGCAGCCTGGTCCCCGGCAAGCGCTGCGCCGGGCCCCTCCAGCCCTGAAACGGTTGCGCCCACGAGCCCGCTAACCATGCGTCAGGCCGTGGCACCGCCGATGCAACACCCCAGGTCATGACGACCATGACGACTGACCAGGAGTCCCGCGCCGCGGTCCGTCCCACGGGCTGCTGCCCCCCGTTCGATCCGCGCCCGTGGCACGAGCGCGAGGTAGTCTGGCACGACAAGCCCTTCGTCAAGGAGCACGTGCACAGCCTGCTGCACGTGCCGCTCGACATGGGCAAGGTGGTCACGCGCGCCACGCGCAAGATCGAGCTGGCCGGCGCGCAGCCCCGGCAGCCGATGATGCTGGCCGACGACAGCTCGCTGTGGGGCAGCGAGCTCTTCATCGAGGTCACGCGCGCGGTGCCCGGCGCGCACATGGTCACGCTGTCGGGCACCTTCATGACCAAGGTCTACGACGGCCCGTACCGCAACATGGGCAAGTGGACCAAGGACATGCACCAGTATGTGCAGTCGCACGCGCGTCTGATCGAGAAGCTGTACTTCGCCTACACCACCTGTCCGAGCTGCGCCAAGGCCTACGGTCACAACTACGTGGTGGCGTTCGCCAAGGTGGCGTGACGTGGCCCGCACTGGCTGCAGCTGCCGCAACCTGCGCCACCCGGCGCGTCTGGTGGTGCTGACCGGCGGCCCCGGCGCCGGCAAGACCGCCGTGCTCGAGGTGGTGCGGCGCAGCTTCTGTCGCCACGTCCTGGTGCTGCCCGAGTCGGCCGGCATCCTGTTCGGCGGCGGCTTCCCGCGCCACCGCACACCGGCGGGCCATCGCTCGGTGCAGCGCGCCGTCTTTCACGTGCAGCGCGAGCTCGAGCGCCTGGCCATCGAGGAGGCCGAGGCGGGCCTCATCGTGTGCGACCGCGGCACCCTGGACGGCTACGCCTACTGGCCACCGCCGCGCGAGGACTACTGGAGCGAGGTCGGCACCACGCACTCGGCCGAGCTGGCGCGCTACAGCGCGGTGATCCACCTGCGCACCCCGCCGCTGAGCAACGGCTATGACAACTCCAACCCGCTGCGCATCGAGACCGCCGAGGAGGCCGCCGAGATCGACGAGCGCATCGCCGACGTGTGGGCGCCACATCCGCATCGCCTGGAGGTCGAGGCCGCGGCGCTGTTCGAGGACAAGCTGGCGCGCGCCATCGCCCTGCTGCGCGCCGAGGTCCCGGAGTGCTGCCAGCCGCACAAGAGCTGACTTTGTATGTACACCATGTCAAGGGAGTGAACCATGCGCGCAAACATCTTCCGGGGCATCGACCGGTTCGGGCTGGAGCAGCGTGACAAGCCCTTCCCCGGCGCCGGCGACGCCATCGTGCGCATGACGCTGACCAGCATCTGCCACACCGACGTCGACATCGTGCGCGGCGTCTACCCGGTCAAGCCCGGCCTGGTCCTCGGCCACGAGCTGGTCGGCGTGATCGACGACGTCAGCCCCACCGTGGTCGGCTACCACCGCGGCGAGCGCGTGCTGGTGCCCGCCTTCACGCCGTGCGGCCAGTGCAGCGCCTGCCTCAGCGGACAGCCCTCGCAGTGCGGCAACGGCGACCACTACCACGCGGCCGGTGGCTGGCGCCTGGGCAACACCATGGACGGCACCCAGGCCGAGTTCGTCCACGTGCCCCACGCCCAGGCCAACCTGACCAAGATCCCCGATGGGCTCAGCGACGAGCAGGTGCTGCTGCTGTCGGACACCGCGTCGACCGGCTTCTGCGCCGTCGAGGCGGCCAACCTCCGGCTGGGTGACAGCGTGGCGCTGTTCGGCCTCGGCCCCATCGGGCTGTGCGCCGCGCTGGGGGCCCGCTTGCTGGGGGCGGCCCAGGTCATCGGTGTGGATGTCGACGACGCTCGCCTGGCCATGGCGCGTCGCCTCGGCGTCGACGTGGTGCTCGACCCGCGCAAGGTCGACGTGCTGTCGGAGCTGCGCCGCCTCAGCCATGGCGGCGCCGACGTGGCCGTGGTGGCGGTCGACAGCCCGGCGCGCTTCGAGGCGCCGCAGCGCTGCCTGCGCCCCGGCGGCGCGCTGGTCCGGGTCGGCGAGCACCACCTGGTGACCACGCCCTGCCCGGGCGGCAAGGAGCGCATGCGTCGCCTGATGGAGCTGGTGCGCACCGGTCGCATCGACCTGACCCCACTGCTGACCCACCGCTTCAGGCTGGAGCAGATCGCCGACGCCTACAGCCTGGTCAGCCAGCGCGCCGACGGGGTGTGCAAGGTCGCCATCGCGCCCTGACCGCGGCGATCGTGCGTGATCTCGGGTACCCAGGAACGCGCACGCCTTGCGCGTCCAGGGTCGTGGTGCGCAAGCACTGCCGGAAGCCCCCCTGGAACCGCCTCGCCAGGCTGGAACGGCGCTTGCTCATGATTCATCGGCCCCTCACAGGAGTCGTTGATGCCCAGCGCCCTCATCGAGCCCCTCGACGCCCGCTGTCCAGTGACCTGGACCTGGGACTACAAGAGCAGCCTGGAGCGCCTGCGGGCCCTGTACGACAAGGCCAAGCACGAGCAGTGGGACGGCCAGACCACGCTGGACTGGTCGATCCAGGTCGACCCCGAGCGCGAGAACTTTCCCGACATGCAGGTGCCGATCTACGGCACCCCACTCTGGAACAAGCTCGACGCCAGGAACATCCGCGAGCTGCGCCACCACCAGCTGAGCTGGACGCTGTCGCAGTTCCTGCACGGCGAGCAGGGCGCCCTGCTGGCGACGGCGCAGATCGTCAACACCGTGCCGTGGATCGACGCCAAGCTGTACGCCAGCACGCAGGTGGTCGACGAGGCGCGCCACGTCGAGGTCTACGAGCGCTACCTGCGCGAGAAGGTCGAGAAGAGCTACCCGATCAACGGCTCGCTGCACACGCTGCTCGACCAGATCCTGTCGGATTCACGCTGGGACATGAAGTACCTCGGCATGCAGATCCTGGTCGAGGGGCTGGCCCTGGCCGCCTTCAAGTTCATCCACAGCTTCACCTCCGAGCCGCTGATCCGCGACCTCACCCACCATGTCATGCGCGACGAGGCGCGCCATGTGGCCTTCGGCGTGCTGTCGCTGTCGGGCTACTACGCCACCCTGACCGAGCGTGAGCGCCGCGAGCGCGAGGAGTTCACCTACGAGGCCTGTCGCCTGATGCGCGACCGCTTCCTGCAGCGCGAGGTCTGGGACCACATGGGCCTGCCGGTCGAGGAGTGCGTCGAGCTGACGCTGCACTCGCCGGCGATGCGCGAGTTCCGCCGCCTCCTGTTCATGCGCGTGGTCCCCAACGTCAAGCGCCTGGGCCTGCTGTCCCCCTTCCTGCGCGCCCGCTTCGAGGAGCTGGGCATCCTGCAGTTCGAAAACGAGGCACCCGATGCGTGAGCTGTTTCCCATCCTGGACGACGTGATGCAGATGGTCCGCGACGGCGAGCTGGAGCGCGCCGATGACACCTTCCGTGCCTTCGACGAGGGGCTGCAGCGCCAGCTGCGCCTGGGCGACGAGCGCGGCGAGCACCAGGAGCTCCTGGCCCAGCTGCGCGCCATGCGCGGCGCGCTGGCCGGCGCGCGTGCCCGCGAGGCCGAGGAGCACGGCACCCGCCTGGCGCGGTCACTTGGCCGGGTTGCGGAGCAGCTTGGGCACGAGGTACGCGGCCCACAGCAGTAGCCCGGCCAGCCACAGCCCCGAGGCCAGGGTCAGCGACTCGAAGTAGCGGCGCGGGAAGCTCTCGGCGTAAATCCGGACGATGGCGGCGGCCACCGTGATGAGGCCGACCAGCGCCACCGGCCAGCGGTTCTGCTCGGCCTCGCGCTCGCGCCCGGTGTGCAGCAGCGTGACGTGCACGCTGACCGCGAACACCAGCAGCGACAGCCCGGCCACGAAGCCGAGGTGCAGCAATGGGATGCGCCTGAGCGGGTTGAGTCCCGCGGCGAACAGGCTGCTCGGCAGGGCGATCAGCGCCAGCCGGTACAGCACGCGGTGCAGGCCGCGCCGGGTCGCGCTGGCCCAGATCCCGCTGCCCACGGCGATGGCCAGGGTGACCGCCAGCGCGCGCAGGTACAGGCCCTGCTGCACCGAGCGGCGGTGCTCGACGAAGAAGCTGGCGATCACGGCCAGGCCCAGCAGCAGATAGGCGCCCTTCATCCACAGCCGCTTGCGCGGGGGCGCGTCGGGCGGCGGCTCGCCGGTCAGGAAGACCGGGGTCAGCATCGGCACCAGCGCCATCACCAGGCACAGCATCAGGCCCTGCTGCGCCAGGCCGCGCCCGAGGTCGAACGCCCACAGCGGGTTGCGCCAGTGCAGGAACCGGATCATCAGCGCGGCGCCGCCCAGGCCGCACAGCAGGCCGAGCGGGATCAGCACGAACGACGGCGGGATCGGCCGCGGTGAGCGCCGCGCCAGCAAGCGCCGCACCACGAACTGGGCCAGCACCAGCAGCACCCCGGCGAAGGCCAGCTGGGCGTGCAGCAGGCGATTTTCCCAGGCCAGCCACGGGATGGCCGCGCTGCCCACACACAGCAGCGCGAGCTCCAGCCAGGACAGCGGCTCGCCGCCACTGCGGCGCGGCACCATGGTGCCCAGGAAGCCGGCCGCGACCGCGACCAGGAAGGCCTGGGTCATGGTCACCGAGTGAAACGGCCCCGGCCAGACCCGGGTCAGGCCGCGCCCGAACAGCAGCCAGGGCAACATGCCAGCGCCGCCGATGAGCAGCGCCAGCGGGAACAGGACCCGGAAGGGTTCTCGTCGGAGCTGTTGCATGGCCCGAGGCAAATGCACGCATCACGCCAGCACGCGCGAACTGCACCTCGGCGGGGTGTACGCGCAAGCCTTGCGCACTTGGGCCCCCGCGGCCCCCATCTGGCCTGGGCAAGGGCCTTGCAACATACGATGGGCAACTCCGGAGGATGCCATGTTGCCCAGTGAAGCCCGCGAAGAGCTCCTGAACCAGCACGTCGAGCTGCGCAGGCTGCTCAGCCTGGCCGCGACGCTGGCCGGGCAGGTCCTCGCCGACGCTGCCGCGGGCACCCCGAGCCCCTCCGATCTGCCCGAGCTGCACCGCGTGCTGGCCCGCCTGCAGACCGCGCTGGCCGACCACAACAAGAGCGAGGAGGCGCTGCTCGAGCCCATGCTGCGCGACGCCGACGCCTGGGGTCCGCAGCGGGTCGCGCGCATGGCCGAGGAGCACAAGGGCGAGCACACCGCCTTCCGCAAGGCGCTCGAGGGTGAAGACCTCGACGTGGCCGCCCGCCTGCCCGACCTGGCCGAGGAGCTCGAGGCCCACATGCTCGCCGAGGAGCGCACCTTCCTGAGCGCCGGCGTCCTGCGCGACGACGTCATCGTGGTCGAGTCGAGCTCCTGAGTCTCACTGCACCGCGCGCACCCGCGCCCGGCCAAGCAACGTACACAGCTCCTCGTGCCGCGCCCGGGCATCAGCCCGCCCGAGCTCGATGAGCTGCGCGGCATAGTCGCCATCGAACAGCAGGTACGAAACCAGGTCGGTCTCGCGGCTGGCCTCCAGGTCGGCGACCCGGCGCAGCGCCTCGGCCGCCAGGCTGCAGCCGCTGGTGAAGCGCGCCGAGCGCACATGATCGGCCGCCATCGCCCCGAGATCGTGCGAGGCCCGCACGGTGACGACCTCGACGGGCCGCAGCGCATGCATGGGCCAGCCGATGCCGTCGTTGAGCTCGTGCACGAAGCTGGCGCCATAGCGGCGCGTGCCGGCGTGCAGCACGGCATTGAGCTGCTGCAGCCGCTCGACGTCCTCGTCGAGGTGATCGAGCAGCAGCGCGTCCAGCGTCTTGCCGAGCAGGTACAGCGGGCTGCCATAGGCGCGCTCGCGCGCCGGATCGGCCGGCTCGGCGGCCGGCGCCGACTGGCGCGGGATGATGACCACCAGGGCGTCGGCGCCCAGCTCCAGCGCGGGTGACAGCGGCACCAGCTGGCGCAGCCCGCCGTCGCAGTACAGCTGGCCGTCGATGCGCACCGGCGGAAACAGCAGCGGCACCGCCGCCGAGGCCAGCGCATGGTCCAGCGTGATGTCGCACGCGTGCGCCACCGGCATGCGCCGCGAGCGCCAGGCCGGCAGCGGCGCCGCGCTGCGCTGCGTGAAGACCACGCTGTGGCCAGTGGCGACGTGGGTCGCGGTCACGCTGAGCGCGCCCACCAGGCCGGTGTCGACGTTGTGCGCGATGCGCGCGAACGGGATGGTCTCACCGAGCAGGCGGCCCAGCGGCGCGCTGTCGAACAGAGCGGTCGCGGGACGCTGCCCGAGCACGAGGCGCGCCAGCATGCGCCCGAAATGCCGCACATTCGCCCCCAGCACGTCGCCCAGCCGGAGGCCCGTCCACATCCGGGTCAGGCGCGCCGCGGCCTCGCGCGGCTGGTCGGCCAGCGCGGCCAGCGCGCACGCATGCAGCGCCCCGACCGAGGTCCCGGCCAGGATCTGGGCCGGCATGGCCACGCCGATGTCGGGGCCGACCTCCTCGATCAGATAGGCCAGCACGCCGGCCTCGTAAGCGCCCCGCGCGGCGCCCCCGGCCAGCACCAGCCCGGTCTTGTGCGGACGAGCGCTCATGGGCGGGCTCCGGCCAGGTAGCGGTGCTCGATGGCGTCCATCAGCTGGCGGCGCGCCACCGTGGTCGCCAGGCTGCCGCGCTGCACGCCGTCCTCGACGCGCCGGAAGGCGTCGGCCAGCGCGGCGTCCTTGAGCACCTCGTGGGTCCAGCGTGAGAAGTCACGGTTGCCGGCGTGGTGCAGGATGACCTCGCCGTCGCAGCGCTCCAGCTCGCGATGCAGCTCGCGCACGTTGCCGGCGATGCGCCCGGTGGGCGCGCCGTGCGCGCGCAGCACGAACTGGTACTGCCGCGGCAGCGCCGCGCTGACGTACTTGTGCCAGTGCCGCACGTGGGTGCGCGCGCGATCGGCCATGGTGAAGTCGACCCGCCCGCGGCCGTGCCAGCGTGACAGCCGGGCCCGACCCGCAGGGCTGCCCAGCGTCAGCTGCAGGTCGGCCTCGCGCAGCGCGCTGCCACAGCGCTCGGGCTGGTAGGACACCAGGCAGATCCCGCTCTGGTCGGGAGCGAAGCCGCAGCCCGGTTCGGACGCCACCAGGTGGGCCTCGTCGACCAGCAGCCAGTGCGGCAGCCCGGTGCGGCGGCGCTGCTCCAGCAGCAGCACGAAGGCGCGCCGCATCCAGCTGCGCTTGCCGGCCTCGTCGAGCGACGACAGGTCGACCACCGCGCTGAGGTCGGGGTGCTCGAGCAGCTGGCCCAGCGCCTCGGGCGTCGGCGGCCCGGCCAGGCTGCCCAGCGCGACCACGTCACGCAGCCCCGCCAGCGAGGCGTGATCGCCCTCGGGATCGAACAGACACACGCTGTAGTCGAGGCCGACCAGGCGCTCGACCAGCAGGCCGAGCAGGTACGACTTGCCCGAGCCGCTGCTGCCCGAGATGAGGACGTTGACGCCGCTGCCCGGCATGGTCACCAGCGCGCCAGCATGCGTGCGCCCGAGCTCGAGCTGCCAGCGGCGCGGCTCGATGATGAGCTCGCCGCGCAGCAGGGGCCCTTCCAGCAGCGCCTTGACGGCGTCGCCCGCGCTCTCGTGCATGACCACGTCGGCGTGGGCCTTGAGGGCGTCGACTGCGTTGCCCACCGCGACGCCCAGCTCACAGGCGTCCATCAGGGAGTGATCGTTCTCGCCGTCCCCGATGGCCACCGTGCTGTGCCGGGACAGCGCGAGCTCGGCCAGCGCGTTGCCGAGGCCGCTGGCCTTGGTGACCCCCGCCGGCAGCACCATCATCTCGCCGCGGTTCATGGTCAGCTCGACCTCGAGGCCGAGGCGCGTGGCCTCCTCCAGCGCGGCGGCGGCGTGCACGGCCTGGCTGGCCAGGAGCACCTCGCCGGCGCGCACCGGCACACCACGCCGGGCCAGCGCCTGCTCCAGCGCAGGCGCCACCCGCGGCGCCAGCGCACGCGAGCGCCCGCCCACCATGACCACGGCGCCGTTCTCGGCCACCACGGCGTCGAACAGGTCGGCCACCCGGGGCAGCTCGGGGCGCAGCTCGGACAGCACGCGCCCGGTGACCAGGATCAGGCGCAGCCCGCGTCGGCGCGCCGCCCCCAGCGCGGACAGCACATCGGAGCGCGGGGGACCACCGGCGGTCAGCGTGCCGTCGAAGTCGATCGCGACCGCCTGGTAGGTCGCCATCGCCGGCTCACGCTGCGGCGTCCTTGCTCCCGACCGGGCGGGAGCTCGACGGCTCGGGGGCGGGGGCCTCGCCCGGGAACACCTGGGTGCTGGTGTCACCCAGGGTCGCCACCAGCTGGGCCGCGATGCGCGCACGCTCGGCGTCGGGCGCCTGGAAAAGCCCCAGGAAGACCTCGCCTTCGATGCGCGTCGGCGCGCGCAGCCAGCGGAAGCCCGGGCAGTCCCGATCCAGCTCATGGCTCAGCCCGGACCCGATGTGCGTCGGGTTCTTGCCGTCGCAGATCATCCAGAAGGTCGGGAGCGAGCCATTGCCCTCACGTGCCATGGTGCAGCCTCCACCCCCGGGAAGAGCAACTTCGATGCCGCCGCAGGGGGCTCCTGGCCGGGGCGGCGCCACCTGCAACGCGAGAAATTTGCGTGCGGTCAGCCTGGAGGTGCAATCGCCGCGCGCCCCTGAGCGCCCTTCCGCGCCGCCACGAGGCACGCAGCTTGCTGCCCCGTGTGCAGAAGGCGCACATGTCGAGCCCCGGCGACACCCGTCCGGTCCCCGCCGGGTGTCGCTGCTGCTCGCGCTGGCCTACCTGCGCGGCGCCACGCCGGCCGCGCACGATGCCGCGCGCTCCAGCAGCAGCCCACGCTCGCGGGCGTTGCGCGTCAGCCCGGCGGCGCGCTCCAGCGCCACCCGCGCCTCGTCATGGCGCCCGAGCTTGGCCAGCAGGTCGCCGCGCACCGCGTGCAGCAGGTGGTAGTCGGCCAGCGCCGGCTCGTGGTTCAACCGGTCGGCCAGCGCCAGCCCGGCGGCCGGCCCCTCGGCCATGCCGACCGCGACCGCGCGGTTGAGCTCCACCACCGGCGACGGCTGCACCCTGGCCAGCACGGCATACAGCGCCGCGATGCGCGCCCAGTCGGTGTCAGCGGCGCGGCGCGCGCGGGCGTGACAGGCCGCGATGGCGGCCTGCAGCGCATACGGCCCGGCGGCGCCGCCCAGCTGCTCGGCGCGCTCGAGCGCGGCCAGGCCGCGCCGGATCAGCAGCTGGTCCCAGCGCGCGCGGTGCTGCTCCAGCAGCAGGATGGGCGCGCCGTCGGGCCCGACCCGCGCCGCCGCGCGCGAGGCCTGCAGCTCGAGCAACGCGCACAGGCCGTGCGCCTCGGGCTCGCCCGGCGCCAGGCCACACAGGATGCGCGCCAGGCGCAGCGCGTCCTCGCACAGCCCGGGCCGCATCCAGTCATCGCCCGCGGTGGCCGAGTAGCCCTCGTTGAAGATGAGGTAGATGACCTCGAGCACCGAGGCCAGGCGCGCCACGCGCTCGGGGCCGCGCGGCAGCTCGAACGGCACCTGGGCCTCGCTCAGCGTGCGCTTGGCGCGCACGA
>Ga0154020_10002257_pt1 | contig 23372 bp, 18 predicted proteins | sample Klosneuvirus_201_FD_109709 | JGI IMG/M metagenome (GOLD analysis project Ga0154020, IMG submission 109709) | Active sludge microbial communities from wastewater, Klosterneuburg, Austria - Klosneuvirus_20160825_MG | ecosystem: Engineered > WWTP > Aerobic digester > Activated sludge | place...
CGCTGCTGGAGCGCGATCCGCAGGGCGGACTGGCGGCGTTCGATCGCCTCGGGGCTCACGTCATGCGCGCGCGCAGCCTTCGCCATGGGTGCAGATTCTGCGGACCAGTCCCCCTGGCGTCAACGTCACCGGAGCGAGGGGATAGGGATCAGCGCTTCTTGGCAGGCTTTTTCGCGCTGGCGGCCTTGGTGGGCTTGGACACCTTCACCGCTTTGGCCGGCTTGGTCGCCTTCACCGCTTTGGCCGGCTTGGCGGCTTTGGCGGACGGAGGCGCTTTGGTGGCCTTGGTGGCTTTGCTCGCCGCCGCCTTTGGCGCTGCTTTGGTCGCAGGCGCTGCGTTGGTCGCCGCCCCTGCTTTGGACGCAGGTGGCGCTTTGGACGCAGGCACGGCCTTCTCGGGACGCGCGCTCTTGGCGGCCTTGGTCGCCGGAGCGGGTACGGCACCCGGCTTGGCGACGCCGTTGGCCTTCTTGAGCGCCGGAGGAGGGGTGGCGAACAGGCGCAGCGACATCTCGGCCGCCAGCCGCGCACGCTCCGCATCTTCTTTGGCCTGGCGGGCGGCCTCGGCCAGCGCGATGCGCTCGGCCTCCTCGCGGGCGATGCGGTCAGCTTCTTCTTGGGCGGCGCGGATCGCTTCGTTCTTGGCCCGCTCGACCGCCAGCACCGCACGACGCTCTTCGCGGTTGGGGGCGTAGGCGTAGCTGGCCTCGATCCAGCGGGCGACCCGGGCCAGATCTGCGGCGCGCTCGAAGCGAACCTTCACCGCGTCTTCTCCCAGGAACGGATGCGCGCGCGCGATCCCGGAGGCGCGGGCCTCTTCGATCAGCTCGTCGATCAGCCACAGATCGAGGGAGATAAAGTCGCGGCGGATCTCCATCTGCAGGAAGACGTTCTCCCCACGCTGGAAGACTTCGTTGCCGCTTCGACGGTCGCTCGTGATGGACGGGAGCGTGTCGATGCGAGCACGAATCGCCTTCATCAAGGCCTGAATCTCAGGCTCAAGCGATAGTCGCACGGCCACTCGGGGAAACGTTATCGCAGACCCGCGAAGGCCTTGTCCACAACTCAGCGCTGAAGAGTGAAGCGGTTTTCCACGCCGAAGCTCGTCTTCCAGACTGAACCCTGGGTTCCGCCGGCGAGCGGCACTTGGTTCTCCCGCTCGACCCGGAGCTTCTGGTCCCCGGTCTTGAGCGGGCCCAGGGGCACGTCATAGCTGCCGGGGTCGTTCATGAGCTCGATCGCCGGCACGCCCTCGGGCTTTATCCACACCCGGTCGGCCAGCCCGTCGCGCCGCCACTCCACTCCCAGGACCTCGCCGGTATTGGCGGCGACGATGTCGTTGTTGTCTGGCTTCAGGATCACGTGGGGGGCCGGGCCGGCCAAAAGTGCCTCTAGGGAGTCGTTTCCGGCGGTGATCTTCAGCTTGAGGTTCGGGGCGTAAAAGCCGAGCTGGCCCTCATATCGGTAGTCGCCCTTCTTTTTGCTCGCGTCCCCATGGCCGACCAGGTTGCGCTCGGTGCCGCTGTCCTGGTCCACGAAGAAGACGTTGGCGCCGACGACGTTGCTGCCGCTCCGAAGGACGATGACGCTGAAGGAGGTGGAGTCAGGCTTACCCTCGACTATGGCCTCGACATAGAGCGTGTTGCTGCCGCTCCCAGGAGAGGTCGCGCCCCCGCAGGCTGCAAGGGCCAGGGCGAATGGGGAGATCCACTGCTTCATAAGAAGAAGATCAGCTGGGTCGTGACGCTGATGACCGCCGCGGGGGGACCCTCGAAGACCAGCATCATGAAGCCGTCGGATTTTACGCCGAGGTAGAGGTCGCGCCGGAGCTTGAACTCGATCCCGGCTTCGACCCCCGGCCCCCAAAACGCGCTCTTGGAGGTGTCGTTGTTGAACAGGAACTGAAAGGAGTTCGTGAGCCCCACAAAGGGCCTCACCGCGTCGGTGGCGAAGTAGTACTGCACCGAAAGCGGCACCACGTGCAGCAGCACCACCGTGTTGGGTTGCCGGTCGAGCTGCCCCGGGAAGGACAAGAGCGCGCGCCCCGACAACCACCAGTGATCGGAGAGCTTGTACCCGCCGAAGAGGCCGATGCCGAAGTTGTGGGGACGTAGCTCGGTGCCCGCGGTCAGGGCCATGTAGCCGCCTTCGAAGCCGAAGGTGAAGTTCCGATACTGGGCCTGCGCCGCCTCAGGGAAGGCCAGTAGCCCTGCGGCGAGCAGGGTCGCGGGAAGGAGCGCACGAGCCGACATGCAACCTGCTTGTATCGTGAAATTCAGCCGCTTGTACAATGGGCGCATGACCTCCCGGGGCAGTGCCCTTTGGCTCACGCTCTTCTGTGGCTGCGCCCACGCCGGCCGCAACTCGGCGATCCCCGAGATCGGCGGCCTGGTGTCCTTGTTCACCGGCACCGAGTCCTGCGCCGAGCTGCGCGCCAATTGCGAAGCGCAAGCCGGAGATCTGCTCGAGGCCTGCCGGAGCGAGGTCGATCTGCGCTGCACCGGCGACATCGCGGAGCGGGAGCTGGAGCTGAAGGCGACGATGGCCGTCGCGCCCCGCGCCGCCGCCCTCAACGACCTCGGCACGATCCTGTTTTACAAGAGCCCCGCCGACTACGTGGGCGCGTGCGGCGCCTTCGAGCAGGCGATGACGCTCGATCCTGGCTTCGCTATCGCCCGCGAGAACTACATGAGCTGCTTGCTTCGGCGGGCGATGGTCGCCGAGACGCTCGAGGCGCGCTGGCTCCTCGTCGACACCGTGACCTCGGTGGCCAAGAGTCTGCTCGCCAAGGCTCCGCGGCACGATCGCGCCGAGCGGGCGCTGGGCCTGGTGGAGCTCATCCTCAAGCGGTACGAACGCTCGATGCCCCACTTTCAGCGCTGCCTCGAGTACGCGCCGCTCGAGCCGACCTGCAGCCATTTCCTGGGGGTCGCGCTGCTCGGCAACGGCCGCTGCGCCAGCGCGCGCCTCAAGTTCGAGGTGGCCGAGCGCATGTGTCAGGACGCCCCTGCCGTCTGTGGCCCGGCCCGTCGCGGCCTGCGCACGGCGGCCCTGGCTTGTGGTCAGCCCGATCCCAACCCCGACGATCAGCTCGACGTCGTCTTGGCGGGCGCCAAGCGTCACTTCGATCTCGGCCTGATCTACGCCGAGACCGGGGCGTTGGCGAAGGCCGAGGCGGAGTGGACCAGCGCGGTGGACACGGATCCCCATCACTGTCCCTCTCACCTGAGGCTAGCCCTCGTCGCGCGCGAGCGCTTCGATCAGCGGCTGGCGGCGCGGCGCTGCGAGGACTACCTGTCCTGCATTCTTGGGCGGACCAACGACGAACCAACAACGCTGTGGGGGGACGGGCCGAGAAAGTGTCAGCAGATCGCCTTCGGGCGACCTGTGTGGTGATCTGTATGACTTCCTTAGACATTGACGCCTACCCCCCTCGCCGAGAATCATGGGCCTCCCAAGTGCGGACGTTCGGGCTGATTCTCATCCTCGCTCAGGTCGCCGGCTGCGGCGCATGCACGCCTGACGCACCACATCCGGAGGCCATCCGGCGCGCCGACATGGGCGTGAACTACTTGAACCAAGGGCAGTGCGTAGAGGCCGAAGAGAGCTGCCGGCTCGCCCTGGAGTACGGGCCCCGCTTCGCCCATCCTTACAACTGCTTGGGGATGGTGGAGCTCACCTGCCGCAACGACCTCGACAAGGCCCGGCAGTTCTTCAAGGACGCGCTCTCGGTCGATCCTGACTTCGCCGAGGCCCACAACAACCTAGGAGCGGTCTTCTTCCGCTCCAACCCGCCCGACTACAACGCGGCCTGCGACCAATTCAAGGCCGCCATCGAGATCGACCCCGGCTACAACGACGGCCGGGAGAACTACTGCATGTGCCTGGCGAGGAAGGGGATCATCACCGGGGACCAAGGCCACCCCGAGGAGCGGGCCAGCTTGTTCACCGAGGCCCGCAGCCATTGCATCCGCCTCCTGGAGCAGAACCCCAACAACTTCAACGGTCGCCATCACCTCGGGCTGATGGACATGATGGACCAGAAGTACGAGTCGGCCGAACAGAACTTCAAACGTTGCTTGGAGATCGATCCCGAGAACCCCGTATGCAGCTACAACCTAGGGGTGCTCTACACGCTGACGCAGCGCTGCGAGCTGGCCATCCCCCAGTACATCAGCGCGCTCCGGAACGGGCAGGGCCCCGGCAATGAGGTCTCCATCGGCGCCCGCAAGGGCCTGGCGGATGCCTACGAGCAATGCGCCAAGAAGGACGGGGCGCTCCTCGTCTTCCTCGATCGCATCAAGAGCGACCCGGGCAACCCCAAGCACCACTACGACCTCGGCAATACCTACTCAGAGAAGGGGCTCAGCGATCAGGCGGTCAACGAGTGGGAGAACACCGTGCGGCTCGACCCGCTGTATTGTCCGGCGCACTACGCGCTGGCCATGGTCGCCAACAAGAACCTCGACAGCGCCATCACCATCCGGCGCTGCCAGGACTACGTCGCTTGTGTCACCGAGCGCAGCCGCAACGAGTCGGTCGATCAGTTCAACGAGAACGTCAGCCGCTGCAAGACGCTCGTGAAGAAACTCGAGATGGAGTGAGGATTGGCCTCACGTGGAGCATCGAAGGCGGTGAGTAAGGCGGTGAACATACCGCCCGTTCATCTCATCGTGCGCCTCGAGCTCCCCGACAAGCCTCCGCGGGAGTTCTCCTACGACTTCCGCCAAGAGGTCATCACCATCGGCCGCGATCCGGGGAACGACATCCAGATCCCGCTGACCACGGTGTCACGGAAGCACTCCCGCATCTTCTTCGAGCTCGGCGACTACTTTCTGGAAGATCTCGGCTCCACGCACGGGACCAACCACAACGGAAAACGCCTAGGCAGCCGAGAGAAGCGCCTCCTCCGGGACGGCGATTCGATCTCGGTCATGTCCTTCTCCTTGGTGTTCAAGACCTCGGCCGGCACCTTGCTCGATCGGCAGCCGGGCGAGAAGACCGAGGCCCTGGCTCGCCGCATGGTGCAAGAAGTCTTGCAGTCGCTCGGCGGGCCCAGCATGGAGCCGCCCTGCCTCCGGGTCATGGACGGGGCGGACGAGGGGCGGCGCCTCGAGATCCAAGAGGACCAGGCCGAGGTCACGCTGGGCCGCAGCCCAGAGTGCGACTTTGCGCTCAACGATCAGAACATCTCGCGGCGCCATGCGCTGATCAAACGCACCTGGAACGGCTTCACGGTCCAGGACCTGGGCAGCAAGAACGGCGTCCTCGTCAACGGCAAGCGCGCCGACGGACCGGCACCGATCAAGGACGGCGACGAGATCCAGGTCGGCGGGATCAAGATGACCTTCATCGATCCGGCCTCGCGCATTCTCGATCAGTTCGGCGTCCTCTCCGACGAGACCGTGGGCAAGCCCGACGCAGAGATCGGCGAGCAAGCCGAGGACCAACCGCCCGAGGAGGCGCCGGAGGAAGAGGCGCCCCCGGAGGACGAGAGCCCTCCGGAGGAGTCAGCGCCGGAGCCCGAGCCCGAGGAAGAAGAGCAGGCCGAAGAGCAGGTCGAGGTCCCCGAGGGGATGCTGGAAGGCGCGAAGACCTCAGGGATCGGGGCGGAGGTCGCGATCTTGGTGGTCGGAGGGCTGTTCTTGCTCGCCGCCGTGGCGCTCGCGGTCTGGCTGTTCTTGTAGCCGCTTAGAGCCGGATACGACCAACGTAGGTGTGGCGGACCTCCGCCTGCAGATCGATCCGGATCCCGGCCGCGGTGTTGCTCTGGGTGTCGATTTTTTGGCCTCCGACCCGCTCGAAGTACACCCACGCCGAACGGTCGGCCACGTTGGCCAGCTCGGGGTCGCTGCGCATCACGTCCAGCAGCATCAGCGGGATCTCGAACAGCGCGCGCTCCTCGTTGAGATCAGACAGCGCGGTCAGCTCATAGCTCGGTCCTAGGATGCGCAAGCGAACGCGCGTGAGCGGGACCTTGTCGCCCTTGTTCCAGGTGAACACCAGCGCTCCGGTGAGGCTCGCCGCGTCGATCTCGGTCGACAGCAAGGTCAGCGACTCCAGCGAGGGCTTGAACTCGGCGGGGATGTTGATGACCCGGGTCGGGCTCGGCCAGGTCCGGTTGAGGCCCTGTTTGCCGCCGCCGTCCACGCTGAAGGTCTTGAGGTTCAGCATGTTCGTCGTCATGTCGCGCACGGGAAACGAGAGCACTGGCGTGGTCGGGGACGGCCGCACCTCGTAGCCGCGGACTGGCGCGCTGACGAACTGCGCCTTGTAGACCACGCCATTGAGCCCGTTGTCGTCGCTCTTGATGTTGATGGTGCCGATATCGGCGGGGACGCGGCCAAAGTATCGCTCCCGCAAGCTCACCTTGTACTGCGCGTCGACCTCGTTGATGTCGCAGGGCTTGTTGGGCAGGCCGTCGACCATGCAGCCGGGCACCGTCGACGGCGGGGTATGGGTCGCGGTGCGCACGTCGAAGACCGAGACGGTGAGCGTGGACCCGGTCGTCCCTCCCTGGAAGGTCTTCACCACCTCGGCCAGGTCGACCTCGGCGACGTGGGAGATCGGGATGCTCACGGGCGGCGGCGCGCGACCGGCGTCGAAGGTGAAGATCGAACCATCGATCGCCCCGCCGTCGAGGGGCGGATTGGCGTTGGTGATGCTGGTGTCGAGGACGCTCGCGTCGCCGAGCTCGGCGGGGCGCGTGAGGCCGCAGATGTTGAGGTCGGGGAGGCAGACGGAGCCGATCCCACAGGCCGAACAGAAGCGATCCGTTCCACCCAAGAGCACGCAGAAGGGCTGCACGGGGTCCTTGCAATCGGAGTCGGCCGTGCACCGCTGCTGCCGCTCGCTACCCGCGGTGCAGGCCTGAACGCAGCTGCCGAGATAGCAGACGCTGCCGGCTGGGCATTCGATCGACGACGAAGGCAGATCGCGCGTGGCCCCGCTCTGAGTGCAGGCCCCGGGAGCGCAGGCATTCAAGGTCAACGCTGAGAACACGGCGACGCCGGTCAGGCCCGCGAAGACCAAGAGCGCCAGGACATGAAGAAGGCTGCGTATGCCCCGCATCGTTACTTACTCCAACAGTCTTTCGTCCTTTGTGGACTTGCCCCGGACCATGACGCTCTCGACATCGTAGCTCACGCGAATCTCGGCGCCGAGCTGGATCGAGCTGGTTCGGCTGATCGAACCGATGGGGATACCGATCCACAGCGCGGGCTCGAGCAGCCCCATCAGCCGCCCGCGCGCGCCTACGTTCAAGAACCACTCGTTGCGCACCGGGCCCGAGATCAGGGTCGTACCTCGCGCTTCCACATAGGCGCCCGCGAAGTCCCACGGGCGAATGCCGAAGGCCAGACCGTAGCCCAGCGTTGTATATTTGATCTGGTCGGCCGCGCCCTTCACCGGCGTGTAGTAGTCCACGTAGAACTGCCCCGCGACGTGGGCGATGCCGAGCTGCCAGGCGGTGCTGAATCCCAGCCCGATGTCGGTCTTCTCGAGCGTGAAGGCGTAGTGATCGACGAAGTTCGACTTGTCGGTGAAGTCCTCCGCGTCCAGCGAAGAGCGGGGGATGGGCCGCTTGGCCGACACCGGGATGCCCCAGCGGGCCCGCAAGGTGAGCACCGGCCGGCGCCCCATGATCTCCCATAAGTGGAAGCGGTACTTGGCGGCCAAGAGCGGGTTGCCCATCGAGAAGATGTTGGCCGAGCCGTCCTTGGACAGGTTCACCGAGACCAGCGAGGTCGGGATCGTCAGCTCCACGCCGAGGTCCCGGGTGATCGACGCCTGACCTCCGATGAACCACACCGGGGTGTAGGCGACCTGCTTGTAGATGACCCGCGAATAGCCGAAGCGGACCCAGCCGCCGAAGCCGACGTTGGGATCATCGAGCGTCAGCGCGCGGGGGTAGGTCGGCAGCGGGGTCTCCTTACGCGACCGGCGATCGAAGGAGAGCTCTTCGCCATCCACCGTGGTCTCCTGCGCCGGCTTGGCAGGATTCACGACGACCGGCGCCTTGGGCACCTCGGGGGCCGGCCTCGGGCTGGCCTCGGGCTCAGGCTTCTTGGTGGTCTCGAGGGGCTGCAAGAAGCCCTCGCCTACCGTCTTGCTCTTGGGGAGGTCGGCGGGCTTGGCGGCGGGGCCCTTCACATCTTCGACGGCGGCAGCGCTGCTTCCGGATCGACCGCCGAGCAGCGGCACGTCGGGCAGATCCTTGAGCTGATCGGCGGGCGCGTCCAGTAAGGCGAGGTACTGGCGCGCTTGGGCCGCCGAGGCGCGGTCGGAGCTCTGGGCGATCGCCTCGAGGTGACGCTTGGCGACTGCCATCCGGCGCCGGCTGCGATCAAAGTCGTAGATGCGCTCGACCTTGACGCCGTCCGCTCGATCGAGCGCCGGGAGCGCCACGCCGTCCTTCAGCGAAAGCCCGCGAAAGCCCGCGGCTTCGAGATCCTGCAGCTGCCGTTGGCCGATCGCCTTGTAGAGGCGGTAGCCCTGAAAATCTGCGGCCAAGTCGGTGCTGGTCGCCTTGGGGGGCGAGACCACGACCTCGAACTTCACCTTGTTGCTGACGACCTCGTTGGCCAAGCCGGCCCGCTCGATCAAGGTCAAGGTCAGCTCGAGCCCACCGCCTTTGGTCGTCCCGGGCTCGACGCTGATCGCGAAGCGCATCGAGACCTCGACGTTGCTGCCCTTCTTCGCGAAACGAAACTGGTCGAGGCGCTTGTGGATCGTGACGCCGCCGGGGGCGATCGGCTTGAAGACGAGGCCCTCGTAGTCGGCTTCAGGCCGGCGGAGCCGGTTGGCTGGTACCTCGACCGTCTGGGTCAAGAACACCGTGCCGCCCGCTTCGATCGGCACCTTCTTCTCCAGCGGCACGGCCGGGGTGAGGCGGGCGTCGATGACCTTCTTCTCGTCCGCCGTGATGTCTTGGGCGAGTACGGGCCAGGCCATGACGCAGGGCGTGACGCCAAAAAGCGCGAATAAATACCGCCGCAAAGCCCGCCGAATCTAACAGGGCATCAAGGATGGCCGCAACTTGCCGGGGCACCCTTTGCGGCCAGCAGTTGCGCCAAAAAAGGGGCGATGGTAGCGGCGCGCAATGAAGCTCGCGCTCTACACGGACGACCTAAGAGACGCACCCGTGGATCTCTTGGCGCTCGGCGTGTTTTCCGACGAGCCCGACCGAGGCCTCGCTTTTGCGCACCTCAACCGTGGCGTGGACGGGGCGCTGGAGCAAGCCTGCCGGGACGAGGATTTCCGCGGGCGCCCGGGCCAATCGCTGGTCTTCAACGTGGCGACGGGGATCAAGGCCCGCCGGGTCCTGGTCGTGGGGCTGGGCGATCGTGATCGCTACGACGCCGACATGGCGCGGCGCATGGCAGGGGTAGCCGCCCGCCTGGCCAAGAACGTCAGCGCAGCTTCGCTGGCGGTCGTGCTCACGGTGAAAGACACGCCCACCGACGGAGGAGCGATCGAGCTGGTGGAGGCCCTGGCCGAGGGCGTGATCCTCGGCGGCTATGCCTTCGGCACCTACCTCACCAAGGACGCTCGGGCTTCGCGGCTCTCCGACGTGCGGATCGCCTTTGCCGCGGAGGACGTCCAGGGCGTCAAAGGCGCGGCGCTCCGGGCCTCGTTGTCCCGGGGACAAGCGATCGCCGAGGCGACCTTGGCGGCGCGGGATCTGGTCAACGAACCGGCCAATACGCTCACGCCCATGGTCATGGCGGAGATCGCCAAGAAGATGGCGAAGCTCCACGGACTCGATTTTCGGGTGCTCGGGCCCAAGGACATGGAGAAGCAAGGCATGGGGCTCCTGCTCGGGGTCGCCCGCGGCAGCGAGGAGGAGCCGCGGCTCATCCACCTGACCTATGAGCCTGATCCGCTGCCCAAGGGCGCGCCGGTCATCGCCCTGGTCGGCAAGGGGCTGACCTTCGACTCCGGTGGCCTGTCGATCAAGGACGCCGACAGCATGATGGCGATGAAGGTCGATATGGCGGGCGGAGCGGCAGTGCTCGGCGCGATGCAGGCGATCTCAGCCATCAAGCCCGCCTGCGTGGTGCACGGGATCATCGCCGCGACCGAGAATATGCCCGACGGTCGAGCGATCCGGCCGGGCGACGTGCTGCGCTCCAAGAAGGGGCTGACCGTTGAGGTGCTCAACACCGACGCCGAGGGGCGCCTGGCGCTCGCGGACGCGCTGGCCTACGCGCTCGAACTGTCGCCGACCGATGTCATCGACATCGCCACGCTGACCGGCGCTTGTATGGTGGCGCTGGGGCGGACGGTCGCGGGCTACTTCGTCGACGACGAGACCATGGCTCAGGATCTGGTGAAGACCTTCGCGCGCAGCGGGGAGAAGTTCTGGCGGCTGCCGCTCGAGACCGAGCTCCGGGACATGCTCAAGAGCGACATCGCGGATCTCAAGAACATCGGGGAGCGCTGGGGCGGCGCGATCACCGGAGCGCTGTTTCTGAAGGAGTTTGTGCAGGGTTCGGTCGAGCGCTGGGCGCACTTTGATGTCGCTGGTCCGGTGACCGCGGTGAAGGACAGCGGCCACATCGCAAAGGGGGCGACCGGTTTTGGGGTGAAGTCGCTGGTGGAGTATGCGGTGTTGAGGGCCGGGCAGGGAGCGGGCTGATCGCGCGCCCTAGACTCTCATGATCAGCATCGCCAGCAGGCCTCCCAGCACGATTCCGATCCCGAAGCCGAGCCAGAACTGGCCGGTGGTGGGCTTGGTCGGCGCCTGAACCTGGCTGGGGGCTCGCGCGTTGTTGAGGAGCTCTGCGCTCCCCGGCATCGGGGTGCGCTGGAGCGCGCGGGCCGAGGCTGCGCTGGTGGGGCGCGGCGCGGAGGGGCTTCGCTGCGGCGGCTCGACCGCCGGACGCAGCGGGGGAGCCGCGGGCGGTAGGGACGAGGCGGGCGGGGGCAAGCTCGACCCTTCGATGATCATGTCGTCGTTCACCGGGCTCGGATCCGGTGGCGGCAACGACAAGGACGGCAGGCTGGGAAGCGGCGGCGGAGGCGGAGCTTGGTGCGCTGGCGCGCTGGCGGCACCGGTTGCGCTGGCCAAGGCGGCGTTGCTGAGCGGAATCTCGGGCGGCAAGGCCTGCATCTCGCCGGTCTTGCTGCGGCCGGGCGCGTAGGTGTACTCGCCGCGCGTTCCACGCAGCGCCGACCGGCGATTCATGCTGCGCGCGATGGCATCGGCGTCACCCTCCGGATCGGGCGTGTTGACCGAGCTCAGGTTGAGCGGCGCGGGGGTGAGGCTCGGGCTCGTGGTGGCGCCTCCGAAGACCGGGTTGGCCGGAGGCGGCGCGCCGGGCAGCGAGGGCACGAGCCGCTGGATCGGCGTTATCGAGGAGGGCCCCGGGAAGGGAGGCAGCGCGTTCGGCTCCGAGCTCCCGTCCGAGATGTGTAGGCGCGGCGGCTCGAGCACGCTCGGGATAGGCGCGCGCTGCGTCACCGCCTCGGCACCACCGAAGTTCATGGTGCGTGGTACGCCGAGCTTCTCGGCCTGCAGGAGCATCTCCTCGCCGTCAGGGCCCATCAGCGCGAGGTCTGGGATCGGGGTCAACGCGGGGAAGGGATCCATGTCCGCGATGCTCTCCAGCTCCCGTTGGATCTCGGGCGGGAGCTGAAAGATGTCGGCGCTGTTGGTGTCGCTGCCGAGCAGGCGATCCAGCTCGGAAAGGGTCTGATCCAAGTTGGGCGCACGGAAGGGCATGGCCTGCGCGCCTTCTTCAGAGGCCAAAGCGGCGTCCAGCGCGGGATCGATCTCCGGGACGTCCGGATCTCCCGTAAACCACTGCCGTAGGCCGTAGCCGAGACGCGCAGCGGAGAGCGGCCCACCCATCCGGCCCAGCTCGGCCGCGAGGTCGGCGTGCATCTCTTCGGCGGTGCGGTAGCGATCCTGAGGATCCTTGGCCAAGGCCTTGCTGAGCAGGTTGTGAAAGCCCTCGCCAAGCTGGGGGAAGATGGTGCGAAACTCCGGCAGCTCGTTCCTGGCTACCGCCGCCAAGGTCTCCTCGATGGTCGGCCGTGCGAACAGGGCCCGCCCGGCCAGCATCTCAAAGAGCACGACGCCGACGCCGTAGATGTCGGCGCGGTTGTTCACCCGGCGTCCGGCCAAGACCTCGGGCGCCACATAACGCGGCTTGCCTTTGAGCACGCCGGCCCGCCGTCCGCCGTCGCGGGAGGTGACGTAGGCGATGCCGAAGTCGGTGATCTTCACCTCGCCGAAGAACGACACGAGGATGTTGGAGGGCGTGATGTCCTGGTGCACGACGCCCAGCGCGCGGCCTTGGTCATCCTTGAGGCGGTGGACGAAGGCCAGGCCCCGCAGCACTTCGCCCATGATCGTAAGGGTGAAGGCCGCCGTGATGCGGGCGGAGGTCTGGCGGGTGCGGCGCACGACCTGATCGAGGTTTCGCCCTCGAACGTAGGCCATCGCGAGGTATTGCGTGCCGGAGATCCGCGGTTGATCGAAGACCTGCACGATGTTCGGATGCTCGATCCGCGACATCACCTCGGCCTCGACGTCGAACATCTCCCGGTGGTCCTCGCGCTCGGCGTCGGCGCGCAGACGCTTGAGGACCACGAGCTTCTCGAAGCCTTTGGATCCGCGGACGCGAGCCAGCGCGATCTCGCCCATCCCGCCGCGGTTAACGACCCGGAGGATCTCGTATTTGTGGGATTGATCGCTGCTCGGCTCGACGTCAGTGCTCATTCCCAGGGCTCCGGGGCCTATCTTTGCCCGGAACCTTGGCCGAGTAAACCAACTGGCCGGCGAGCGGCCCGGAGGACGCCGCTCCGGGGCTCCGCGGGTTCGACCGCGAAGCCCTTCGCGACCAAGGCCTGGGTGAGGGCGGGGAAGTACGGCCGTCCGGGATCGGCCACCACGACCTCGGCTCGATCGCCTGCAAAGAAGTCGATCGCCTGCGCGAGAGGCTCGATGTTCCGAGCCTCGTAGACCAGGTCCGAGCCCACGATCCGCTGGAAGCAGCGGCGAAGGACAGGGTGCTCCGCCTCCACTTCGCGCCAATCTACCCGCCGCGTGTCGACGCTGAGGCCGGCTCGTGCGGCGTTGTGGTCGAGCAGCGCCAACGCGTCAGGCTCGTAGTCGCTGGCCACCACCGCCTGCCCGGAGTGCGCGAGCACCAAGGACACCAGGCCCAGGCCCGCCCCCAGCTCGAGGGTGGGTCCAGGTGCCGCGGGCAGCTCCAGCACCAAGCGCGCGAGGTCCAGCGCCGCGGGCCATAGCACCGCCCAATACGGCAGGCGCTCGTCTGGCCCAAAGTCCTCGGGGGTCATCTGATCGACGAGCGCGTTGATGTCGCGGACGTGATCGAGCTCGATGGCGACCCGCGGCCCGTCCTCCCGGACCACGATGGTGGAGCGCGTCAGATCATAGCGGCGCGACAGATCGGCGAAGCTCACCGATCGCCGCGGCGCTCGATCGGAAGATCGTCGGCCAGCCCCTCACCGGTGGTGCTGCCGGTACGGGGACGCGGCGCCTCCGACACCGAGCTGGCCGGTCGCCCCATGGTGCTCGGCGTGCGGACGGTGGCGGTGCGCGGCGGTGCGGTGCGCTGCTGCTGCTGCTGCTTCTCGAAGGAGTCCCACTTGCTGTCGGAGGTGGACGAAATACCCTGAACGCGCAGGGCGAAGTTGCCTGGGTTACTGCTGTTGCGTTTGGCCTCTTCGAAGGAGACCAGGCCGGTCTTGAACAGCTGCATCAGCGACTGATCAAAGGACTGCATCCCGTAGGTGGTGTGGCCTTCCGCGATCGCCTCGGGGATCTCTTTGGAGCGGTCCTTGTCCTCGAGCAGCTCGCGGATGCGCGGCGTGTTCCGCAGGATCTCCAGCGCCGCCGCCCGTCCTTGGCCGTCGACGGTCGGGACCAGGCGCTGGCAGATGATGGCCTTGAGCGTAGCCCCGAGCTGCAAGCGCACCTGTTTTTGCTGGTGGGGCGGGAAGATCGAGACCACGCGGTTGATCGTCTCTGTCGCGTCCAAGGTGTGCAGGGTCGACATCACGAGGTGGCCCGTCTCGGCCGCGGTGATCGCCGTGCTGGTCGTCTCCAGGTCTCTCATCTCGCCGACCAGGATCACGTCGGGGTCTTGGCGCAGCGCGGACTTGAGCGCCTGGCCGAAGGACAAGGTGTCGACGCCGACTTCGCGCTGATTCACGATCGAGCGCTTGTCTCGGTGGAGGAACTCGATCGGGTCTTCAATCGTCATCACGTGGCAGGTCTCCACGTTGTTGATGTGATCGATCATCGCGGCCAAGGTGGTGGACTTACCCGAGCCGGTGGCCCCGGTGACCAGCACCAGGCCGCGATCCTCGATGGAGATCGTCTCCAGAACCTTCGGCAGTCGGAGCTCCTCGATCGTGCGGATCTTGAAGGGGATCGCCCGAAACGCGATGGCGATCGTGCCGCGCTGCTGAAAGACGTTCACGCGGAAGCGGCCGAGGCCCGGCGCGCCATAGGACATGTCGAGCTCGTTGAACTGTTTGAAGCGCTCCCGTTGGTAGGCGTTCATGATCGACAGGGCCATCTTCTGGGTGTCTTCGGCCGAGAGCCGCGCGGCATCTTTGAGGGGCATCAAGGTGCCGTGGACCCGGAACATCGGCGGTAGCCCGGCCTTGAAGTGGATGTCCGAGGCTCCCGCTCGGAGCGCAATTCCGAGGATGTCGTTGAGCTCCATCGTCCGCCGAGCCTAGCACCGAGACCGAGGCCCTACCAGGAGAGGCGAAACGGCTCCCAAGGGACGCCGCGCAACACGAGCGAGACGATCGCGCGGTCTTGCCCAGCGGAAAATGCGCGCACCCAGTCCACGTCCAGAGACAACGCTGCGCGGGCGACCCACAGCGATACGATGATCGACGCGTGCGCGCCTACCGACACCGGCCCGTCCCTGGTCCAAAAGACCGCTGGCCCCAGCGTCGCCCCCAGCGGAAGGCCGACGCCGTCCACCAAACCCCCGCCGAAGGCGCCGAGCGCGAGCGAGCCACCGACGTCGATGGTGTGCGTGGTGTAGCCGCGGGCCTCGAGGACGACGCCGCTCGGCGCGAGCCAGTCGATTGCGAGGCCGACCCGAAAGCGCGCGTCCGGAGCAGGCGTGAGCAGCGCTGCGCCCAGCTCGAAGCCCACGAGCACCGCACTGTATTGGACCGGCTCGGGCGCGGGCGGCTCGGCGAAGGAAGCGGGGCTCGCGAGGGAGGCCAGGAGGGCGGCGGTCAGTCGGAGCGGCGCGCGCACAGCCGGATCACCGGCGCGACGCGCCCGTCGTTGCTGGCGATCGCGACCTTCTCTTCGCCGTGGAACTTGGGACATCGACGGCAGTGGAAGCCGCGCCACTTCACGGTGGCCGCGAAGCTGAGGCAGGCGTTGTACGACTCGCAGTGGAGGGCTCGAGCGATCTCGACCTCGTCGAGCTCCAGCTCCACCCGAGGAAAGGGCCGCGAACCCGCGGGGAGCTGAACGAGGTCGATGATCTCAGCGCCTTCGGTCTCCGCCTCATCTGCGCCATTTTGGGTCAAGGCCGAGGGCGGGAGGAACCCACCTTCGGGCGCGACCCCTCCGCTCGCTGCGTCGTTGTCGTCCGGCGACGTCACTCTGAAGGCGATAGTAGCCCGGCTCATTTGCCGAAGTCACGGCACGGCGCGCGCGTTTTTTTCGAAAAAGATCGCAGTTTGGCGGCTTGACTCGGTCTAAGGGCTCAGGCCCTACGAGCCGCGGCCCGGGTCACGGGCGATGGCCTCGCGCATCTCTTGGTTCTCGCGCGCGAGCCGCTTCAGCTCTTGCTCCACGACCGCCATGCGCTCGGCCAGTTGAGCCTGCATGATCGCCACGTTCTTGAACTCGTCGAGCAGCAGATCGGCGCCCAAGGTCGCGGGCGGCGGCGGGGGACGATCGGGATAGGGTCCGTTCTTCGGCGCGGTCCACTTGGGCTGCGTCGGGGTCGTCACCGGAGGCAGCGGGGGCAGCGCCCCGGGGCTCGGCAGCGGCGGGAGTCCCCCAGCGGGCAACGGCGGAAGCTGGGGCATCTGTCCGGTGGCGGCGCGGCCGGCGTTCTTGGCCGCCTGCAGCGCCGCGTCGAGGGCCGCGCTGCGGGTCGGGGAGCGCGGAGCCGGCGGAAAGGGCTCGGGGGCGGGCCCGTGCGCGTGCGCGGGCGAGGCTTGAGGCGCGACCGGCGCATGAGCGGGACCGGCCGACATCGGCGTGGGGAAGCCCATCGGCGATGGCGAGCCAAAGGGCGCGATCGGCGGGGCCATCGGCGGAGGCGCCCCGCCGCTCGAGAAATCTGGTCCGCGCGCGGTGGACGAGCCCGGCCGCTTGGTCGTTGAAGCGGGGGCCTGCTGGGGCAAGGCGGTCGAACCCGCGCTGGCCTTGATGGCGTTGAAGACGCCGACGGTGATCAGCCGCAAGGTCTCCAGCACGCCTTCGCCGCTGGTCGCGATCGAGGGGACGGCCTTGATCGCGCGATCATTGAGGGTGGCGTCCAGCTCGGCCTCGGAGATCAGGCGCGGCAAATCGCGCTTGTTGTACTGGAGCACGAGCGGGATGTTCGCATAGTCGATCCCGTTGGCCTCGAGGTTCACCTTGAGATCCCGCAGCGACTCGCGGTTCTCGTCCATCATGTGATCTTGGGAGTCGGCGACGAAGACCACGCCGTCGGTGCCGCGCAGCACCAGCTTGCGGGTCTCGGCGTAGTAGATCTGGCCCGGCACGGTGAAGAGCCGAACCATGAACTTCATGCCGTTGATCGTGCCGAGGTTCAGCGGGAGGAGATCGAAGTAGATCGTGCGATCGGTCTCGGTCGCGACGCTGAGCAGCTCGCTGCGCGTCTCGGGCCGCATCTTGGCGTGGATTTGCTGGAGGTTGGTGGTCTTTCCACAGCGTCCAGGGCCGTAAAAGACGATCTTCGCGATCAGCTCCTTCGCCTTATAATTGTACGTTGGCATGCAGCGCTCGCCGCGAGTCTCCCTTCGCTCGGCGCCACCGTCAACCTTCTGGCCAGTTCTGGTCGAAACCGCGCTGTCGCACTCCCCCTTACGGGACGGCAGGTCGATCGAGGCGTTGGGCGGCCTTGGTCAGGGCGATGCGCGCGCGGGGATCGGGATAGGCCACGAGGGCTCGCGTCAGTGCGAGCATTTCGAGCGCCGACGGAGGTGGGTCTGCGGATACAGCGGCGATGAGCGGCGGCAGGGATCGGGGATCCGGCTTGAGCGCCAAGCGCTCGATGATCTCCACCCGCAGCTCGAGGAGCCCGGGACGGGGAGGCTCGGACTCGTTCCAGGGGTTGGCGAAGAGCAGGCTCGCCAGCTCCGGTCCCGCCTCGGAGGGATGCTCGGCGAGCACTGGGATGATCGCCCGCTGGAGCCGCGCGTCGGGCGCTACCCTCAGCATCGAGGTCCGGTCCTCGATCAGGGCCGGGTAGTGCTCGGCCAGGACCCGGTAGGCCAAGCCGCGCAGCCGCGCCGGGCGGGTTCGATCCTCTGCGTACGCCAAGATCCGCGCGGGCAGGTCGCCGCCACTCATCGCGGTGAGCGTATGGCGCGCTGCGGTGGAGACGCGGCGGTCGTTGTCCTCGATCAGCACTCGCACCTCAGGCATCACCCAAGGTGCCCCCCACGCCGCCAGGGCTTCGAGGGCTTTGATGCGGCCGTTGCGCTCCCTCCCTTGGAGGGCCTCTCGGGCTTGCTCGAGGGCGTGGGCGTAGCGCGTCTCGTTCTTGGCGGTCTGCCGGGCGCGGAAGGTCTCGCCGATCTCCTTGGCCTCAGGGTTCTTCGGCGTCAGGTAGAGGGCCGCGCGCCAGACCGGAGCCTCCTCGGAGAGGAGGTAGGCGCGACCGACCCCTGCCGCCAGGCCCTCTTCGCCGTCTGGGACGGTGTAGGGAGTGCCCGGTAGGTCGACCTTAGCGATGTCCCAGGGCGTCTTGGCCTCGATCATCGCCCGCAGGGCGCGCCCCATCACCTCGCCCGGCACGCCGTGGCGCGCCGCGACTCGCTCCAGGAAGCCGACGCCCTGCTCGATCAACCGCTGCCGATCGCTTTGGGGGTCGCGGTGACGATGGGAGCGATGGGAGGGCCCCTCTTCGGTCTCGTCCGCGAACTCAAAGCCGTGCAGCGCGCACAAGTACTTTCCGACGCCGACCGCGTCGATGGTGATCCGGGCCGTGGGCCCTGAATCCACCGCTTGAAGCAAGGAGACCTCGCGGCGGACCGAGTCCACGATCAGGTTTCGGGAGCGGTAGGCCAGATCGACCTCGTCGTGGGTGTGGTGGATCTCGAGCGCTCCCTCCCGGCTGCGCAAGAACACCCGGCCCGCAGTCCACACGGGGGCCCCGTCCCGCGCGACGCCCACCACCGTGATCTCTACGGTCTGGTCCGGATCGGCCCGCGACTCGAGGACATAGGTGCGAACCCCAGGAAATCCAGGCTGAAACAGGCGCGAAAGCCCGTCCCGCCCCACCGAGGTTCGGAGCAACGCTTGGAGGCCGCGCGCTGCATCCGCTCGAAGCGGGCGGCCCTTCCCGAGGCCCTCGAGCAGCGACTCGCTGCCATTCACTGGCGCTCGGATGCCAGAAGCGGGCGCTACACGCAACTGCCGTACGGGTTGCGAAAAAGCAGCCACACGGCGATGAGTCGAGCCGATGCTGGCGCTCTCGCTCGTCGCTTCGCTCTTGGCCACCGTTCCCACTCCCCCGCGCCTGACGGCCGACGTGGACGATGTCTACGCGCTCCACGTGAACCCCGCGGGTCTGACCTTCCTCGATGGCGCCGAGCTCCGCACGGTCTTCGCTCGAGATATCCCGGCCAACGCCGTCGACCTCGGCTTCTTCGCGGGGGGCCGGTTGTTTCGCCACTTCGGGCTCGGCCTCGCGCTGGAATGGGACGGGATCGGCCAGGTCGCGCACTTCTCCCCGACCATCGGCTGGGCGCTGGGCGGCGAGACAGTGTCGGTCGGCGCCTCCTGGTCGGGCGGTGACGCCGCGGTGAAGGATCTGTGGACCGTCGGCGCGATGTGGCGGCCGCTGCGCGCGCTCTCCCTGTCGGTGGCCTCGGTGGACGTCGCCGAGCAGCGCGGCCCGCGAACCTTCGACATCGGCCTAGCGTTTCGGCTGTTCGCCGAGCGGCTGCTCTTGTCGGGACGCTGGCGCATCATCCGCGGCGAGTCGGTCAACTCCGACGCCGGCCGGCCGGACATCCAGCTCATGGCCCAGGTGGAGCCGCTGACGGGGCTCTCGATCAGCTTCCTCACCAACCTGCACTTTCAGCCCACGCTCTCTATCGGGATCTCGCTGGAGCACTTCCTGATGTCGGGCACCGCGGCCCGCCTCGACGACGGCGTGCGCAGCTTCAGCGGCGAGTTGGCGCTGAGCACCCGGTCGGTGCCTCCGCTGTTTGCCATGCGGCGGGTGGCGGTGGTGGAGCTGAACGGCAAGGTCGAGCCCTCGGCCGACTTCAACATGTTCAACGGCCGCTTTGATTCGCCGCTGTACGGCGGAGCGCCCTTGTTTTTGGCCGCGCTCGGCCGGGCCGAGGACGTCAGCGGGGTGGTGGTGAAGATCGGTCCGCTCTCCTTGGGCTGGGCCCGGCTCGAGGAGTTACACGCCGCGATGATGGGGATTCGCCAGCAAGGCAAGCGGGTCGACTGCGTGCTCTCCGCCGCTTCGGACGCCGAGATCTTCTTGTCCAGCGCCTGTCAGAGCACGGCGGTCCTGGCCTCGCTACCGGTGGGCATGGACGGCATCGCCGCGACCTATGTGTATCTGGGCGAGGGCCTCGACATGCTCGGCGTGAGGCCCCAAGTGATCGCCCGCGGCGCCTACAAGTCGGCCCCCGAGATGTTCACCCGCTCCGGCATGAGCGGACCGCAGCGCGAGGCGACCTCGGCCATCCTCGACACCACCTGGGGCGTGATCCGGGACGGCGTCCAAAAGGGTCGCCACTTGGATGCCCAGACCTTCGATCAGCTGGTCGATCTCGGCACGCTGACCAGCTCGGAGGCCAAGGGCCGGGGTCTGGTCGACGCCGCGCTCTTCCCCGATCAAGTCGAGGAGTGGCTCAACGAGCTCTACGGCGAGCGCGTCCTCTTCGTAGACGCCGCGGATGTGATGACCCCGAGCCGGAACCCCTGGGGTCATCCGCGGCGGATCGCCCTGATCGGGATCGACGCCACCATCGTCAGCGGAGAATCGGTCGCGCTGCCCTTCGGTCTCGGCAAGGAGACCGGCGCCGACACCGTGGTCAAGGCCTTGGAGGACGCCCGCCGCGATCCCACGGTGGTCGCGATCGTCCTCCGGGTGGACAGCCCGGGCGGTGACGCGGTGGCTTCGGATGTCATCGCCCGCAAGGTCAAGATGGTGGCCAAGGAGAAGCCCGTGATCGCCAGCTTCGGCGACGTCGCGGCCAGCGGTGGCTACTACGCCGCCGCCCCCGCGCGGGCCATCTTCGCCGAGAAGAGCACCATCACCGGCTCGATCGGCATCTTCTCCCTGGGCTTCTCGGTCGAGCCCCTCTTGGCCAAGCTCGGGGTCCACGTGGAGACCCTCGAGCGGGGCTCGGTGCCCAATCGTGGCGCGCTGACCCGCGAGTGGACCGAGGCCGAGCGGGCCGTCGACGAGCGCGAGATCGACGCCATGTATCAGCGCTTCCTGGAGGTGGTGGCCGAGGGGCGTAGCATGAAGACCGAGGATGTGCGGGCGGTCGCCGAAGGGCGGGTCTGGTCGGGGGCCGACGCCAAGCAAAAGGGGCTGGTCGACGAGATCGGCGGCCTCGGCGAGGCCATCGCCCGCGCGCAGCGAGAGGGAGGGATCGAGCCCGGCGAGCCCATGGAGCTCACGGTGCTCCCCGCGGACCGCCCCTCGCTGCCGGAGCTGGCTCGCTCGATGTTGGCCCCGGAGGTCCAAACCGACCTGTCGCTTATCCCACATGGTCTCCAACCGTTGGCCCGCGCCCTGGTTCGGATTCACCGCCTGGCCTCCATCCGAGGCGGCGTCGCGCTCATGCCTTTCGTCGTGAATATCGACTGAGGGCGAAACCGCGTGGTATTCCTCCAGACCGTTCCCTCATGGCCCACCGAGTCCTGGTCGTAGACGATGAAGAGGCTGTTCGCGGTCTCGTTCGGGATGCGCTCGAGGGCCGTGGCTATCGGGTCTACGTCGCTGCGGAGTTCAACCAAGCGACCAAGGCCCTCAAAGAGAACAAGCCGCAGCTGGTCCTGATCGACTTCCTGCTCCCCAAGAAGAACGGCTTCGCCCTGGCCGAGGCGATCCGCAAGGATCCCGACGGGCACGCCATGCCGATCATCATGATGAGCGGCGTCTTCAAGAACCCCAAGACGGCGGTCGAGGCGCGCGAGAAGTTCCAGGTCATCGACTTCCTCTCCAAGCCCCTCGATCTCGACCGGCTGGCCGCGCTGATCCAGCGCACGCTCAAGGATGTCCCCGAAGCCGAGGACGAGCCCCAGCTTCCCGCCGTGGCCGAAGCGCCGCCGCTGATGAATCCGCCGGTCGCTCCCCGCGGCGAGGCGGGCGACATGGTCCTCGAGATGTCGGGGACGCACGAGGCGCAAAAGCCGGCCCCGCGCGGGCTCTCCTACGGCGGTAAGTCGCGCAGCACGCAGTCGATGTCGCCGCTGGCTCCGGCGGCCACCCAAAGCTCGACCGAGCGCCCGAGCATGGCGCCGCGGGGCACCTCCAAGAAGGCCAGCCCCGCCCGAGGTTCGCGGCCCTTTCCGCCGATGCCCGAGGGCGGTGATCTGGAGCAGTTCCCGGTCGCGCTCCTGATCTCCATCCTGCGCTACGACCGGCTGACCGGCATGCTCGACCTCTCCGCCAACGGTACCCACCGGCGGGTCTACGTGCTGCGCGGACAGCCGATCTTCATGCAGTCCAACGCCGATGGTGAGAACGTCGGCGCGCTCTTGCTGCGGCGCGGGCGGATCACGGAGCCCGACTTCGATCGCTGCCTCGAGTACATGAAGACCAAGAAGCGGACTCTCCAGCAGGCGCTGCTCGAGCTGCGCTTGGCCACCGAGCACGATCTGGCGACCGCCTATAAGCTCCTGGCCGGACAGCTCCTGCCCTCGGCGATCGGCATGCCTCAGGGCCAGTACAAGTGGCGGGAGACCGACGCCTTCGTGGGCCGCGTGCCGGAGGGCAACTTCGAGCCGCACTCGGTGCTCTTCGAGGGCATCAAGCGCCACGTCCATCCGCCGCAGATCCTCCGCTTTTTCAAGGGGCGAGAGGACATCCCGCTCCAGCGGACGCCCGAGTTCGAGACCCTGCTGCCCTTCTTTCGGCGGGCCTTTTCAGCCAACAACATCGCGCAGGTCATCGACGGCCAGGCTACCTACCGTGAGATCACGAAAGCCCGCTCGGCGGAAGCTGCAGCGGTCGTGCCGCAGCTCTTTGCGCTGGTGACCAGCGGCATGACGGTGATCCCGGAGATCGACTCCGAGAACATGCTCGACGTGGCGGTGAACGCCGCCGCCGCCGAGGTCGCCGGGATCGGGCACCACGAGGCCTCCGCCGACGACCTCGAGTTCGTGAACAACGCGCTGCCCTCTGACGATGGCATCTACAGCGGCGAAGAGGAGAACGCCCGGGCCAAGGTCCTCAAGGGCTTTGACCAGATCATGTCCAAGAACTTCTTCGAGATCTTCTCGCTGCGAGTGGACAACGACGTGAACCTCACCCAGCTGAAGGAGTCCTACTTCAAGCTGGCCAAGCAGTGGCACGGCGACGCCTTCGCGGGGATCCGCCTGGGATCAGCCAAAGCGCAGCTCGACGAGCTCTTCTCGCGGATCACCGAGGCCTACGAGACCCTCAACGATCCCGGCAAACGTCGAGAGTACATGACCTTCCTCGACCTGAAGGCCAAGGGGCTGCCCACCGACGTGCATCAGATCATGCGCGCCGAGCAGGTCTGTGACGAAGCCCTGGCCGCGATGCGCAAGCGTGACTACAAGGGCGCGGCCCGCCAAATGCGCGAGGCCATTCAGCTCAACGCTGGTCAGGCCATCTACTTCGCCTACCTCGGCTGGGCCATTTATCTCGGAGATCCTGGGTCGCCGGGCGCGGTGACCGAGGCGGTGCAGGCCTTGAAGAAGGCGATGACCATGCAAGAGAACTTGCCGGTCGCCTATCAGTACCTCGGCCAGATCGCCGTGCAGCGCGAGGCCTTCGACGAAGCCAAGAAGTGGTTTGCGCGGTGCCTGGAGTGGGAGCCGAACAACATCGAGGCCCAGCGCGGGCTGCGGCTGGTGCAGTCCCGGAACGACCAAAAGGGTTCGCAGAAGTCCAGCGGGCTCCTCAGTCGGTTCTTGTCCAAGAAGAATTAAGGGCGCTTAAGCGGCTGAA
>Ga0154020_10002259_pt1 | contig 23359 bp, 18 predicted proteins | sample Klosneuvirus_201_FD_109709 | JGI IMG/M metagenome (GOLD analysis project Ga0154020, IMG submission 109709) | Active sludge microbial communities from wastewater, Klosterneuburg, Austria - Klosneuvirus_20160825_MG | ecosystem: Engineered > WWTP > Aerobic digester > Activated sludge | place...
CTAATAATGGTCTGCAACGGCTGGCCTGTTCTGGGATCGATTTGCTGTGGCAGCAGGATGATCAGTCCTGGCTGAATCCCGGCCGTGGACGCGACTACCGAAATTGATGCTTCAAAATCCAGGTGCAGCAATGAAGCAGCTCGGGGAGACCTGAAAACCAAAGATTCCTGCACTCCGGCGTTTCGAATGCGAAATCGCTCAAACCGAGATTCGGCTTCTGGCAACTGCACACGCGACGTCTGACTCGCACCAGTGTCACTTGGGAGCAACCAGCGGGAATCGTCATCGCCCGTAGCCCAATCGGTGGTCATTGCGATGACTGCGAAGCTGCAGAGGAATATCAATCCAGGCCAACTGCGCACATTACGGGGCTGATTCGCCGGGTGGACAGCGGCAGCGATTTGCGGATCACTCCCTGCGAATGCACCGCTTGCGAGGGTTTTGAGAATCTGAGCCAACATGAAAATTCCGTAGTCGCGTTTGCTCTGCCGAGTGTAGTAGCGTGTTGTTCTTGGGCAACGTGCGAGTATAACGCAGATCTCGATTTCACTCCGAGGGCAACTTTTTGACGGATTTTTTGACGGTTGGTTGCAAAAAAACATCATTCCGGCTGTAAAACGCTTGAGACGAGTGCTGGCCATCGGCAGAATATTCGAATCAACTCCTCGAAAACCCTTTGTGCCAGGTGTGTTCCGTTCAGGAAAGTCGCAAAATGTCGTCCGCGAATCGAATTCACAACTCAGAAACCGAAAGTCTTCCTGCGGAAATGCAGGAACTGGCTCGCCTGATCGACGCTTCAAGTGGCCAGGAAAAGCGAGCCCTTTCGGCCGCTTACGAACGAGTTGCTGAATCCGTCCTCCGTCGCCGCCGCATCCTGAATCTTGTCCAGGAAGCCTTGGCTCAGCTCCGACTGGACGTCAAATACCTGATGTTCGACCTCGAAACGACTCGGCGCGAACGCGATCAGTTCCAAGCTCAATTGGAAGATAACGATCGCGGGTTTTAGACCGCAAGGCCTCTCGCGAACCAAGCCCCACAAGACTCACAGCTACGGCGTACCTGTAATTTGATTCATCAGCGGTTGAAGTTGTTTGCCAATCTCGTGCAGTCTTGTCGCATCCCCCGTTGGCTGCAACGACGCCATTTCAACCAGAATCTTTCCCGCCTCCGCAACGTTGTCAGATGAGCCTCCGGCGGACTCAACAATGGGCTTCACGTTCTGCTGCACGGATGTCTGAAACGCTGCCCAGTCCTCATGATCCGGAATCCCCGTGCCGAGTAAGTTATATTGCAGGTAACAGGAGACCACAACGCCCGCACTTCCAGGAAGTGCTCCACCTGATGTTCCGAATGGAGCAGAGATCCAGCCAAAACAAACTGACGCCGCCAACAGCACTGCAGAGACTGCTCCCCCAGCAGTCCAAAGCGTTTTTCCTTCTGGCATTTGAAATGATGCTCCCTTAGAAATAATCGGCTTCCGAGGTAGAGAGTAGTGACTTACCGCTGGCCTCGGGCTCTGCACCGCGCCGGCAGTCGCTGTGGACTGAGAGCGGTCCGTTGTTGGAGCGGATGTCAACGATGATATCGATGGGGATGATGTGTGCGTCGGCACCGACATCCGCCCGTCAGACCTGGCTGAACCTGCGGTCGGTGTTCCCGCCCCATCGATTAAGACTTTTGACGGATCCACAGCCTTGCTGCGTTCAGAAAGCTCTCGAATGATCTCTTCCATCAGTGGATCATTGGGTTTCGCTTTTCGCCGTCTGGGCATTCTCGCTGCTTCAGACACAACCTGCTTTGGTTTCGACTCTATGACATCCCGCTGAGACTTACAGATGACAGTTCTCTTCTCGGATACCGTCGCCGGCTCAATAGCCTCGAGTCGAAATTCGGAGGAATCTGGCACTATCGGTCTCAACTGCTGCCCCGCTCGCAAATCAACGACGCCCCCATCTTCTTTTTCCTGCGTGCTGCAGGAGCCATGATATTGCCTCACACTCTGAGTCGATTTCACGACATCTGGCAAAGACGATTCTGCAAACTCAAAACAAAGATCGTCAAGAGTCTGGGCGACAGACATATGGTCCGTTTCGGTTCGGCCACGCTCAGAATAAAAAAACTCAACTTCGATAAGAGTTTGCCATGATCTGGAGTGCTCTGACCGAATTTCGTCAGATTCCGTGAGAATTTGTGAACGAATCAGTTCGACAACCTGTTCCTCCACAACCGGCCCAAATTCTTCATTCATCAGTCGATAAAACCATCTTCCAGCCATTGCATCCTCGCAACAAAAACACTTCACCCCCCGTACGATCAACAAGTCCCCGTTTATTCGCAATCACTGCCTTTGAGCAGGTCAACGAACGTATCAGACACGACCGCAACGAGTGCAAAATCACAGGTTGTGATAAATGTTCGCGGAGTTTATTAAGTTCAGATGAATTTCCAGTGAAGATTTCGGGGCAAGGCTTTCTTGTGATTTTGGAAACACGCAGTGAAATGCTGCGATCAAAGTTTTCAGACTCTATCCTCAGTCGAAACGTTAAAAGAAGCCCACCGATTCCGCATTTGAATTTGTACGCAGAACGCTACCTGCATCGCTTCATGCAGTTGCAGTTTCAAGAATCCTTTGATCGACGAAGGCGACTTCGCACAATCTTAACACTCGGCTCCGAAAATCTTTCGTAGATCGTGTTCGTGGCCCGATGGCTGAGATTTAAATCGCTTCGCGTGTTGCAAGCTGGCCGGATTCCACAAACGCATCGGAGGAATAGAATGAGAGAGATCTCCCCGTTGTCATTTTCAAAACGAAAACCACGTGGCTTCACTTTGATCGAATTGCTTGTCGTGATTGCAATCATTGCAATTCTGATCGCACTATTGCTGCCTGCCGTTCAGCAAGCGCGCGAAGCTGCTCGACGAACTCAATGCAAGAATAATTTGAAGCAAATCGGACTCGGCATTCACAATTACGAATCGACGTACACTCGTCTGCCTTCCTCAGGCGAATCAACGGACGAAGTGATTATCGATCGCAGATTCTTCCCTGTGTCCATGCATGTGGCCATTCTGCCATTCGTGGAGCAGGCTAACATCGCGCAGCAGTGGAATTTCAGTTACCACTACTCAAATGCCGTAAATGCACCGCTTTGCAAGAACAACATCCCTGGATACCAGTGCCCGAGCAATGCTGTTACCACAGTGGATGCTTTGAGCTACGGGATCACCGACTACATGCCGATTGCGTACACGGACATTGATCCGGTGACCGGCCTGCGAAACGGGAAGAACACGGGGGTTGCGTTGAATGCTGATACCGCTGGCGCGCTGGGGTTCTGTCGAAAGATCGGCGATATCACAGACGGCCTTTCGAACACCATCCTTGTGATCGAAGACGCGGCCCGTCTGAGTCAGACATCGGGAAGCTATAACGTCGTGAGTCAGACCTATGGCGGAGCGCCAGGTTTTCAGGCAAGTCAGTTATTTGCCGCAATAAACGTAGTTCCGGGAACATTCGGCGGGAATATCAGCGCTCCAAATCGCTGGGCGGATCCAGACAACGGAAGCGGCGTTTCCGGTCCTCCGAACATGACCGCCAGTGCATCCCAAAACATCATTAACAACAACTCCTCCCCAAAGGGCGGCCCCGCTGGATGTCCATGGTCCACAAACAACTGCGGACCAAATGACGAACCTTTCAGTCTGCACACTGGCGGAGCTCAGTGCCTGCTTGGCGATGGTTCCGTTCGATTCCTCTCAGAGAACCTCGACCGTCAAACTGTGCGAAGGCTCTGCGCACGTAATGATGGCCAGGTACTTGGTGAGTTCTAGGCAGTGGCGTCCTTGTCTCTGATTTTGAGCGTCGTGGTGAAAACCACGACGCTTTTTTCTATGACAATGCTCAGGCGACACAAAAAAAACGCCGCAGCAATGAAAGCTGCAGCGTTTTTGATTGTTGAAACTGTCAAAACCAAGATCAGGCAACGTCGAAGACTTCGGCACTGTCGTCAGACAATTCGTCATCGACAATCAGGTTTCCGACGCTTCCCGGTCCGTGGTCATAGCAGTCGTCCAAGTGCCAGAGCGGCAGGCCTGCAGCATAGCGTGCCGCAAGCATCATTACTTTTTCTTCTGAACCTGGCTTCGCGGCGGTTGGTGCGGCAGGATCTACACCAAGTGATCGCAACTCTTCTTCAAATCCAGCATCCAGGTCGCTGAGGAATTCATAGCCCTCAATTTCAGACAGTGATTCAAGTCCAGATTCTGATTCCACATAAAACGTCGTCATTCAGCAGCTCCAAGGGGGGGCAAACCGGTTGCATAAGATTTTTCATCGTTCCGTGACCTCCTTCCCTGGAGAACTCGCTTGGTAAGGTCTTGCTCACATCAGTCTGTCGCGGCAATCAGCACATTTGACAGGAAGGATGAGAGGCCCAAAAACCAAATTTGTCAGCAAGTGAAACCGATTCCTTTCGGAGCCGGATTCTTGAGTCAACGACGACGAATGTCAACAAAAATTCATAATCGCGCCTGTCGATTCCAATGAACCGGGCTGATGTCCGTGGTCCCGCGACCATGTTTAGGGTCCGTGCAATACTACATCTCCGCAGACCTCCTATTTTCTCGTTTTTATTCGAAAAGAAACAGGGCAGGGCCATGCAACTTTGAGGGCCGTCACGTCGTGCGCCGTCAGGAATCAATCCGTCGTTGGTTTTGGCACGTGATAGCGTTTGAGTTTTCTGTCGAGCGTGGAACGTTCAATCCCCAGAATCTGCGAAGCCCTGGATTTGTTCCAGCCCGTGTGTTCCAGGGTTGCCAAAATGTGTTCCTGTTCAATGTCCGCCATCGAAACCTCCCGATAGCCTCCCGCAGGAAGACGATCCGGGACTGGAGCCGAACCGCGACTACCAAGGCTGGACAATTGAATGTCCGCTGCGCGGACGAGTTCATTTCGGCAAAGAATGACAGTTCGCTCAATTGTATTTTGCAATTCACGCACGTTGCCGGGCCAATTGTAATCCCGGAGAAGTTGCATTGCGTCGTCCGTGAAACCCTTGATCACTCGTCCTGTCTTTTGCACGAATTTCCGTAGAAACGCATTCGCCAGCAATTCAATATCATCCTTGCGCTCGCGCAGGGGACTGGCGGTAATCTCCGCGACCTGCAGACGGAAGTAGAGATCTTTTCGAAAATCACCGTCTTCGACCGCTTCTTCAAGATCACGATTGGTTGCTGCGACGATTCGCACATCCACCTGAATAGGTTTCCGTCCGCCGATCCGTTCAAAGACATGACCTTCAAGGACACGCAGGAACTTTGCCTGAATCGATGGACTCATTTCACCGACTTCGTCCAAAAAGAGTGTTCCGCCATCGGCCTGTTCGAAGCGTCCAATCTTGCGATCCACGGCTCCCGTGAAGGCTCCCTTTTCGTGGCCGAACAATTCACTCTCCAGCAGGCTTTCATTCAATGCGGCGCAATTGACGCAGACGAAAGGGCCATCGCAGCGGGGACTTTGCAGGTGAATACTGCGCGCGATCAGTTCCTTGCCGCATCCACTTTCACCACGAATGAGCACACTGGCGTCGGTTTCCGCAATCAGCGCCAGCCGTTCACGCAGATCGATGATACTGGAGGTCTCTCCAATCAGCGTTTGCTCTTCCGTGAGCTGAGCGCGCAGCGTGCGGTTTTCGTTGCGTGCCTGGGTCAAACCGGTCTGAAGAGAATCGCGTTCCTGCAGATGCCTTAGGGCAACAGCGAGCTGGTTGGAAACCGCGAGCGTAAATTCAAGGTCGTGCTTGTCGAGCGGATTGTCCGGATTGGTCGAGTACAAATGAATGAGTCCCAGGACACGATCCGGAGCGATGATCGGCGCACAGATGACACTGAGGGCTTTCATTTCGCCAAGACTGTCAAAGAATGACAGCTGATGATCATCCCCGACATCGCGCGCCAGGATGGCCTCACGTTTCGACAACACAACCCGCGACAGGTTGTCAGACACCCGACGGTAAGGCAGATCCTTGCGGCTGTCGTAAGCGACAACCTGCAGATCGGCGGGCACCGGCTGAGGAGAGGAATCGGAACCTGCCAGCAGGATCGCCGAGATGCTGGCTACCGTTTCTCGGGCGAGATTCGCGAGCACCACATCGGTCAACTGCTGACGCGTTCGCGCGGCACCCATTTCCAGTCCAAGCCGATAAAGCTTGGCAAGCTCCGAAGCGTAGTTTGGGTCAGTTCGCTGACCGGCGCTGGCCGCAAGGAACTCAGGCATTGCCGTGCGATGCAAAATGCTGGGTTCCGAACGGGTGCCCACGGCGGTCTGCGTTGCGGATGTCACAGGTTCGCTGGGTATCGCCACATTCGGCGGGGAAAACTGTGTTGATTCCAGACTCGTTGTGAAGGCCAGACGACATTCGCCGATGCCAATCACATCACCAGACTCGATCGGTGTGTCGCCCGCGACAGGATGCCCGTTGATCTTGGTCCCGTTGCGACTGCCCAGGTCACGCACGCGCCAGTCGCCGCTCGAATAAAACACTTCGCAGTGATTTCGGCTGCATGCGTCATCCTGAAGCACAATTCGATTCGTAGCTGACCGCCCAATCGTGGTCACTTGCCCTTGCCGCAGGCGTACGACATCTCGCCACATCGCGCCATCCCACGTGAGAAGGAAGGCGATTTCATCGACGGAAACTGAAGAAGTGTCTTTATTGGACATGGTGTCTGTATTTCATGATGCGGAGTCATTCTGCGAACTGGCAAGCGGCAAATTTTGACACTCGATGGCAACCACCACCTGCGCCACCGATGAGGCTGGTCCAGTGTGGACGAACAACTGCGAAATTTCTACCGACTGTTACGGCCTCACGATTTTCTCTTTTCGAACCAATTGAAACCAACGTTGCCCTTGTTGGAAGGCCCGAGGAAGCCCCTCGTCCGCGTGTGTGGTTTTCCTCATACCGGTTACGATGTGCGCCCGGATCATTTCCCATCCTGTCGTCGGAACGTCACTTCGAACTTTCTGCACTGGCGGAATTTCTGGAGTCGGTTGGCCGGGCTGAACGCATCTTTCATGTCGTACGGAAGAAAGATATCCAGTCCGCGATCCAGCAGAATTTCCCAGCCGTGGTCCGTAATGATGTGGCGTGCGTGAAGATCGTTGCGGAATTCCCAGTCGAAAATGATGCCCGATCAGCCCGACGTTTTCCTGGATCTTCGAGAAGTATTCCTCCTGAGACACAGTACCGATGTCGTCGGGAGCTGCGATTAGATGCACGTGGACGTCTTCAGAATCCATCTTCAATCGAGCGATCGTCTCCAGAAGTTCCATCAGGTTGCGAGCCTGGTGAAACTTACGGATATAGGTATCCGTAATTGTCACTTCTTTCGCACCTTTCAGATACGGCCCAAACAGCGAATCGAAGTCGATGCCGGTCTGGTTCTCTCGAATCACTTTCCGAATCGCCCGCAATTCCTCTGGCTTCTCGACGGATGTGGAACCTGGCGTCGTGCGGCTTTCGGCTTGCTCTGCGATTCAACAACCGCCGCACCACGAAGCAGTTCCGGCCAGTAGATGTTTGGATACTGCTGCTCTTCAAGCGTCGAAACGTGGACGACCTCGTTGCTTGACAGCTTCTTGTACGCAAACGTGACAGGCTCGAACGTCTCGTCAATTCGTATCAACTGGTCTTTGACTCGCTTGCGACCTTCCATTGCCCAAACCAACAGCTCTTCAATCTCCTCAGCGTCGGCTTCCCGATGAGGGTACACCAGCTTCAGCATTCCAGAAAACGTCTTATTGATGGCTTCTCTGTCGCGAGTCGATAAGTCATCAGATAACTTGAAGTACGGTGCAAACAGTTGCGAATAATCGTCGTCACGCTGCTTCTTCAGAATCTCGGCCAAGTAGTCAACCACGAACCCAAACCCGGTCGTAAACAACTCCGATCGAACAATGTCCACTTCCCAGCCTGGGATGTAGTAGTGTAATCGGTCGAGGAATGCGGAGTCGTGATACTGAGTCGGAAGCTCATCGAACAGGTCCGCGTGTTTCAGCATGTGTGCGACGGTGTGCTTCGTGTTTCCAATGAATACCATTGAAGCTTCGGCCCCGAGCGTTTCAACACCACGGGAAAACGTTTTGTTCGCCATGTAGTTCTTCATGATGTCAACCAGAGCCTTGTCAACACGTTTGCCTTTTCCGGCAAACTCGTCGAACGCGACGCAGCTCCAGTGGCCGACCAGTCCCAAGTTGTAAGGACGCCGATTTTCCACGAACAATTTCGGTACCGTGATCTCACCCCCGGAAATCAGCATGCCGTGAGGCGACAGTTCCGAAAACACGTGCGACTTGCCAGTTCCCTTGGAACCCAGTTCCATCAGGTTGTAGTTGCGTTCACAAAACGCAATCAGCCGCGTCAACTGAATGAACTTCTTGCGTCGGCTGAAGGCTTCCGGATTCAACCCGATACTCTGCATCAGCACGTCAATCCATTCGTCTGTACTGAACTGCTTGCGAGCTTCAATGTATTCGTCAAAGTTAAACGTTGACTTTTGAATGGGTTTGAGAGCCTCCAGCGTCCACGGTGTGTCCCGGCCTTCGGAATGTTCATACGAAATATCGGCAAGGCACCAGACACCGCCCGTCAGCAGCTTCTGATGCTGCTTCACGGTCTCGGAAGGAACCACGATCTTGCTGATTCCCAGGTTGGAAAACGTGGCTTCGTAGACGTCATCTTTTTCGTTCAGGCTCACACTGATCCGGTCAATGACTTTGTGAGGCCGGCGTTTCTCGCGGATCATCGAACGGACCAAACCCGCTTCGCTGCGATGGACGTAGTGCTCCTTGAGGATGCTCAGCACCCGCTCGATCCCTGCCGCAATTTGTTCGTCGTCAGCCACCGTGCAGTACTGCGACAGCAAATACTCCAGCACGTAGCCCGGCACTATCGCGTTTCCCTTCACCTTGCGGATCAGGTCTTTGCGCACGACCAGATGCTGCACGAGACTCGTGAGCTTTTCATCCAGCGGGCTCATTTTGGCATGAGTTGTGTCAGACATTATTCAAAGTCGAATTCTGAGGTGAAGGAACGTCGCAGCGTGTACTGTTGCGATTTGTATTCCTGGAAATGTGTCGTGCTCTGGATCCGGACTTCCAGCCGGAGAATCACTTGCTGGCCATTGAAGGCGTCTGCGGCGCTCGATAGTACCAGACGAGTCTTAAACTCCCGGTCCCGTGGATTGGCAGACGTCAAATCGAATGTGATTTCCTGGCTGTCGCTGATCAGATCGCCATTCTGAGAGTAAATTCCCAGACGGATTGTCCGAGCTTGCAGCTTGTCGTCAACTGGCTGCTGCTGGTAAAGCTGAATTGCCAGTTGTCCGGTCGAGATCGTGCTGACTGAGCCGCGAATCAATTCCACATCCACCTGAGTCACGTCGCTTTGACGGCTCTTGTTGATGCTGATCACCGGCACCACAATTTCCTGTAAAGACGCCCCGCCGTGGACGTAGCGAAAGCATGAGCCACTCAACCGCAGCCGATTGATTGATTTCGGGATTAGCATTTCCGCATCCCCAGACAGTCCCACTTGGTCCGCTCGATAATGCCGCAGGCCGTCACGGCCAGACATGTTTTTTCCAAGCAAAAACCGGCGATCGCGATATGCGGACTCAGCGTCGTTCGCATCCGGACCGACGAAATCACTTTCCTGAACGCCGTTTTGAAACAGGAATCCGTGATCGGATGTGATCAGCAGGTTGCTGGCATTCGCGGCCACAAGTTTTTTGACAATTTTGACCAGCTCTTCCATGGCTTCTTGCATGGAATCGACAGCTCGGTCTTCAGTGCTGACCTTATGAGCCGTGCCATCGATGATATTCTGGTAAATGTAAATGACGTTATTTTCGCGGATCAATTCCCGCAGAGCCTCCTTGTTCAGATCCAGGATATCCGCAGCTTGCCTTGCGTCTGCCTTCCATGACATTTCTGCCGCCGCTGCAAAGTTCGCCAGGATCTTACGCCGATTTTCGATTCCGCTGGACGGCTTTCCATCCACCAAGACCGTTGCTTTGGCAACATCACTGATTTGCAGTTCGTCGTGCGGCAACAAGGCCGCCATGCCAAGTTGCGTGTAGCTGGGCAAGCCTGTCACCATGGCCCGGACTTCCGCCGAATACCGATCTTCCTGACGAATCATCGATGCCAGTTCGTGAGCGATCTCGTACCGCATGCCGTCGGAAATGATCACAAAGATCTTTTTGCCCTGCGACAGAAACGGACGCACCAGCTTTTCAAAGAACGCTCGCTGTGGCATCAAACCACCGGAGTTCCACTGATCCTGCTTATCCACCACGGCTTGCCAGCGGTCGCCCAGAGGCAACAGGAACTTGCTGGAATACAGATGCTCGACTTTCTCCGCCAGCGGCTGCAGCAGAGTCACATTACCGGACTTGCGAAGGTTGTAGCAGAACTGCCGGTACAGTTGATCGACCTGGTACCAGCTCTCAACGTATCGGCTCAGCCCTTCTTCCGGCGACTCCATTGTCAGGTTGCACACATCCATGATCAGTTCGATCAGTCGACCGGCAATTTCGATCGCCTCGTAATCATGCCGAAAATTGCGATACCAGTGACCAATTCGCCGTTGCCGAATCAGCCGAGTGCTTTCGCCTGCGGAGATTGTTCGTGCCGTGACGCGACCTACGAGATCACTCAGGATTTTTGATCCACCAGGCGGAAATAGTCAATCTCCGACAACGACTGAGCGTCCATGGCCCCCAACTGCGGCTTAATGCCAAGATGTTCGGCACAGCGGTCGGACAGCTTCTCGAACGCCTCTTCGTGGTTTCTGCTGTCTTTCCAGCGTTTCAGGAAAACCAAAGCCTCGGAATTCAGCCGAGCAGGCAGGCCCAGTCCCATTGCAAAACAGGACTTAAACAGTTCGAGGATGAAATCCAGGACACCTGGCGAATCGGAAGGATAACCATAAGCCCGCCGAGCATGATCCCACAGCACGGCAGTCAATCCGCACTTTTCCAGCAGTGTGTATTTTTCGTCACGGCCTTCCGCCAGTTCATCCAGCAACGCTTCGAGAATGGCCTCCAGCTTCGGCTCAGATCCGGCACACACGGCCATCAGCTTCTGCCGCAGTCGAATCTTTGTTTCGTCGGTCGAAATCAACTTCTGCAGCGACTGCCGCCGTTTGGCGACCTTAAAGAACTCCGCATGCTGGGCGACCACGTCGCTGAAATCGAATGACAGCCCGACTTCATGGCTCCAAAGAGACACCTGGTTCACACGCACCTGATCATGAGCCAGCAGGACATCCAGCATCCAGTTGTTTAGATCCTGCGGCTGAGGTCCTTCGTGATATAGTAGGAACTGCTGATTGGGTTCTTCGCGAAGCACGCGGTACTTCAGCAGGAACTCGTTGTTGGCGATTTCGACCTTGGTGACTGCATCGACTTCTGCTGATTCGAAATCTTTCCGCAGCGACTTGTCATCGTCGTACCAGAAGAGAATGCGATGCTTCTGGAACATCTTGCAAAGGAGATCGCTGATAGGGCTTTTCATAGTACTTTGTATCTCTTGTAGCTTGGACATCCCTGTCCGAGCGTTCTAACAAAACGTATCCTGGGCAGACCTGTCCGAGTTAATAATTGCAGTGAGTCTGCTCACTGAATTCTTTCACCAACTGCCGAATTCGGTGACGCCGCTTTGACCAATGAAAATCGACTAGCTCTTCTGAGGGGCTTTCCGACACTTCGAGGAAGAAATTATCTTTGGGAGGCAAATCCGGCAGCGGTCCTTCGGCACTTCCGTTGTGTTCCTGTGATCGTTCTTTACTCATCGTTCTGTTCCTTCCGCAAACGCGACGTTTTATGACTCGAAGACTATCAAAACTTAGAGACAAGGACGGACGGACAGGGATGTCCATCCTACGGGAATTGCGATTTATTCTTCCTTCGCATCCAGCCCCACGATCTTCTTCAACGCTTCACCGAACAGCGGGTAGTTGTGCTTCACACCGTTGTCGAGGTCGATTTCGAGACGCTGTGAGGCCAGAGGGTAGATGACTTTGCGTTCGTAGTCTTCCAGTTCCTTCAGGTCTTTCTTGAGCTGAGTGACTTCCTTCAGGGCTCGCGTCTTGTCGGCGGGCTTGGCATCGGCACTATCGGCGATGCTTTGCTGATGCTCCTGGTGAGCCCGGAGTTTGGTCTGGAAGTCTCGCAGATACTTGAGCACCGTGCTGACGGTGTCAGGTCGGTAGCGGTGCATGTAGATCAGGGCGTTGAAGGTGCCTTTGGGACTGGTGAACAGCCAGTAGATCGGACGCTTCTTGTACATCTTGACATGATGAGTGTAGAAGTCCTTCTGGAAGTAATCACGCACGGTCTTTCGTTTGCGAGCCGTCGGGTTGTCCGGATAGATGGCCTCTTCCAGGAACCGCAGATTCTCCTCGAAGTGTTCGTCGCCAAACGTCACTTTGAGAAACGTCTTAAAACGTTCGCTGATATCATCCGTAAACCAATCACCATCCAGAATAGGAATCACATTATCCTCGTCCGGCATAAACGTAGGATGGACATCCCTGTCCGTCCGTTTGTGTGTCGTTTGATGTGGAAGGCGTTTCGTCTCGGACAGGAATGTCCAAGCTACGGTCCAAGCTACGGGCCAAGCTACGGTCGGGCTTGATGTAGTAATCCATCCGCTCGACCAGCCGCGATTCCGGATGGTTCAGCATCCATAACCGGCCCAGCGAGTTCTCGACGAGGTAACGCACGATCCAGTGCGGCGTGAACAGCTGCGTGGCTGCCGGGATGTTTTCCGGCGTGATCTTCTTGCCCTTCTTCAACGCCGCGAAGACGTCGTCCTTCTTTTCCGAGATGTAAAACTGGTACAGCCAGCCGATGACTTCGACTGATTGTTCTGTATGTTCAGGGCTGCAGTTTTCCAGGACCATGGCCTGCCGCATGTCGGTCAGCACGGAATTGTCCGACAGCAGATCATCAGGCATCAGCAGTTCGGTGAAATCAGCAATCTGTTCGAACAGGAATGGCATCAGGCTGTGATAGTGATTGCAAACCGCCACCAATAGCAGCCTGTAAACTTCCTGCTGCGGATCTGCACTTGTCCGGGTGCCGTCCAGCAGGCCGAAGACGACTTCTCGATCGATCTTCCAAGCTTCACCTATTACTCCCTGTTTGGCTTCCGCCAGTATCTCTGGCTGCAGAAATCCGTCTGCCGGAGAAACCGTGCCGATCGGCGTGTAGCGATTGACGTCCATAAATCGCAACGCGCAAAATCGGTTGAACCAGGTGTAGGCAACCTCTTCCAGCACCTGTGCCTTCGAGTCGGCCTTAATTCGCTTTTCCAACGCCTCAACCGCTGTCGAGTGTTCCCGCCGTGCCAGACTGCCTTCGCTCAGTACAGTCTTCAGCCGAGCGTCAACCTGCGCCAACAACTTGCGACGGGCTTCCTGAGCAAATTTCTTGAGCTTCGATGTGTCCATGAGGTCGTTGTGTTTCCGTAGGATGGACATTCCTGTCCGTCCGAGTTCTTTTGCGTTTTACGATGTTGAAGGGAGGACGCTCGGACAGGGATGTCCAAGCTACGATGTCCAAGCTACGGTGAATCAAAATCCCAGCCGGCGGCTTGCCATTCGGGGGAGATCCAGCGAATGAACTTCTCCGGCGGCAAGTTGGCCTTGGTGCCGTTGCGACCGAAGTACCGGACGACATTTTCAAGATGTATTGTGTCACGAATGATGCGGTCGTAGCTTTCCTGTTCCCAGATGCTGCCCAACACATTTCGCCGCTGATTGACCTGTCGTGCCACGTACGCTTTGATCCCTGCAGAACATCTTCCAGTTCAAACGAGGGCAACGGTTTCATGACGGCATGGGCATGATTCGGCATGACAACCAGACAGGGAACTTCGCATTGTGTCTTTTGATAGAATTGCAGTGCGTCGGCGAGTATCTTTGCGTTCTCCGATTCCGAAAAGTAACAGGCTCCGTATCCCGTATCGAGGCTGTCTTCTGAGAGCTGAGTGATTTTCCGAGCGTACTCTTCCCAGTCCTTTTCCGAACGACGTGCCGGATGTGTGCGATCAAATTGTTCTTTCAGGGTTCTCAGTTCCCGAATGACATGCGGCGGCACGGCGTCGTTGAGTCTGAACGTGACGGAATAGGTGGCACCTTCCTGTCGCCAGTGCGGCAGGTGCCGTGTGTAGAAACGCACAGGTGCGTTCGGATTGAAGGGCCGAAATCCGGGCGGAAGGTTTGGGTGAAGGTTGTCGAAGATGACGGTCATGTGTTCGTAGGATGGACATCCCTGTCCGTCCGTTTCGTTTTGTTGGTTGATGATGTTGAAGTAACAATCTCGGACAGGGATGTCCAAGCTACGTACAAGATTACACCTGGATCCGGTTACCCTTCTTCAGTTCTGCAATGATCGCCGCCTTTAGGGCTGCGGCGTATTCTTCAGCTTCGTATTCGGTGGTGACCATTGGTTTGTTGAATTTCACCGTGAGCGTTTTTGCTCCGATGATCTTCCCAGCCGGTGCGATCGGGTCGCCTCCACCGGCCTTCGAGTCTTCAATAACGACCGGTGGCTGCGTCAGCTTCTCCAGGATCGCCGGGTAGGTTTTTTCAACAAATCGCCGTCGCACATCACGGATCACCGCAATGAGTGGCTCCTCGCCGATCCTCGTGATGACAGTTTCAAATGGCTTCACAGTTTCCAGTTGCTGGTCAGGCTTCCGCTTTGAAAACTCCGGCAGGGATTCCAGTTTCGTTCTTAGGTCAGAAACCTCCATCGCTGCTTCCTTGCGTTCTTGTTCCACCTTTTCCTGCACATCCTTCAGCAGCCTGGTCAACGCGGCCTTGGCAGACTGCATCGTATTGCCGACATAACACTTCGCCTGCCCGAGCAGCGATCGCAGAGATGCAACTTCGGTTTCTGAAATGTGTTCCAGATTGGCTCGATGTGTGGTCAGGAACTCCTGAGCCTGCGAATAGATGTCCTTCATACTGCCGGACATAAACTGCCGGACGGGGTCCAGCAGGTTTTCTTTCAGGTCGAGCAGGTGCTCAGAATCTTCCCGGAATTCCATGAAGAAGTATTTGTGTGGCTTCTTGGCAATCGCTGCAATTTTCTTCTGTCCGTCGTCCAGAGATTCCAGGAACGGATACACGTTCTTCTGCGCAATCAACACTTGCAGATCTTTCGCCACTGTGGCCAGCCGTTCTCCCACCTTTTTGCCCAGTGCGGATGTTTCTCCTGCGGGAGCCGGTTCACTGAAGAACTCGCTGTAAAATTCTTTCAACTGTCGAACCTGAGATCCGGTGTATTCAATCTGTGGCTCCAGAATCACTTTGCTGTGCTCGCGAGTGTTCTTAATGGCTTCGGCCAGGGTCTTGTCCTGCAGCAATTCACCATCCTTGCGAGCTTCCAGCTTGCCACGGGCACAAATGCGTGCCAGCAGACATTGGATTGCCAGCAGCGGCCAGCCATTGGGAGCCTTCTCAAAGTTGTCCGTGACAGATTTGACTGTCGTGCGAATCCCTTTCTGAGACTCCCGCTGCACAAAGCTCAGCAGTTCCAGCTCGGCTTCCAGCATGGTGTCTACGCCATGTTCAAACAGGCTGTCCTGATTTGAACTGAGGATGGAGGAAATCTGTCCTTCGCTAAAGTTGATGCCCTGCAGCATTCTCAAATTGATGTAAACGGATTCCACCAGCGAATCAAATCCTGCCGTCACCCGTGTAACAGGATCGGCACTGTTGGATTCCACTTCCGCCGCCCCGACATACATGCGGGCTTTTCCCACAATTTCTTTCACCAGGGTTTCAAGTTCGGCGGCTCGCCTTGAATTTGTGTTTTGCTTTTCTCCCAGGATCTTCTTTACGGAATCCTTTTGCGTAGTCGCCAGGTTCTGCCGGATGTACTTGTCTGTTCGCTTTAGCAGCAGCAAATCACGAATCAAGCGGTCTTCAGGCGGCAGAACGACCAGCAATTCGCGACGGACACCAGATTCCAGTTTGAGATTTTCGATTTTTTCAGCATGTGGATGAAACGGACTAATGAAATGGATCGATAGTTCTGATTCTCGTCCGAACATTTTGTCGTCAAGTTTGCGTGTGAAATTGAAGTCGCAACCACTGGCCGAATGACGCAGCGACCGGCCCCTCAGAGCGCCGTCGAACAGCATCTTTGACAAGGCTTCGGCAACAACTTCGGTTTCCACGTCCGTGTTCTTAATTTCTGTCTCGACGTCTTTTTCTTCGTTCGTCAGGAATTCGTACAAGTCCCCGTTGCGCTGAACGTAGGTCTGAGTCTCCAGCAAGTTCAGAGCTTCCTGAACCTGCTTCCGCAGCTCGGCCACATTCGTGATAAAACTATCCAGCATCAGAACTGTCAGGTTATGTGTCGTCGCTTTGAATTCACGAACGTACTTGACAAGAAACAATGCCTTCAACAGCCGAATCGCCAGAGGATTGTCAAGATGCTTTTCTGCTGTTCCGATCGCACTGTGAAGTTGAGACTTCAAGGCTTGTCGCAGGCCCGCAAACATCAAATCAAACGTCGCCAACTGCCCCACTTCAAACAGTGACAATTGTCGAGCCACATCCTGAAAGACGCCCAGCATCGACCGTTCACCGACCGAGCTGTGCTTGCCTTCAAAGGCATTGGCTTCAGACAGACTTCGAATCGATGACTGGAACAGCACAAACTGGTATGGCACAAACGGATAACAATCGACGAAGTGCGCGACGTCTCGATAGTTACGGTATGTTTGCGACCCATCTGCTAAGTCAAACATCGTACTGAAGTTGTTCGACTGCTCTCGATAAATGTCCTCAAGCGGTCTTACGGCGTCCGGGTCTTTCGCAAGAAGACGCTTTTCGATCACTTCAGAAACGTCCTGGCTGGTCAGCTTCATACGTTCTTTGAAGCGAGCCTGAATCTTCGTAAAGTCATTGGCCTGCTTCTTGTTCATTTCGCCCACAACCATGTTCATGTCTTCCTGGGCGGTCACCAGGATCCATGACTGTCCGTTGCATCGAGTGGCCAGACTCTCGGCGATCGTCTGCAGATTTGTCATCAGCTTCGGAGTGTCAGCGATGTATTGCCCAACTTCATCGACGAAGAAGTTGAGCCGAAAGCCCTTTGGCTTCTTTGCAATGTACTGTTGAACGTGGACGGCAAAGTCATCAATCGAAAGTTGATAATCGTTTCGATAGGCATCCATAACGCCAGTGCGAGTTGCCCCGGTGACTTGATTGATTCGCTGACGCCCCCAATCCCATGATTTTCCCGATGCTGCCTCAAATTGCTGCTGAAACGCTTCGAAATGACCGTCGGTATCCAGGCGTCGTTCAAAGTCTGCAATCCACGGCTGTTTACCGTAATAGCCGCAGTGCTCATCAAACACTTTGACGAACACGGCGACCAAAGCGTCGATCTGCGTCTTGCTGATGACATCAGCCTTTTGATCGATATTGAACAGGATGCTCTCGCTGGGAATTGCGACAGCTTTCTGAATCTGCCCGGCGAGGACCTCGTTGTTTGTCTGTTTGCACTTCGCGAAAAATTCTTCGACGATGTTGCAGCCTTCGATTTCTCGTTGCTCAAGCAGCAGAGTCAGCATCTTTAACAGATGCGATTTACCGGACCCGAGAAGCCGGAAATCCAGACCCATTCGCACTAGCGTGTTCGATGTAGGCAGAAAGAAACGATTCGAGACGCCGTTCCACTTCACCGGTCAGGACGTACTCCTGGACTTCCGTCTTCAGTCCCGTCGCACGATCAGCTTTGATGACGCCTTCGATATCGCGATCAACAGGCATCAGGAAGATCTTGCTCAGCAGCACGTTCGACATGGTGTTCAGATTTCTCGTTCAAAAATGTTGAATGCGCGGTAGTAGCGATCGTCACGAAGCCGCCCAAACAGTTCGAGCGATGCGCCCTTTTCGAGTGACTGCTGATATTGGCCTGGGAAGAAAAGCAGCGTCGGTTTTTTCTCAGCCACCTTTTGCAGGTTGTTCAGCACCGTGTGCGAGCGAATGTAGGGAAAGACTTCGCCAATCCCCGTGATGATCAGAATGTCAAATCTGTCGACTGCCGATATTCGAGCAGAGATTTCCGGGATTAGTCGATGTTCGGCATCCAGAATTCCCTGCAGATCTTCCAGCAACTTGTCTTTGGGTACTGTGGTTTCATTGGTCGCGATCCAGTCCCAGTCGCCTTCACGAACAAGGATCTCGTGAGCCATGTCGTACAGGTCAATGTGAAGCGGTTCGACTCCGAGCTGCCGAAGCTGCGCGAGCAAATGACGCTGCATGGCCGTGACCTCTACCGATTCGCTGGCAGTGTACGGACAGATGAAGAACGGAACTTCATTGTTCAGCCCCTCGCATTTCAGAAATCGCTGACTGCTGAGTAGGTTCCGCAGATGGTCAAAACGGTCTGACAGCGAAGATGTTTCAAGATGCGGATTCATGTGCCAGCTCCTGGAATGTCGGCTAGGTGAACTGGATAGACTTCAAACCAGTTCTTGTCGTCATCACGAATCACCTGAGCCAGTTCCAGTGACATTAGGGTTGGCTGAATGATGCCGTCAGAATTGATGAGTTCTGCTTCTCTGAGCATTCGCATGGCGACCGTCGCCAGTTTGGCACGGGTATTCACGGTAACATTCTCCAGCTCGGCATGCCAAACTGTTTGCTGGTCCAGGAACTGAACAAAATCCGTGGTTCGAATCAGAGGACTCAGCGTCAGATATTTTTCACGAACCACCATGCGGGCAAAATCTTTCAGGATTGGATTTCGTATACAGACACTCAGCCACAACAACGCTCGCTGCTCAGCCAATAACCCGAAGACAATCAATTTCAGCTGATCGAGTGTCATGGTCGCCAGCCTTGGCGTGATTTCCCGGAGCTTCCGTCGAGCCGTGCTATCCATTCTGGTCTGAAACAGATTTTGCTCCAGAACGATTGTTCTGGCGGCATTCCAGTCCAACTGCTGCAAATAAACGGCCGCTAGAGCCGTCGATTCCCCCAGCATCAGCCCGCCAGCCGTGAAAGAAAGGTTGTATTTTCGCTCCGCCGCCACAAATCTCACCACTACTTTTCCATCCCTCGATCGTGGCTGGGCAGTCTACACAGTCGTGATGCAGCGTCACAGGATTCGGAGTTCGAATTTGATTGTTCGTTCCGATGCCGCCTTAAGGCGAATCCTTAGTAGGAAGACGCTTGCTCAAAAGGACAAAATTGATGCATCTGTTGCTGACAAGCTGAATGCTCCTGGACTAATATCCACGAACTCTGGGTGTGACCAGGAAATCAGGCCAACGGTGGATGAGCGAAATTTGTAAAAGGTGGTCTTAATGAACGGCGCATGGCCCGGGGGGGCTTGTCCTCAATGTGGCGATGTCATGCCACCACGAGTTGTCCACTGTCAGACGTGTCGTGCGTTGTTGAATTCGGAGTTGTCGGAAGACAGCATCGAGATTCCGCATTTTGTGCCACTACCGGAGATTGCCGTGATTGCCGCCGCATCGCCAAAGGGGCATTACGTCAGCTGTCCTGGCTGTGGTGAAGAACTGCGAATCCACTCAAAATACCGCAACATGAAAGTTCAGTGCAAACACTGCAGCCAACCGTTCAAATATGGAGACTCAGTCGTCATCACGGCATTTTATACTCAGTGCCCCCACTGCCGCAGTGAATTGCGAGCGGGTACGAAGTACGTCAACAGCAAGGTCGTCTGTAAACACTGCAACGGGCATATTCAGCTGATGTCGGAAACCCGTTTTCAATGAACGATGAAACCTCTTCTGCTGCACGTCTTCTTTCTCTGTCAGTCGTCGTCCCGGTCTTCAATGAACAGGAGAGTCTGGTTCAGTTGATTGAGGAATTGAACGGCGGAATCGGGCAGTCGGTGTCTCAGTTTGAAATCATCCTTGTGGACGATGGCTCTACTGACGGATCCTGGTCCGTCATCCGGGAACTGTCGCAGCCTGCCAACATCAGCGGCATTCGGCTGCGTCGCAATTTTGGCAAAGCGGCCGCTCTCACAGCCGGAATGAAAGTTGCGTCCGGGGATCTGATCCTGATGCTGGACGCGGACTTGCAGGACGATCCGGCGGAATTCCCCGCACTGCTCAAACAGATCAACGCCGGGTTTGATGTCGTCAACGGATGGAAGGAACGTCGGCTTGATCCGTGGCACAAAGTCTATCCCAGCAAAGTCTTCAACTGGATGATCGGCACACTGACAGGACTTAAGCTGCACGATCACAACTGCGGGCTCAAGCTGTTTCGTGCCGAGGTCGCGAGAGAGATTCGGATCTACGGCGAGTTGCACCGTTTTATTCCCGTGCTGGCTCATGCCCGTGGATTTCGAGTCAGTGAAGTGGCGGTGAACCATCGGCCTCGTCAACACGGGTATTCCAAATATGGTGTCCGACGTTTTCTGCGTGGACTGCTGGACTTGCTGACGGTGACGTTTCTAACAGGTTACGGTCGCCGACCACTGCACGCCCTGGGCAGCGTCGGACTCACATTTCTTGCGCTTGGGTTTTTGGGGCTGGGGTATCTGAGTGCGCTTTGGATCGCCATGCAGACGGGACTGGTAACACCAGTCGCTCCCATCGGTAATCGCCCTCTGCTCGCGTATTCGATTGCCGCGTCTCTGCTGGGTGGCCAGGCACTGTCGCTTGGCCTGCTTGCCGAACTCATCGTTGCCAACACAAATCGTACCACGGATGGTTACAGCATCCGCGAAACTACAACATCAATTGGAAATAACTGATGGACTACTTATATGCTTCGATCCTTGGAGTTGTTCAGGGGATTGCTGAGTTTCTGCCGATTAGTTCATCGGGACATCTGGTAATCGTGCAGGCGCTGATGGCGGCCATGTCATCGACACAATTGCCAGCGTGGTCCAGGGGAGCAACGATGAATGTTGTCCTGCACTTTGGGACACTGCTGTCGATTGCCGTTGTCTATTATCACGACCTGCTCGCCGCACTGAGGAAGCCAAGACTGCTCTTTCTGATTGTGATTGCGTCAATTCCTGTTGGCGTGATCGGACTGCTGTTCAAGGACCAGATAGAAGCATCGTTTGAAAACCCAATGGCGGCGGGATGTCTGCTGATTCTGACAGCCGTTTTTCTGCTGATTGCAAAATGGACGCAAAGTGGCAGACTGGAAATGGATCAGATGCCGACCTGGGTTGCGATCATGATTGGAGTTTTTCAGGCCGTTGCCATTCTGCCTGGCATTTCCCGCGCGGGAAGTACGATTGCGGCCGGACTAAGCTGCGGACTGAAACGGCCGGACGCGGCCCGATTTTCTTTCTTCATCGCGGTGCCGGCGATTGGAGGTGCCACACTGCTGAAGCTGGTGGATTTGATTCGCGGCAAAGAAACCGTTGATGTCGCCTGGCAGCCCTTGTTCCTCGGGGCCTGCATCAGCTTTGTTGTGGGCTTGCTTTGTCTGCGCTGGCTGATTCGCCTGCTGGTGGCAGACCGACTGCACTGGTTTGCGATTTATTGCCTGATCGCAGGAAGTCTGACGATTGCGTGGCAATCCGGCTGGTTGGTTCGCTGATTACAGAACGCATCGTCTGTCCAAAGGCAGCCCCTGCGACAGCCAGAAAACCAGCGACGATCGAAAGAACGGTCGGCCACTGGAGTCGTTTCCGGCTAAACACGCGGATTTCCCTGTCGTCGATCGGGCGGCAGGTCGCCATCGCAATCGACGCTGGGAAAGTATCCCTGAACCCGTCGAGAAATTTGCCGCGCGACGCACTGAGTTGCCTGACCAGCGAGTCCGAATCCGGCAGCAGTTCAGTCGAAACAGTCGAAAGAGATTCGTCAGGCTCTGAGTGCAACAGGCCGGTCACAAGATCATCCCGGCCGATGGCTTCAAGATCGGCCACAGGGACAGTCTGCATCTCTTTTCGGAACTGTGGCAACTCACCCTCCGTGCTGGCCACAGTCACCGTCCGCCGAGTTTCACAATCTGCGGGGAACGGAACCGAGAAGCGAAGCGTGGACGCAGCAAAACCATTTTCCGCTCGACCACTCATCCATCGAATCTGAATGACTGTCACTCGTTTGGTAAGCTCCACGGTCACTCTTTTACGCTCCGCGTCTTCCCAGCGGATTGCTTCTGTCGTATCGAGTTCCGTAACAGCGGTTCCGTCCGGAATAATCAGCGAGCATCTTCCGGGAGTACGCGCTGAGAACACAACGAGCGTCGTTTGTCCAACGGCGGACTGATTGGGATTTGACCAAAGTGTGGAATTGGAAACAGCAAACAGCCTTCGGACTGGATCCGGTTTAGGAACTTCGGCGATCGATCTCGCGGGAATTGTCAACCGCATCTCGGCTTGAGAAATTTGAAAGGATTCCTCCATAACGCGAGTTTTCTGTGACACCAAATCCTCTCCGAAACCAATGGCACTTGAGTCTTTGAGCCACGCTGGGAGCAATTCGCGAGCGGACGCCGTGCTGCCATATCCCGCCGTCGATTCAAGGGGAATCAGCAGTCGCTGGTCCCACTGAATGCGATCAGAAATCCTGGGCCAGTCAAACGAGATGGACTCCTGCTCCCGCTGGGACTCAGGAATCGGCATGCTCCACACGATGGTGAACTCCGGCTGATCGAACAATTCGCGAATCACTTCGGAGCCCGCCACGAAGACATTCCCTTCCTGGATCAGCGGCAACTGGCGACCATCCACCAGCACCGAAGGGTTCGTCAGAAATTCGGCGTTGTCAGCAAAGGTCATCTCGAGCGGCCCAAGGCTGCCCGACCATTGAGACAGCCGGACCAGAAAAGCCGCGTGGTCGGTGAAACGCAGTACGGCGACCGAGCCGACTGGTTCCACGGGTCTAAGGCGCTGCAGGATAATCGGATCTGATTCGTGGACGATCTGCATTCTAATCATTTTTCCCGGCTGCAGTGGATCCCCGGCCGCGATGGGTTCATCCGGTACAGCACCTCCCAGCTTTTCAAAGGCCAGACCCAGTCCATCCCGATCTGTCAGTTCCAGTACGGATTCAAGGGGTGCGTCCTCCATATGAGGGCTGTGCAACACAATCTGAGTATCATCGGGACGCAGGAGCTTACGACCGGAAATCTTCAATATGTGCCGTCCCGTCGTTCCTTCTCGCAACTGGACGACCAGGCGATCACCGCGACGATGCCAGGATGCCAGCCGATTGGCTTCACCGGCACCAACCTCCACGTCGATGATTTCGATGTCCGAACTGACCGTCAGTCGATGACGAAACACAGGCAACACCGAAGTGTCAATATCAACCTGACACTTC
>Ga0154020_10002260_pt1 | contig 23351 bp, 26 predicted proteins | sample Klosneuvirus_201_FD_109709 | JGI IMG/M metagenome (GOLD analysis project Ga0154020, IMG submission 109709) | Active sludge microbial communities from wastewater, Klosterneuburg, Austria - Klosneuvirus_20160825_MG | ecosystem: Engineered > WWTP > Aerobic digester > Activated sludge | place...
AGGTAGGCGAGCGCGACGAAGCAGTCGTGCGTGGCCGAAGGATGCTCGCCGGCCGCGCGGAGAAACTTCTGGAGCGCGAGCTCGTACTTGTTGTCCTCGCCGAGCAGCGTCCCTTCCTCGACGAGAGCGCGACCGGCTTCGACGGCATCTGCGGCCGCTGGGCGATCGTCAACGACGATCGGGGCCGCGATCTGGGCCGATGCGACACGCGCCGTGATGACCATGACTACCAGCGCGCGCATCACGCACGATTGTAGCGTGATAGGTTCGGCCGATGTCGCAGGACGAACGCACCGGTGTAACCACCGAGCTGTCGTCACCTGCCAACCGTCGCTCGTTGCGCCTGCTCGTGACCAGCGGCCCCGATCGCGGTCGCAGCATCCTGCTCGGTGTGGGTGAACATCGGGTCGGGAAGTCACGCTCGTGCGAGCTGCGGCTCAGCGACAGCGCGGTCTCGAGCCAGCACCTCCTCGTCGTGGTTACAGAGAATCGCAGCGGTGTGATCGTCCGCGATCTGGAGTCCACCAACGGCAGCTGGTTCGCAGGGGCGCGATTCTCCGAGATCGAGGTCGACCGCGCCGCCACGCTCCGGGTCGGCACGACCGATCTGCGCATCGAATCGGTCGACGCAAATCTTGCGCTCCCACCATCACCCCACGGTCGTTTCGGTGGGCTCGTCGGTGGCTCGGAGGCGATGCGCCGTCTGTACGCGCTCCTCGAGCGAGCCTCCGTCACCGATAGCTCCATCTTGATCGAGGGGGAGACGGGCACCGGCAAGGAGCTGGTCGCGCGAGCGATCCACGATCACTCCCCGCGCCGTGCCGGCCCGTTCGTCGTGTGCGACCTCGGCAGCCTCGGCCCGAGCCTCAGCGATAGCGAGCTGTTCGGGCATGTGCGGGGTGCGTTCACCGGCGCCGACCGCGATCGGATCGGGGCGTTCGAAGCGGCACACGGTGGAACGATCTTCCTCGACGAGATCGGCGAGCTCCCGCTCGAGATCCAGCCCCGGCTGTTGCGCGTGATCGAGGGGCGCGAAGTTCGCCCCGTCGGTGCCGCCGCCTACCGCACGGTGGACGTCCGCGTCGTATCGGCGACGAATCGCGACCTCGTCGCGGAGGTGAAAGCCGGCCGGTTCCGCGAGGATCTCTATCACCGGCTCGGCGTGATCGTCGCTCGGGTACCGGCGCTGCGCGAGCGCGTGGAGGACATCGTCACGCTAACGCGGCACTTCCTCGGTGATCGCGCGGAGCCCGATGACGAGAGCGTTGCGGCGTTGACCGCGCACGATTGGCCCGGCAACGTTCGCGAGCTGCGCAACGTCGTCGAGCGCGCGATCGCTCTGGGAGTCGAGCTCTCGCCGGGGCTGATCGGCGGAGTGCACACCTCGCTCGTTCCCGTAGATCCCTCGCTGCCATTTCGCGAGGCGAAGAGCCAGCTCGTCGATGCATGGGAGCGCGACTACGTCGCGGCGGTGCTCGCGAGCTGCGAGGGCAACGTGTCGCTGGCGGCCCGGCGCGCCGGAATGGATCGCGCGTACCTCCACCGTCTCCTCAAGAAGCACGGACTCGATCACTGATCGCGTCAGCGAGCGAGCAACGCCGAACGCAACGCGAGTGCAGCGTCGGCGCGTGCTCGCGAGCGCTGCTCTACGATCGCGAGCTGGTCAGAGCTCGCACCCGCACCCATGCCTTTCTTCGCGCGCTCGGGTGCGCCGCGAAAGTGCTCGGCGAGCGCGGCGAGCGCGTCGGCGAGCTCCTGCGTCCGTCGCCCGCCTCGTGCATCCGCGAGCAGCACGCGCCACGCGGATAGGTCGTGACCCGTGCGTTTCGCGAACCCTCGCTTGACCATCGGGCGTACGAAGAACGGCATCTGCGCGTACTCGCGCTCGGTGTCGGCGAGCACGGTCTCGACGGTGCTGATCAGCGAGGACAGGTCGATCACGCGGTATGCGTAGCACCTACCGCTTCGCGTGATCGAGCGTGCGGCCGGTCGTCTACAGTCGCTTCGCGGCGATTGTGGATTCGTGCCCTCACCGCGCCGGTCCCCACGCACGGAGACGCTGGCTCGTGGCGGCACGGCCCTTGCTGATTCGTCGTTCCGATGAACACACGCATGCTCGCATTCGCGTTGCTTGCCGTCGCTGGGTGCTCCGACCCGAGCTCGAGCTCGGAGTCCGACGCTGCATCGCCGGACGGACCGGTGATCACGATCGACGGATGGGCGACCGCACCCGATCTCGGCCCTGTCGAGGTCGCGGCCAACCGAGACAGCGTGACCGTCCGGTTCCCGGAGGTCGCGGGCGCCGCCGACTATCGGGTCGTCGTCGTCGAGAGCGGTGTCACCGTCCGTGCCGCCGAGGATGGCTCCGAGGAAGTCCTCGGCGCTGCGATCTTCTGCGCCGGCCGCGCCCAGCATGGTGCGCCCGCATCGCAAACCGGCAACGCCGTGCTCCGCGCGATCGAGGTGACCGGTCTCGACGCGCGCGTCGAGCTCGCCGTCGAGGCGCTCGACCGAGAGTGCCCGTTCACGGGTGTGCTCGGCGCCGCCCATGCCGACATAGAGACATCGACTGACGTGCAGAACAAGGGCGCTCCCCAGAGCTACGCCGTGTTCACCGAGGCCGAGGTTCGCGCCCGCTACGGCAACTTGATCGTCAACGGCCATGGCCCCGCGGGGCCGATCGGCAACGCCAACAACGCTCCGGGCATCGGCGAGCCCGCGGCTCCAAACCTTCCGCGCGTGCTCGCGCGCAGCTTCGTCGAGGTCGCGCCCACCGGCACCGCCGACGCGCCGATGACGTTCTGGGACGACTTCGCCACGGCCGATCCGTTCGTCGGGGTGGGCATGTATTCGCGGCGCGATGGCGCGAAGGGAATGCACTGGAACAACGAGAACTGGAATCTCTACGCGATGGGAGTCGACGGCGCGCTCTATGGCAACGCGAGCACGCCGACCAGCCAGGCGTTCGTCTCCCGCGGCGAGCTGAGGATGAACGTGGACGACTGGGCGCAGGACGTCTTCGGTGTGGTGCAGATCGTCCCGCGCCAGCCGGTGCACCTCTCCACGACGAACTACCTGCACGCCACGTTCGAGACCAGCATGAATCCGACGAACCGCCGCTACAACTGGATCAACCTGTGCGGCTCGCCGACGGCCGGCGCGACGTTCGACGCCTCGGGCCACCTCCGCGGGCGGCTGTCGATGACGCCGTTCTTCTATCAGACCGACGGGCTCAACCCGTACACCGAGGGTTGGAACTGCCTCCAGATCTTTCCGTTCGAGGGTGGCTACTACACGCTCAACGGCCGCAAGCCGGAGACATCCGTGCGCGTGATCATCAATCGCTCCACGCCGAACGACCCGCAGAACCGCGACAACGCGGTCAACATCGGCCCACCGGCCTACGGCGCGGATCCTTCGTGCGCGTGGTGCGGGTTCTACGGCGTGCTCGACGAGTTGCAGCGCACCGCGCCTCGCGTGCGCTTCGATCTGTACGTGAAGCGCGACCGCGTGATCCTCCTCGCCGATCAGAAGCAGATCCTCTGCGTCGATTTTCCAAACCTGCCGCTCACGATGGCCGAGGGCGCGCTCGGGCTCGGCGGCATCCTCTATCACTCGAGCGCGGAGCACTCCGAGCTGTTCCGCAACGACTGGCTCAAGGACGGCCAGCGCTACTACCTGAGCAACACTCCGTGGATCGATTCGCGCGGCTGGGACAACATCGGGTTCGAGGAGGGCGCGGCCGCGCCGGCGGGCTTCGCGGCGTCGTCGTGTTGGGTCTCGGAGAAGACGTGACGCGGGCGCTCGCGGCACTCGTCGCGCTCGCGGGAATCGCTCTGCTCGCCGGGTGCGCCGTCGACGATCCGGGCACACCCGACGCTGCGTCGACGTGTAGCCTGGGCCTTCCGCTCGAGGAGCCGGAGTGCGCCGAGCTCCTCGCGATGGTGCGACCGTCCACTCCGCCGCTATCGCCGAACAACGCGTACGCGGACGATCTCGCCGCGGCCACTCTGGGGCACCAGCTGTTCTTCGACGCCCGGTTCTCGAGCAACAACGACGTCCGGTGCGCGACGTGTCACCAGCCCGAGCGCGCGTTCGGCGATCAGCTCGCGACCGCGGTCGGCCTCGGCTCCGTTCCTCGCAATACTCCGACCGCACTCGACGCGGGGTGGTTGCGCTGGCCGTTCTGGGACGGTCGCGCCGACAGCGTGTGGTCGCAACCGCTGTTCGCGATCGAGAGCGACAGCGAGATGGGCACCACTCGCCTCGCGGTCGCGCACCGGATCGCGCGGAGCTACGCCACGATGTACGAGCCGGTGTTCGGCCCGCTGCCGCCGCTCGACGACATGCTCCGCTTCCCCGCGAGCGGCAAGCCCGGCGATGCGGCATGGACCGCGATGGCCGCCGCCGATCGCGACGCGATCAACCGCGTGTTCGCGAACGTGGGCAAGGCGCTCGAGGCGTACCAGCGGAAGCTCGTCACGGGCCCCTCCGCGTTCGATCGCTTCCTCGCGGGCGAGCCCGCGCTCACCGCCGACGAGCAGCGCGGCGCCGCGGTGTTCGTGCGCGCTCGATGCACCCGGTGCCACGCAGGCCCGGCGCTGTCGGATGCGCGATTCCATAATCTCGGTCTCGCCGGCGATCCGGGCGATCCGCGCGGTCGCGCGCGCGGGATCGAGATCCTGCTCGCGAACGAGTTCTCGGCGAGCGGCCCGTATGCGGACGGTCCTCCGCCCGCCGATTTTCCACCGGTGATCGGCCCCGACGATCTCGGCGCGTTCGCGACGCCGTCGCTGCGCAACGTCGCGACCACCGCTCCATACGGTCACGACGGCCGGTGGGCGTCCCTGGAGGCCGCCGTCGACGCGCACCTCGCCGGCGGTGACACACCCGATGCGGGCGTCGTCGACGCGCTCCTCGTGCCGATCGATCTCGATGTTGACGATCGCGCCGCTCTCGTCGCGTTCCTCGGCGCGCTGTCGGGAGAGCCACCGCCGATCCCGTGGCGGAACTGGCCGAACGGATGAGGATCGTCGAGCGCTATGTCGATGCGAGCGTCGGCAACTGGTAGTACGGCAACCACCGCGTCGGCACGAAGCCCAGACGCTTCGCGAGCTCGAACGATCCGGTGTTCTCGAGACGGCAGGCCCACACGGGCTCGAGGTGGCGCTCCAAACAGTCGTCGATGAGCGCGCACGCCACGAGCCGCGCCAGGCCTTGGTTGCGATGACGAGGCGCGGTCTCGATCCCGATCTCGAGCTCGTCGCCATGGCGATACGAACAGAACGCGGTGGCCGCCGGCTCGCCGTCGACGAGCACCGTGAAGCCACCGCCATCACGAACGAACTGGTGGGCATCGCGCCAGAAGTGCATCGGAACGACGCTGCCGGTGATCTGCGCGAACATCTCCGCGGTGGTCACGACGATCGTCGTCCGCGCGAGCGCCGAGGCGACGCTCTGGCGCGCTGCCCGATATGCATCGCGATCGAAGCGGAAGTTCACGCGCGTGCACCGCGTGACACCAGCCTCGGCTTCGATCACCGGGGCCCACTCGATCGGCGACACCTGCAACCATTCCGGAGGGTCGTGCGGCGCGTGGAGGTAGTCGCGCAACCAGCCGAGGTCGTGGTCGCGGGCATCGCCCCACAGCAGCGCCATGCCGTAGGGATGCACGGCGTAGTACGCACGCGGCGAACGCGCGTCGTCGACCCAGACTTGTCCGTCGACGTGCCGGCACAGGATCGACTGGACGAACAACGTGTTCATCGGCAGCGTGCGAACGGTCGCGAGCGCGGAGCTCCACGAGGTCGGGGCGAGCGCGATCATGCGTGAACAGCGTGGTCGCGCGAGAATGGAGCGTCAACGTGAACGCCGCTGTGCCGCTTCATCGCAGGGCGACGTGTGTCGACGGTCAACGGGAGGGGCGCTTCGACGATTTCGTGAGAGTCGCAGGCAGGTCGATCGCGAACCGCAGGCACTGCTCGGTGTTCCCGCAGCTATCGTCACTCGATCCGGCGAGCTGCATCATCAGCTCGTCGTTCTGCCACGGATACAGCATCGCGGCGCCACCTCGGCCCGCGTGAGGGAGGCGCGGCTTCTTCGCCGTCGCGATCCAATCGCCCCACGGCATGCCCCACACGCCGAACCCATTCGAGCCGGCGTCGTCCCGCTCGGGCGCGAACGCCTTGTTATAGAGAGCGCTGCACGCTGCTTCTGCGTCGTCAGGTGTTGCACCGTTGACGAACGCATTGCCGCCGCCATCTCGCGCGACCCACTCCCACTCGACCGCCGTCGGCAATCGCCACGGGATCGCTTTCAGGATCGGCGTGCACTGCGCGTTGGTCAGCCGGACCGGCGATTCCTCGCTCTGTTCGTCGCCGATCACCCAGCCCACCTTCTTGCCGACGATCTCTCGTGCGCGCCTCACGAGCAACGGTGCGCGTGCAATCAGAAATGGCGCGACCTTGGCCTTGCGAGGAGGAGAGGCTGCGGCGGCCTCCTCGATGTACTCGCTCGCCTCGTCCTCGACCCAGGTGACATCCGCGAGCTGCTCGAGATCATCGGGACGTATGCCCGCGGTGAAGCTTCCGCCGGGAACGATCACGAACTCGGTCTTCGACGGCACGTGCAGGACCGCGGCGACCTTCAGAGCCCCGCGCAGCTTTGTCACGGCGGCCCAATCGTCACCTAGCGCGTTGGCAACGTCGTTGGCGATCTGCTCGCGCTTCGTGTCGGCAAGGCGCTTCCAGGCTTCGAAATCGGGAACCACTCACCCACGATATCGCAATGCGAAGGACACGACGATGACCGCGTACATACTCGCGCTGCTCTCCGTGTAGTGTACGCGCGACGTGAAGAGACGCGTGACCACGAAGGTCCGAGCACCCTCGTCCGGCAGCGAGATGGTCCTCGTGCGCCGAGACAAGGACGTCGCGATTCGCATCGGCGATCGCACGCTGATGTCGAGCGACGTGCACGACTCGGAGGACGAGCTCGGACGCGTCGTGGCGGCCGCGGTCGCGAACGTGAGCAAGCCGCGGATCTTGATCGGCGGTCTCGGGTTGGGGTTCACGCTGCGTGCGACGCTCGACGGGCTTCCGGCGACCGCGCGCGTCGACGTGGCCGAGCTGATGCCCGAGGTCGTGCGCTGGAACAAGGCAGAGCACGGGGACTACGCGGGACGGCCGCTCGAGGACCGGCGCGTGAAGCTGTACGTCGAGGACGTGGCCGCGGTGATCGCGCGCAGCAAGAGTACGTACGACGCGATCTCGCTCGACGTCGATAACGGTCCCAACGCGATCACGCATCCGACCAACGAGAATCTCTACCGGCGGACGGGTCTCGCGCGGATGCGCAGAGCGCTCCGACCCGGCGGGGTGCTCGCGGTGTGGTCGTCGTTTCCGTCGCGGCTGTTCACCAAGTCGATCGAGACTGTCGGAACCGTCGAGCTCGTTCGCACGACGCCGAGCTTCCCGGGCGCGCCTCGGTACTACATCTGGCTCGCGACCAAGCGAAGGTAGCGCCGCGATGGGGTTTCATTGTCGATGGCTGGCTGCACGCAATCGCGATCGCGACGAGGCGCTCGCGCACTTGCGGTTCAAGATCGTCGGCGAGCTCGTCGAGGAGGTCTACGACACGGGGCTGTACGCGCTCGAGGTCGACGACTGGCTCGTCGTGATCGGCGACGGCTTCGATCACATGGACAAGGTGAAGCGCGCGGGGGCGGCGAGCCTGTCCGAGGGTGGTGAGGTGCTCTATCTGTTCACCGACGACACGGCGATGGCGTTCGAGCTCGCGATGTTCAGCGGCGGCGGCGAGCGATGGTCGGTCGCGTACGACGGGCGCGATGGCGTCACGGAGCCGACGTTCGACGGCGCCGTGCCGTGGGACGTGCGCACGCTGCACGCGAAGCTCGAGAAAGCGCAGGCGAGGGCAGGGGGACCGAAGGCGGAGGTCGATCACATCTATGGACTCGCGCCCGCGTACGCGATGACGGTCGTGGGCTTTCGTCACGACGAGACGCTGGCGAGCGGCGAGCACGTCCCGATCTGGCAGCTCGCGCCGAAGACGAGCCGGTGACTACTTCTTGGGGCAGCTCACTTCGAGCGTGCCTTTGATCGTGAGATCGGGTTTGTTCTCGTCGTCGCCGAGCTTCGCGTCGAGCTTCACGGTGACGAGCGTCGCGTCGTCGCCGGAGACGTTGAAGCCGAGCTGGGTCTTGAGCGGCGCGGTCAACGACTTCGAGCTCACGTCGAGCCGAGGCAGGCCGGCATCGACGGGCGGAACGTCGACGCCCAGCGTGACGAGCTTGCCGGCGCCGTCGCTCACGTCCACGCGGATCGTTCCGATCTCTTTCGCGGGATCCCACACGCACGTGATCGGGTTGCGCTGATCCTTTTTCTTCCACTCGAAGGTTCCGGTGATCGCGCCTCCGAGCTCGAGGGCGCCCGACGCGGACTTCGTGGGGCCGACGACCGCCGCAGCGGTCGGCTCCTCGGCGCTCGCATCGATGGGGGCGGGTGCCGCGGAACCCGCGGGTGGCGATGCGGGAGGTGGCTCGCTCTTGTCGGAGCTCTTGGAACAACCGGCCAGCGCGATCACTAGCGTGAGGGACATTGTGGAGGGATGCACGGCGGCATCATCCCACCATGCGCGAGGAGCGGGCGACTCTCCGCGCGTCGGAGCCCGTCGGGACGTTCGTTCATCTGGTCGAGTGATCACGGCGGATTGGTGTATGAAGGGCGATGGCGCCGAAGATCTCGAGGGGAGCGTTACTCGCGACGCTCGCCGGCAACACGCTCGAGTTCTACGACTTCATCACGTACACGTTCTTCGCCGTCTACGTCGGCCGTGCGTTCTTTCCGACCGATAGCGCGTTCGCGAGCCTGCTGCTCTCCGTCGCGACGTTCGGCGTCGGCTTCCTGACGCGTCCGCTCGGCGGCATCTGGATCGGTGCGTACGCCGATCGCGCCGGACGGAAGCCCGCGCTGCTGCTCACCATCGTGCTGATGACGATCGGCACCCTCGGGCTGTGTGCGACGCCGTCGTACGCGTCGATCGGCCTCGCCGCGCCGATCCTCCTCGTCGTCGCGCGGCTCGTGCAAGGCATCGCGCTCGGTGGCGAGGTCGGCACCGCATCGTCCGTCCTCGTCGAGTCCGCACCGCCCGGGCAGCGCGCGCTGTACATGAGCCTGCAGTCGCTCAGCCAAGGCGTCGCGACGCTGGGCGCAGGTCTCGTCGGGATCACGGTCGCGCTCGCCCTCACACCGGCGCAGCTCGCGAGCTGGGGGTGGCGCGTCGCCTTCGCGGTCGGTCTGCTGCTCGTGCCGGTCGGGTTCTACCTGCGGCGCGCGCTCCCCGAGACGCTGCCGTCGCCGACGCACTCGTCCGCGGTCAGCGTGCTCGGTGCCGTCATCCGGAATCATCGCCGCGAGCTGATCCTCGTCGTGCTCGTCACGATGTGCATGACGGTCAGCACGTACGTTCTCAACTTCATGACGACCTACGCGCTGACGACGCTCCACATGGACGCATCGAGCGCGCTCGTCGCGCCGATCGTCGTCGGTGCCTTCACGATCATCGGTGCCGTGATCGGCGGCCCCTTGTGCGAGCGCTTCGGCCGCAGGCGCACGATGATCGTGTCGCGACTGATCGCGATCGTGATCGTGATCCCCGCGTTCCTCTACGTGGTGCACGTGCGGTCGGTGTTCTCGCTCGCCGTCATGATCGCGGTGCTGAGCCTCGTCATGGTGCCCGGAGCGGTGGCCGCGCTCACGACCATGGCGGAGGTGTTTCCGAGCGAGACCCGTGCAGCCGGCATCTCGCTCGCGTACGCGCTGACCGTGACCATCTTCGGCGCGACGACGCAGATCGTGATCACCTGGCTGATCGAAGTGACGGGGAGCCCGCTCGCACCGGCGGTCTACATCATCGTCACGAGCCTGATCAGCATCGGCGCGATGATGCTGATGCGAGAGACCGGCGATCGCGCCGAGCACCTCGCGAATCAGCGGATCGCGTCGACGGCGACGCCGAGCCAATAGCCGCCGATCGCCATCGCCGAGTCTCTACCCCGGAGCGACGAACCGCCGCCGCGCGGATCGACACGCACCCGAAGAAATCGACGCCGAAAAATCCCGAGGCTTCGTCTGTAGTCCCGCCCTCGACGAGGTATGCATCGGCATGGCCGGTGATCACCACGACCACGCCGGTCGCGCGCATCACGCGCCGCCGGCGAACACGGGCCGAGCGTTCTCGATCGGGATCCTGCTGAATGTCGGATTCGTCGTGGTCGAAGCGATCGCGGGTCTCGTCGCAGGCTCGACGGCGCTGCTCGCGGACGCGGCGCACAACCTCGGGGACGTGCTCGGACTGGGGATGGCGTGGGGCGCGACCGTGCTCGCGCGTCGCAAGCGAACCGCGCGCCGCACGTATGGCTTGCGCCGCACGACGATCCTCGCAGGCCTCGCGAACGCGACCTTGATCCTCGTCGCGGTCGGCGGCGTCGCGTGGGAGGCCATTCGCCGCATCGGCGAGTCCGCGCATGTCGATGGTAGCCTCGTCGCGATCGTCGCGACGGTGGGCGTGTTCGTGAACGGCGGCGCGGCGCTGTTGTTCGCGCGCGGGCGCGAGCAAGACGTGAACCGGCGCGGTGCGTACTTGCACTTGATGGCGGATGCGGCGGTGTCCGCGGGTGTCGTCGTCGCGGGCGTGATCGTGTGGCGCACGGGATGGGATTGGATCGATCCGATGACCAGCATCGCGGTGTCGTTGGTGATCCTCGCCGGCACCGTGGCGCTGTTGCGCGACGCGCTGAACTTGTTGCTCGACGCGGTGCCGGCGCACGTCGATCCCGCGGCCGTGGAGGCCTACCTCGCGGGGCTCCCCGGCGTGCGGGAGGTGCACGACCTCCACATCTGGCCGATGAGCACGACGGAGATCGCGCTCACCGCTCACCTCGTGGTGCCGTGGGCCGCGTGCCCACCGTCGTTTCTTCGCGATGCGCAGCAGCAGATCGAGCATCGCTTCGGGATCGCGCACACGACGCTGCAGCTGGAGCCCGACGGTGCCGACGAGGCCTGCCGCCAGCCCGGCGACGGCGTGTGACGGCGCGCGGATTTTCCCGAGGCGGCCGGGGCTCGGTGCTATAGGTACGCGCGTGCAGGAAGGCGATCGCATCGGCCGATACCAGATCGGTGCGCGCGTCGGGCGTGGAGGGATGGGCGAGGTGTTCCGTGCGCAAGATACGGAGCTCGCGCGCCCGGTCGCGCTCAAGCGCTTGTTCGGCGCGGAGAAGGGTGACCTCGTGCGCGAGGCGCGTGCGGCGGCGCAGCTCCAGCACCCGAACGTGGTCGCCGTCCACGAGGTCATCGCATCGGGAGACGACGCACTGCTCGCGATGGAGTGGATCGATGGCGTCACGCTGCGAGTGTGGCTGCGCGAGCGCGAGCGTACCTGGCGCGAGATCGTGACGCTGCTCGTCGCTGCCGGGCGCGGACTCGCGGCGGCACACGCGTCGGGAATCTTGCATCGCGACTTCAAGCCCGAGAACGTCCTCGTCGATCGCGCGGGGCGGCCACGCGTGGCGGACTTCGGTCTCGCGCGCGCGATCGACACCCTGCCGACGCCTTCCGACGACGTCGACGCACACGAAGCGACGTTCGCGCTCGGTAGCGGGCGCGAGGACCGAGGAACCGAGCCGCCGATCGCGGGCGGTAGCCACGGGCCCACACCGACGGCGATCGCACTCGGCAGCATGGCGGGCTCGCTCGCGGGGACGCCGGCGTATCTCGCGCCGGAGCTGCTCGGTGGATCCGCGGACGCGCGCAGCGATCAATATGCATTCGCGGTGACGCTGTACGAGGCGCTGCACGGCGCGCATCCGTTCGGCGGTGACACGCCGGAGCTGATGTGGCGCGAGATGGCGACCGGTCGCGTGCGGCCCGGGACGCGCCGCGTGCCCGCGTGGCTCGAGCGCGCGATCGAGCGCGGCCTCGCGAGCGATCCGGCGGAGCGGTGGCCGGACTTGCCGGCGTTCCTCGACGAGCTCGAGCGGCGGATGGCGCGCGTCAGACGCCGCAGCGTGATCGCGGCGGGTGCCGTCGGTGCGGTCGCGGTCGGTGCAGTCTGGATGTTCGCGCCGGCGTCGAGCGCGGCGACCTGCGGCGACGAGATCGTCGACGGCGTGTGGTCCACCGATATGCGCGCGACGGTCGCTGCGCGGTTCCAGGTGGCAGCGCCCGGTCACGGAGCGGCGACGGCGACTGCGGCGAGCGCGCTGCTCGATCACTGGGCCGGCGCATGGCGACTCGCGCGCACCACGGCGTGCAGCGCCGAACCCGCGCGTCGCGTGGTGCGCGTCAATTGCCTCGATCGCCAACTCGGCGAGCTGCGCGCACAGGTCGCGGTGTTCGAGCGCGCGGATGTGGGCGTCGTCGATCGTGCGGTCACGGCCGTCGGCGCGCTACCGCCACCCGAGGCATGCACCGCGGCGCCGGCGGGTCCCGCGTCCGGACCGATCGTCGACCTCGTCGCGACCGTCGAGGTGTTGCAGCGCTCCGGGAGAACCGCAGAGGCCTCGACGCACGTCCCCGAGTTGATCGCGCTCGCGGTGACGGAGCCCAACGCCGCGATGCGCGCCAGTGCGTTGCTCGCCGTGGGAAACGTCGAGCTCGACAATCACGCGCGATCGGCGGCGATCGAGCACGCAGCCGCAGCAGCGAAGGCGGCGAAGCAGGCGGGTGACGATCGCGAGCTGATGTCCGCGTTGCTGTTGCAGGCGGCGGTGCTCGTCGACGACAAGCGCTACGCGGAAGCGGTCGGTATTTGCGACGCTGTCGATGCGCTCGCGATCGAAGACGTGCCGCCCAAGGTGCACACGGTCCGCGCGCATGCGTTGTCGCAGCTGGGACGTCACGACGAAGCGCTCGCAGCGTTTCGTCGCGCGATCGGACAGCTGGAGCGAATGTCGGCGCGCGAGCCTGCACGCCGGACGCAGCTCGCCGCGGCGATGGGTGCCTATGGCACGGCGCTCGGCCTCGCCGGCAACGCACGGGACGGCGCCGCCCAGCTGCGCGCGTGCCTCGCGATCGAAGAGGCCATGCTCGGCCCGCAACATCCCGAGGTCGCGCGCACGCTGCACGATCTCGCGTTGCTCGAGCGATCGCTCGGCGAGATCGATCAAGCCGAGCGCGATGTGTCGCGCGCGCGAGCGATCTTCGTCGTCGCGTACGGCGAGAAGTCCCTCGAGGTCATCGCATCCGACGCGGATCTCGTGCAGGTCGCGTTCGCACGCGGCGACCTCGACGCGGTCGAACGCTATGCGACTCGGGCGCGCGATGCGCTGGTGGCGAGCGGTCTCGACGAGCCGGCGATCATGTCGTCGATCGAGAGCAACCTCGGTACGGTGCAGCAGGATCGCGACAAGTGCGCCGACGCGATTCCGCACTACGAGCGGTCATTGGCGCTGTCGTTGCGCGCACACGAGCCCGCGACGCAGCAGGCGATCTCGTACTTGAGCCTCGGTGCGTGTCTCGCGGATGTCGGTCGCAACGCCGAGGCGCGGCCGTATGTCGAGAAGGCGCTCGCCGCGTGGGAAGGCAGCGACGTGCCCGAGCGCGCCGCGGGTCTCGCGACGCTCGCGGATCTCGAGGCCGCCGACGGCAAGGTCGCGCGTGCGATCGATCTCGCTCGCAAAGCGCTCCTCGTGATCCAGGGCAAGGACAGCGAATACTTCACGGCGCTCCGTGGTCACCTCGACGACCAGATCGCCGAGTGGAAGCGGAGATAGTCGATGCGTCTGCCACGGCTCGGTACCAGTCCCCTCGTCGATCGCTGGCTCTTGCTCACGCTCGGGGCGTCGTTGCTGTCGATGTTCACCGCCGGCTGGATCGCGGACTGGGCGATGCTGTCGCCCGATCGCGTACTGCACGGGCAGGTGTGGCGCCTCGTGACGTGGGCCTTTATCGAGGTCGCGCCGCTGAGCCTGATCTTCACGTGCGTGGCGATCTTCAAGTTCGGCGGAGAGCTCGCCGTGCGCTGGGGCGATCGTCGACTGCGGCGCTTCATGCTCGAGATCGTCGTCGCGGCGGCTGTCGTCACCACGCTGCTCGCGTTGATCGCGCCGGACACGATGTACCTGTCGCGCACGGCCGGGTGGGTGATCGGTGACGTGCTGTGCATCGCGTGGGCGCGCCAATACCCGACGGCGGTCGTGCGCATCTACGGCATGCTCGAGCTCAGCGGCCAACGGCTGATCGCGGTCACCATCGGCGCCACCGTGATCTTCGCGATCGCGAACGGACCGCTGGTGATGGCACCCGAGCTATTCGCGTGCTTCGCCACGCTGTACTACCCCCACCAGCGACTCGCACGTCGCTAGGGGACGAAGCCGACTACGGGGCCGCACCGAACCACTTCGTCATCGCGTCGCGAAGGCCCGCGTCCGATCCATCGCTGACCCAGGCCACGTATCCGTCGGGGCGGATCAAGACCGCCGGCGGAGCCGCGACCGCGCCGAGCACCGGCAGCTCCCACGCACCCGTGTAGCGTGCGCGAACGGGGCGCACGCGATCGCTGGCAATGTCGAGCGCGCCGAGCCCGCCGAAATCGAGCAGCACCGGACGGGCCTCGTGCAGCAACGTGAACACGCGCTGCGATCCATCGCTCGTCACCACGTCGAGGTCCGGCATGCGCCGGCCGAGCAACGGGTGTCCAGCGCCGAGGTCGTAGTGGACATCGAGGCCGCACTGCATCGCGCCGTAGCGCTTGCGCGGCTCCTCCATCGTCAATAGCTCGGCGAGCTTCCCGTGCACGAGTCGCGTGCGGTCGTCGTTGCGGGCGAGCGCGGCTTGCACGAGCGTGTTCTCGAGGACGCGCGCCGCGATCGGATGTCGCTCGGGGCGATAGGTGTCGAGCAAGCTCTCGGGCGACGTGCCGTGAACTACCTGCGCGAGCTTCCATCCGAGGTTCACGGCATCCTGCACGCCGATGTTGAGGCCTTGTCCGCCCTGCGGGCCGTGCACGTGCGCGGCATCGCCGGCGAGTAGCACGCGACCCTTGCGGTAGTCCGCTGCTTGCCGCGCCATGTCGGTGAACCGCGAGAGCCACGTCACGTCGTGCAATCCGAAGTCGGTGCCCCACACCGCGACGAGTGCCGCGCGAAGCTCGTCGACGCTCGGCTCGTCCCCCTGCGCGAGCTGCGGCTCGATCAACACGGCGCGAACGCGGTCTCCGTCGCCGATCCGGCCGAGCGCGTTGACGCCTTTCTCGCCGAGGCGGATGCCCTTCGGCGGCTCCTCGCTCATCGACGCCTCGGCGATCAAGTAGCTGACCGAGGGATCCCATCCCGGAAACTCGATCTCCGCGTGTTTGCGGATCGTGCTGCGACCGCCGTCGCACCCGACGAGGTACGTCGCGCGCAGCGAGCTCCCATCAGACAGCGCGACGTCGACGCCGGCGTCGTCCTGCGTGAAGCTCGTGACGCTGCGGTCGCGATAGATCGGGACGCCGAGCTCTGCGGCCCACGCCGCGAGGAGGCGCTCGATGTGGTTCTGCGTCAGCGCGAGCCCGTAGGGATGGCGCGTCGGGAAATCGCTGATGTCCAGTGGGATCATCGCGAACCCGTTGACCTGCATGGCCTTGCCCTCGGCGAGAAACCGCTCCGCGACCCCGCGCTGATCGAGCACCTCGATCGTGCGCGCCATCAGGCCACCGGCGCGCATGCCCGCGAGGTGCTGCGTCGGTCGTCGCTCGACGATGGCGACATCGACGCGCGCGAGTGCGAGCTCCGCTGCCAGCATCAAACCCGTGGGGCCGCCTCCAACGATCACTACCGCGTGGTTCGTCATGGACACGCACTCTGCGCCACGGCTAGGGGCTTGCCACAAGCCCCCCTGTTTGAGACAAGTTAGAAGTGGAGAGGGAGGCCGGCGGGCCGCCTTCGATGTCATGGGCGAATACCGAGCGACGATCGACTGGCGCAACACTGCCACCGCCGCAGACTTCGTGAAGGGCCGCTATTCGCGCGAGCACACGTGGACGTTCGATGGCGGCGTCACGGTGCCCGCGTCGCCGTCGCCGTCGGTCGTCCCCGCGCCGTGGTCGAATCCCGCGAACGTGGATCCCGAGGAAGCGTACGTCGCGTCGATCGCGTGCTGCCACATGCTGACGTTTCTGTGGGTCGCAGCGAAGCGCGGCTTCGCGATCGCGAGCTATCGCGACGAGGCCGTCGGCGTGATGACGAAGAACGCGCGCGGCAAAGCGTGGGTCAGCAAGGTCACGCTCGATCCGAGGATCGAGTGGATCGAGAAGACCCCATCGCCCGACGAGCTCGCCGAGCTCCATCACGCCGCGCACGACGACTGCTTCATCGCGAATTCGGTGCTGACCGAAATCGTCGTCGCGTGATCTAGCGCGCGAGCTGCGTGAGCTGGATCAGGTTGCCGCACGTGTCCTTCAGCGTCGCGATCACCGAGCCCGCCATCACTTCCGTCGGTGGCATCGTGAACTCCGCGCCCGCTGCCTTGATCCGCTCGTAGTCGCCCTTCACGTCGGCCGTGTAGAACATCATCGCGGGCTGGCTCTGTTGGAACATCGCCTGCTGGTACGCCTTCGCCGCAGGATCGCTGTTCAGCGCGAGCTGCAGCTCGGTGCCGCTGCGATCGCCGGGCGCGGACACCGTCAGCCAGCGGAACCCGCTGTTGCTGAAGTCGTCCTTCTTCGCGAACCCGAGCACCTCGGTATAGAACCGCAACGCTTTCTCCTGATCGTCGACGAACACGCTCGTGTGTCGGATCTGCAGGCCCTTCGGCGCCTCTGCGGTTTGCGCGACGGGAGTCGTGGGCTTGGGCGTGCCCGCGCACGCGCCGGTTACGAGAAGCGAAACGGCGAGAAGCTTCGACAGCATCGGGCTCACTTTCCCCACGTCAGCTGCACGAGCTGCACGAGGTTGCCGACGGTGTCGTTCAGCATCGCGATCTTCGATCCCGTGACGTCGGTCGGAGGCATCGTGAATTCGGCGCCGCGGGACTTCGCGCGCTCGAAGTCGCCGGCCACGTCGTCGGAGTCGAACATCACAGCGGGTTGGCTCGCCTGGAACAACGACTGCTGGAACGCCTTCGCGGCGGGGTTGGTGTCGAGAGCGAGCTGGAGCTGCGTGCCGTCCGGCTCGTCGGACGAGGCCACCGTGAGCCAGCGAAACGGGCCCTGGCTGAAGTCGGCCTTCTTCACGAAGCCGAGCACCTCGGTATAGAAGCGCAGCGCCTTCTCCTGATCGTTCACGTAGATAGTGGTGAGCTTGATCTTCATACGTTCTCCTATGTCACTTCGCGGAAAGGTGCCGCGTTACTGGGATGACGGAGCGCAGCTCGCGAATGTGACCGCGACCCGCGAAAAATCGACCTAGGTCAGATCTTCGATGACCAGCTCGGCCAGCGCGTCCGCATCCACGACCACATCCGCCGACAGGATGGTGTCCCCGGCGAAGTCGAACACCAGCGCGCGCGCGATCTTGCCCTTCGGGGCGAGAGCCAGGCCGATGCGGCCATCGATCAGGACCGCCTTCATGTGCTCGGTCGCGCGGCGGAACTCGATCGCGCCGCGTGCCCACTCGACGTTGCCGCCGAGGACCGCGACCAGCGCATCGAGGTCACCGGCGCGGAGCGCTGCGATGAATGCGTCGACCACGCGGCGCTGGGTCGCGACATCGATCTCGGGTGCCGACGCGTTCTGCACGCGACGCCGCGCGCGGCTCGCGAGCTGGCGGGTCGCGGCGCTCGTGCGGCCGACGATCGGTGCGATCTCGTCGAACGACATCGACACGAGATCGTGAAGCACGAACGCGATGCGCTCCGCGGGCTCGAGCTTGTCGAGCACCACGAGCAGCGCGAGGCCGACCGCTTCTTCGAGCTCGCGATCGTGCGAGGTGCTCGGTTCTTGGGCGGCGGCGAGTGGCTCTTCGCGGCGCGAGGTTCGCGTGCGCAGCATGTCGAGACAAATTCGCGCGACGACCGTGGTCAACCAGCCGCCGATGTTCTCGACCGCGCTCGTGTCCGCGCGCGACAGCTTGATCCACGCTTCCTGCACCGCGTCGTCGGCTTCGGTCGCCGAGCCGAGCATCCGGTACGCGACCAGCCGCAGGTGGCGGCGATGATCCTCGAACGTGGCGGCGAGCTCGGTCACGATTCGCGCCGAGCCTACAGTGCAGGCATGTCGATTGGCCAGGGGCGGTCACTCGCGTTGCCACGATCGATTCGGGCACGCCGTCGGAGCGCTCACGTGATCACGCGAGGTTCGCGCGCGACCGCGCGGCAGGTCGATCACCACGGGATACGATCGGTGTCGACCGTGGTCGACGAGATCAGCGCACGATCGATTGGCGCGTCCACTGCACTGACTCCGGGCAGGCGGCAGTCGAGCCGCTCCCAGCCAGGAGTCATCCCATGTCCAAGTCGAACTTCGAAATCATCTCCCCGGAAGAGCTCGTTCGTCCCTCGGGCGGCGTGCGCATCGACATGTCCCAGCTGTCCGCGTCGGAGCGGTACATCATCTCGCACGAGTCGGGCGGCGAGACCACGGCGAAGAATCCGCACTCGACCGCGTTTGGCCTCGGCCAGCTCCTGATCGCGAATCGCCGCCACTACCTCGGTGCCAACGCGAACACGACGGATCCGGGGCTCCAGCTCAAGGCGTTCCGCGGCTACGTGAAGGACCGCTATGGAAATGCCGATCGCGCGGCATCGTTTTGGCGCAGCCACCACTGGTACTAGCGTCGAGATCTCCGCGTGGGAGGACGTACGGACGGTCGAAAGGTGCGACTGTCACAATTCTCGTACGTCCGAACCACCTGGAGGAACTGATGAAGCTCACGTATCTGCTCGGTAGCTTGGCTCTCACCGTAGGACTCGCCGCATGTAGCAAAGGCGGCTCCGGTGACATCGACGCGTTCATGAAGCTCGACACGGAGAAGGCGGCTGCCTTCAACGTCGGTGGCGAGGACTGCGTGGCGAAGGCGAAGAGCGTCGGCGAGTGGCGTTCGAAGAACACTGCCAACTACAAAGCGATGCAGAAGAAGCTCGGCGAGCAGTGGCCGAAGGGTCCGCCCGAGGACGTCCAGAAGAAGTACGGCGACGTGATGAAGGCGAACAAGAAGGCCGTTGTCGACGCGATGTTCGCGTGCAGCAACGATCCGGCGTTCAGCAAGATGATGGACGATACGAAGACCGAGTAGTTGGTCGGTAGCGTACAACCGCTACATGCATCCATTGATCTCGGTCGACGAGCTCGCCACCGAGCTCGCGAAGGTCACGGTCCTCGACGTGCGTTACAAGCTCGGCGGACCGAAAGGTGCCGACGAGTTTGCCGCCGGACACATCCCCGGCGCTGCGTACGTCGATCTCGACACGATGCTCGCGGCGCCGCCGGGACAGGGCGGACGTCATCCGTTGCCCGACGCACAGACACTCGAGCGCGCGATGCGCAGCGTAGGTGTCTCGAACGATCGCGCCGTCGCTGTCTATGACGATTGGGGCGGACGCGCCGCCGGTCGCGCGTGGTGGCTCTTGCGCTACTTCGGGCATTCGAACGTGCGCGTGCTCGACGGTGGGTGGGGTGGATGGACACGCGCGGGCGGCGAGGTCGCGACCGAGTCCCGTGCGCCGATCGAGGGAACGTTCACTGCCGTCGCCGGCGGCATGCCGATCGTCTCCGCGGAGGACATCCCGCGCGCCGGCGTGTTGATCGATGCGCGCGCGCCCGAGCGCTTTCGCGGCGAGACCGAGCCGGTCGATCCCGTCGCGGGACACATCCCGGGCGCGGTCAACGTCCCGACGAACGTGAACCTCGACGGCGAAGGCCGGTTTCGTCCGAGCGGCGAGCTCGCAGCGGAGTACGCGAAGGTCGGCGCGGTCAGCGGCGCGGACGTCGCGGTGTATTGCGGCTCCGGCGTGACCGCCACACACGACGTGCTGGCGCTCGAGATCGCGGGCGTGCGCGCGAAGCTGTACCCGGGCAGTTGGAGTGGATGGATCACGGATCCCTCACGCCCGATCGCTCGCGGCGAGTAGCGATCGCGGGTAGGTTCCGCAGATGCAACGTTTAGCCGTATCGCTGTTGGTCCTCACCGCGTGTGGCGGTGGCTCGTCGACGAAGACCACCCCGGAGCCGGCGAAGCCGACCGTGTGGAAAGACATGAACCTCGACCAGCGCACGACGTACATGAAGGAAGTCGTGCTGCCAAAGACGAAGGAGATCTTCGTCGCGTTCGACGCGAAGTACCAGACGATGGACTGCGTGACCTGCCACGGCGACGGCGCTGCGGACGGATCGTTCGAGATGCCGAACGCGAAGATCAAACCGCTGCCGAACAGCGAAGAGGCGTTCATGGCGTGGGTGGCGAAGGAGCCCGAGGCGGGCCGCTACGCGCAGTTCATGTCGGAGAAGCTCGAGCCGCTGATGGGCGAGCTGCTGCAAGAGGCCGTGTTCGATCCGAAGACGAAGACGGGCGAGCTCGGCTGCACGACGTGCCACATGCTGATCGACCCGAGCGGGAAGGTGATCAAGGCCGAGCACAAGCCCGGCGAGCACGATCACCACTAGAGCGACGGTGGCAACGAAACGAACCCGACGAACGACGGGTTGTCGAACGGCATAGACGCGCCGGTCGCGGTCGGCATCCCGGTGGCTTCATCGACCGAGAACGTGCCGACGGTGTCGCTGTTCTGGTTCGCCGCGAAAAGCCATCCACCACTCGGATCGAGCGCGAAGCTGCGGGGCGTCATTCCGCCGGTCGGCGCGTGTCCGACGAGGGTGACCCTCCCGGTCGCGGGCGCGATGCGGAATACCGCGATGTTGTTGTCACCGCGATTCGACGAATAGACGAACGCGCCCGAGGGATGCACCACGATCTCGGCCCCGGTGTTCGCGCCGGTCGCGCCCGCCGCGCGCGTCGACACCGTTTGGAGCTCTGTCAGACGTCCCGCGGTGAACGAGAAGGCCGTGAGGGTGCTGTTGTTCTCGTTGACGAGGTACGCGTACTGCGCGCCCGGTGCGAACGCGATGTGTCGCGGCCCCGCGCCACTCGCCGTCATCGCGTGCGGTGTCGCGTTGGCGGTCAGCGTCCCCGCCGCGAACGTGTACTGCGCGACCCAGTCCGCGCCCTTGCACGGGACGAGGACAAACGCGTTCGACGGATCCGTGAGGATCTGGTGCGCGTTGCCGCCGGCGGTCAGCGTCTGCGAGGCCGCCATCAGGCCGCCATCGCCACGGATCGGCAACACCGCGACCGCACCGTTCGTGTAGTTCGCCACCATCGCGTACGCACCCGCGACGTCGACCGAGACGTGCGCTGGGCCCGTTCCCGACGACGATACGTCGTTGATGAACGTCAGCGCGCCGGTCGCTTGATCGATCGCGTACGCGCCGACGCGATTGCCACCCTCGGCCGCGGCGTACAGATGCGTCTGCGTCATCGCGAGGAACGACGGATTGTTCGCGAATGAGGCGATCGTCGAGCCGGCGGTGAGCGCACCCGTGTCCGCATCGAGATCGAACCACGCGATGTTCGCGCTGTTGCCGCTGACATACGCCACCACGTGCGCGGGTGGCTGCGGCGCGCCGTCGATCATCGTGCTCGCGTCGCCAGTGGGCATCATCATCGCTCCGCCATCATCACCGCACGCGGCCAGGAGCATCGCGATCACGATCGGTCGCCGCATCATGGATCCAGCGTACCCGATCAGGTCTGGAGGTTGAGCTTCGCGATGTTCTCTCGCGTCTTGCGCAGCTTCTCGGCCTCGCGGCGGCGCTTCTCGAGCACCCCGAGATCGAGCAGGTACTGGTGGTCCTCCTCGTCGAGCGGCCCCTTCGCGAGCGCGTTCGCGAGTTGGCGTACGCCGTCGGCGTCGGGCATCCCGACGAGGATCCCGTCGAGCGCAGGCGCCGTCAGCGCGAACCGGTAGTAGTCCGTGATGTGGGGGCGCCAGTTGTCCTCCTCGACGCCCATCTCCTTCAGGTGCTCCTCGTCGTCGACGTACGACTCGGTGCTCTTGAAGTTGAACAGCAGCGTCGATCGTTCGGGGTGTGGCTTCGCGTGCTGGAACACGTCCTTCTGCGCGCCCGGGTGCACCGGGTTGTAGCGAACGAACTGGATGTCGAGGAAGCCCTGGTCGAGGAGCTCTCGGGCCACCGCGCGATCGTGAAAGCTCGCGCCGATGCCACGCGCGCCCGCATGCTTGATCGCGCGATGCAGCTTGAAGATCTCGATGCGCGTGAGGATCTCCGGCGCGTAGCTGCCACCGGCGACGGTGATGTCGATGTGGCCGAGCGAGGGAACGGCCTCGATCACCTCGTCGAACGGCGCGAAGCAGAACTCGGGCTGCGTGACGTAGCAGGTCGCGGCGACCACGATCTCGTCGCGCCGCGACGGGTGCCCGCGCAGCAGATCCTCGAGTCCCTTGCGGATCGACTCGTACATCGGCCAGTGCATGTCGGCGCTGAGGAAGAAGAAGTTGATGCCGGCCTCGAACGCCGCGGGCACGACGTTGTCGTCGAACGTCATGCCGCAGCAGATCGGGCTGACCTGAAGCCCGGTGGTCCCCAGCGGTAGACGATCGGTGAGCTTCGGTAGCTCTGTGCGTGGAGCGAGCATCTGCGTTCTATCGTGCCCCGAAATCGACATCGCGCGAACAACTCGCGACCGGTCTTGCGACCGATCGTCAGTTGTTCGCGCGATGGCCGTGAGTTACGGGATCGGCGACGGGAGCTACGTCTACGTCTACGTCGTCATCGTGATTCGTCATGGTCGATCTCCTCAGCAGCCCGGGCCGCGGGTCTGCAGTGTGTGGGAAATCGCGGACAGCACGCTCGCGATCGAGGCCGTGCACGGAGCGCTCGACGTCGTGATCGTCGGCGTGATGCCACCGTTGATCGCGGCGAGGTCGTCGGCCTGCAGCGGGATCAGCGTCTCGCGGTTCAGGTTCAGCTTGCGGGATTGCTTCTTCATGGCAGGTCTCACTTGCAGCCCGGGCCGCGGCTCTGCAGCGACTGGCTGATGGCCGAGAGCACCGACGCGATCGAGGCCGTGCACGGCATCGACGAGGTGGTGATCGTCGGGGTGATGCCGCCGTTGACGCCGGCGAGGTCGTCGTTCTGCAGCGGGATGAGGGTTTCGCGGTTGAGGTTCAGCTTGCGAGATTGCTTCTTCATGGTCGGTCTCCTGGATGAACGGGGTGGGGAATGGGAACGAGGACTACTTGCACCAGCGCGTCTGCAGCGACTGGCTGATCGCCGAGAGGACGCTCGCGATGGACGCGGTGCACGGCGCGCTCGACGTCGTGATCGTCGGCGTGATGCCA
>Ga0154020_10002262_pt1 | contig 23349 bp, 17 predicted proteins | sample Klosneuvirus_201_FD_109709 | JGI IMG/M metagenome (GOLD analysis project Ga0154020, IMG submission 109709) | Active sludge microbial communities from wastewater, Klosterneuburg, Austria - Klosneuvirus_20160825_MG | ecosystem: Engineered > WWTP > Aerobic digester > Activated sludge | place...
CGATCGGTAGTGACCCACCCCGACTCGGTGTCGATGAACAAAGTCTCGTCGAGCACGCCGGCGTCGTAGATGCGGGGCACGATCGAGGTCTTCAGGAACTTCAGGCCCTCGAGGCCATGGAAGGCGTCATCGGGTTCGACGCCGACCACTCGGATCGCGGGATTGTGGCGCTTGAGGCGGCGCCCCGTGCCGATGATCGTCCCGCTCGTGCCGATGCCCGTCACGAAGTGCGTGAGGCGATCGCCGAGCACGCTCAGGATCTCCGGCGCGGTGGTGAGAAAATGAGCCCGGGGGTTGGAAGGATTCCCATACTGGTCCGTGTAGAGGTAGCGGCCTGGCTCGGCGGCGGTGAGTTTGCGTACCAAGCGGATCGCCCCGTCGGAGCCCTCCAGCGGATCGCTGAAGATGATCTCCGCGCCGTAGGCAGCGATCAGCGATTTGCGGGCGGAGGAGACGTTGGAGGGCATCACCAAGCTCACCTGGTAGCCCCGCGCCCCGCCGTACAGCGCCAGCGCGATTCCGGTATTTCCGCTGGTCGAGTCGATGATCGACATCCCGCGGACGAGGCGCCCCTCCGACTCCGCGTCGAGCAGCATCTGCAGCGCCGGTCGATCTTTGACCGAGCCTCCGGGGTTTTCAAACTCGAGCTTGGCCCAAATCTCGACGCCGGGCGTCTCGCGATCGATGGCGGTGAGCCGAACCAGCGGCGTATTGCCGGCCAAATCTGCGACCGAGTACCTCACGCCGATAAAATCCTGGCCAAGGCCCAGCGCGCCAGACGTGCACCGCCCATCACCGGGGCCGCGGGCTCCACCGACTTCTCGGCCTCGCCCACCCGCACCCGCGCCCCGCCTTCCTCCAGCGCCGACACGGCGCGGATCTCGACCTCGGAGTTCAGAGACCGGAGCTCGGCGACCAGGCCCGGCGCAACCGAGAGGTGCCCGACACCAGCCCCCGCCAAATATAGCGCGGCAATCGTCGCGGAGAGGTCCGCGCCGCCGACGACGACCTCGGCCTGACGGAGGCGCTCGTGCTCCCCAGGGAACAGGGCGGCGATCTGGCGGGCGTAGCGCAAAGCTCAGCCTCCCGCGATCGCCGGGACGATGCTGATCTCGGTGCCGTCGGCGATGGAGGTCTCGAGCCCCTCCAAGAACCGAACGTCCTCGTCCTTGTAGTAGACGTTCACGAAGCGCCGGAGCGCCCCTTGCTCGTCGCACAACCGGGCCTTGATCCCTGGGTGCTTCGCATCGAGCGCGTCGAGGGCGCCGCGGATCGAAGTGGCGTCGACCGCGACGACATCGAGCTCCGCAGTGAACCGGCGAAGTGGCGTGGGGATGCGGATACGTACGCTCATGACGGAGTCCCTTTCGAATCAGTGCCACGCTCGATGAGGAGCGTGGTCACGCGGCCATCGGTCTTTTGGGCCAGGATGCGATGCCCCGCAGCGCGTACGCTCGCGGGAACGTTGCGCTTGGCTTCGTCGCCAGCCAAGCGGAGCCACAGGTGGTCGCCCGCGGAGAGCGGATCGAGCGCCCGGCGCGTCGCGACGAAGGTCGCCGGACAGACCAAGCCCGTTAGGTCCAGGATCTCGGCCTCCGCGCCGGGATCAGTCTCCGCCGGCGGGACCAGCGCTCCGCGGCGGGTTCGCGCCGCCCCACAGCCCTGGCAGTCCGGCGCCTTCCGGAGCCGAACCTCCCGCGTCACGTCGCTGCGCCCGTCGTAGACGCTGAGGACATCGACCAGGGGCGCGCTCCCGAACAAAGACCACAGGACCTCGACCTGGCGCGCGGCCGCGATTCCGGCGATCGGCCCCAGGATCCCGAGCTCAGCGCAGGTGGCCTCGGTCCCCGGCGGCGGTCCCTCATCAAACAGACAACGAGGACAAGCCGAACGCCCTGGCAGCACCCCGAGGACCTGCGCTTCGTGGGCGATCACCCCGCCGAACACGAAGGGCACCCCGAGATCAACGCAGGCGTCGGCCAAGAGGAGCTTGGTCTCGAAACGGTCGGTGCCATCGAGCACCGCGTCGTAGCGGGCGAGCAGGTGCTGGGTGCTGGGCCCGAAGGCTTCGGCGAAGGTCTCTACGGTGACGTCCGGCCAACGGGCCCGGATGGCCCGGCCGGCCACTTCGGCCTTTGGGATCCCCACGTCGGCCTCGCGGTACAGGATCTGGCGGTGGAGGTTGGTGAGCTCGACGCGGTCCGGCTCGAGGATCCCGAGGCGCTCGATTCCCCCCGCGGCCAGCTCGATCAGCGCGGGGCAACCGAGGCCGCCGGCGCCAACCACCAAGACCGAGCTGGGCCGGCTCATGCCGTGACCTCGCTCAGCCGTCGGTCCCGCGAGAAGACGCGGTCGCCGGCGTCGGTGAGGAGCAGGAGGGGCCGCTGGAAGCCGCGGGCCCGGAGCTCTGGCAACGCCGCTACAGTGGAGGCCGCGGCGTAGCCGACCAGCCAACCTTCGCGCCCGGCCAGCGCGCGGCGCGCCCGAAAGCAGTCCTCGGCCGTGACCTCGATCTGGCCTTGGGCTCCCCGGCCCTGCTCCACCACCGAGACCAATGGGTACTGCTCCCCCAGCGCCAGCGCCAAGCCTTCGCCGAGGCCATGCGCGTCCACCGGATAGACCACCACGTCCGGCCGAAACTCGGACGCGATCTGGCTCAGCTCCGAGGCCAACTCCACGCCGAGCCCGCCGGCGAAGTGGGCGGCCTGGGGCCCGACGATCGGCTGCGCGCCGAGGTTCCGGGCCTCCTCCTCCGCGACCGCCCAGACCTTGTCCTCGGGGACCATGAAGACGGCCACGCGGGCGTCGATGAGCAACGTCTGATGCTCGTCGAGGGTGCCGGTGGGGATGACAGAGCGCACGGCCCGCCCGCGCTTTTGAGCCGCAGCCGCCACCGCGATGGCGAAGGGGCCGCTGCCCCCGACGACCACCGGGCCCTCCTCGTCCGCGACCAAAGCGTCTGCGATGCGGTCATAGACGCTCCCCGAGCGCCCGAGAAACTCGACTTTTGCCCACGCAGTTGCGGGCGGATCCAATGCCAGGACACGGACCACCGGGAGAGCGCGGAGCACGGAGGCTCCATCATAGTTCTGGCGCGCGCGATCCCGTCAACTACCCTTCCGACAGCCCGGAGAGGCGCCGGAGACGCTCCGATTTCTCGCTGAGCTCGCGTCGCAGGAGATCGACGCGCTGCTGGCTCTCGACCAGCCCAGTCTCCAGCTCAGCCACCCGAATGGTCAGGGCGCTCTGGGCATCCTCGGCCGCCTGGGCCTGGGCGCGAACGCGGCGCAGCTCGGCCTCCGCGGCGGCGCGCTGGGCGGTGAGGCGCTCGAGATCCTGGTGCCGCTGCTCCAGCGCCTCGCTCAGCTTCTGGGCGTCACCTTGGCGTTCGAGCTGAGCACGCAGCTGGTCGGCGTTGCCTTGGGCCTCTTGGACTTCACCGCGCAGGCCCTCGATGAAGGTCTGCAGCGCGCGGATCTCGTTGAGCTTGCGCCCCGTGTCAGCCCGCGCCTCATCGAGATCGCCCTGCGCTCGCTCTTGCTGGCCTCGGAGCCGCTGGATCTCCGCGTCCCGGTAGGCCACCGCGGCCTCAAGCGACTCACAGCGCGCGCGCAGCGAGGACAAGATCCCGGCTGAGGGAGGCTGTGAGGGGCGTCCTGCGGGCTCGCTGTGGCGGGACTTCTCAGCCTTCAGCTGCTCGCGGAGGATCTCGATCTCTTCGCGCGCGGCGGACAGCTCGATGGCGAGCGCGCCTGAGGTGCTGGGCGCCCGCCCGCTCGGCTGCGCGCGGGCCTCGGCCTCTACTTCGGCCAAGCGCTTTTGGATGGCCTCGAGCGACTGGCGCAGCTGCTCGGCGCGGGCGTCGGCCGCCTGAGCCCGGGCGTCGGCCCGCTCGAGATCCGCCACGGCTTGCTTGCCTCGGGTCTCGGCGCGCTGAACCTCGCCCTCGGCCTTCTGCAGCCGGCGCTCCGCCTCAACCGCGCGCGCCTCCGACTCCTGGGCCCGAACATCGAGCGACTTGAGGCGCGTCTCGAAGCCTTCGAGCTTCTGCTCTGCCTGGTGCGCACGGGTCTCAGAGGTGGTCGCGCGGCGCTCCGCCTCGGTGAGCCGCTGATCGGCCTTTCCGAGGCTGCGCTCGGCCTTGACCGCGGCCTCCTCGGCGCGCTGAGCCCGGGCCTCGGCGGCGGCGGCGCGCTCCTCGGCTTTGGCCTGCGCCCCGTCGGAACGACCGAGCTGAGCCTCGGCTTTGGCCGCGCGGTCCTCCAGCTCGAGCAGCTTGGCCCGCAGGATGCGCTCGCTCGAATCGGCCGTGGCTGCGCGAGGCCGCTCCTCGAGCTCTCGCAGCTTGGCTTCCAGCGCGCTCTTGTCGCTCCACGCCTGATCCCGTTCGCCGACCAGCGCGGCCAGATCCCGGCGCACGTGATCGAGCTCCCGTCCGAGCGCGTCCGCGCCGCGCTCGAGCTCCATGGTCCGAGTCTCGGCCCGCTCAAGCTCGTGGGCCATGTCTTTGGCCCGACGCTCGGCGCCGATCGCTCGCGCTTCGTAGGTGGACGCAGTGTCGGCCAGCTCCGCGGCGTGGGCTTGGGCGGAGGAGGCGCGGGCGTCGAGCTGACGCGCTAGCTCCGAGAGGCGCTCCGCCTCGCGCTCCGCCATCTGCGCCCGCAGCTCCACCTCTGCCACGGCAGTGCCGAGCCGTCCTTCGGCCTCGATGACCCGCGCCTCCAGCGTCGAGCGGAGCGCCTCCAGGACCTCGAGATCTTGGCGGGCGGCCTTGAGCGCGGCCTCGAAGTCTCGCCGCTCGGCGTCTAAGACCTCCCGCTCCGTATCAAAGGCGCTGGCGCTGAGGGCCAGGGAATCTTCCAGACGGGCTCGGTCGCTCTCGGCGCTCTGGGCCCGCGCTTCGAAGCCCGTCAGCGCCTCGAGGAGTTGCAGGCGGTCGGCCTCAGCGGCTTCGGCCCGAGCCTTGAAGTCACCGAGCTCGTGCTCGAGCGCCTGCTGGCTTTGGCTGAGGGACTGGGCGATGCGGCGCTGTTCATCGGCCACCCGAGACGAGTCGGCCCGATCGATCAGGGTGGAGGACAGCTCGGCTCCGACGCGGGCCAGCTCGACTTCCAGACTCTGGGCGCGGCCAAGCGCTGCTGCTTCTCTCGCGTCCGCCTCGGCGCGGGCGGAGCGAAGCTCGTCATGGGTGCGGGCCAACGTCTCCTCGAGCTGAGCGCGTTGCCGTCCGGCCTCATCTTGGTCCTGTCGCCGCTCCAGCGCGGCGGCCTTGAGCTGCTCGAGGAGCTGCCCGCGCTCTACCTCGAGCCCCGATAGGCGTGCCTCCGCTTGGGCGACCGCCGCCTCCAGCGCTTGGCTTCGCTCGAGGTGTCGATCGAGCGCTGCCTGAGCCCGCTCGGCAGCTTCCCCGGCGTCCTTAGCCTGCGCTTCAGCCCGGGCCAGCTCCTGCCCGAGCCCTTCACGGTCCCGGAGGCTCTCGGCCAGCCGCGCCAGCGCGCCGTCCTTCTCCTCGAGCTGTGCGGCAAAGCCCCGGCTGAGCTCCCGCTGCTCCGACTCGGCGGCCGCCAAGGCCGTGGCTTGCGACCCTACGAGCTCGGCGCGTACGGCTTCGAGCTCTCGCGCCCGGTCGTTCTCGGCTTCCAGCCGTACCCGCTCGATCTCTCGGCCTGCCTCGGCCATGAGGCGGGCGCGCTCTCGTTCGCTCTCCTCGAGTCGCTCGACGAGGCGCCGCTCGCGGCTGATGGCCTCGTCGACGGTGCGCTGCAAGCTCGCGGCGCCCTCGGCATGGACGGCGGCGGTGCGGAGCTGCTCATCGATCGCCTCGAGCTTGCGCGCGGAGCTGGCGCGCTCCTCTTCCAAGGCGGCCACGGCGGCTCGGCGGGCCACCTCCGCGGTGTCTCGGCTGATCGCCAGGAGCCGGGATCGCTCCTCCAAGTCCCACAGCTGCTCCCGCAGCGACAGGACCTCCGGTCCGCGATCACTCGGCACCAGGCGCTCATCGGCGTAGCCCTGGGGCGCAGCGACCGGCGCGAGCGCCAAGCGCTGACGCACGCCCTCGAGCTCCTCGCGGAGGTCGCGCTCGCGCTGACGGGCCGAGAGCAGCTCGGCCTCGAGCATCATGGAGCGCTGCCGCTCGTCTTCGAGCTGCTGACGCTCTGCGGCCAAAGCCGCGCGGTCCTCGGCCGCTCCTGCCTGAGCTAGCGCGCTCGTCGGCGCCTCTCGATCGATCGACAGCTCCCGGGCGGTGATCGAGAGCTTGAGGGCTTCGAGCTCCTCGGTGCGCGCACGAACCTGTGCTTCGGCCGCGGCCAAGGCGGCGCTCAGAGCCTTCGTCTCCGCGAGCTGCTCCTGCTTGGGCCGGCGCTCGAGCTCCGCCACCCGCTGAGAGAGCTGGGCCGCTTCCTCGAGGGCCTTGGCCAAGCCCCGATTGGCGGCGTTGGCGGACTCGATCGCGCGATCCCGCTCCTTCGCTGCGACCTCGACGCTCTTGCCGACCGTGCCCGCCGAGCCCACCGCGCGGTCGCGCTCGGCCTTGGCCTCCTCCAGCGTGAGCAGCATGGCCTGCGCCGCCGCTTCGGTCTCTCGGAGCTCGGCCCGGAGTTCGTTTCGTTCGCTGGTGACGCGGCGCCAGGCGGCCTCGGCAGCGCCCAAACGGGCCTCGAGCAGTTGGAAGTCGGCGCGGGCGCGGCCCAGGCTCTCAGTGAGCCCGATCCGTTCTTCGGCCAAGCCCGCCGCGTGCGCTTCGGCCCGCGCCCGTTCAGCGATCTGGGTCGCGATCATGGCCTCGGCATCGATGCGGGCGCGAGAGACGGTCGCGGTGCGCTCCTCGAGCTCTCGGTACTCGCGCTGTAGAGTTCGGACCTCCTGGCTCGCCTCGAATAGCATCTCCTCCAGGCGGCTGACCTCCGCCCGGCTGGCCGAGCTCACCGAGGTAGAGCTGCCGAGCCGGGCGTGCAGCGCCGCCAGTTCTCGGTCGAGCGCGATCACCCGGCTCTTGTGGCCCTCAGCCTCTTCGGTGGCTACCTGCGCCCGGCGTCGAGCCTCATGGATCTCGTGGTCAAAACGCAGCGCCGCTTCGGAGAGATCGCGCAACCGGCCTTCGCTGAGCTCCAGCTTGCGGCGCTCCTCGATCAGCGCGCCCTCCAGCTCCTCACGCTCGGCCTCGACGCGCGCGACCTGAGAGGCCAAATCCTTCGACCGCGCCTCGACCTCGACGACCTGGCGCCCGAGCTGAGCCGCGGTATCTCGCTCTTCGAGGAGCAGCTGCGAGGCCCGGGCCAGGGTGTCGCGCTCATTGCGAAGCTCCTGGGTGCGCACGCGCAGCGTCTCGTTCTGCGCGAGCAGCTCCTCGCGCTCGCGCATCCCGGTTCGCCGCAGCTCCTCGAAGCTGCGCTCGCGCTCGGCCAACTTCTGGCGGAGCTGTTCGGCTTCGGCCTGGGCGAAGAGGGCCTCTTGGCGCAGCTGCCCGAAGCTGGCCGAGGCCATCGTGGTGTTTTGGCGCTCCTCGGACAGGCGGCGGACCGCGCCCTCCAGCCCAGCTTCGAGATCCTGGCTGCGACCCAAGGCCGCCCGCAGCTCTTCATCGAGCCGCGCGGTGCGGGAGATCAGACCTTCGCGGGTCAGCTCCGACGCGTGCAGCGCGGCCTGGGCGGCCTCCAGTTCGCGGCTGAGGACCACGACCTGCTCGGAGCGTTCCAGGGCCTGGGCCTCAAAGCGCCGAGCGGCCTGGACCGCACGCTCCTCGGCGTGGCGGGAGCTGGTGTCCTGATCGAAGCGGACCCGGTGGGCGCCTTCAACCTCTTGCTGTAGCGCCTGGCTCTTGGACCGCTCCCCCGCCAAGCTGCGCTCGAGCTCGCGGACGTGTCGACGGCTCTCTTCCAGCTCGTCGCTGCGCGTCTTGAGCTGATCGACCGCCTCCTTCTGCTCGACCTCGAGCAGCGCGATGATCGCCGCCAGGCGCTGTTGAGCGGCCCCCGCGTCCTCGAGCTGAGCGCGGGCCTGCCCTTCGAACGCATCTCGTTCCGCGGCGAGGTCCTCGAGCGCGGCCTCGAGCTCCGATGCTCGGTCCGCTAGGGCTTGTTCACGCTCGCGCTGGGCTCCGAGGGCCGCTTCGAGGAGCTCCAGCTCCTGCTGCTTGGCCCGCAGCGCCGACTCCAGCTCGCGCTCGGGCGGCGGACTCAGATCCGAGACCAGGCGATTGGGGCGGATGGTCTTGGTGAGCTCGTCGAGCGCGCGCTCGGCCTCGATCCGACGCCCCTGCTCGGACATGAGGTCAGCCTCGAGCCCGCGGATACGGACCTCGAAGCGCTCGCGATCGATCTCACTGGCCGCGGGCGCCGCAGATCCTGGGCCGATCGCGGTCCGGCGCATCTTCTCTTCGATAGTGCGGCGCAGCGGCTCGAGGCGCGCACCGATCTCCTTGAGGGAGGCCTCGCGCTTCTTGATCTCTGCTTCGGCCTTCGCCAGGGCCTCCTCGAAGCGGGCCCGGTCGCCGGCCCGCGCGTTCTCGGCGGCCGCCGCCATGGAGTCCGCGGGGATCTCGACCAGGGTTCGCTCGTCGCTGAGGGCTTCGACGCGTCCGACCAGCGCCAACATGTGGCTCGGCTCGACCCCCGCGCGGGTGAGGCTGGTGTCGAGGCTGAGGCCGGCGTCCATCGTCGTGGGCTCGGCCAAGAAGGCGACCCCCACGAACGGCATTTGCCGGTAAAAGCGGGCGTTTTTGAACGAACGGCGCACAGCCTCGACGTAGCGCTCGGCCACCGCACCCGGGACCGGCGTTTCGGCCAGGAAGAGCTCGGCCAAGGGCCGCCCCTCGGCGCGGAAGGAGAGGAGCCCAAAGCCGCTCGGCGACATGATCCGGCGAAGCTCGCTCAAAAAGAGGGGGTTCTTGGTCAGCGCCCGCACCAGATCGGGCACGATGACGACGTCGAAGGAGGCCTCGGGGAAGTCGAGGACCCCGTCCTCCATGGTGATCAGCTCAACGCGGCGACCGCGGAGCTGACGGGGATCGAAGCGGCTCGGGGCCTCGCTGGTCGCCGCGACCCGGGTGGCGCCGGCGCGGCTGAGGCGCAGGAGCGGTTCGATGCGTTCGAGGCCGACCTCCAGCACGCGCTGGCCGCGGACCGCCTCCTCGATCAGGACATAGCGGGGGACGACGTCGCCGAGCGCGGGCTCCACGGACAGCGGCGTCGTGCTCGAGCTCAGCGTGGACATGATGATGGGCGCTGACGCGCTAGCCTCGCCCTATAAACCAGGCTTTCCGCCCACCGTCGAGATTCGTTCCTCGATGTGGGGAGTGAGACTACAACCCCAGTCGGGTCTGGTACTTCTGACGGAGCTTGGTCTGGCGGGTCTCGAGCGGCTGTCGCTGGCCCCGGATCAGCACAACCTCGGCGAAGGTCCGCGGCTCGAAGGGGTCCCCGGTCCAAACGACGACGTTGGCCACGCGCCCCTTCTCCAGGGTCCCGTAACGGTCCTTTTGGCCGAAGGCAGCGGCCGGGGCCGAGGTAGCGGCCTCGAGCGCGGCGGCGTGGGAGAGCCCGGCCCGTACCGCGTTGCCGAGGTAAAAGCGCAGCGAGCTGGCGTTGTGCGTGCTCTCGGTGGTCAGGATCAGCTTGACCCCAGCCCGGGCCAGGATGGAGGCGTTGTCGGGACGCGCGCCGAGCTGCTCCATGCGCCCCGGGAGGTTGGACTCAGGGTTCACCGCGACGAAGGCCCCGGCTTTGGCCAGCTCCTCCGCCACGAGCCAGGCCTCATCCGCGCCGTACAGGATCGGCCGCAGCTGCTCCCGCTGGGCGAAGCGCAAGGCCCCGATGATGTCCGAGGCACGGCGGGCCTCGAGCACCAGCGGGATCCGCCGCTCGAGCACGTCCTGCAGGGCCTCGAGGTCGAGGCGGCTAGCCGCCAGCTTGCGAAGGCCGTTTTGCTCAAAGGCCGCGCCCCGCTTCTTGTATAGCCGCGCGTCGTCCAGGACCTCGGCCAGGCGCATCACGGCCAGCGCCCGCGACGCGCCCGCCATCGAGGCCCCGACCTCGCCGAGGCTGGCGTTCATCGCGACCGGACCGAAGTATAGATCCCCCGTGCGCTGGGGCTCGCCGAGGTCGAGCCAAGCCGAGCGGCCCGAGATGAGGCCTCCGATCGGCGTCACGACGGCCGAAGTCACCCCGTGCCGGCGGGCCACGGGGATCAGGGCGGAGCGGGGGTTGATGCCCTCCTCCATCCGCAGCGCCGCATGGATCGCGTCCCCGGTGGAAGCGCTGGCGTCCACGGTCTCGGTCAGCGCAGAGATCTCGTGGACCCCGAGCTGGGTGTGGCACTCGATCAGCCCCGGGGTGACCCAGCGGCCCTCGGCCTGGATCAGCTCAGCCCCCGGGGGGATGACGACGTTGGGGCCGACCGCCTCGATCTGCTCCCCGCGGATCAGCACCGTGCCGACCTCGATCGGGGGGCCGCTGACCGGCAAAACGCGTCCGCCGACGATCGCCAGAGGCGGAGGAACCGTGGCGCAGAGCAGCGCAACGAGCGCGATCATGGAGGCGCCTCCTCGGCGCTGGTCCCGACCTCAAAGTCGCTCCAGCGACGGGGCGACGCGCTGCGGTCGATCACCTTCACGCCGTCGACGAACACCAGCTCGGGGCTCGCGTAAATCGACAAGGGGTCGTGATCCCACAGAACCACGTCGGCCATCTTCTTGACCTCCAAGGTCCCGGTGCGGTCGGCGATGCCCAAGGCCACGGCGGGGTTCTTCGTCACCCAGCCGATCGCCTGATCATCCGTGACCTTCAGGCCCGCGCGCCGCCCAGCCGCCAAGGCTTTGGCCGCCTCTTGATTGAGGCGCTGGATCCCGATGGCGCTGTCCGAGTGCACGATCGCTCGCCCCCCGGCCGCCGCGACCATCGGCAAGTTCTCCTCGATGCCGTCCCAGGCCTCGAGCTTGAAGCCCCACCAATCGGCCCACATGGAGGCCGCGACGTCCTCTTTGGCCAGCACGTCGGCGATCTTGTAGGCCTCGACCGCGTGATGAAAGGACGAGATGTGAAAGCCGAGCTCTTTGCTCAGCGCGATCATCTGGAGCATTTCGTCGGCGCGGTAGCAGTGCACGTGCACCTTGATCTTGCCGTCGAGGACGTCGGCCAGCGTCTCATTGCCCAGCTCCCGGTCGGGCCCGAGCGGCTCCTCAGGGGTCTCTTCGCCCTTGCTCTTGGCCTCGTCGTATTTCTTCTGCCAGGCCTCGCGCTCTCGCTCTGCCGCCAGATGGCTGGCGCGGTACATCCGGGCCCGGAGGAAAGCCTGGCGCAGCTTGAAGATGCTGCCCATGCGCGACATCGGCTGGCGGCCCGAATCTCCATAGACGCGCTTGGGGTTCTCTCCGCAGGCCATCTTGAGGCCGAAGGGCGCGTCCAAGAAGCGCATCGCCCGGGTCTCGAGCGAAGGCCGAAGCTTGAGGGTCACGGCCCGGCCACCGATGACGTTGCCGCTGCCGGGGAGCACCTGGATCGTCGTGACCCCGCCGGCGACCGCGCGCTCGATCTGCGGATCTTGGGGCCAAAACGAGTGCTCGCTGAAGACGTAGGGCGTCGTCGGATCGGTCATCTCGTTGCCATCGGCGGTGGCCTTGACCCCCGGCGCCGCGTACACGCCGAGGTGGCTGTGGGTGTCGATGAGACCGGGCGTCACGAACTTGCCGCGGCCGTCGATGATCGTCGCCCCCGCGGGCGGGGTCAGCGTGCTGCCTCCTACCGCGGCGATGCTGCCCCCGCTGAGCACGATCGTCCCGTGCTCGATGCGCGCGCCAGTCCCGAGGAGCAAGGTGGCGCCGACGATGGCGATGCTGCCGGTGGCGGGCGGCAACGCCGTCACCGGCAGCTCAGCGATCCGCGGATTTCCTGGCCCCAGGATGGGTTTGGCTTCGCCAGGCTTCTTCTGCCCGCTGCCGCCGGAGGTCGCGCAGCCGAGGAGCGCCCCAAAGGCGACCAGGGTGAGCAGCGTACGGAGTCGAAAGTTCACGAGGTGGGACGCGAGTAGTTGGATTCGAACCAACGGCCTTTGGCTTCGGAGGCCAACGCTCTATCCAGCTGAGCTATACCCGCAAAGGTTCGGCCGAGATACCAGACTGAATCCTCGCGGTCAAACGTGGACGCAGCCGCGTTGATCGGTAGGATGGCGCCGTGAGCGGGAAGCCCGAGCGCCCGTACCTCCTCGCGGCGGCGTCGATCCTGCTCGCGATCTCCGTCTCGGCGGGGGTCGTGCTGGCCTCGACCCGGCGGCCGGAGCGTCTTTTGATCGGCCTCGCCGGGCATCACGATGCGCGGGGAACCGAGCGGCGGGCCGCCTGCTTGGACTGCCATGTGCCCTTCGTGGGGACGCCCGCCTCCCGCTGCCTGAGCCCTGGTTGCCATGGGGAGCTGGCCACGGGATCGCCCAAGTCCGACGGCCCCGCCATGCCGGTGCGCTTTCATGCCGCGCTCCGAGAGGAGCCCTGCGGGCCCTGTCACGACGAGCACATCAAAGGCGACCTGGAGCACCTCCCCCGGCGCGAGTTCACCCACGAGCTGATCCCGCCCGCGCTGCGCCCGGAGTGCCGGCGCTGCCACAGCGGCAGCACCAACCGCTCGCACTCCCGCACCGACTCGGTGGAGTGCGGACGTTGCCACGGGGTCACCGCCTGGAAGGGCAGCCCGATCGACCACAGCAAGGTCACCGACGAGCACTGCGATGTCTGTCACGTGGCGCCGGAAGGACCATCCCATGCAACGCTGGCCGGGACCTGCTCGACCTGCCACGAGACCACGGCCTGGAAGCCTGCCAAGAGCCCCTAACCGCCCCTCAGCCCTCAGCCCGCGGCTTGAAAATAGGCCAGCAGCGCGAAGCGGACGACCGCGAGCCCCGAGAGCGTCGTCACCATCGGGACGTGCACCCGTCGCCAACGGCGCAGACGTGGATCGCCAAACAGGGCCAGCATACGCTGATCGGAGCGGCGCCGCGCGATCGACCGCCGGAGCAGATAGCCGTAGCTCCAGCTGGAGAGCACCAGCGCGGCCAAGGCGGCCACCGTCAAGCTGAGCATGGCCGGGGGGCCGAGCGTCGCGCTCATGACGATGATCCCTGCCCCGACCACGCCCGTGAGGTCCTTGAGCGTGACCAGCCAGGTGGTCGAGCCCGGCAAAGGCAGCTCCCCGCGCCGGACGAGGCCGATGGCGCCGAGCATGAGCACCGCCAAAAAGGCCACCACCGCCCCGACAAAGGCCGTCTGCACCACCAGGCCCGAGTGACCCCAAGCCACCCTCCCCTGGCTCTTGGCCCAGGCCGCGGACGCGAGGGCCACCAGCACCAAGCCGGCTGAAGCCGCGAAGGCCGCGGATGCGACCCGCACTCCGCTGGCCGCCGGAGCTTGGAGGGCCTTGGCCTGCCGGCTGAGGTCCGCCAGCACGATCTCCAGCGCATCGGCGACCTCGGTCGCGGAGCTGAAGCGCTGCTCGCGCGCCTTGGCGAGCATGCCATTGAGGGCGGACACCAAGGAGGGCGGGCTACCCGGGATCAGCGCGGCGAAGTCGGGCACGGCATCCCGCACATGCTTGGTGATGATCGAGATCGAGGACCGGCCCTCGTACAGCGTCCGCCCAGTGAGGACGTGAAACAGCGTGGCTCCGAGCGCGTAGAGGTCGACGCGCTGATCGATGTCTCCCCCCATCGCCTGCTCGGGCGCCATGTAGTGCGGCGTGCCGATCACCCGATCGCCAGCCATCGTGAGCTCGCTTTGCCCCATGCTTTCTCGGGCCAAACCGAAGTCGGTCAAGTACACCCGGCCGTCGGCCCCGAGCATGATGTTCTCAGGTTTGACGTCGCGGTGAACCACGTGGGCGCGCTCCGCGGCCGCCAAGGCCTGCGCCACGTCGCGGGCGATGCGGACGCCCTCCACGAGCCCCGGCGCCTCCCCCGCGTCCAGCTTCTCCCGCAGGGTGAAGCCTTCGATGTACGGCATCGCCAGGTAGTAGCGACCCTCCGCGGTGCCAAAGCTCACCACCGGCACGACGTGGGGAGACCGAATCGCCGAGGCCGCCACCGCCTCGCGCCGGAAGCGTTCGATGTACTCCGCAGACTGTGCGAGCTTCTGGCGCAGCACCTTGAGCGCGATCGGCGCTCCACCTTCGCGGGGCTCGGCCAGATAGACTGCCCCCATGGTGCCTTTGCCGATGCGGCGCCGGATCACGTAGGGCCCGAGCTCGCCCTCGACGTCCTCGGAGAGCGCCTCGACCGGCGCGACCAGCGGGAGGTCGGGATCGACGTCGGGCAGGTCGGTCGGCACGACCGCCGAGGTGGAACGGGCCTTGGCTTCGGCCCGCCGCGGGGGCGGGGGCTGGGGCTCCTCCTCCGGCTCGGGCTCAAAGACACGGGTCGGCTCGGGCTGGCGACGGCCCTTGGCCCGCGCCTGGGCCTCGAGGACGTCCTCGAGGCGGAGCCCAACGAGAGTCTGTCCCTCGTCGACCTCGGCCGGGGCATCGCGGGTGATCGCCGGCAAGCCGACCACCGTCCGGTCGTCGAGATCTCCCTCGATCGGCGGCCGGTACGCCTCCTGGGCGTAGAGGGTGGCCTCCGGATCGTAGACTTCAGGCTTCTTTTGCTGGGCTTCGCGGGCCGCCAGGATATCGGCGATCCGGATATCGACCACCGTCCGTTCGGCCGCTACCGCGAAGTCCTCTCCCAGCGCGGCGGGGGCCTCGGGCGGAGGCGCCGGCGTGGGCACTTCGCTCGGTCGAGCGATCCTGGGCCGCGAGCTGGCGGGCGGCGGCGGCCGACGCACCGCGGCCGGCGGGGGCGCGGTCCGGCTCTTCAGGGGCGGCTTTTGGCTCTTGCTCTCCTCGGGCTTGGGGGTGACCGGCGCCCGGCCAAAGACGCGTCGACGGGAGGCTTCGTCGACCGAAGCGGCCAGCTCCGCGAGCTCGGGGCCAGCGAGGTAACCCCGCTTCCGGATCAGGTCTTCAACGCTGTATTTGGCCCCCAGCTGCCGCTTGAGGACGAGGACGTCCTCGCCTTGCTCTGCGGTCAACCACCGGCGGCGAACCGCGAGGCGGACGAGCTGGAGGTCACGCTTCTCGAGCACGGCTGAGCTCGACCGAAGGTGCCGACCGGATTCGAACCGGTGAATGAAGGTTTTGCAAACCTTTGCCTTACCAACTTGGCTACGGCACCGTGCCTGGAACACGCCCTCGGCGGCGGGACGAACCCACCCGTAGGCGCTATCCGCGTGTGTTTACGGCGGCCCCCGCCCTCGGTCAACCCTCTTTTGGCGCGTAGGTCTTGAGGACCTTGAAGCGGTTGGGCGGGACCCGGGTCTCGATGCTCTGGTGGAGGTTGCGAACGATGGCCTCGTCCATCCAATCGGTCATCGCCCGCCAGCTGACCGCGTCGCCCCGCTGCCAGGCGGCCGCCGGCCCCTTGGGGTCCTTGGCCAGCTTCTCCATCTCCTTGTCGAGGACCTGGTCGGTCGTCCCGTAAAAGATCTCCTGACGGGTATGGTTGATGACCTGGAACAGGAAGCTCTGAGCCACAGGAGGGAGGTATCGCTGGGCCGACGGGGCGTCAACCCCATTGCAAATCCGCTAGCCGTCCGCCGCGCGGTCGCTATAAGGGGGGCCTCGATGCCCAGCTACGATTACCGGTGCAACGCTTGCGGCAAGGAAATGGAGATCTCGCACCGCATCAGCGAGCCCCCTCGCCGGGTCTGCCCGCACTGTGGCGCCGAGAGCTTAGAGCGGCTCGTGTCCCGGTCGTCCTTCGCCCTCAAGGGCAGCGGCTGGTACTCGGACGGATACGGGGCGGCCGGTGAGAGCGGAAGCGAAAAGCCAGTGAAGCCCGCGACGTCCACCCCCGAGGCGAGCCCCGCCGCGCCCGAAAAGAAGGAGTCCACGCCGGCTCCGGCCGAGAAGGCACCAGCCCCCTCCACTCCGAAGTCTGAGCCCTGAGCCCAGCTTCACCGCCGCATCAGTACCGCGTTGACCGTCGCGTGCCCGTTGTCATCCGGGCTGACCATGCCGGTCCACGTCGTGAAACCGTTCAACTGCACGCGCACCTCGACCACGCTCCGTCCCCCGGGCAAGACCAGCGGCGTCTCTCCCCGGTACACGCGGTCGACGAAGACCTGAGCCCCGCCCGGTAAGCTGAACACGCTGAGCGTCCCCAGGCCCTCGAGCGGCACCGCAGAGGCCGAGGCCGTGGAGGAGGTGGCCTTCTGCTGAGCGAGGTAGAGGTCCTTCCAGCTTCGCACCACCAGCGGTCGGCTCGCCTCGTCGAGCAGGAGGACCTTGGGGCGTTGCTTGGTGACCGGCTGCGCGCCCTTCACCCAGTACGCAGAGGCGACCAGACCGACGAGGAGGACGCCGATCGCGATCTCCCGCAAGCGAGCCCAGGTCCAGTCGGGCCCGACCTCCGCAACCGCGATAATCCGATGCTTCTTTGCCCCGGCGATCTTGGCTGCGCCCGCCGCCGCGAGTCGCTGCGCGGCGTCTTGAAACGGCGCATGCCCGGGGGCTAAGAAGCCCTCGGGGCGCGGAGGCGGCCGGCCAGCTGCTGCCGCTGCGCTCGGAGGAGCCGGAAGCGGCAGCACCAAGGACCCTCCCGTGGACGTCGGGCGAGCCGGCGGAGGAACGCTCGGGGGCGGAGTAAGATCCTCAAAGGGATCAGGACCCGCCGGGGAGATATGATCGGCGAAGGCCGCTGGCGCTCCCGGGTTGGTGATGAGGTCGTCGGCGAACTCGTCCGGAGAGAACGGCGCCTGGCCCACCGAGGTCCGCGGCTCGTCATCCTCTAGGGAGAGCTCGTCGCCCAGCTTTCCCGGCGCACGAAGCGGGACAGAGCGAGGAGGCGGGTCTGCCTTCCCCTTGGCCACGGTTCACACTACGTCGTCGCGGCCAAGGTGTGAAGACAGCACTACCGAGAGTTGACGCTGGGCCGCCAATACAGGGCTCGGAACGGCGTCATCGTGCCTCCACGCATCTGCGCGTTGGCGTTGCTCTGCGAGGCCGGGAGGGCCGAGTTGCCATCGGAGGCCTGGGTCAACACCGCGGCTTTTCCGCGCAAGATCACCGGGGACGACGGGATTCCCGGCGGAATCGGCACCGCCGCAGGCGGGAGGGTGCGCGTCGGATCGAAGGCGTCCGTGCACTTGGCGTAGTCCATCGCGTACAGCTTGGCTGTACCGGAGCCACAGGAGTTTCCTACGGCCGCGGTATACGTCGTAAACGCCACCACGCCCTTGGAGATGACCGGCGGAGCGATGATGCGCTCGGCTCCGATGTTGATGAAGCCCGCCCCAGGCACGTTGCCGATCGTGCAGGCGTTGGCCGAGGTCACGGTCCCAGCCGCGGTGCGGTTGGTGTTGTCGATGAGCTTGAACAGGCCGTTGGAGCCGGAGTCAGGCGACGTCAGATCCGTGGAAAGGCCTGAACCGAAGGCCAAGTTGATCGCTCCGTCTGGGCCGAAGAAGCCGACCGGCCGCGTAAGGAACACCCGCCCTCCTCCGACCGCGTCGGAGTTCACCGTGACGGCGTTGACGAAGGCGGACCCTGCCGTGACGTCGACCCGCACCATGTTGCCGGTGTAGCTCAGCACATAGCATTGCGTGATCGTGCCGGCGCCTGTGGCGTCCAAGCAGACCGGCTCGGTCGGGTACATCCCAGCCGGCAAGGAGATCGACGTGACCACGCTGCCGTTGCGGATGTCGTAGGCATACAGAGAGTGCTGCGTGCCGTTGAGGCCGTCGGTCACGACGAGCACCGGCATCGGAGCGCCTGCAACGGGCGGGAACTGGTACATCATCGGCTCATTGCTGGCGGTCGTCCCACCGCCCACCGGGACCCACTCCGCCATCAAGGTCGGGCGCGTGGGGTCGGTGACGTTGAGCGTCGCGTAGCCGCGCCCGTCTTTGCCCTGAGCCAAGGCCAACACCGTCGCGAAGCGCTGCAGCGGCGTCCCGGCATTGGAGATGTGCATCTCCTTGACGACGATCTGCCCCGTCGTGACCGGACGAGGCACCACGTCATTGAGCGCCCAGTCGGTGGTGGTCGGGTAGGTCTTCACGAAGAAGCGGAACATCTCCTTGCCCGCCTGCGTGGTCGCCGGATTGTCGTCGTAGTTGTAGCGCAGCTTCTGGTTGATGCCCGCGACCGCGATCGTCGGCGCTCCGTTCACGCGGTCACCGCCGTGGATGCCGTGCAAGAAGCCATTGGACATCACGTAGATCATGCGAGGACGTCCCTTGACGGTGGCGTCGTTGAGGAAGTTCTGCCAGTTGAGATCCAACGTCGAGCCGGAGGGGACCTCCCGGGGAGCATCGACGATCACTGGCTGCGTCGAGGAGCCGCCGAGCATATTGCCCCACTTTCGGCTGTAACCGTCGATCGCGAAGGCGGGGGTATTTCGGTTCACGCCGTTGCGGAAGGTGGTGTTCAAGCCAACGCCGTTGCCGAAGAGCGCCTCCTCGGCCGCGGTCATGTTGCAGCTGGTACCGGGCCCGCCCTGAGGCGCGGCGGTTGGGTCGCCCGCGGAGCAAAGGTAGCCCCAGGCGGCGCCGTTGAGCGGCGCTCCCACTCGGGTCGCCCAGTCCGTCTCGAAGATTGGTGCCCCGACCACCGCGCCGGCCGCGTCGAGGGCGTACATCGAGAGCTTCGAGGGGCGCCCGAGGTAGCGCTCTCCGGTGTCGTTGGCACCCGCGCCAACGCCGCTGGGCACTTTGAAGCGGTGGAAGACGGCGCGGGTCCCGAAGCGATCAACGGTCATGTTCGCCGAGGAGTAATCGCCGTGATAGACGCGGTTCACGATGCGCGAGAAGGAGTCGAGCATCGAGTTCGCATCTTGGGCGTTGTACAGCGGGTTCCCGAGCGCTGCCGCCATCACCGCCGCCTCGCCGCCGAAGAAGTTCGAGATGTGGAAGGTGAACATGTTGCTGGAGCCGCCGGCGGTCACCGAGTTGTACGTGGGGACCCAGGCGCTCGCTGCTTCAGCGGCCACACCCGCCGTAGATCCGTAGGCACCATCCGTGAAGAAGACCGCCACATTCTCGCGGCAGCCGCCGAGCCGCACGTTGTCCGGCTGCGAGTCGAAGAACGCGCCCATCTGCGGCACGCCGCCCCAGTTGGTCGCGTAGGTGGCGCAGACGCCGACCTGCTGCCGAGCCTTCCAGTCGAGCGGAGTGCCGCACTCGGACATCGGGATGCCCGCGGCGATCTGGCACATGAAGTCGGTGTCATCGCAGACGCAGGTGCCTACAAAGGGCGACGCACCGGCGCAGATGTTGGCGGCGATGGTGCCCGCGTTGCACCAGGAGGCTCGACCGCCCGCCAAGAAGCCTTGGAGGTTCCAGTACGCGGTCGGACCGAGCAAGCAAGACGCGAGTTCATTGCGGGTGGCGATGAGCGCCGTCTCGAGCGGGAGACAGACTTGCGCATCGACGTCGGCGGCGGTCACGCCAGCGCCGAAGCGAGGCCAGGACACGCCGATCAGCTGGGTGCCGAGGTAGTTGACCATGTTCGGGGTCTGACCGAGTCGAGCGACGGTTCCGCAGAGCGTGCTCGAGGCGACCGGCGGGACCGGGAGGGTCAGGCCAGGCACGGACATCGTGCCGTTGGCCAAGCCCTGCAAAATTGGGACATCTGAGGCGCAACCCATGGTCGGCGTGATGCAGTTGCCGGCGCTGCCGCCGGGCAGGGACCGCTCGGAGCTCCCGCACTCCCAGGCGCCCGCGATCATGCCCTGAACGGCGGCGAAGCTGCCCGGGAGGTTCGCCATATTCGGGATGACCCACTGGGCGACGTGGGCAGAACCGCAGCCCTCGTAGCGGAGGCCGCCGAACACGAACAGGTCCTTGAAGAGGGGCAAGGTGTTCGAGATCTGGACCTTGGCGTCTTGAAGTCGAGAGGTGATCCAGGGGCTGTCGCGGTGGCAACCGCTGCAGTTGGAAGTGATGCCCATGGTGACCGAGGTGTCGAAGGCCACCACCATGTTCGGCTTGGGCTTGGAGGCCAAGGGGTCTGCAAACTGCGCCCTGGCAGGCAAGGAGAACAAAGATAGCGCGATGCCGACTGCAGCGCTTCCGATTCGACGAGTGTTCATATGGGTCTCCACGCTTGCCCCCTTATTCATTTCGAGTGCGAGAACTCAGCCGGTACCTGGACGCCAACGGCGACCCGTTCTTCGGCCGGGTTTGGGGTTTGGAACATGTCCGCGCTCAGCTGCAGCTCGACGATAAAGCCGTAGCTGGTGCGCACGTCTTCTCCGGGCGGCGGCTGGGTCAATTGCCCTTGCCGTAGGCCGACCCGAACATTCACCAACCCCATAAAGGGCCCTGACGAAGGGAACGCGGGAACACCGGCGACGACGAAGCCGTTTCCGGGCATCGGGTTGTCGAAGATGTCCCAAGTCCCGGTCGCGGCCGGGTCGGAAAAGACCACCGGGTCCACGCCCTCGAGCTCCGCCATCGCCGCGTTCAAGCCGTGGGTCAGCGCCTGGCTGACCAGCTCCCTGGAGCGGAGCCCAGCCGCCTGACGCAGCGTGTCGGAGGAGGTCCGGAGCGTCAGCATCACGCTGGCCACGATCACGGAGATCACCAAGATGACCCCGAGCAGGATGAACCCGCGCTGCCGATGTTGCCTGTGTCGTCGCATCAGAAGGGCTCCGCAGGCGTTAGCGCCGGTAGGTTCTGGTCAAAGAAACGCAGGTTGTACAGGACTTGGCTCGAGGAAATTCGAGTCATGGCGTAGCCGCGGGCCAGAGCGTTGGGGTCGAGGGCTTGGACGTCCGCGAGCAAGCTTCCGGCCGGCCGATCTTCGAAGACATCGCCTGCGGCCATCAGCGTCACCCCCGGCTCGTCCACCGAGCGCGCGGCCCGGAGCGGTATGGAGAAGCGCACCTGGCGAACCTCAAACCAGTTGGTCTGGACCGCGAGCGCGGCATCCGCGGCACCATTGGCCGGCGCGGTGAAGGCCCAGCTGGCGTCCGCCGTGGCGGCAGGGCCAAAGACCTCCGCCGAGAGGCGGAGCGCGACCTGAAAGTCGAGCGCGCCCATCGCGATGATCTCGCCAATGTTCGTAGCGCCCGGCACGAAGACGGTGAGGCCGCCGAAGGCGACGAAGGCGGGGGCGGCGGGGTTGTAGTCGGAGCGACGCAAGGCGAAGGAGGTGTCGACCCAATAGGTGGAGATCCGGACACACATGACGTTCGAGCCTTGGCTGACGTCGAACTGCAACGTGGTCGCAGCAGCCGGGTCGATGATCTGGGAGCGCGCAGCGCCGGTGGTCGCGCCGAAGTCGGCGACCAAGTACAGCCCGCAAGCCGGCGGCGGCGTGGCGGCGTTGAAGTTGGCAGCGTTGAAGACCTCGGACGTGGCTGAGGTGCGACGGATCGGCACCGCCGTCGGCACGGCGGTGGCGGGGTTGGGCACCACCAGCTGCAGCACGTCCGAGTTGTTCATGGTCAACACCCCACCGATGGCCGCGGAGGGCATGTTGTTGAGCAGTCGAACCACCGGGATCGCGGTCCGGCCCCCAGGGGTGGCGATGGCCACGTTGATCAGGTTGGGGTCGGCAGGATCGATACCGGCGGCCCCAGAGGTGCCGTGTCCCGTAAGCTCAAGGTCGTTTCGGATCTGGCGACCGACGACCTGGCTGGAGGAGCCGAGCTGGTTTTGCTGCTGACCGCGACCACCCTGGCGGACGGCGACCTGGGCGACATACGCGGCGACGGCCATGCCAAAGGAGCCGATCGCCAGCGCGATCAACAGCTCGATCAACGTGAAACCCGAGGCGCGGCGCGCCTGGCTGGGCTCAATAGAACTCGCCACGACCTTGCGCCTCCGTCCGTCGATTGCAGACCTTCTTCACCGGATACGTTCGCACCCAGTAGCCATCCGTCGCGGCGTCCATGGCCACGTCATTCATGATCTCGCGGACCTCGACCTCGAAGTCGTAGTTTGGGGGACCCATCCCGAAGGGCGGCGGGGCCGCAGCCAACCGAACGGCCGCGCGAATCGGGTAGGCCTTGGGGATCGTTAGATCGCCTAAGGTGGTGATCCCCGAGCCCGCGGTGGGCACGGTCTGCCAGGCGGCAGGAGCGGAGATCGCCGCCCAAAGCCCTGGGTCGGTGGTGAGCGCCCCCGGCGCGGCGGCTCCGGGGGGCACGTCGCAGGTGGCATCTTGGATCTGCGAGGCGATGGACGTGAACGTATCGAGCGCCACCGTTTGAAAGGTCATGCGACGGTTGGCGATCGAGACCTGCTTGAGCAGCTCCGTCACTGCGGCCGTCCCGACCGCCAAGATCACGGCCGCGATCATCGCCTCGATCAGGGTCGCGCCGCGCTGGTGATGATGACTTCGCATGGTCACTGCATGTCACACGGCACGGCGGGCGGTGCACCGGTGTAGTTGGCGTCGCAGGTGAGCCCCGAAGCCATGACAAAGAACCCATGGAGGCCGCCAGGATCTCCGGGGTCAGCCACCTCGACCTTGAAGGGCCCGCCGCCGGCCGGAGTCAACAAGTGCCCGCTGGCGGAGAAGGCGAAGAAGTTCGTCGCTGGATTCGTCAGTACCGCCCCCGCATAGTTCACATCGAGGTTGTTCGGTGTGCCGAAGGTGAAGGCGTCGCAGGTCAGCGTAGTGATGTCGGTGGCTGGATTGTAGGCCGTGCCCGAAGGCACCAGCGCGGTGCCCGCGCCCGCATTGAGCTGGATCCAGGCCTGGAATTGGTCAGCCGGGGCCGGCGGGGCGATGCAGTTGCCCAGGTTGAGCCGGGCCGTCCCCAGGCGCGATCCGAGGACCGTGGAGAGAGAGCGCGCCCGCTCGACCGCCATCCGGAAGCGCTGCTTCTCAGAGCTGACCGAGCGACGGCCCATCGTGGCGGTGATGTTCATGCTCACGATCGTCGCCGCGATCCCGATGATTGCGACGACCATCAGAAGCTCCAGCAGCGTGAAGCCGCTGGGTCGGGCATGGCGCTTCATCCAGAGACGCTCTACAGCAAGGGTCATTCCCGTCGGCCATCATGCCGATCTTCCACGGAAGGCGAAACAGCTTGCGGCCCCTCTGCCCCAGCTACGCAAGCTGCGCCACACGGAGTGCGGCGACATCCGCGGAGATGTGCGCCTCTTACTCCTCTGGAGTCGTTTGCGCCATCGGTGGATCCCAGGGCCGGGGGGAACGACGATCGAGCGCATCGAGCGCGCGGGCCAACGCGCGGATCTCGTCTCGGGCCATGTCGGGGAGCTCAAGCAGAACCGTACAGAGCTGGTCGCCCTCCCCTCCGACGCCCTTCTTCCGCAGGCGCAAGCGCTGTCCGGGCCGCGTTCCGCGCGGGACCTTGAGC
>Ga0154020_10002265_pt1 | contig 23340 bp, 22 predicted proteins | sample Klosneuvirus_201_FD_109709 | JGI IMG/M metagenome (GOLD analysis project Ga0154020, IMG submission 109709) | Active sludge microbial communities from wastewater, Klosterneuburg, Austria - Klosneuvirus_20160825_MG | ecosystem: Engineered > WWTP > Aerobic digester > Activated sludge | place...
CCGCCGATAACGGGCCCAGAGTCCTCGCGGCCCTCCGCCGCCGAGGGAGGAGCTTGTCATGCGTCTTTGTGCCTACTTCTTCATCCCCTGCCTCACGCTCGGCTGCGCCAGCGTCCCCCAGACGTTTCGCGAGCAGGTCAGCCTCGGCGCGCCGCTGTACAAAGAGAACTGCGCGCGCTGCCACGGCGCCGGCGGCGAAGGCAGCCCCAAAGGCCCCCGCGTCGTCGGGCTGTCCGCGGGCGCGCTGCCCCTCGATCCGCCGAGCGAGGCCAAGCACCGAAAGCTCCAGTTCAAGACCGTGGGCGATGTGGCAGGCTTCGCGGTCAGCTCGATGCCTCCGAATGATCCCGGTTCGCTGTCGGCCGAGGAGTACCTGGCGATCTTGGCCTTCGATCTCCAGGCCAATGGCATCGACCTGAAGGACCAGAAGCTCACCCTGGAATTGGCCAAGTCCCTGGAGATTCCGCGGTGATTTATGAGTTGTGCCGGGCCGGCCTCCGCCATACATCGGCCCGATGAGTGACGAAGTCCTGGCACGCCTCACGGACATCGAAGTGGCCTTGGCCCACGACCGGCGCATGATCGAGGACCTGAACGACGCGCTGATCATCGCCAACAAAGAGGTGGCGCAGCTGACCCGACGGGTGGGTGAGCTCGAGAAGATGGTCGCTGGTGTAGCGGAGCAAGTGGCTGGAACGCCGAGCAACGAGAAGCCCCCGCACTACTGAGCGGCGGCCTCACAGATTTTCGCCGAGCCCTCAGTTCTCTTACGGCCCAATCGCGATCACCGCGCGCTTTGGCCTCGCGCTACCGAGCTTTGGAAATAATGGCACACGCCCGTTGCCGGGCGTGTTCGCCTGAGCGGGCGGCTTACAGCTTGCCCTGGAGGAAGAAGGCGATAACGAAGGCGAGGAGCACCAGCGACTCGGTGAGCGCCAGCGCGATGATCATCGGCGTCTGGATCTTGCCCGAGGCCTGCGGATTGCGCGCGATTCCGTCGAGCGCCGCAGAGGCCGCGCGGCCCTGGCCCAAGGCACCGCCCATCGCCGCCAGGCCGATGGCCAAGCCGGCGCCAACCGCCAAGAACCCGGCACCGTCGCTCATGGTGCCCTCTGCGAACGCAGGCATGGCAACAACGGCGAAGAGCACGAACGAAACAACAGTGGTCACAAACTTCCGCATGAATTCTCCTTAGCCTCGCAGGTTCGCTGCGCGCTGACTTATGAATTGAGCCTCAAAGATCGTTACTCGCGCCCAACTCACCGGGCTAGACCATGAGACGCGCTGGGCTCGTGCGCATCCGCATGGGCATGATCATGTGCATGACCATGATCGTGAGCGTGGGCCGCGATCATGGCCTCGACTTCTCCGATGTATACCGAAGAGAGCAAGGTAAAAACGAAGGTCTGAACCAGAGCGACGAAGGTTCCCAGACCGAGGAAGGGCATCGGAAGTACGAAGGGGAAGATCCCCAAAAACACGCCCATCACGATGTGGTCGCCAGAGATGTTGCACATCAGACGCACGGCCAAGGAGACCGGCCGGATGCAGTGCGAGACCAGCTCGATCGGGAAGAAGATTGGGGCGAGGAACCAGCCCCACCACTCGCCGACCGGGTTGGCCATATGGCTGAGGTGGGCGAACCCGAGCTTATAGAGGGCGTAGGCGTTGTAATAGACGAAGACCACGCTGGAGAGCGCGAAGGTCGTGTTGAAGCTCTCGGTCGGCGGGACGAAGCCCGGGATCAGGCCGAGGAGGTTCGAGAACAGGATGAAGAAGAAGAAGGTCCCAATGAAGCGGAAGTGCTTCACGGCGGCCTCAAAGGGCATCGCGAACTGCATGATCGTCAGCAGTCCTTCGAACAGGAGCTCCACGATCGTGCGGGCCGAGAGCTTGGTCTCGGGGAGGATGTCACTGCCGGCCGCGCTCAACTGACGCGACGCGGTCAGGGAGAGCAGCGCCATCACCACCGCGACCAGGATGATCGAGAAGATGTGCTGCACATGCACGGGGTTTCCGAACAGCCACGAATTGCCGTGCGACTCGATCCACTCACCGAGCGCATGAAACCCGGGGACGAAGCTGAGCCAACTTTCTCCTGGAGGCATCCTGGTCCGTTCGCGGTGGCCTAGCCTACCGCCCTTTCTCTGCTAAGGACTCTGCCGCGGCCGAGCCGCGCAGCATTCCTAGCGTGAAACCGATGATCGCGAAGACGATTCCGAGGCCGATCCCGAGGCCCGAGGCGCCGATCCGCACTGTCCACCACAAGGCGAGCGCCACGGCGAGGAGCTTGGCCCCAAAGGCCATCCCCAGCGTGAGCTTGGCGGTGTTCGTCGCGTCCGGTTCGAGCAACCCGCTGACCAAGTACAGGATCCCGAGAAAGTCCGAGGCGGCGATGGTGCCCCCGAGGAAGACGCCCAGCGCCTCCGAACGCCCCAGAAAATAGGCGATCGCCGACGCGGGAAGGACGACCAGCGCGGACATGGCTCCCGCGTGCTGGAGCAGGATCTTTCTCACGGGCCGTTACCATCGCTCCGGTTCTTCTTCTTCTCTTCGGCGTCCTGGCGCTCAGTCTCGTCGTTCAACCTGCGGACCGTCCGAAACAGGGTCCAGAATCCGCCGAAGGCTCCCAGCGCCATGCCCACCAACGTCAGCACCGGGCTGGTCCCGAGCTTCTTGTCCGCCCACCATCCCAGGAGGAAGGTGCCGATGAACAGGACCGCGAACTCCCAGCCCACCGTCGCAGCTCTTCCGATCTGCTGCTGGGAGCGCCGAGATTCAGGATCCGGTTTCGCCACTTTCGCCCTAAGGCAGCGCCCACCTATCGTTCTCGTGGAGGTGGGTCAAGCGAATGCATACGCCAGAATTGCCAGCACCGCAGGGCCCGCGGTCTCGGTGCGAAGCGTGTACGGCCCCAGCGTAGTGAGGCAAAAGCCCTTGGTCCTCAGGAGATCTCGCTCCTCTGGGCTGAACCCACCCTCGGGCCCGATCGCCACCTCGATCGTCGGCGGCGGCGCGCCCACCAGCGGGGCCAAACAGGCTTTCAGGCCCGCTTCAGCCGTTCCGTCGAGGGCGAGCGCCAAACCTGCGCGGGGCTCGTCCAGCCAGGCCTCCAGGGGGAGCACCCCGACGATCTGGGGCACGAAGTAGCGGCCCGATAGCCGCGTGGCGTCCTCGGCGATCCCGCGCCATCGGTCGAGCTTATGAGTGCTTCTTGGCCCGCTATCGGCGGGATGAACCCGCGTGCGGGCGCGATCGCTTCGCTCTACGCGTTCGGCCACCGTCCGCTGGGTCGCCACCACGACGATCCGCTGGACCCCAAGCTCGGAGGCTTGGCGGACGACCTGCTCGACCTTCTCACCTTTGCCGACGGCCTGGATCAAGGTCACCGCGGGTCCGCGGGGCGGCGGCGCTCGTCCGATCGCCGGGATCTGCACCACCACCCGGTCGCGGCTGCTCCCGAGGAGCGATCCCTGGCCGAACGCCCCCTCTCCGTCGAAGAGCTCCACCGGATCACCGACCCGCAGGCGCAGCACATCGCGGGCGTAGTGCGCAGCCTCCGGCTCCAGCTCGTTCTCGCCTGCCTCAAGGTGGCCAGGCCGAACGCGGATCCGCCGGGTCATGGGGAGACCAAGTCGATCCGTACCCACTCGCCGCGGGTGGTGATCACGCGATCGCGGAGCCCAACGGCTTCATAGGCTTGGGCCACGCCCTCGGCCTGGGTGGCCAAGATCCCGGACAAGATGAGCCGCCCGCCCGGAGCGACCGCGCTAGAGAGGCGCGCCGCCATATCGATGAGCGGCTCGGAGAGGATGTTGGCCACGACCAGCTCGAAGCGCTCGCCCAGGCGATCCGGAGCCGCCGGGCTGAGCTCCAGGTGCTTCTCGAGCCCATTTTTCTCGGCATTTTCGCGCGCCACAACCAGGGCCTCGGGATCGTTGTCGGTGCCGACGGCCCGCGTCGCTCCGAGCAAGAGCGCGCCCATCGCCAAGATCCCAGTGCCGGTCCCGACGTCGAGGATCGATCGCACCGGAGACAGCTCGGCGATCCGCTCCAGGCACAGCGCGGTCGTCTCGTGGCTGCCAGTGCCGAAGGCCATCCCGGGGTCCATCCACAGCACGCGCTGGGCGCCCTCCGGCGGCGTCAGCCAGCTCGGGACGACATGGAGCGCCCCAAAGGCCAGCGGCTTGAAGTGCTGTTTCCAGTGGTTGGCCCAGTCCACCGGGGCGATCGCGCTGATCGTGATGGTGGCGGCCTCGGCGTCCGCAGCCTCGAGCGCGCTTTGCACCAAAGGAGGAAGATCTTCCACGATCGTCTCCGGAGGAAACGAAGCGACCATCACGATGGGGCTCTTGGCGTCGCGGGTCTCTATCCCGGCCGAGCCGATCTCGAACAGGGCGCTGGACAGGAGCTCTAGCATCGTCTCATCGGCGCTAGGGGGGAGCGTAATCTCGACGGCGATCCACTCGGACACGCCCCCGGCTAACACGCCTGCCCAAGCTTTTGCAGGTGTTTCCTGCAGCAATTCGGGGTAACGAGGCGCCATGTTGAAAAAAGTCCTCCTCGCAATTGTTGCGCTCCTGGTCGTCTTTGCCGCCGTCGTCGCGACCCGCCCCGCAGAGTTTCGCCTGGAGCGATCCCTGAAGATGGCGGCCTCCCCTGCCGTCGCCTTCGCGCAGGTCGAGGACTTCCACCGCTGGGAGGCCTGGTCCCCTTGGGCAAAGCTCGATGCGGCCATGAAGACCAAGTACGAGGGGCCGGCTTCGGGCAACGGCGCCAGCTATTGGTGGTCGGGCAATGACAAGGTCGGCGAAGGCCGCATGACGATCACGGACGTGAAGCCGGCCGAGCAGGTCACCGTGAAGCTTGAGTTCCTCAAGCCCTTCGAGCAGACCAACACCACCATCTTCAACTTCAAGGGCGGCGAAGGCGGGACCACCGTGATCTGGGCGATGGAGGGCAAGAACAACTTCATGGGCAAGGCCTTCTCGCTGGTCATGAACATGGAGAAGATGGTCGGCCCGGACTTCGAGAAGGGCCTGGCCGGCATGAAGGTCGCCGCTGAGGCCGCCGAGAAGGAGAAGCTCGCCGCCGATGCTGCCGCCGCCGCTGCCGCTGCCAAGGCCGCCGCCGAGACGCCGGTGGAGGTCGTGATGCATAAGGATGGGAAGCTGACGATGGACGGAGCGGCCGCGACTGAGGCCGAGCTGAGCGCGGCGCTGAAGGGCAAGCTGGCCACCAACGCCGGCCTGAAGGTGATGGTCCGCGGCGACGGCGCCCCGAACAAGAAGCTGCTCGCGCTGGTCGACGCGGTGAAGGCCGCCGGCGTCACCACAGTCGCGCTGGCCGACAAGTAAGTACCTCCGCCTACGCTCCTGCTCGGCTCACCTCGCGTGAATGTACCGCCTTCGCATGAAGCGACGCCTCGCCCTGCTCCTCTTGGCGTTCTGCTTGGGCTGCGACGACGACCACGATACGCGCCGCTCGGAGCCGCGAGCCTCCCCAGGCGACAGCCTGGCCAGGAGCAGCAACGTCTTGGGCGTGAGCAACCTCTCGTTGAGCGAGATCGCTGATCTGGTGGCCTACCTCGAGACGCTGTAGCGCTGGCCACGTATGGTGGCGTCACGGCGCATCGCGCTTCAGGCCCTGGGAGCCTCTTCGAGGGCGCTGAGCCCGGAGCCTGCACGAAACGCGGGGTCAGACGAACAGCGCGGAGATGGCCTGCAGCAGCGCCAGATCTCCGGTCACGGTGACTTCGCCGGTCGCGAACGCCGACTTCGCGTCTAGCTCGCCCGCCAAGAGCGCGTTGAAGTTGTCGACGCTCATCGCGCAGACCAGCTCGACAGCAGCGCTCGGGACTGCGGAGCTGACGGTCGCTGTCTGGAGATCCACCACCCACGCCCCGCCTCCCACGCCGGACAAGAAGAACGCGACGCGGCCCGGCGGTCCGCTCGAGGCGCGGCGGGCCAAGGCCTTGGGGAACAGATCGTCGAAGAAGGTCTCGACGTCGACTACGCCCGGTTCGCGAAACAACGAAGGGTGGAGCATCTCAGAGCCCCGCCGGCAAGGAATCGATGAGTCGCAGCGTCAGGAATACGGCACGGCTGTAGTCAGCGTCTGGGGAGCGGTTTGGTCCGGAGATCTGCGCGCCGTCGCCGAAGTAGCGCTCGCGCGCGAGCTCGTTCATGAGTTGACGGAGCGCCGCCGCGTCGGCGCGGGTGGGTCTAGCGCCGCTGGCCAAGCGACTCACAGACGCGTTGATGTTCTTGGCATAGTAGCAGAACGTCGATCGCTCGACCGCCTCAGCCAACGCCTTCGTGCCCTTGGGCACCGGGGCGCGCTCCTCGGCGGCGATCGCTGCCTGGTACAGCGCGCCGAAGCCTCGGCCGACCTGCGGCATCGCGGAGCGATAAGCGGCTTCGAAGATCCTCTGCTCATCGGGCCCGAAGGCGCGCCGCGCCTGCACGTCTGCATACACGTTCCCGTAGGGCGCTTCTCGATCGGTCAAGGCCTTGAGCGTGCCTTGAAGCTCGGCCGACTCGGCCTGCTGCGGCGTCACGAGGCCGCTTTGGACTGCGCTCTGGGCAGTTCGGGTCAGGTAGCCTTGGGCGAGGTCTGGCGGTGGGATCCGACGCATGTCTCTGGGACGAAGCAGGAGGCATGCCAGCCGCACGCGAGAGGTCGCCGCGACTCGCGGAGCAGGTCGACCGCGACACATGCAGTCTGGAGGCCTCAGGAGACCTCCTCATCGCGAGGACACCGAAGTTAGTGCGGCAGGATGGACTCCGGCGCTGGCCGAAACGAGAAGCGCGCGTCCACCACGCCCACCGCCAGGTCCGGGTCCGTGCCGGCGACCGTGGCGGTCATCGAACCCTCGACGACCTCATTGACGCCGGTGTTGTCTGGGTCGGGCGCGATGGTGAGCTTGTCGAAGCGAACCTCACCCGAGATCGCGTGCAGCGTCGGGTGAAAGGGGCAGGTCGTGAAGAGGCTGAGCGAGGCGCGGAGCTGGTCCTGGCCACGCCCGAGGGGCCGCACGATCGGCCGCGCGATATCCGAGATCAGCGGGCGAACATCGGGGATCTGGATGATCAAGCCGTCCGTCTCCTCGAGATCCACCGCCTCATCGTTGAGCACGATGTCGAGCGCGCGCTCGAAGCGACGCGTGGAGAGCAGGGAGGCGGTGAAGCCGTAGCGCGGAAAGGTCGCGGTCTCCCCGTCGTGGCAATCGTCGACGATGAAGTGACCAGCGACATCGCCGGTCCCTGGCGCGCCGAGCTTGCAGGCGCTCAGCGCGCAGACCGATAGTACTACGAGGAGCCTTGGCACGAGCTGATCACGGGACTAGCTGGTCCCGACCTCCACGACCGAGCGGATCACGCGGTCGAAGCGGATGAGATCCTTGGCCACCTCACGGACGGCCTTCTCGGTGACCGCCTCGATGCGAGCGGCGTAGCGCAGGTGATCGTCCCAGCCCAGGCCATAGAGCTCGGCGTAGCTCATGGCGTTGGCGCGGGCGCTCACGCGCTGCAGACCCACCTCATGCGCGCCGATCAAGTAGCGCTTGGCCCGCTGGAGCTCTTCAGCGGAGACGTCGGCCTCGATCACCTTGGCCAGCTCCTTCTTGATGCCGGCCTCGGCGGTCTCGAGCTTCTCCTGCGCGGTGCCCATGTACACCGCGAAGTACCCCGGAGCGAGGCCCTCTACGCTGAAGGCCGACACCGAGTAGCAGAGCGAGAGCTTGTCGCGGAGCTCGAGGAACAAGCGCCCGCCCTGCCCGCCCAGCACGGAGTTGAGGACCTCGAGCGGCCAGCGGCGATCGTCGTACAGCGACAGGCCGGGGAAGCCGAGCACCAGGTGCGCCTGCTCCTTGGGCTTGGCGATGCGGGTGGACTTGGGGGCGGTGCTCCAAGCCTCGGCCGCCGGCAGACCGAAGTCGGCCACTCCCGGCGCGGCCTTCTCCGCGCCGACGCGGCGATTGAACCAGGCCGCGACCTCCTTGGCCTCCACGTCACCGACCACCGTAATGGTGAGGCGATCGGGCCTGAGCTGCCGCTGATGCGCGGCCACGACCTGATCGCGACCCAGCCGCTCGACCGACTCCTTGGTGCCGAGCGTGGGGAAGCGGTAGGGATGCTGGTTCCACATCAGCGCGGTGAGCCGATCGAAGGCGACCGCGGAGAGGTTGTCCGTCCGCGCCGCGATATCTTCGATCTGGGCCTTCTTTTCCCGTTCGAGCTCCCGGGCGTCGAAGCTGGGCTCGAGCAAGCAGGAGGTGAAGATGTCGAAGCCCTCGTTCCAGAACTGCTTGAGGAAGTCCCCGCGCAGGCCGACCGAGTTCTTGCCGGAGAGCCCGGAGAGCCCGCCGGCCGTGGCGTCGATGCGCTCGGCGATCTGCTCGGCGCTGTAGCGGCTCGTGCCAGTGGTGAGGAGCTCAGCCAGCAGATGGGTCACCCCGTTGTCGGCCTCGGTCTCGGCCAACAGACCCCCCTTGCCCAAGGCGCGTACGCTGACCAGCGGCACCGCGTGATCCTCGTGCACGATCAGCGTCGCGCCATTGTCGAGGCGCAGCTTGAGGGTGGCGTCGGTGCCGCCGCTGACGGACTTGGGGGCGTACTCTTTGGCCAGCTCGGCGACCACCTCTTTGGCGATGCGCTCGACGTCCGGTTCCTTCAGATCGGCGCTGCGCTCGGTGGGCAGCAACAACGAGACGGTCAGACCTTCGATGCGGAGATACTTGCGCGCGACGGCCAAGACTCGCTCGGGCGTCGTCTCCCGGACCTGTCGATAGTAGACGTCCTCATAACTGGGCCCGCCCGCGGTCAACTCATAAAACCCGATCTTGCGGGCCATACCTTGCACGGTCTCTTTGGAGTAGACGGCCTCGGAGAGGATGATGGTCTTGGCCTTCTCCACCTCCGCTTCGGCCGGCGCTTCATGGCCCAGGCGCAAGGTCTCCTTGAGCACGGCGCGATAGGCCGCCTCCACCGTGTCGCCCGCGATGTTGGCGCCCACCGAGAAGAGGCCGGCGTCCTCCGGGGTGTAGCTCCAGGCGAAGACGTCGTTGGCCAGCTCGAGGTCGCGCCGGACGGTGCGGTAGAGCCGAGAGCTGTCGCCGCTGCCGAGGAGGATAGAGAGCACGTCGAGCGCGGCGGTGTCCTCGTGCTTGAACTCCGTTCCGTGCCACCCCATCGCGAGGTGGGTCTCTTGGATGGGCTGCACCACGCGGATCGTGCGCAGCTCGGTCTGGAGCGGCTCCTTGACGCGGGTGCTGCGGCCCGGGAGCTCGCCCTTCTTTCCCGGGGGAAAGAGCTTCTGCGCCTTGGCCAGCACGTCCGCTTCCTTCACATCTCCGGCGACGACCAGGCACATGTTCTCGGGCCGATACCAGCGCTTGTAGAAGGCCAGGATCGCGTCGCGGGAGAAGGACTTCACCGTGTCGACGTAGCCGATGATCGGGCGGGAGTAGGGGTGCGCGCGGTAGGCGGTCTTGAAGAGGTTCTCGCTCACCACCCGGCTCGGCGTGTCGTTGCCTCGGCGCAGCTCCTCGAGGACGACCTCCAGCTCCTTCTCGAGCTCCGAGGGATCGAAGGCCGAGTGCTGGACCGCGTCGGCCAGGATGTCCAGGCCGACGTCGAAGTCTCGGCTGGCCATGGTCACGTGGTAGACGGTCTGGTCGTAGCTGGTCCACGCGTTGATGTCGCCGCCCGCGCCCTCGATCTCCGAGGCGATCTCTCCGACCTTCCGACGCTCGGTGCCCTTGAACAGCATGTGCTCGTGCACGTGCGCCAGTCCGGCCTCGGGAGGGGTCTCGTCTGCTGAGCCGACGCGAACCCAGATCTGGATCGCGGCGACCTTGGCGGAGTGATTCTCTTGGACGAGGACCCGAAGGCCGTTGGCCAGCGTGGACGAGTGCATCCACGTAGCAATTCACCCCCCAGGCGCGGGGTCAAGCCTGCCTGACTGCCTAGAGCTCTTAGCGCCCCCGCCGCTGATTCCTCGAGGGAGCCTCGCAGCGTGAGGGGTCCGGTCCGGACAAGAAGGCGTCGAGGTTTTCACTCTCGCCGTACAGCGACACCGCGATGGTCACGGTGTCCCAGCCGCGATTTCGCGTGAGAAATCGGGGGAGCATTGGGGCGCAGGCCGCCAAGATCCGATCGCGGGCCGCAGCTTGAAAACCAGTGCTGCCCGAGCGAGCCAGGGCCAGGTCGGCGGCCAGCGACAAGGTGGGGTACTCACCGCGCAGCGCGTCGAGGCCGGCGGGACCGAGGCCACCTTCGGCGTCACGGATGGCCTTGAGGACCTCCTCGCGGGCCTCTACCGCCCTCTCGAGCCGGGCCCGTTCGGCCAAGAAGCCCTGCGATCGCAGGCGATTTTGCTGCGCTTTGGCCTTTTGCCCTTTGGCCTCGGCCACCTCGGCGAAGAGGCCGAAAGGGTCGACCGCGCGCGGCCTCCGCTGGTAGAGCGCCAGCGCGAAGGCCTCGGCGCGATCGAGCTTCTTGGCCGCCAGGAGCGCGCGGACGAGCACCGCCACCGCCTCATCAGACTTCGGATCGGCGCGGGCCGCGGCTTCGGCGGCGTCGAGGGCCGAGGCCGGATCGCGCTTTTGGGCGAGGAGCAGCTCGGCCCGAGCCCGTTCGAGGTCGCTCTCCAGGTCCGCCCCCTGGATCCCGCCCAGCGCCTCTAGGGCCTTCTCGGCGCGCGCGTACTCTTTGAGCCGCACGAGGAGCACGACCTTGGCCACCTGCGCGTCCTCGGCCTTGGGATCTTCGGCCAAGATCTTCTCGGCCCGCCCCAGCGCGCGCCGGGCCTCGGCCGCGTTCTCGGCCAAGACCAACACCCGCAGCCCCGCGGGGCGCGTGCTGGGGGAGCGAAGCGCCTTCTCCGCGAGCCGAACGGCCTCACCCCGCCGACCGGCACGGAACAAAGCCATGGACAGCGCGGGCAAGGCCTCCTCCGCGGCGCCCTCTCGCTCAGCGATGCGCAGCACCGCACGGGCCAAGGGCACGGCCGGATCGGGCGCGAAGGCTTCATCGAGCGAGCTCCCCGCCACGGTCAGCGCGCGCTTCAAGATCTCATGGGCCTTCTCGGGCTGGCCCGCGCGGTAGAAGGCCAAGGACGCGAGGAAGAGCGCGGTCGCGGAGGCCTCCTTGTCCGGGACCTGAGTGGCGCGAGACAGCGTGGTGGTGGCCCGCGAGCTGCCGCCCGCTCCCCCGAACTCCGACATCGCATAGTACGCGGCCATCGCCGGCACCCGGGCCAGCACGCGCTGCGCGGTGGTGCGATCTCCCAGGACCAGCGCGCCCGCGCCGATCGCCGCTTGGACGTCGAGATCATCGGCCGCCGCGACCGCCGCCCGCTGGAGATCCTCGAGGCCGTGCTTGTCGAGCTCCAGGACTTTGACCGCGCCCTCGATCAGCGCGGGGGCGAGCTTCTGCGACTCGGCCGGCCCCACGAACGCAAGCCAGCTTGCGAACGCGAGGACCGGGCTCACTCCACCACCATCAATAGTTGGGCCTGGGAGGTGGCCAGCGGATCGCCCTGAGCGCGGATGAAGTCGTTCGGTACTGTCCAGGTCTGTCCCCGCCCCGTGATCACCGTGATGCGATAGCGGCCCGCGGCGGGCGGCGCCGGCAGTGGGACAAAGGTGGCGACCAAGGAGGGCGCCTCGACCACGGTCGATAGTTGGGTCGGATCCATCACCGGAAAGCCCAGCGCCGCGAACTGGGTGGGATCGACCACGCTGAACAGCACCGCGCGCGGCACCGCCGGCGTGAGGTTGGACGAGTCCGCTGGGTCGAGCAGCTCCGCGACCACCAGAGGGAGGACGTCCGGGTTGCCGTCTCCATTCAAGTCATCGGCCACTCCGTTGCCGTCCAGATCGGCCCACTGCACCGGGAAGGTCCCGGTGGCCTGGAGCACGTTGCTGACCGAGGAGACCGCGTCGAGGCGGATGGGTGCGGGCGTCGCACGGCGCATGGTAGCGCCGGCCTGCGGCGTAAACACCGGGCGATCGCGGCCGTAGGCCAAGGGCGGCGCGATCACCACGCCCACCCCAGTGACCGGCGCGCCCAGGGCATCGACCGTCACATCGGCCAAGGCCAAGCCCGCCAGGTGACCTCCGCCGACATCGCCGCGGTCCGGCTGATTCGTGGGGTCATACCAGGGCGTGAAGTTGTCATTGGCGTCCAGGAAGGCCCGCACGGTGTAGACCCCCGTCGGGAGCCCGGCCAGCTGATAGGGCGCGGTCATGCCGGTGAAGCTCTCCTTGCGGATGATCGCCGAAGCCACCGGCCGTCCGCTGCCCAGCGGAGGAGGCGGCGCCGAGGCGGCGAAGGCGAAGACAATGACCTGATAGTCACCGCCGGGAGGCAGCACCCCGAGCTGGATATCTCCGGTGATCACCCCGCCCGGGAGAGGGACGGCCGCCAACTCCACGTAGCCCGCCTGACTCGCGTCGGCCATTGCACCGTATCTGGAGAGCTGCAGATCGTAGTCATTGGGCACGGACCAGGTCTGGCCAAAGGGGCTCAGCACGTTCACCCGGTAGCGTCCGGCGGGCGGCAGGCCCAGCGGGGTCCGCACGCCGCCGGCCTCCACGCGGAACGCCGCGGGCGGAACCAGGATGCGCAGGCGCCGCGGGAGATCGAGCAGCATCCCTTGGGAGATCTCGTGCAAGAACGGCAGCGGATCGACGATGCCAGGGACGATCACCCGGGCCGGATCATCCAGCGCGATCCGCGGATCGCCGACGTCGGACATCTTGGTCAAGATCACCCGAGGCAGGAGGTCGGGATAGTTGTCCTGGTCGAGGTCAGTGCCCGCGGGAGTCACCGGGAGCGCCAGGCGATCGGGGCGCACGACGAGCGCCGGATAAGCGTGAGACTCGATCTCGAAGCTTTGCACCAGCGGCGCTCGCAGGAGGTGGGCGGTGATCCCGACGATCTCGAACCCCGGCCGGTCGGCGGGAAAGACTCGGTCGACGTTGAAGCTCAGGTTGGCGATCTCCGAGCCCTCGGCGAGCACGACCGGGCGCTCGAGCGAGCCGCCGATATCACCGCCGCTCGGCTGAGCCAGCGCGTCGACGACGGGTGAAAAGCTGCGATCGGCGTCGAAGAGCGCGCTGAGCAGGTAGGTCCCCGCCGGCAAGCCGCTGATCGTGAAGCGACCCTCCAGTTCACTGCCGGCGATGGTGAAGCTGCTCGCGCTGATAGCGCCGACGGCCACCGGTCGTCCCGTACCGGCGGGAGGCGGAGGATCTTGGGCCCTAAACGCGAACACCCAGGCGTCCTTGGGGAACATGCTGGCGACCCGGATGACGCCGCTGATCCGCCCGGTAGGCAGCGACGCACCGGCCACCATCTTCACGACCACGGACTGGGTAGGATCGGTCCCCGTTGGCTGCACCACGTCGAGGTCATTCGGCACCTGCCAGGTCTGACCGCTCCCTTCGATGATCACCGTCTCGTAGTCCCCCACCGGTATAGAGGGCAGCACCTGGCGCCCGTCGGCGGTGATCGACACGGACACCGGGGGAATCAGGAGATCGAGCCGCGCGGTGACCGTCGATCCGCGAGCCGCCAGCGCGTCTTGATACTTGAGGGGGCTCAAGATCAGCGGGACGATGATGGTCGTGCCGGGCGGAGCGTCGCGCAGGCGCAGCAGGACCTTCGGGTAGAGATCCGGGAGGTGATCGCCGTTGGCGTCGTCGGGGACGCCATTTCCATCGTCATCGGCCCAGGTGATCAGAAAGCCGCTGCGCTCGCGGGCCATACGCACCTGCTCCCGCTCGATGGGATGGATGGCCAAGGTGAAGGGCTTCGGCGTGGTGAAGGGGACGCCGAGGCTGGGGCTCAGGTCGATGACCCCCGCGGTCGAGGTGATCGCGAACGCGGGCCGCTCGAGCGGTACGGGCTGAGCCAAGACCACCAGCACGTCGTGCTCCGCGGCCTGGTCGGCCTCCACATGCACGGTGAGGAACTCACGGGTCGTACTATCGACATAGGCGCCGCCCACGTCGCCGGCCGTAGGTTGGCCAGTGAGCCCGCTCAGGGGATTGAAGTCTTGATCGGCGTCGAGGAAGGCCCGGATCTGATAGTCACCAGCCGCCACCGTGGGGATAGTGAAGGGCGCGCTGAAGTCCCGCGCCTCACCGGCCGGCGCGTCTCCAAACAGGGCGGCGCTGGGGACGACGATGAAGTTGACCGGAGATCCCGAGCCGGTCGGGGGAGGGAGATCGGTGGCCTTGAACAAGAGGACGATCACGTTCCCGCGGGCCGCGCCGGAAGGATAGAAGACCGTGCCGCGGATGAGCCCGCTGTGCTGCTCGTACTCTCGCACCTCGGGTGGGGCGCAGGCCGCGAGGCCACAGAGCAAGGTGAGGATTCGCCGCTTCATCTTCAAAACCTCGCCGTGACGGAGCCGATGACCCGCGCTTCGAGCCTGGTCCCGAAGGGATGCTCGCGGTGTCGGTTGGCGCCCGTATCCGCCAAGTTCGTTCCGGATACCGCCAGCTCGAGATTGTCGTCGAAGAGCCGATAGCCCACGCGGGCCATGATCGCCACCGAGGCCGGCAGCGGCAGCGGAGTCGTGTCGAAGCCGCTCGGGTCGGTGGGCTTGAAGGTTGGCTCCACCCAGTCCTGATCGGAGACGAAGTGGACCGAGAAGCCGAGGTCGAGGCCAAACTTCGATCGATACTGTCCCCACAGCGTCAGCTTGTGCAGCGGAGAGTCGGTGAAGCGCTTCCCGGTGTCAGTGTTGGTGATGTACTGAAAGGCGTAGCTTAGCCCGAGGTCCAAGCCGTCGATGGGGAAGATGCGGGCGGAGGCCTCACCGCCGAGCGCCAAATAGCTGTCGGTCTCATTGAAGTAGATAGACTGGGCGCCCACGTAGGCGCCGGTCTTTTCGTCGAAGCCGCGGGCCAAGCTGGTGCTAGTGAGCGGCGCGGGGTTGATGAAGTTGGTCAGCCGGTTCAGGTATCCCACGATCTCGAACTCACCGAAGTCCAGCTGCTGAAGGAAGCCCAGATCCACGGTCAAGATCCGCTCGGGCAAGAGCTTGTCCTGGCCGCCGATCAGCTCGATGGCGACGCCGGCGATGGGAGAGGAGGCGGCCAGCTCGAGGTACGTCTCGGCCTGGTTGGGGAGGCGAAAGGCCGTACCCACCGAGGCCCGCAGCGCGGAGGCCGGCGAAGGCTTGAAGATCAGCGCCAAGCGCGGCGAGCCCAGGAAGCCGATCAGGGGGTGCTTATCCACGCGCCCGCTGGCCAGCACGGTAAACCTCTTATTGAACGCCCAAGAGTCCTGGGCGAACACCGCGAAATAGTCCTCGGCGTGGGTCCCGTCCAGATAGTCCCAGTCGATGAACTTATGCCGATACTCGGCCCCCAGCACCATCGAGTGCTCCCCGAGCAGGCTGAAGGTGGGGCGGAAGATCGGCTCCACCGAGAAGGAGTCGGCGTTCACGTTCGAGCCCAGGCTGGGCAGGCCGGTGCGAAAGTACTCGGGGGAGGACTTGATGCGGGTGCCGTTCCAAAAGGCCAGCAGCGAGAACAAGCGGCCTTCGTAGCCGACCCGGGCGTTGGCCACCGCGCCATCGAGGTGCTGGTTGCGCAGCACGGAGACGCCGTTGAAGTCCTGCGTCCCCAGGCGTCCGCCACCGCCCGCGAAGAAGTGTCCGGCGTCCTTGAGGTGATAGCGGAGCTCGGCGTCGAATTGTCCCGCCTGATAGGAGTTGTTCGGTGAGGGATTGGCGCCGGTATAGTCGATGCGATCCCCGAACTCACGATCGTACTTATCCGCCTGCCCGTAGTCCATCGAGGCGCGGAAGGCGATGGGGCCCTTGCGCTCACCGTACTGATACAGGCCGCCGACCGTATTTCCGCTGCCCCCGAAGGCGCGGATCGTCGAGCCGCCGATGGCCTCGGGGCTCTTGGTGATGATGTTGACGATACCGGTGTAAGCGTAGGCGCCGTAGATCGCCGAGCCCGGGCCCCGCACCACCTCGATGCGGTCGATGTCGAGCATATCGATGCCGAGGCCGGCCCACAGCGTCGCGCCGAGGAAGTCCTGATACACCGAGCGCCCGTCGACCAAGACGAGGATCTTGTTGGCCAAGCGCCGGTTGAAGCCGCGCATCGCGACGTTGGCGTCCGAGGGCGTCATCGTCATCACGTCCATGCCGGGGACGCGGCGCAGCAGGTCGGGGATGGTCTGGACGCCGGAGAGGCGGATGTCCTCGCTGGTGATGATGGTGACGGCGTTGGGCGCATCGAGCGGGGACTGCTCGCGCCGCGAGGCCGTGACGACGACCTCCTCGTAAGCGGTATCGTCCTTGGCGGCCAGCTTGACGTCGCCGCCGCCGATCGCCGCGGTCGAGGAGCCGGTGCCGCGTTCGTCGTCTCCCGGCCGCGCCGCCCGCCGGACCGGCTCTGACGGCAGGGCGCCTTGTTCGCGCAAGATCCCCGCCAGCCGCTGGGCGATGCGCTTGATCTCCTCATCGTCCGCGGGCCCCGCGGTGGGGACGGGCGCGCCGCTGGGCCGAGGCGAAGGTCGACTGGCGTTGTTCTTGTCCAGGCGCTCTTCCAAGGCGCTGATCCGCGCCTCTACCGCCGCGCTGTCGGCCGGCCCCGAGGCCAGATACGTCTTGTAGCTGTCCACGGCCAGGCGGAGCTCACCGGCGTTCTCGTAGGCCTTGGCGATGTTGAAGACCAGGTTAGGGTGCGGCCGCTCCACATAGGCCCGCTGCAGCACCGAGACACCCTCGAGGTAGCGGCCCGCGGCGATCGCGTTCATGCCCTCGTCCACCAGCCGCCGGAGCCGCTGACGCGCCCGCAGATCGAGCAGCGCCTCGTTGGTGGGGCCCGCGTCGGCCGGCCCAGCGGCCAGGTATTTCTCGAAGTACTCGATGGCCAGGTCGACCTCGTTCACCGAGGCGTAGGCCCGCGCCACGTTGAAGAGCACGTGGGGGTGGGGCTTGATCTCGTAGGCCTGGATCAGAAGGTCGATGCCCTCGCGGGTTCGCCCTTCCTGGATCGCCTCCATGCCACGATTGAAGTAGCGGCGCGCGTCCGTCCGGGTGTCGGCCGCGGCAAACGCCGGCCAAAACGCCAGCGTGAGGAGGAGGAGAGCGCTCGAACTGAGGCGGCGCAGTTGGGCGTCCATGAAGCGCGGCGAGCGTACACGAAAGGGAAATTTCTCGCGACAGATTGACCTCGGGCCGCCGGGATGGTGTCGAGTTCGGATGGCGGACCAGCGACGCGGGCGGAGGTTGAGATCGACCGCACCGCCAGCCAAACCCCCCTTGGTCCCGGAGCTCACGACGCTGTGGGACTATCCGTCGCAGCACTACGGTGATCGTCAGCAAGGGAGCCAGGGCTACCGGGGAGCGACCCCCTCCTACGTGATCTGGAACGTCATCCACCGCTTCACCCAGCCGGGCGAGCGGGTCCTGGACCCCTTCTGCGGCAGCGGCACCACCCTGGACGTCGCCAAGGACCTCGGTCGGCAGGGGATCGGCTTCGATCTCGCCCCCTTTCGCAAGGACATCGAGCGCGCCGACGCCCGCGCCTTGCCGCTCAAGGACCGGGCCGTGGACTTGGTCTTCATGGACCCGCCCTACGCCGACAACCTGGAGTACTCGGACGATCCGGACTGCATCGGGAAGCTGACCGCCGACGGGCCCTACCAAGACGCGATGAGCGACGTCCTGGCCGAGAGCTGGCGCGTCCTCAAGAAGGGCGGGACGCTGGCGATCTACGTCTGCGACATCTTCCAGAAGGCCCGCGGCTTCTATCCCCTCGGCTTCGAGCTCTACGACCTGGCCTCCCAGCGCTTTCGCGGCCTCGACATCATCGCGGTCGTCCGCCACAACAAGACGCTGAACCTCGGCACGCACCGGAAGGCGGCCGAGGAGGGCGGCTTCTTTCTGCGCGGCTTCAACTACCTCATGTTGTTCGAACGGAGCTGATTCCTCTCGCCGGACGATTCCGGACGAAGCTCGACGCGCCACCGGAATGCTCACGCCGTTCGCTGGCACGGGCCCTGCTCTTTGGCTCGCCCATGAGCACGCCACTGATTCCCACCACCACCACCAGCAACACCACCAACATCACCCCCGAGATCGAGACCCCGCCGCCGGCCCACTCAGGGCCCAAAGCCAGCCCCGCGGAGCCGCTGGATCACCACCAGGAGGCCCATCCGCCCTCGATGTTCGCGACCGTGGTTCACGGCGCCGACGTGGCCGCGACCTTGGCCGAGGCTGGTCTGCACGGGCTCGAGCACATGGCCGAGCACGCTCACCAGATCGTCGACCCCCTGCGCGAGTGGGACGTCGCGCTCAAGGGTCTTTCGACGTCGACCCTCGAGAAGGCCGGCAAGGTCGCGACCGGGGTCGCGGTGGTCGCGACGGCCATCGAGACCTACGAGCATTCGCCAGCGATGACCGAGACCGCCAAAGCGGTTCACGCGGGCCTCGCCGGGGGGATGGTGGGCGCCATGGCCGGCACGCCCCTGAGCTATCTGGAGGCTGGGGCAACGGCGCTGGGCGCGGTCAGCCCCGCAGGATCCTTGGGCGAGAGCATCTCCCAGGCGATCTCGCCCAAGCGCTTCTTCCAGGGCGCGACCGGCGCCGCCGTCACCCTCGGCGAAGCGGCGATCCTCAATCAGAGCACCGGTCTCAGCGCCTTTCGGCGGCTGGCCCAGTCGGGGGACTACAGCGCCTTGATGTTCGCGGCGGACACCGCCGGTGATCCGCTGGCCCAAGCCGGGCTCGGCGAGGCCCTCCACGCGCACAAAGCCTTCTTGGCCACCGGAGATTTGTCGGCCATGGAGGCCTTCGAGGCGAACGCGGCGAAGGGGACCTATGGCCCGGGCTTGGCCAAGCTGGCCGTGGCCGCACGCCGCGCGGCCAATGAAAACTGAGCGCGTCTGGGCCCGTTATCGGCGGGGTGAACCCACCTGCGGGCGCGATCGCTTCGCTCAACGCGTCTGGGCCCGTTATCGGCGGGGTGAACCCACCTGCGGGCGCGATCGCTTCGCTCAACGCCTTCCCCCTTGAGCCTGCGATCCACTCAGCCCAACATGCGCCCGTGCCCTCGCTCCTGCCGCTGCTATTGCTGAGCCAGCCAGCGGTGGAGCTCGACGTCGGCAAGGACCTGCGCCTCCCCCTGGTGGTGGTCTCGCCGAGCAGCGGCACCGGTCGGGTGAGCCTCACGGAGATCAACTCTGCCTTCGCCGATGCGGTGGCCAAGGCGACGCCGCTCAGCCTGGACTTGCTCGACGTAAGCCTGGCCGACTGCGCGTTGGCCTTCGGCTGCCTGTTCAGCCGGGTGCTGGAGGTGCAGCGCAAAGGGGCGGAGCACGGGCTGCTGCTCTTCATCTCGCACCAGCCTTTTCCGGGCCACGAGGACCGAGTGGTGGTGCGGCTGGTCGATCTGACCCAGACCGCGCGGCTGATCAGCGAGGGCGCGGACGAGATCGCTTTGAGCAGCCAGGCGTTCTTGGCGAAGCCGGAGGCCGGGCTCATTGCGGACCGGACTGCGCTGCTCGCCTACGCCGCGAAGGCGGTGGCCGCGCTAGAGCCGAACCTGCGGCAAAAGAAGCTGTGGGGCGCTACGGGTGACCTCGCGCTCGAGCTGCCGAGCGGACCGGCGCAGCTCTTCGTCGATGATCAGCCGGTCGGCAGCGCCGGGCCGGGCGCGGTGCGGATCCGCGGGATCACCGCCGACCGGCATCGCCTCCGGGTGGACCGCGAGGGCTTTCTTCCCTTCGATGCGGAGGTAGAGGTCACGGCTGGCGCCGAGCTGGCGGTAGCTGTCGCGCTGCTGCCTCGCCCGGTGAGCCCGGTGGAGCGCGTGCGGACAGAGACCTGGATCGGCGGAGGAGTGGCGCTGATCGCTGGCGTCGCCTTCCTGATCGCCGGAGGCGTGGAGGCCAACCAGAACGGCCTTCATTGTGCGCTGGCAGGAAGCTCCGCGGTCTGTCGCCAAAGCCCCCCGCGCCTGCTCGCACCATCCCCCGAGGAGCCGAGCTCCGCTGGTCGCGGCCCGCTGACCGCCGCGCTGGGGTACAGCGTGGCCGGGGCCGGAGGGGCGGCCATCGGCACCGAGCTGTTGTTCGACGGCGCGCATGAGTTGCCCTGGTGGGTCGCCCCGGCGGCGGGGATGCTCGTCGGCGCGGCCTTGTACGGCATGAGCGAGGCCTTGGTCGCGCGCTGAGCGCAAAAGGGTTGGTGTCGTGGCGCGCTCAGAGACGGACCTCAATGAACCGACCCAGCTGAGCACCCAGCTCGGGCGCATTGGAAAATACAGCCTGATCACGCTGCTCGGGGAGGGCGGCGTCGCGCGGGTGTACTTGGCGCGACGCGAAGGCAGCGCCGGGCTATGCGCGCTGAAGGTGCTCCGACCTGAGCATCAGGGGGACGCCGGCGTCGTGGGTCGCTTCCGGCGAGAGGCGGAGATCGGGCTGGCCCTCGATCACCCCGGGGCGACGCGGGTGCTGGCTTCGCACGTCGACGAATCGCCGCCGCACCTCGCGCTAGAGCTGATCGCCGGCTTGGACCTCGAGCAGCTGAGCGTGCTGCTGCGCTACAAGGAACGGCTGCTACCCTACCCCCTCTCCACCACCGTGGTCACCAAGGCCCTCGAGGTCCTCGAGGCAGCGCACCGGCTCAACATCATCCACCGCGATCTCTCCCCCAAGAACATCATGCTGTCCTTCGATGGCCGACCGAAGCTGATCGACTTTGGGGCGGCCAAGGCGACGCTCGGCGAGTTTCGAACGACCCCAGGGAGCGAGATGGGGACGCTGCAGTACCTGGCGCCGGAGATCGCGCGCGGCGAGACCCCCGGCCCTGCTTGCGACGTCTATGGCGTGGGTGCGATCGCCTATCACCTCCTCGCTGGCGTCCCGGTGATCGAGGAGCGCGCGACGCCGCTGCTCACCCTGAGGGCCATCGTGGAGGAACCTCTCCGCCCCATCCGGGAGCTCAACCCCGACGTGCCGCTGCCTTTGGCGCGCGTCGTCGAGCGGGCGCTGGAGAAGCAGCTCGAACACCGCTACCGGAGCGCAGCGGCGTTCCGCGCCGCCATCGAGCAGGCCGCCCCGGACTGGTGCAAGGTGACCGAGCCGCAGCTGGAGTCCTTCCTCGGGGCCTGGTTTCCCGAGCAGGCCGAGAGCTTCCGTCGTCTGCGGGCCGGCGCCGAGCCCGCGGTGGAAGAGCAGCTGACCACGGTGTTGTTCGTTCCATCCAAGGCCAAGACGGATCCCACGCTGGTCTGGCTACCCGAGCGCATCGAGGAGAAGAGCGGCCTGAGCTTCCCGCAGGTGCGCGTCGACGTGACGCCCAGAGGGGGAGGCCGGGCGATCTTGCTCGGCGCGGGAGCCGTCATGGCTGCGTTGCTCCTCGCGCTGTTCTTCCGCCCAGCCTCCGAGGTCATCGTCGTGGGGGCGCCGGACGAGGCAGCGGCAGTCCGACCACCCGTGGTCACCTCGCCAGCGGCCGCCCCGCCGGCCCCCAGCCCCGCCGCCCTGCCTGCGGTCATCGCTTCCCCAGCGCCCAGTCCTGCCGCGTTGCGCGCGGCCCCGACCAGCAAGCCTCCATCGAGCGTGGCGCCGAGCCCCAAGCGGGACGACGCCCGCACTCGCCCGGTGAAGCCTGCAGCGCCGTCGGCCGTTCCCACGGCGCCCCCCAGCCGCTGGAGCGCTGTCCTCAGCCGCATCGACCGCTTTGCCGAGCGCCCAGATCCAGCGGAGCACGAGCGACTCGTGGCGTGGATACGGCAGCTCGTCGCGCAATCCCCGAGCGACCAGCGCGCGCAGCTCTCGCCGGCGCTGGAGCGCGTCGAGCTGGATGGCTCGGCGGAGAGCTTGCGAGCGCTCGCCAGGCTTGGCTTCGCCTTGGAGGCGCGGGCACAGTGAGGCTGCCTGCTACAGGCCGAGGTCGACCCAGCTCGCGCCGATGAACCTGCTGGTTGAGTGGCGCTGACCGAAGAAGAGGTAGCCCGAGCCGAGGCGGGTGATGGCTGGGAGCGGGCCCGAGGACATCGGGACGACGTCGCAGAAGCCGTGTCCGTTCAAGAAGACCGCCCCCTCCGCGGTATCGCCGGTGACCAGGAACCCGTCAGGCAGGGGCGCAAAGCCCGTGGCGGCGGTGAAGAAGCCCGGATCACCTAGGCTGCGCCAGTGCCCCGGCGTGTCTCGGACGTACACGTTGCCGCCGGAGTCACCGACCATCAGGCCCATGCCCTCGACCCAGGCCAAGCTATTGATCTCGTCGGCGACCAGTTCGATGGGCTCGATCCAAGTGCGCTGCTTGGTGGCGAAGCGAACCGAGCGCGGCTCGGCCCGGGAAGCCAGGACCAGCTCGTTGTCCGGGGTGAGCGTGCCGACCTCGTAGAGATCGAGCGCGGCCCGGAGCAAAGTCTGGGTGGAGCTATCCACGAAGGCCACTCCGTCTTCGCGCGCGACCGCGAAGCCGCTCTTGCCCGCGACCAACATCCCGCCCTCGCGCCCCTCGGGCTGGCAGTACAACGCCTCGCGGAGCGCCGGGCGACCACCCTCGAAGATCGCCCGGTAAATGCAGGCGCGGGAGCCCACGAGGAGCTGCCCACGCAGCGCGGCCACGCCCCAGAAGAAGAAGTTGGCCCCCAGGGTGTTCGTGATCCGTCGATCGCGATCCACGATGAAGAACTCACCCTCGATGGTGGCGACCACCACTGAGGAGGTCAGGGTCGCCGCCCAGCCCGAGCGCGCCAGCGAGTCGAACAGCAGCTGCTCCGGCCGGATCTGCGGGCAGGGATCGGGGATGGGCTCGAGCTTCACCCGCACGGCGGCCAGGCTGGGCGGCAGTACCGTGAAGCTCGACCAGTCCTGGTCCTGCCAGCGGCGCGTGTAGCGGAGCGGGAGATCCGGGAGCGGCTCCCCGTCCGGGAGCGTCTGGAGCGCCCCAGCCTTGAGGCGGAGCTCAGCAGCGGAACGCTCGCTGGCCAAGATCGTGATCAGGGGAGCGTCGAGGCCGAGCACCGAGAGATCGAAGTCTTGATCGATGCCCCCGCTCGAGGTCAGGACCAAGAGCTGACGAACCTGGTCGGCGTCGTGGGTGGCCACGATCAGCGTTTTGGCCGTGGAAAATGGCGTGAGATCGAGGGTCCGCTCTGCGGTACACGCAGTACAGAGGAGCGGGAGGAGCGCGAGCCCCGCACAGGGGCCGCGATATCTTCGCCGCTCACGGAACAGACGTCTGTTTGGGGGCACTGGTTTGAGCAGCCGAGCCACGATCTACGTCCTTGTGCGGAGCCACTGCACCAAGAGCGAGGCCCCGATCAAGCAGAACCACAGCTCC
>Ga0154020_10002266_pt1 | contig 23335 bp, 22 predicted proteins | sample Klosneuvirus_201_FD_109709 | JGI IMG/M metagenome (GOLD analysis project Ga0154020, IMG submission 109709) | Active sludge microbial communities from wastewater, Klosterneuburg, Austria - Klosneuvirus_20160825_MG | ecosystem: Engineered > WWTP > Aerobic digester > Activated sludge | place...
ATTACGAGCTTCCCCGCCACAATCTCGGATGGTTTATCCTCGATGCGTTGGCCCGACAGCGTGGCCTTGCCTGGAAGCGTGATTCACGTTTCGAGGTTGAGACCGCCCGTTGGGAGTTGGGTGGAGGACCGATGCTCCTCGTGAAGCCCCTCAGCTTCATGAACGACAGCGGTCGACCCATCCAGCAGGTGGCGAGCTTTTACAAAATCCCGGTGACCTCGATCACGGCCGTTTACGACGACCTGACGATTCCTCTGGGATTCTGCAAAGTCTCGATCACCGGTAGCGCTGGCGGGCACAATGGCGTCTCCAGTTTGCTGGAGCACTTGGGAAGCGGGTTTGCTCGCTACCGGTTGGGGATCGGCCCCAAACACCCTCCTCTGATGGAACTCAAAGACTTCGTACTCGGCACCTTCACTCCCGAACAACGCACCCTTCTCGAACAACAACTCGACACCCTCGTCGCCGGACTGGTTCTTCTTCTGCAAGAAGGTCCTGAACGAGCGATGAACCAACTCAATCGCAGAGCAAAACATGAATCCGACCAAACGTAGCTACCGCGCGACTTTCATCCTCGATAACCGCGGCAAGGAAGACTCCATCGACCAAATCATCGATGGTGTGAAACAGGAAATTGCCGCCGTCCATGGCGAGGTGACCGGAGTGGAAAACCTCGGACGCCGCGAATTCATCCGCGTCACCGATCGCAAGATGACCGGTGGAACCTACGTGCAGGTGGCCTTTTCGGCTCCGGCGACGGGACCCGCGGCCCTCCGCGAGCGTCTCCGCCTCAACGGAAACGTTTACCGCACGTTCGTTCAATCGGTCTAAAAGGGTCGCTCCGCGCCTTGTCATGGCCTCGCTCAACAAAGTCTTTCTGATCGGAAATTTGACGCGTGATCCCGAGCTCCGGGTTACGCCCAAAGGCACCGCGATCTGCCAATTTGGCTTGGCGGTCAACCGCCAGTTCAAGGATGATTCAGGAGCGACGCGTGACGAAACCACGTTCGTTGACATCGAGGCTTGGGGGAAACAGGGAGAGCTTGTGTCCAAGTACCTGGGCAAGGGATCTCAATGTATGGTGGAGGGCCGTCTCAAGCTCGACCAGTGGGAGGACAAGACCAGCGGGCAAAAGCGCAGCCGGCTGAAGGTGGTCTTGGACAACGTCCAATTCCTCGGTGCGCCACGTGGCGCCGGCGCTCCCGCGACCGGGCCCGCTTCCTCTCCGGAGGACGTTGATCAAACGGCCCCGTACGAAAAAACCTCTCCTCCTCCCCGCCGAGCGTCCGCGCCGGCTCCGGCTCCTGAAAATCTCGACGAAGACGTGCCGTTTTAGGTCTTCGTCGGCGCTCGCTCTCAACCCAATCTCTCAACACGACATCCATCATGGCTCACAACGAAATTCTCCTCCTCAAACCCGTCGAAGGTCTCGGCGGTGAAGGCGATCAGGTCAAAGTCCGCGCCGGCTTCGCCCGCAATTTTCTTCTCCCTCGCGAGATCGCCGTCCCGGTCACTCGGGCGAATAAGAAGCACGTCGAAGCGCTGAAGAAGCGTCGCGCCGAACGCGAACTTTCCGAACTTTCGGGCGCCCAAGAGTTGGCTCGGAAACTGGAAAAGACGTCCCTCGCTTTTGCGGTCAAGACTGGCGAAGGCGGCAAGCTTTTCGGAGCAATTACGTCTGCCGACATCCACGCGAAGCTCACCGAGTCGGGCATCACGATTGATCGTAAGCGCATCCACCTCCACACCCCGGTAAAGACTCTCGGTAAACACGATGTGAAGATCAAACTTCACGCCGATGTCACGGTGGAGCTCTCCTTTGACGTGGTGTCGGAGAACCCGATCGAGCCCACGGCTCAGGAAGCTCCTGCGACGGAGAAGAAAGAGTGGCGCAAGCCCGCTCGCAAGGAGACCAAAGAGTAAGCTACTCTTTCTTTGTACGTTTGATTTCCGAAGCCGCGACCCATGTCGCGGCTTCGCGATTTCCTCCCATGATGAGCCGGAGGACTGAATCAGAAGAGATTCAGACCCGCTTGGAGTCCACCGCGTCTTACACTCTGTTTTCTGATGGCTGATGATATGGGTTCTCGCGGCTCGCGCCGTTTTCTCTCGGGTGCTACCGGCGCGGCACGAGGCGACTCCTCCGACGCTCCAGCGGGCTTCGGGCGGAGCCTGCCGCACTCGATTGAAGCTGAGGAATATCTGCTTTCCTGCTGTTTTCTCGACGGGCTGGAGGTCGTCTCCCGTTGTTTGGAGGCACGGCTAACGGCGACTTCGTTCTATGTGCCGGCTCACCGGATACTTTTCGAGAAACTCATTGAATTGTACAATCGGCAGTCGCCAATCGACTTGGCGGTGGTCGCCGAAGAGTTAAAATCGTCGCGGCAACTGGATGATATTGGGGGTTACGCGTATCTCACGCAGATTTCAGGTCGAATTCCGACGACTGCGCAGGCGAATTATTTTATCGAGCGGGTGCGGGAACTGGCATTGCTCCGCGAATTGATTCGGACTGCGACCGGTACCGTCGAGCAATGCTTCGAATTCAGCGGTGGGATCGACCAATTCGTCGACACCATTGAACAGCAAATGTTTGCGGTGACGCAGAACCGCATTTCCGAGAGCGCGCGGCAGATGAAGGAGCCGACGCGCGAAGCCATGAACGTCATCACCAAGATGATGATGAAGAAGGGCGAATTGACCGGAGTCTCCTCGGGGTTCAAGGACTTGGATCAGTTCACGTTTGGTTTTCAGCGGCAGGAAATGATCGTGCTCGCGGCTCGTCCCTCGATGGGCAAAACCTCGCTGGCGTTGAATTTTGCGGAAGCTGCGGCGCTGCCAAAAAAAGGAGCGGGCGTGCCGGTTTTGGTGTTTTCGTTGGAAATGGGCGCCGCGCAGTTGGCTTTACGCATGCTCTGTGCGCGCGCTCGGGTGAACATGAAGTTGCTGCGGGATGGGCTCCTTTCGAAAAACGGGGCGGAGCAGCAGGAATTGGTCAAATCTGCCGATGAATTCTCGAAGGCGCCCATTTACATCGATGACTCCTCGCATCTCACGATCATGGAACTGCGCGCCAAATCGCGACGCCTCTCTGCACGCCAAAAATTGGGGTTTATTATTGTCGATTACTTGCAGTTGATTGCGCCTACGGATCCAAAGACTCCCCGTGAACAGCAAGTCGCGGAAATTTCCCGTGGATTAAAAGGTTTGGCAAAGGAACTCGACGTCCCGGTTCTTGTTCTCAGTCAACTGAACCGCGCTGCCGAAAAGGAGAACCGCACGCCTAAACTCTCAGACCTACGAGAATCTGGATCGATTGAGCAGGATGCTGACGTGGTCTTGATGCTCGCCCGCCCGAAAGATGCGGACGAGAAGTTCCAGGTCGCAGCCGACTCCGCGGAGTTAATCGTTGCAAAGCAACGAAACGGACCGGTAGGAGAGTTGAAGCTTACGTTCCTTCGAGACATCACCCGCTTTGAAAACTACACACCGTAACCCGCACCTCCGGGTGGTTCGCCTCGTTGTCCTCTCCATCCTGGTTTCGCTCGGTGGATGGCGCGCCTTTGCTCAAGCCCAGGCGGGGCAACCCGCCTACAAAGTCGGCACCATTGCGGTCAAATTCGTCGGTGCGGCCAACGTCAGCGAGCAGGTGGTTCGCGCCAACATGCAGGTGCGGGAAGATGGCGAGCTGGATGACGCGATGATCGATGGAGATATACGTTCACTCTACCGAACCGGGCTGTTCGAATTCATCGAGGTGAAGCGTGATGTCCGACCCGATCGCACGGTCAACCTGCTTGTCGAGGTGACTCCCAAGTTTCGCGTCCTCAGTGTTCGCTACGAGGGCAATGTGAAGGTCAAGAGTCGCCGCTTGGAGAAAGAGGTGAAGTCTCGCGCAAATTTGGCACTCGACGAACGTCAGGTGAAGGAGGACGCCGAAAAGTTGCGCGAGTACTACCAGAAAGCCGGCTACAATCAGGTTTCCGTCACCTACGCGATCGAACGGGATCGGAGCACCGGTTTCGGCACGGTGATTTTTAAAATCAAGGAATCAGAGAAGGTTAAAATCGCAGCGATCAAGTTTGTCGGAAACAACACCATCAAGGCTCGGCGCCTGCGTAAGGAGATGGAGACCAAGCGGTGGTGGATGTTTTCTTGGCTGACTGGATCGGGTCGGTTCAAGGACGAGCTTTTCGAGGATGATCTTGAGAAAGTGCGCGACTACTACCGGGAGGAAGGGTTTCTCGACGTCGCGATCGATAACGACAAGATCCGCTTTGAATACCCGAGTCCGAGCAAATTGGAGATCGTCGTCCAGGTCGATGAGGGGAAACAGTACCGAATCGGTGATGTCACCTTCGCGGGAAACAAGCTCTACCAAACGATGTTGCTCCGGTTGGTGGTCCGCCAGAAGAGCGGGATGGTTTTTACCCCGTCAAAATTGGACAAGGACGTTGAGTCGCTGGAAGACTTTTATGGGCGGGATGGCTATTTGGACACCCGCGTGCGCCTCGTTCGTAAGCCGAATATCAGCACGGGCAACATCGATGTCGAATACGAGATCACGGAGAGCGAGAAGTTCTACGTGGAGTCAGTAAAGATTGAAGGAAATACCAAGACCAAGAGCATCGTCATTCTTCGCGAACTGACGCTCGGACCCGGCGAAGTTTTCGACATGGTGCGGATGAAAATCTCCAAACTGCGTTTGGAAAACACCCGCTTCTTCGAGGACGTTAACGTGACTCCAGAGTCGTCGAATATCCCGTCGCGGCGCAACCTCAAGGTGGCAGTGAAAGAGGGGCGCACCGGGAATCTCACCTTCGGTGCGGGTTTCAGTTCGCTTGAGCGCGCGGTGATTTTCGCGGAGCTCACTCAGTCAAATTTCGACCTTTTCAATCGACGGAGTTTCTTCCAAGGCGACGGTCAGAAATTCCGCCTGCGCATGCAGCTGGGTTCGCAGTCCAGCGAGATTGTTCTCTCGTTTGAAGAACCGTGGCTCTTCGAACGCGAACTGGCCTTGGGTTTCAGTATCTTTCGAACCAGCTCGGATTACGACAGTTCGTTCTACAAGGAGATCCGCACAGGCGGCGAGGTCTACCTGCGGAAGCGTCTTTTTGAGCTCGTGGAGGGTAAATTGGCGTATAGCGCCCAAGAAGTGGAAATCAGCGAGGTCGACCAGACCATCGAGTTCTTTTATCCGGCGGGGAAGAGCTTCCTCTCCACGGTGGGCTTGCAGCTGTTACGAGACACCCGTGACAAGATCATCAACACGACGAACGGTAATCGTGCGGAGCTCAACTTGGACGTCTCGACGGACGCGATCGGGTCTGATTTCAACTACTACAAAGCCGAATTTCGTGGTTCGCAGTTCTTTCCGGTTTTCGATACGCAGACTCAAGTCCTCGCGGTAATCGGTCGGGCCGGGGTTCTCGATACTTTCGGCGAGAACGAGAAAGGGAAACCCCGGTTCGAGTATTTCACACTGGGTGGTCCCTATACCCTCCGGGGTTTCGAGTACCGGGATGTTGGTCCGAAGAACTTTTCGGGCGAGCCGATCGGCGGTCAGAGCTATGGGTTTCTTTCGCTTGAGTACTCGGTCGACATCGTCAGCCCAATCCGATTCGCGATTTTTTACGACGCAGGCTTCGTCAATGACGATCCGTATGATTTCAATCCCTCGTCCTACAACGATAATTTCGGATTTGGACTTCGCCTCTTTGTTGCAGGAGCACCCTTGAGCTTGGATTTCGGCATCCCGATCACGACGGACCGGTTTAACAGCAAGGGTAATCAATTTAACTTTTCCTTTGGTACCCGTTTCTGATTTAGTTTCTTTTTTCGCCTGTATCCCCAGCCATGAACAAAGCCCTCCGTACTCTCTCCACAATTGCTGCTTTTAGCGCCGCCACGTTTGTGGCTCAGGCGCAGCCGGCTCCCAAGATCTTCGTCGTCGACATGGCGAAGCTCTATGAAAGCCACTACAAGACCGAGGAGCATATCACCAAGCTCCGTGCGGACGAACAGAAAGCTCAAGTCGAACTCGAACGTCTGAACAAGGAAGGTAACGCCCTCGTTGAGCAGTACAAGGAGTTCGTCGAGAAGGCTAACAACAACCCTCTGGCCTCAGCTGACGCGAAGACGAAGGCTGAACAGGAAGCCCAGGGAAAGCTGGAGCAGATTGAAAAGAAGAAAGAAGAAATTCAGGTCTTCCGTGGCAACGTGGAGCGTCAGTTGCAGCAGCGGATGAAGACGTTCCGCGACATCATTCTTGAGGAAATCAGCAAGACCGCCACCGAAATGGCCAAGAAGAAGGGTGCAACGGTTGTGGTCGACAAGGCCGGCCCCTCTGGGATTGGCATCTCTAACTTCATTTATCTCGATCCGGCTTACGACATGACGGAAGAGGTGTTGAAGGAAGTGAACAAGGATCGTCCGGCAACACCTGCCGCTGCCGCACCTGCTCCCGCCGCGACTGCGCCGGCGGGCGGCGATGCCCCGACGGTGACGTTCCCTGGCAGCAAGAAGAACTGAGGAATCGCTTCTCTCGTTTTCGAAACCCGCCCGATTTCGGGCGGGTTTTTTCTTTTGAGGGGCCGGAACCACCGCTCCGCGAATTTTCCCCCCAAATGACGGCGGGATCGACTCTTTCGATGCGGAATGGGATTCCATTCCCCTTGGAGTGTTGAGTTTCGTTGATTCGGTCCTTTGGCGTTGTAGGGCTTGAGCATCCGCCATGCACGTTTCCTTTTCACCTGAAGAGATTATCCAGATCGTGGGACCGATCGGTTTGAGGGGATCCACGTCGGAGCGCGTTCGTGGAATTGCCGCGATCAACGCCGCTGAGACGGGAGATTTGACCTTTCTCGGCAGTCCAAAATATAAATCGCAAGTTGGAGGGAGCAGGGCTTCGGTGGTACTCCTTCCCGAGGATTTTGAAGGCGATCCTGCGCCGGGGCAGCTGTTTCTGCTGGTAAAAAATCCGTCCGCTGCGCTCGCGACGCTTTGCGCTCGGATTGAACACTCCCTTTGGCCCAAACCTGAAGCGGGAATCCATCCGTCCGCGGTCGTTGCGCCGACGGCCCGGGTGGCGGCGAGCGCGACGGTGGGTCCTCTCTGCGTGATCGAGAGCGGAGTGATTGTCGGAGAACGCGTCCATCTACAGGCTCATGTCTTCCTCGGCCGGGGCGTGCGTGTCGGAGACGATTGTTGGTTCCAGGCCGGTGTTCGGATCACTGCCGACTGCGAGATTCATGAAAGGGTCCGGCTTCAACCGGGCGTGGTCATTGGTTCGGATGGTTTTGGGTATGAGTTCACGGGCGGGCGCCACGAAAAAGTACCTCAGGTTGGTTGCGTCATCATCGAGGCGGATGTTGAGATCGGCGCTAATTCGACGGTCGATCGAGCCCGATTTAGCCGGACGGTCATTGGCTTAGGTACGAAGATCGATAATCTCGTCCAAGTAGGTCATAACGTGATTATTGGGAAACACTGCATTCTTTGCGCCCAAGTGGGTATCGCCGGGAGCACATCACTCGGAGATTACGTGATCCTCGGCGGTCAAGTTGGAGTCTCCGGACACTTGACCGTGGGACGTGGCGTCAAGGCGGGCGGTCGAGCGGGCATCGTCACAGATCTGGAAGCGGGAATGTTTGTTCTCGGTATGCCTGCTCTCCCACACATCCTCGAGCAGCGGATCAATGTTCTCCGGAAACGACTTCCGGATCTATTTAAGCGGGTCGATGCGCTCGAAACCCTGCTGGTTGAACTAAAAAAGTCTTCCGCGGGGTGAATGCATCGGTAACGTCGGCGCAACGCACCCATGAACAGCAAGCCCGGTCTGAAGATCTTCTCTGGCAATTCCAATCGCGCACTCGCGGAGGAGATGTGTCGTCACATCGGCATCACGCTGGGGGAGGCGACCGTCACCAGCTTTCCGGATGGCGAGTCGTTCGTGAAAATCAATGAGAACGTGCGCGGCCACGACGTCTTCCTCGTCCAGTCGACCTGTCCGCCGACGAACCATCACCTGATGGAGTTGCTCATCATGATCGATGCCTGCAGGCGGGCCTCGGCGAATCGGATCACTGCGGTTCTTCCGTTCTACGGATACGCCCGACAAGATCGCAAGGATCAGCCGAGAGTGCCGATCACGGCGAAATTGGTGGCGAATCTCCTGACTGCTGCCGGGGCCAATCGGGTGCTGACGATGGATCTTCATTCACAGCAGATCCAAGGCTTCTTCGATATCCCGGTCGACCATCTCTACGCTTCCCCGACGCTCTTCAAGTACCTCGCTCAAACTCCGAAACAGAACCTGGTGGTTTGTTCGCCGGATGTCGGTGGAATGAAGATGGCCGCGGCCTACGCGGATGTGCTCGGCGCGGGTTTGGGGCTGGTGGCGAAAAAGCGGACGAGCGCGACCAACGTTGAGGCGATCAACGTGGTGGGGGATGTCAAAGGTTGCGACGTTCTCTTGGTGGACGACATCACCGAAACCGCAGGCACCCTCACCGCCGCGGCGCGAATTCTTCGTGAACACGGTGCCCGCAGCGTGCGGGCAGCAGTGAGTCATTGCATCCTCAGTGACATCGCTCGTGAGCGGCTGCGCGAAGGATTGATCGACGAGCTGATCATTACGAATTCGATTCCGAATGATCCCAAGGGTCTGCCCATTACGATCCTGAGCATTGCGGGACTACTTGGTGAAGCGATTTTGCGGATCAATAACAACGAAAGCGTGACCAGCTTGTTCAAGGTCAAAGGGTTTTAGGTCCGTTTTCGGGTCGATCACCGTTGTCCCAGGGAACCTTCGATCTCCTTGGCGGTCGCGGTTGAGCCCCACTCCAACTGCTGTATTTATGAAACTTACGATTTACTCCGGCGCGCTCGTCGCCGCCCTGCTCGCGAGTGTGCTGGGTCTTCAGGCGCAAAAGGTGGCGGCCAAGAAACCCGAGTTGAAGGTGGACTCAAGCGCGGTCTCGCAGGGTGCTCGCGCGGGTGAGGTCGTCTCGTATGCGGATCGCGTGGAGCCGGTCCAAAGGGCGGTCGTTTCCGTCTACTCGACCAAGATCGTCTCTTCGCGACGCCAGATAAACCCGCTCTTTCGCCAGTTCTTCGGGGACCAAATTCCTCCCGAGCGTGAGTCCAAGGAAGAGGGCCTCGGATCTGGGGTGATCGTCTCCCCGGACGGCTACATCTTGACCAACAACCATGTGGTCGAGGGCGCGGACGAGCTCAATGTCTCCTTGCCGGACGAGCGCGAGTTCAAGGCCAAACTGATCGGCTCGGATCCCAGCACCGACGTGGCGGTGATCAAGATTGAAGCGGAGAATTTGCCGGTCGTCACGCTGGCAGACAGCGACAAACTGAGAGTAGGGGACGTGGTGTTCGCCGTCGGCAATCCACTTGGTATCGGACAAACAGTGACGATGGGCATTGTTTCCGCTCTGGGAAGAAACAACCTCGGCCTGCTCGATCGGGAGAATCAGGCTGGCTACGAGAACTTCATTCAGACCGATGCCTCGATCAACATGGGCAACTCAGGGGGAGCTTTGATTGACGCGAAAGGACGACTGGTGGGGATCAATACCGCGATCGTTTCGACGACGCGCGGAAACATCGGAATCGGTTTCGCAATACCGGTAAATCTGGCGGCCTCGATCATGCACAGTCTGGTCGAAACGGGTTCAGTGTCCCGGGGTTTTCTCGGTGTTGGCGTCGAGACGTTGAATGCGGACCTCGCGGAGGCACTCGGTTTGGAGAAAGATGCACGGGGGGTGGTGATTAACAACATCACCGCCGACAGTCCGGCGGAGAAGGCGGGGCTCAAACGTGGTGATGCGATCCTTTCCATCAACGACCGTCCAATCACTTCGTTGCAGGACCTGCGATTGTTCGTCTCGCAATTGGCCCCGGGAACAGAAGTAAAAGTGAAGACCTTCCGGGAAGGCAAAGAGCGCATTTCCACGATCAAACTGACGAGTCTGGCTGATGCGGGTCGCACCACCGGCTTGTTTGAAGGGGTGACGGTTGACCGGGTGGACGTCGAGGTGCGTCGTCGCTTGGATCTGGATGAGCGGGTGACCGGACTGGTGGTCACGGAGGTCGCTCCGGATTCGCCTTATGCCGAAAAGTTGATTCCGAACATGGTTATCATTGAAATCAATCGGGTGCCGGCGGCGAACCTCAATGCCGCCCGGGCGGCGTTGGTGAAAGGCCGCAGTAACCTGCTCTTGATCTATTTCAGGGGGGGATATCGTTATATCCCGGTGCCGGTGGCCCCCTGACGACGCATTCAGCTTCCGGGCTTTTCGATTGGCACCCGAGCGAGAGCTTCCGGGAGTGAGTCTGTTGGGTAGGTGGGAAACGAAAGCTCCAGGAGAGAAATTGCTGGGAGGTCGAAACGGGCGGAACCGGCGCTGCGATCGACCAGCATCGCGACGCCCGTGGGTATGCCGCCGAGCCCGCGGATGATGTTCTGGCATTCGATTACTCGGCCCCCCCTTGTAACGACATCTTCAACGATCAGAACTTTTTCGCCGGGAGAAATTTTGAATCCCCGTCGCAGAACAAGGAGGTTGTTCTCCTTTTCGGCGAAAATGTAGCGCACGCCGGCTTGTCGCGCGAGTTCCTGGCCGATGACGAGACCACCCATGGCCGGGGCAAGGACGGTGGTAAACTCCACGCCCCCTGACGCTCGGACCTTGGCGAGGAGGAGCTCTCCCAAACGTGTCACCGCGTCGAGGTGCTGGCACACCTGCGCGCACTGAAAATAGTAGCCGCTGTGCAGTCCGGAGCGTAGGACGAAGTGTCCCTGAAGCAGCGCCTTCGTGCGGGTGAAGATGTCGAGGATTTCCTGTTGGTTTGCGTCCATGGACTTGGGACACTGCCAAGCGTTGCTCCGTTGCCAAAACGAATCTGAACTGGATCAGCGTCTTCTTGCGCCGCTCGCAGAACCGGATATCCTGCTGCATTCGTGGTAATCGAACGTACACCTCTCGAAGACGAACTCGGTGACGTGCTCGACAAGGCGTTGCAACAGGCCGGGCTGTCCGAATCGCTGTTGGCTGAGCGTGCGCAAGTCAGCTTGCCGAAAATACGCGACGCGGTCGATTATCGTTACGATCTGTCGGGTGAAGAATTGAGCCGACTGGCCAAAGTTTTGGGGCTGAACGTGGTCGGTTTTTGTGCGTTGGCCGGAGGAAACTATCCGCTTCCGGAAATTCTAGGTCTGCCGTTTTGTCTGTTTCCCTTGCGAATGCCCCACGGGATCGGCGTGGCGAACGCCTATGTGGTGGCCGACTGTTCAAGACAAACAGGCCTGCTGTTCGATGCGGGATCAACGCCTGCGGCACTTCGCCGCGTCTGGCCTGGGCGGATCAAACAGATTGAGGCGGCTTTCATCACCCATCCGGAAACCGAACACATGGGTGGGCTGCCAGAGGTTCGTGAATTCTTTGGTTCGCCTCCGATTTTCGCGCCCCAGGGGAGCAAGCTTGCGGGTGCAACCTATGTCGGCGATGGCACGTCCCTCGAGTTTGCCGGTTTTTCGGTCGAGGTTCTCAGCACGCCAGGTCACGCTGAGGCCCATAACAGTTACCTCGTTCGATCGACCGCGGCGTCGACGGGCCGCGCCCTGTTGCTCTCGGGTGATCTCCTCTTCGCGGGCTCGATTGGCGGAGCTTTTTTTTGCCGAAATCGGCTGCGATCGAGCCTGAAGCGTCTCTTTGATCGACTGCCACCCGATACCGTCGTTGCTCCGGGACACGGGCCCCTTACCACGATGGATAACGAACTGCGTTACAACCCCTTCGTGGTTGCTCGCTGACGGGCCCGTTAGTCTCGCTCCCCTAGATTTTGCCGGCCTTGCGCGCTTCGACTAGCCGATAGAAGTCCGTGAAAAGGGGATCGGCGTCGTTCGGTCCCGGGGCGGCCTCTGGATGATACTGCACCGAAAAGATTGGCAGCGTAAGGTGGCGTAAGCCTTCGACCGTGCCATCGTTTAGGTTGATTTCCGTCACTTTGGCACCGCTCTTTTCGAGACTCTGTGGATCCGTGGCAAAGCCGTGATTTTGAGCCGTGATCGAGACGCGTCCGGTTTCGAGATTCTTGACCGGTTGATTGCCTCCACGATGCCCGAATTTGAGTTTGAAGGTCGTCCCCCCCAGTGCATGCGTGAGCATTTGATGGCCGAGGCAAATCCCGAAGATGGGGAAGTCGGGCAGAAGAGCGGTAACGGTTTTATGAATGTAGGGGAGCGCGGCCGGATCCCCCGGGCCATTCGAAAGAAAGATTGCATCCGGTTGGTATTCACGTACCTGCGCGGCATCTGAGGTTGCCGGAAGGACCTGAACGTCAAAACCGTGATTGACCAATTTTCTGAAGATCGAGTACTTGGCGCCGTAATCGAAGGCAGCGACGCGGAATCGTTTGGTCGGGGTCGTGGGTGCGTTGAGGGAGGTTCCTACAGGAAGATAGGGATCGTTATAGTTCGCCGCATCGTCTTGTTTCCAGATGAACGGGTGATTGGTCGTTACGTCCCTCACATAGTCCGCTCCGGCCATATCCTTCCAATTACGCGCGAGAGCAACGGCTTTTTCGTCGCTAATCGGCTTCGTGCTTAAACAGCACTTCATCGCTCCATCGACCCGCAGTTTTTTCGTCAAAGCACGGGTATCGACTTCGCTAATGCCTGGGATACCGTGCTTTTTGAGGTAGTCGCCCAAAGAGATTTGGCTTCGCCAATTTGAGACGACGGGAGACAGTTCCCGAACAACCAAGCCGGAACAGCGGGGAGCTGAGGCTTCCGAATCGGCGGGCGAAATGCCGTAGTTGCCAATTTGGACCGCCGTGAGCGTGACGATCTGCCCGAAGTACGATGGGTCGGTCAGGATTTCCTGATAACCCGTCATCGAGGTGTTGAAAACGCACTCACCCGCGACGGTTGCTTCGGCTCCAAAGGCGAGGCCTCGGAAGACAGAACCATCTTCAAGGGCAAGAACTGCAGGCTTGGACGTGGACATTAAATCCGAACGAAAGGCTGACGGACGCCGCGTGCCAAGGGTTTTGTCACCTTTCATTCACCGCAGGAGCGATTTTTTGCAGGACGACGCCGGGAGGCAATCGGTCGCGCTATTTGACAGCGCTCGGTGAGCGCCTAACCTCAGGCATCGCAACTCATGGCCTATCAAGACGACCGTAGCACTTGGTTCGAGGGGCAGGGCCTCTGGCAACACGTTCCTGCCGCCGATTGGCAGGATTGGACCTGGCAGCTGAAGAATCGAATCACGACCCTTGATCAGCTCGAACGTTTCATGGTTTTAACGCCCGAGGAGAGGCGTGGGGTCGCTTTTGCAGGGAAGAAGCTGGCGCTTGCGATCACGCCTTACTTTTTCAATTTGATCGACCGCAGCGATCCGAATTGCCCGATTCGCAAACAGGTGATTCCGCGGGAATCGGAGATGTACGTCGCCGCCGAGGAGAAACTTGATTCTTTGGGGGAGGATGAACATTCGCCGGTTCCTGGACTGGTCCATCGTTATCCCGACCGGGTCCTCTTTTTGGTAACCGACCGATGCGCGGCTTACTGCCGTTATTGCACGCGAAGTCGTTTGGTGTCCAACGCGCAGGACTATAATTTTCATCCCGAATATGAGCAGGGTTTGAGATACATCGAATCGCACCCGGAAGTGCGCGACGTTCTGCTCTCCGGTGGCGATCCTTTGCTACTGTCGGACAAAAAGTTGGAACATCTGCTGAGTCGGTTGAGGGCAATCAAACACGTCGAGTTCATCCGCATTGGCTCGCGCATTCCGGTTTTTCTGCCGCAGCGAATCACCCCCGAGCTCTGCGGAATCTTCAAGACCTACGGACCTATCTGGATGAGTATCCATGTGAACCATCCTCGCGAGGCCACCGCCGAACTCCGGGATGCGTGCGAGCGACTTTCCTTTGCGGGGGTACCGTTGGGAAATCAAAGCGTCTTGCTCGCCGGTGTTAATGACGATGCGGAAGTCATGAAAGCGTTGGTCCACCGACTGCTGCGAATGCGGGTGCGGCCCTACTACCTCTACCAGATGGATTTGATCACGGGAGGAGCTCACTTCAAAGTCGATGTTCGCAAGGGGTTGGAGATCATCCGAAGTCTGCGGGGGCACACGACCGGTTATGCCATTCCCCAGTATGTGATCGACGCGCCCGGGGGTGGCGGAAAGGTTCCGATCAATCCAGAATACGTGGAGTCAATCTCCGACGATTTGATCGTGTTTCGGAACTACGAAGGTCGAAGTTTCCAATATCCGCTGAAATCCACGGGATTGGAACTCGACGCTGAAGCGCGATCGATCGTCGCAGGGTCCGACGTGATTTCTCCTGCAATCGACTGATCGATTTCGGGTCGCTAAAAGGTGCGAGGAATTTTGAGCGTTTTTCCGAGCGGAGGGTCTATCCTTTTGTGGTCAGCGGTTGTCGAGAAACGCCGCTTGTCAGTCATTAAACGGTTTGCTTGGTGTTAGGTCACAAGGCCGCTCTCTCTTGGGGGCGGCCTTTGTGTTGACCCTCGTCCTTGGGTTTGCGTGGCACGAACTATCGGCCGAACTCCGCTTGCGGAGTGCATTCCAAACGTCTGAACGCGATGCGAAAGCTGATCGAATCACCGGTTCGGTGTTGTCGGGATGGCCGCGACAGGCGACAAGTGGTGGAATGATTGGGCTCCAAGAGGGAAGTCGTCGCGTTCGGAAGAAGGAACCGGAGAAGGTGCTTTGGTTGCATGCGACCGTGGCAGGCTGTCGCCCGAAAATCTGGCGACGTTTGGCAGTCCGGGAGACAATGTGGCTATCCCGGTTGCACGACTGTCTGCAGATTGCTTTCGACTGGTTCGATTACCAGACGCACAGTTTTCAGCTGGATGAAAGACGGTTTGGCAACCCATTGAAGCGAGGGGAACTGACGATCGAAGACGATCGTGACGTAACATTGGCGGATATGGAGATTTCGGCGCGATCCCGCTTCGTTTACGGATACCATTTCGGCGAGGGCTGGATGCTGGAAATTCAGGTCGAGAAGGTGGTTGGAATGGAAAAGGGCCATGGCTACCCGAGGTGTCTCGGGGGTGAGCGTGCGGGCCCCCCTGAGGATTGTGGCGGGGTCGAAGCCTATCACGATATGGTCCATTGTCTCAAAGAGCCGGACTCGGACCTCGGTCGCGAATGGCGGGAATGGGTAGGGCCCGACTACAACCCTGAGGTTTGCTCTTTGGAAAAGATCGACAAGGCGATGAAGAAGCTTGGCCGGTGATTTCATCTTTCCCACGTGCGCGACGAGGCCGGCGGAGTCCGTCGTTTCTCCGCGGTGCTCTGTGGCTCCAAGCCTTTCTCCTCGCGGCGTTGCTGATTTGGTTTTTTTTGCAGTCACCCACCCGCCAAAGCGAGATGTCGCGTCTCGTCGAATCGACTTGGACACCGGGGAGTCGAGTTTCCGTGCAGGATGTGCTCACTGACATCTGGGATCTCTATGTGGTACTTGAGGCTCCGGTGGAGCCTGAAACGCCTGAGGACCGCCGCTGGTTCGTCGGGGGCTTGCCGCGACCAAACGCTTTTCCCCACGGGTCGATCACGGTCTTGAATAATCGGGCCTATGTGGTTGGTTACTCAAACGAACTGCGCAGCCCCGTGTGGGTAGCTTATCGCGTGGGCGGCGATGCGCGACTGGCTGAGGCGCCGCCGCGCCCAGACCGATTTGTGGTCGACCGTCGCCTTCCGTCGCCTGTGACGCCTCAAGACTTCTCCAAGTCTGGCTTCGATCGAGGACATCTTGTGCCCAGTCTTGCCATCGGTCTCTGGTTTGGTGACGAGGCGCAAAGGGAAACTTTCTTGATGTCGAATATTGTGCCCCAGCGTCCGGCGTTGAATTCCGGGGCCTGGCGAGTTTTTGAAGCGCGTCTCGCGATCAACTATCCGTCGCGGTTCGAAGAAATCTGGGTTCTCTGCGGGCCGGTGTTCCCTCGACAACCTGATCGCCTAGGCAAGGGAGGCGTGGCGATTCCGCACGAGTTTTTCTTGATCGTCACCGACCGCACGGATGGCCGACTGCGAGCCCAAACTTTCCTGATTCCGCAGTCGGTTCAGTCTTCGGACGAATGGGCCCACCACCGGCATTCGATCGACGAGGTGGAAGTGCGCTCAGGGCTTGATCTGTTTCCCGATTTGGCTGACGAGGTCGAAATCCAACTCGAGTCTTCGTTGGCCCGGCGTGTTTGGTGATGATAACGAACAGTTTGCTAAGGCCCTGCGGCTCACCTGCGTCTGGAAACAAAATTTGACGCGAAGAGGAGTAACCCCGATAATCATTGGTTCTTTCATAGCGTGTGGTTGGCCAGGAGACCTCGTCCGCGTGGCGAATGAGTTCTCCGTCTGACCATGAACAAGAATAACAATCGATACGTCTACGTCGTGAGTCCTGGTGGATTTGCTGGTACGCCTTTTTATGGGGTCTACGAGGTTGAAAACCTCGTTGCACGCCCAGACGAGCTACCGGAAATTGAAACCGCGGAGAACAACGTGGGATTTGCAGATCGCGAATGGATGAAATCAATGATCCGCCTTCCCAAGGTGGCCTGTTGTTTCATTCGTGAACTCCTCTGGCGCCGGGCAGCAAAAGCGTCTGGTTCAGCGGCTTAAGAAAGAAGATCACACCGCCTGGATGACACGTGTCGTCCAGGCGGTTTTTTTGTGATCACGGACTGGGCTGAGGGAGGAAGGCAAAAACGTAACAATACTCTGCTTGGTTTATGTGTCCTTTTGGTTACTTTGTGACGTTGTTGTAACACAAAAGAATTACCCTATGAAAACCCTCACGGCTTTTTTGGTTGTTTTGGGAATCGCTGCCTCGCAAACGCAGGCAGCTGAGAATAACACCGTTGGCTCGACTGCCTTGTCGGGCGGTGCGCGGGTGGCTTATGTTAGGGGCATGGAGACGTTACCTATGGTACTTGCCCGGGTCGCTCCGGTCTATCCCCGCGAGTTACGCGAAAAGGGAGTCCAAGGTTTCGCGATCGTCGATGTACGCGTGGATTCGACGGGGCGTGTTATTCAAGCTGAAGTCGTTCGGGCGACGCTGCCAGAGTTTGGAGAGCGTGCGTTGGACGCAGCGAAGGCTTGGACCTTTCAGCCGGCTTCGGCTCAGGGCCGGGCAATCACGTCCCGGGTGCGTCTCCCGTTTGAGTTCACGATGCCGCAGGTGGCGGCCTTGGAACGCCGCTGAGTCGGTTTGCGGGGTCCTGGTGCTGGGTGAGTTTTTCTCGCAGATGGGTGACGCGTGTCTTCGCGTCGCTATTTTTGACGGCCATCGCGTAGGCCGCGGGTTCCCCGACCAGGTAGACGCGCTTTTTTCCACGCGTGATGCCGGTGTAAAGTAGGTTCCTCTGAAGCATCATAAAGTGGCCTTTGAGCAGCGGAATGACCACTACGGGGTATTCGCTGCCTTGCGATTTATGGATGCTGATGGCGTAGGCCAGAGCCAGATCTCCGAGGTCTGATCGCGAAAACTCATGGGGCGCACCGTCAAAATGAGCGCTCAGAGAACCGGCTTCGGAATCGACCGTCTGGACGACGCCGATATCTCCATTGAAAAGACCTTTGTCGTAGTTGTTACGCAGCTGAATGATTTTATCGCCCGGACGATACTCGACTCCGTTCCAGCGTACACCGCGGGTATGTGGGTTGAGCGTCGCCTGGAGCTGGGTGTTGAGGTTGGCCACTCCTGCCAAGCCTTTGTGCATCGGTGACAAAACTTGGATATCACTGATCGGGTTGAGCCACTCGAAAGCCTGTGGGAGGTAATCTTGGCAGAGTGTGAGCACCTTGCGCACCGTATCTTCGGCCGAATCGGCGGCTACGAATGTCAGATCGCTCCATGGCTGGATGCTTGAGACCTCCTTCACCGCCGGGGGAAGGGAAGCATCGCCATCATTGATCGCATGGGCGGTGGACACGATACCGCTCTGGCCCTTTTGCCGGTAGATGACGTGGAGACGGGTTACCGGAATACGTTCTGAGGCGATGAGATCCTTCAGAATATTACCGGGACCGACACTGGGCAGCTGGTCGGTGTCGCCAACGAGCACGAGGTGGGCCCGTGAGGGAACGGCCTGAAAAAGGGCCGCAGCGAGCCTCGCATCGAGCATCGAGGCCTCGTCCACCACGAGGAAATCGGTTGAAAGCGGATGCGCGTCGTTAATTAAGAACCCGCCGGAAGCCGGATCGAAGCGGAGAAGCCGGTGGATGGTCGAGGCGAAGCCGCCGGTCGTTTCGGCGAGCCGTTGCGCAGCCCGGCCCGTGGGCGCCGCAAGGGTAACCCGAGCCTTCTTGGCCTTAAGAATATCGACCAGCGCCCGGATGATCGTGGTCTTGCCCGTTCCCGGGCCGCCGGTCAGGATCGAAACTTTCCGGCTCAACGCGGTTTTGACCCCGACCCGTTGCTGTGCGGCGAAGACGAAACCGGCCTTGGCTTCCGCCCACTCAACTGCAGCGTCGATTCGGATCGCCGGTAGACCCGATGGCGTGCGGATCAATCGATCCGTTGACTGGGCGATTTTTTGCTCAAACCGGTGCGTTGCGGGAAGCTGGATAATTCCTGAACCGGGCAACGGATCGGCGGGCGGAGACGTCATCGAGCCAGCGTGGCGAACGAGATCGCGCGACTGGACCAGACTTGCAATGCGCGCCTCGATTCGTGTTGCGCTGGTTTCTAGCAGCAAAGCCGCGTAGTCACGCAGGTCTGCTTCTTTGTAGGCAGTATGACCCTCGTCTTGAAGTGTTTCCAGCGCGTACAGCAGTCCTGCGTCGAGGCGTGGGGCGGCATCGTTGGCAAACCCGAGGTTGATCGCGATTTTGTCAGCGGTTTTGAATCCGATCCCGTCAATCTCTTTCGCCACCCGGTAGGGTTCGGTTGAAAGAATCCGCTGAGCGGATGAGCCAAACGTTTTGATGACCTTGAGGCACTGGCCGGGTGTGACTCCGTAGGTCTGAAGAAAGATGTAGAGCTCACGAAAAGCCCGTTGGTCATCCCAAGCTGCCTTGATGGCGACCGCGCGTTTGGGGCCGATTCCTGGAACCGTTCGCAGCCGGGCGGACTCTTCGCTGAGAACGCGCAAAGTGTCGGTCCCGAAAGCCTCGACGATCTTTTCGGCATAGACTTTGCCGACCCCCGGGACGAGTCCGCTTCCGAGATACTTGCGGATACCATAAACGCTGGAGGGAAGCTCCGATCGGAAGCGCGACACCTTGAACTGGTCGCCATGCTGGGCATGCCGAGTCCATTCTCCCGTAAGATGAAGCGTTTCGCCACACTGCACGCCTGGAAGCGGTCCCACAATCGTGACTTTGCCGGTGTGGCCCGACGCATCCGCGCCTCCTTGTTCGGGACGGAACTCCGCGATCGTGTAGTGGTTCTCCTCGTTGAAGAAGAGAATCCGCTCGAGCACTCCGGTGAGGCTCGCCGGGTCGGCAGGAGGAAGAGGGGAAGAAACCAAGGGCGGGCGTGGACAAGGCAGCGGAATCGCTCACTTGATAGAAAGCAAACGTGTACGTTTGCCAAGGGGATGCGGTCCTGCAGTGTCGGTCCGATGCCTCTCATGCAAGAAGGTGCTCTGCCGTTGATTCAATTGGCCGTTACACCGGTCATTCTGATCACCGGCTTAGGGTCACTCCTCTTGACGATGACGAACCGGCTGGGACGAATTGTTGACCGGACCCGGATCCTTGCCGGGCAGGTGAGGCTGGCGGAAGGCGAGGAACGAGAACATCTTGAGCGACAACTCAAAATGATGTTTCAGCGTGCGAAATTGGTGCGTTTGGCAGTGACCCTCGCAGCCACGAGCATGTTCCTTTCTGCTTTGTTGGTGGTGGTGATTTTCCTAAGTGCTTTGATTGAGCGCGAGCTTTCGGAAGTGATCGTCGGGCTATTCATCGCCGGAATCGTATTTCTGCTTGGCTCACTGGCGGTGTTCATTCGAGACATCTTTCTCTCATTGGTGGCCGTGGGCACGGAGGTTAATCGCGCACTTAGTCTTCCTCCCCCGGTTGCTCAGCATTCGGCGAGCAGGGCCGAACCCAATGCGAGCAAGTCCGGATAGACCCGGCTGGCACCGACGGCGACGAGCTCTTCCTGGGTGTGAGTGCCGGTGGTAACTGCCCAGCAAGGGAATCCGCCGTTGATACCGGCTTGAACATCGAAAGGCGAATCCCCGACAAGCAGAGCGGTGGAGCTGTCGTGCCCAAGCGTGCGGAGCGCATGATCAGAAAATGCGGGGTCGGGCTTCAGCCACGGGGTATCCTTGGCGCCAAAAATCCCTTGAAGAAACTCGGTCACGCCCAGGTGTTGGCAGAGCGACCGCGACGGATCCCCAAGTTTGTTTGTCAGCACGGCACACGTGACCCCGCGACGGTGGAGCTCTTCAAGCAATTCCCGGCTTCCGGGCAGGAGAACGACATCGTCGAGCATGGTTCGGTCAAAATAGGACCGGTAAATTCGCAGGGCCTCTGGGAGTTGCTCAGACGAGACAAAGTTGAGCATCGCCTGCTCAAGTCCTCCGCCGACCGCCTTTCGGACCTGTCCGAGGGTCGGTGCGGGCAGACCGAGTTGCGGTAAAGTATGAGAATAACTGCGGTGGATCGCCGAGAAGTGGTCGATCAGAGTCCCATCCAAATCGAAAAAGACGGTGCGGAGGTTCATGAAGATGAGAAGGAGCGCGCCCAAAACCGGACATCAGAGCAAGAAATTTGGCTTTGCGACTGGACGGCTTCGGGTTGAGGTTGCGGGGAGATGGCCGAACCGATCCAAGTCACCAATGCCTGCGTCCAAGCACGCACGACGGGCGACTGTCTCCGGATTGAGTTGTGCGGACGGTGGAAAATTACCGAGCCGAGGCCGTCTTTTGTCGAGTTGATCGGAGCCCAGATTCCGGAACGCATCGAGCTCACGATGAGCGCAGTCGAGAGTTGGGATGCGGCGTTGGTTCTTTTTGTGGTCGAAGCGATGCGCTGGGCTCGCACCCACGGCATGGTGGCGGATTTCTCGGCGTTGCACGTTTCGGTCCGTGCGATGGCGGAGCAACTGGTTCTTGCGGAAGCCTCGCGCAAGGTCCCGTCACGCGCCCCGGGGCCGGTCACGCTCGTTGGACTAGCGTCTTTGGACGTGGGGCGGAAAACCCGTGAAATCGCGACCTTCGTGGGCGAGTGCGTGCTGGCGGCGGGTCGTCTCGTGCGGCAGCCGCATCGTTTTCGGTGGAATGACTGCCTGGCCGAAATGCAGAAATGTGGTGCGATGGCCCTTCCCATTGTCTCCCTGATCAGTCTGCTGGTCGGTTTGATCATGGCGTATCAGGCGGCAGTGCAGTTGCGGCAGTTCGGCGCCGATATTTATGTCGCCGACCTCGTTGGGCTGGCGGTGGTGCGCGAGATGGGGCCGATGATGGCGGCGATCATCATGGCGGGACGAACGGGTGCGGCCTTCGCTGCCACGCTCGGCAACATGAAAGCTGGAGAGGAGATTGACGCCTTGGAGACGCTCGGGATCGCTCCGGTCGATTTCCTCGTCATGCCACGATTGGTCGCACTGGGGGTGATGATGCCCTTGCTTGCACTCTACGCCGATTTGCTGGGAATCCTCGGGGGCATGTTCGTGGCCAAGGGCGTCCTCGAGATACCGCCCGCGGCCTACTGGGTGGAAACCCAGAGCATTGTGGATCTCTCGGACGTATCGACGGGATTGATCAAGGCGGCCGTCTTTGGCGTGTTGATCGGGCTTTCGGGCTGTTTGCGGGGCCTTCAAGCCGATCGCAGTGCTGCGGGAGTGGGGCAGGCGGCGACGTCGGCGGTGGTGACCGCGATCCTGCTCATCATCGTGGCTGATGCGTTGTTTGCCGTGGTCTTTAATGTGCTCGGACTCTGAAACATGGCAACTCCTGGCATACCGGCGATCGAGGTTGAGAATTTAGAGTGTGGATACGATGGCAGGGTTGTTTTGCGCGATATCTCGTTCGCGGTGTCACCGGGCGAAGTCTTCTTTGTGATCGGCGGATCCGGCTGCGGGAAGAGCACGCTGCTGCGACACCTGATTGGATTGAACCGGCCGACCGCAGGCACGGTGCGGTTCTTCGGGCAATCGTTTGCGGACGCGGATCTCCATGCACGCCGGCACCTGCTCAAGACCTTTGGGGTGCTTTATCAAAGCGCGGCGCTTTGGTCGTCCCTGACCCTGCGGGAAAACGTGGCATTGCCCCTGACTGAATACACCCGGCTGACGGCCCGTGAGATCGGCGATTTGGTCACGCTCAAGCTGGCGCAGGTCGGACTGACCGGATTCGATCACTATTATCCCTCCGAAATCTCGGGTGGCATGAAGAAGCGCGCCGGTTTGGCGCGGGCGCTGGCGCTGGATCCTTCGATTGTCTTTTTTGACGAGCCATCGGCCGGTCTCGACCCGATTACTTCAAGAGAGATCGACGAACTGATCCTGCAGGTGCGGGACACGCTTGGAACCACCTGCGTGGTGGTTTCGCACGAGCTGGCGAGTATCTTTCGAATCGGCGACCGGCTGATCATGCTCGACAAGACCGAGCAAGGAATCATTGCGCGTGGACGACCGGTTGACCTCAGGGATTCCTCCGATGATCCCCGTGTCCGCGCCTTCCTCCGTCAGGATTCTGACGTTCCGTCGCCTTCTCTCATTCCTATTCCAGCAAGAACTCTCTGATGCGGGGGCGCTCTGTGGGCTCGCAACCAGGCGGCCAGCGGCTCCATCCTACTCACTTTCAATCCCGTGAAGACCAAGATCAGTCCCGCCATTGTCGGTGTGTTTGTGCTCGGAGGCATAACTCTCGCGTTGGCGGCGCTCTTTGCGTTCGGAGGAGTCAATTTCTTCGCCAGGCCCCAGCGTTTTGTCGTGTATTTCAACGAGTCAATCCACGGACTTGATCTGGGTTCTCCGGTCAAACTCCGCGGAGTTCGCTTGGGTCGCGTGGTGGGCCTCAACATCCGCTATTCGGCGTCGAGAAACGAGTCCGTCGTGGCGGTGGTCTGCGAACTGAGCCGGAACACGCTGACGGATGATCGCGGGGTGATCATCGACGTTTCGGATCGCGGTGAGTTGCAGAAACTGATCGATCGCGGTTTGCGAGCTCAGCTGGGAGTTCTCGGGCTCGCCACGGGAATGCTCTACGTCGAGTTGGATTTTGCGGATCCGAAGGTTTACCCGGCTCCAGTCACCGCCACCGTGGAGGTCAAACATGCCGTGGTGCCGGCAATGCCCTCGGCGATCTCGGAGTTTCAGGCTAACC
>Ga0154020_10002267_pt1 | contig 23333 bp, 20 predicted proteins | sample Klosneuvirus_201_FD_109709 | JGI IMG/M metagenome (GOLD analysis project Ga0154020, IMG submission 109709) | Active sludge microbial communities from wastewater, Klosterneuburg, Austria - Klosneuvirus_20160825_MG | ecosystem: Engineered > WWTP > Aerobic digester > Activated sludge | place...
CTTCTGATTCTGGGGTATTTAATCCGTCGCAATTGCGTGTGGGTCTTTCTTTTCATTCCTTGCAACCCACATGGACTTGGAAAATAACGCCCAAATTAAGCCACTTGTTTTCTGCGGTTGCAACGTATCGTTTAAGCGATATTTATACACCCAGTGTGAATTTTAGATTCGAAGAATGGCAAGGTGGATTTAGAGATGAGTTTCAGTACCGTGCCAGTAATCAAATTAAACTACTAGCAGGGATGGAACTTCGCATTAACAATTCAACGCTTAAAACTAAATTGCCGTTTATTACGCCTTATCGTTTATTTCCACGGCCTGACACCGAACAAACACCATTTAGCGATTTTTCTGGGCGCGTGTTAGTATTTGATTTTGCAACTTACGCAGAACTAGATTTAAGCATTAAAAAACTGAGGTTAATTCCTGGCTTACGTTTAGAAGAAAATGGTTACCTTGGAAGAATCAGGCAATCACTACAACCCCGTTTAAGTGCACGTTACGAAGTACATCCTTTGGTGCAACTAAAAGCGATGGTGGGGTATTATCAAAAACAACCCCCCATTCAGTTTATTTTAGATTATTTTGGCAATCCAGATTTGCAATTGCAAAGTGCGATACAAAGTAGTGTGGGTGCAGAATGGCAAATCACACGGGCATTATCTTTGGATTTTTCTGGATTTTTTAATTATCTTTGGGATTTACCAAGTAGCAGTAGCGAATTTTTGATTAAGAATGGAAATATTACACCCACACGCTTTAAAAACGAAGAACAAGGCCGCGTGATGGGATTTGATTTGTTGTTAAGGCACAAACCATATAAAAACTTTTTTGGTTGGGTGGCTTATACTTTTTCGCGTAGTGAACGTAAAAATCCTAACGAACCCAATTGGTTTTTATTTGCGAATGATCAAACGCATATTTTGACTTTGGTTGCGAGTTACAATTTGCCTTATGGGTTTCAAGTAGGCGCTCGTTTTAGATTGGTGACCGGCAATCCTACCACGCCTGTACGGGATTCTATTTTTGACGCAGATACAGGTACGTATAGAGACATTAATGGTCCTGCACGGTCTGCGCGTTTGCCTTGGTTTCATCAGCTAGATGTGCGCATTGATAAAAAATTTACATTTAAAACTTGGGAGTTTTCGATGTATCTTGATGTGCAAAATATTTACAACCAACAAAACGCCGAGTTTTTTCAGTATTCTTATGATTATTCGCAAAAACAATATTTCCCAGGGCTGCCTATTTTGCCTTATCTTGGCATAGAGGCTCAATTTTGATTTGTAGCTTTATTTTTACATCGTGGTGTTTTCTATGACTTATATTCGCTATCCAGAAGGCCATGTTTTATTAAGACATTTAAACCGTGATTATCCTGTGATTGATTATGGCGATGGTATTTATTTGTTTGATACAAACAAAAAACGTTACATCGATGCTTCTTCTGGTGCCATGGTGGTAAGTATTGGACATGGCAACCAAGAAGTATCTCAAAAAATAATAACACAAATGAATCGTTGCGCCTATGTGAATGGACTACAGTTTACATCAGAAGTAACCGAACAATTGGCCTTGTCTTTAACACAACGTGCGCCGCAAGGATTAAATCGGGCTTTTTTTTTGAATTCGGGTTCAGAAGCAATCGAAGCAGCAATTAAATTAGCAAGGCAAGTGTGTGTAGAAAAAAAACAACCAAGTCGTTATAAAATTATTACACGAAATCCTGGGTATCATGGCAATACATTATATGCCTTGTCTGCTTCTGCGCGTGGGCATTATAAAAAATTCTTTGGACCTTTATTGCACGAAGTAATTACGGTTCAGGCGCCTTATTCTTACCGTTGTGGTTTTGAACATTATGAAACACAAGGCGCGCAATATTATGCACAAGCATTAGAAAAAACCATTTTAGAACAGGGCCCAGATAACATTGCTGCGTTTTTATGCGAGCCTGTGATTGGATCTTCTGCGGGAGCGGCGGTGCCGCCTTCTGGTTATTTTAAAGCAGTGACACAAGTATGCCAACGTTACGGCATTTTGATGATTGCAGATGAAGTTTTATGCGGAACTGGGCGAACGGGCCGATTTTTTGCCAGTGAACATTTTGATTTTACACCTGATATTTTAGTATTAGGCAAAGGGCTTAGTGCTGGTTATATTCCGCTCAGTGCCGTGTTAGTGAATCAATCGTTGGTGGATATTATTAAACAAGGATCTGGGCAATTAATGCATGCACAAACGTTTTTACAAACGCCCAGTATGTGCGCCGCTGGATTGGCAGTGATTGAATATATAGACCAACATCAATTAGTGCAAAACGCACAAGATACAGGTCATTATCTTATTCAACAATTACATCAAGTGATTGCACCCAAAGCTTATGTGGGGTGCACACAAGGGATTGGTTTGTTGGCGGGTGTTGAATTGGTAGCAGATAAAACAACCAAACAGCCATTTTCTCGCACACAAAAAATAGCAGAAAAACTAACGCAGCATTGTTTTGATAATGGCTTAATTGTGTGGCCCAATACGGGTCAGGCAGAAGGCGAGCAGGGCGATCTAATCATGATTGCGCCACCTTTAATTATCACGCGGGCACAAGTCGATGAATTGATTCATAAGCTTGCCTGTTGCATAGATTCTTTTTTTGCTACATAAGTAAATCGTGATATTAATAAAAGACGCATATGAACCAACCCCTGTTCGATAAAATTAAGGATTGTTTAAAAACATATTATCCTTGTATTGAATTAGCGATTGTATTTGGATCTTTTGCGCAGTCTAAAGAAAGAAAAAACAGCGATCTTGATATCGCTTTGGCCGCGCAAGAAAAACTACCCATAGATCTTAGAATATCAATTTTAAATTCTATTTCATTACTTATTAATCGCAATGTAGATTTGATAGATCTCAATGATGTTTCGGGCACCATACTTAAAGAAATTTTAGTCAAAGGGCATGTGATCTTAAAACAAGATGTTTTGCTTTATGCCCGTATTATTTATCGCATGCTAGTAGACGAAGAAGATTTTCAAAAACAAAGAAGACGCCTTGCGCAACAGCAAAGAAAGAGAATATTGAATGAACTCTGATGTAATCCAAAAAAAATTTTGCACTTATTTTAAATGATTACAAAATATCTGTTGATTTTTAAAAATCAACAGATAAGCCGGCTAAAAATGATTGATCAGATAAATCCCAAGAACGAGATGAGCCAAAATTATTAACTTTATTTAAAATCCATTCAAAATTTAAATAAATGCCGTAAAAACCAATGTTGGCAAGATGCCCTGCGCGATCTAAAAAATCCAACTTAAATGCCAGCCCTGGATTTAAATGAATTCCAAAAGTGGCGCCGTGTGCGTAATTTTTTTGCCCATTAACACCTGTTTTATAGGCCAAATGCCCGGCACCATCAATGCGCCAAAAATAACAATCTAGCCCAAAACGTGCGTAAGGAATTAAAGGTACTTTATAACGTTCAAAAAGGTAATCAAATTTATACACCAAAGACAAAGCCAGTGGAAACATTAAAAAACGTGTTTGATCGGTGCCTTGTTTGAGTTTTGTAGCATCTGTAGAAGAATCAATGGTGCATCCTGTGCCACAGGTTAAAGTACGTGCACTCGCTTGCCAAAATCCAAATGAACCAGAAATGCCCAAGAGTCCAATTTTTCTATACAAATAAACATCCAAAGTGCCTTCTGCTCTTAGTTTGCGACCAGCGCCAGTCATAGCGGCAGACGAATTTCCAAAATACAAAGCATACACGCCTTGTGCTTGTGGATCTGAATCAATATGCGGTCTGTAAGTACCAAAATTAAGATGCAATCCAATACGTGGCCTGGGTTTTTCAAAACGTTCTTTTGATTGATACAAAGATTTGTAATCTGCTTGCGCTTGCCCATAAGCCCAAGTAGGTAAAAAGGTGTAAATAAAAACACCCGCCGTGATGGGCAAAATCTTACGTATTGATTTTTTTATGTTAAAATAAAACAAACGACGTACGATACAAATATAAACAACAGATAAAAGACACACATAAGCCAGCACAAATACTAAAAATCCACCCGGTGCTAAACGCATAGACGGGTAAATACCCAAATAAGGAATCATAAGTAAAAGAGCCGCAATAGGCTTGCTCCAAGGAGTGGCTTGCATGGCAAGCGCCATATCTGCACCGTGTTCGTAGTACCAGATGGATAAAGAAATGCCTGGTTTAAATTTGAATAAAATAGAATCTCTAAACGCACGAAACACACGTACAAATTGGTGATCGTAAGATCCATAAGCAGCCGTAGAAATAAAACAAAATCCGCCTTTTTCTTGGCCGCGATAACACTCCCAAAAATCACATTGGTCGGTTGCCGTAATGTTATCCAAAATAACATTCTCAGGCCCTATATTATCAGCAAAATCTTGCGCAGAAACACTGATTTTGTAGGTTTGCCCGTTGGTTAAACCCGTTAATTTATAACTTTTAAGGGTCCCTTGAACCTGTTTTGTAATAATATTGTTACTATCTGCAATATTTTCTGCACGAATATTAAAAAAAGCAATATCGTTGTCAGAAGATTCAAACTTGACTTCGGCGCTTTCGTCTCCTGCGGTAGCACTTACCTGAACAGGCGCTTTAGGGGGCTGTGTATCTATGTAAAAATAAAAGGTCGATACATAAGGCGTAGAAGCAGAAGAACCACCAGCGCTAGACACACTACCGTTTGGGTTATCTATGGCGATGCATAAGGCATAGGCTGTTTTAGGTTTTTCTTGTTCGCACGCAGAAGGAGGTGCTTTTTCATCTGCTTTAAGGCGCACAAAGTTAGTAAATTGAATGATATTTTGTGTGGATAATTGCGCCGCATCTGGTGCATATTGTGGAAAAAAGCCCTGTTTTGCGCCCGGTGTTGTTTCAAGACTGCCAGTGCCAGATAACAGGCCATTGTACAAATAAGAACCAATTTGTGTAGAAGAATTTAAAATTGCGTTTTTACAGTCGGTATCTGCACGCAAAAATACCCGCATGTTGGGCACCGAACTATAAGACAATGCGGTGGCATCCCATTTAATACGCACAGGCAAACCCTCTTTGCAGTGGGCAAGGCCTAGCGGGTGTTGGTTAAAATCACGCGCAGTGGTCGCATCTAATGCAATTGGAAAATCACCTGTATAGGCTTGCTGTGTTTGCTGTGCAAAAACTAAAGAAGAAGGCCATAACACACAGAATAAAGCGCCAATTGTTATTAAATTTTTAACTATGCTCATAAATAATCACGTAAAAGTAGCTCTGCAATTTGCACCGCGTTAGTGGCTGCACCCTTTCTTAAATTGTCTGCGCAACAAAATAAGCTAATGCCATGGGCCACAGAGGTATCTTTTCTTAAGCGACCAACCAATGTGGCATCTTGACCACTGGCCTTAAGTGGGGTTGGAAAATCACCTTTGTCTTCTATTAATAATACACCTTTGGCTTGGCGTAAAATTTCACGGGCTTGTATCACCGATATTGGTTTTTCAAATTCCAAATTAACACTGGTGGAATGGCCGTTAAATACAGGCACACGCACACAGGTGCAATGTGCCGCTAATTCTGGCAAATGCATAATTTTGCGACTTTCTTGAACCATTTTTAGCTCTTCGCTGGTATCTCCATGCTCATCCAAAGCACCAATCATAGGCAAGCAATTAAACGCAATTTGTTTTGCAAACACATGTGGTTCGATGTCTTTATGATTAAACGCAGATCTGATTTGTGTTTCTAATTCATCAATGCCTTTGGCGCCGGCGCCAGAGACTGCCTGATAAGTCGAAACTACCATTCGTTTTAACGGTATGACAGCAGCCAAAGGCCATACTGCAACAATCACTTGAATCGCCGAACAATTAGGGTTAGCAATGATGCGTCGTGCTTTAAATTGCGCAATATCTTGCGGGTTGACTTCTGGAATAACCAACGGCACGTCTTGTTCCATGCGAAAGTGACTGGAGTTATCAATAACTACTGTACCTTCTTGAGCGGCTAAAGGCGCAAATTGTTTAGACACCGCACTGCCTGCAGAAAACAAAGCAATATCTATGTTTTTAAATACACCAGGTTTAAGTTCTTCTACTTTTAAAGTATCTCCCATAAACTCAAGTTCTTGACCTATAGAACGTGCAGAAGCAAATGCACGAATGGTTCTCACTCCAAATCCACGTTCTTCTAAAGTGCGTAACATTTCGCTTCCAACCGCGCCGGTTGCACCTACTACCGCGACATTTGCCATTTTTTGAGCCATTTTTACTTCCTTTCTTTTTTGCGTCTATGCTTGAGAAGTTAAGATCGATTAAACTTGAGTGTTTTATCTGTTTCTGGATTCACAAACGAATCAATAAGCAATAGGACAACACCAATACTAATCGCAGAATCTGCAATATTAAATGTGGGCCAGTGATACACATCTTGGTAGTGCCAGCTGATAAAATCAATGACATACTGCATGCGTGTGCGGTCAAAAAAATTGCCTAAAGCGCCACCCATAATAAGTGCTAATGCCCACTGTCTTAGCTTAAAATAAGCAGGCGATGAAAAATAATAATACAGGATCATCAAAGAAGCGATAATACTGACCATCAAGAAAAAAGGGCCGCGTATGGATTCTTTTACATTATGCATAAGGCCCCAAGCAGCGCCTGGATTTTCTACATAGTGAAAATCAAAATATCCAGGCCAAACGGTTGATTCTTGAATTCCCATGGGGTGTCTTGCAGATAAAAATTGGCTAATCTGTGTGCCGATTGACATAGATGCATCAATGGCGGGCGTTAAATGTTTAACGGCCATAAATTTAGACACTTGGTCTGCAATAAAAACAAAAAAAGAAACAATAGTTAAAAATATTAGTTTTGATTTTAGTGTGTGTGACGTACGATTTAAAAGCACAAAAACTCCCCAAACAATTCATATTTTATAAAGACAATTGGTACCAATAAAACTAGGTTGATGTTTCGTTTAATACAAATGCAAACAAACAGGTTCCCATTAACCAATAAATCAGATTAAAGGCAATAAGTAGTTGTATCCACGATAATGCGTCTTGCATCAAATCCGCGCTTAATAGCAAAGTGGTGCTTTTAATTGTGGCAATCAAAACTGGAATGAGCAGCGGATATAAAATTAAAGGAAGTAAAACATCTTTATTTTTGAGTGTGTGGGTCATTCCGGCAAGTAGGGTGCCCGGTGCACTGATAGCAAAACAACCAAGAACTGCAGTAATAAACAATAAGATCCACGATTGCAGCCAAGCAATATCAAACAAAACAGCAGTCAAAGGCCACAAGACAACCGCAAGCACACAAAGAAACAAGGCATTTTGTAATGCTTTGGATAAAAATAAGGCGGACTTTTGAATGGGTATTAAAAGTAATCCATTTAACGCATCGTATTGTTGTTCGTATAAAAATGATTCATGCAAGCTAGAGATACTAGAAAACAATAAAGTAAGCCAAACAAATGCGGGTGCCACCATTTTGAACTGGCGATTTTCTGCACCTGCGGCAAAAGAAATAACCAATAACACAAGTAGTCCCAAAAAAACTTGCGCATGAATGCGCACACGTTGTCGCCATTCAATGACCAAATCTTTGTATAGTAAATAATACACTTGTAAAAACAAAGTTTTCAACTCAAATAGGCTCCCTGTAATTTGTTTGCACGCAGCCTTGCTCTAGGTGCAATCGTTGTGTTGATAAGCGCACACCTTGCTCAATAAAATGGGTGGACACAATTAAGATTTTATGTTGTTGCCCCCATGTTTGAATAAGCTGTTCCATTAATAAAATGCCTGCAGGATCAAGTTCGCCAAAAGGTTCGTCTAGTAGAATCAATCCAGGATTTTTGATTAAAATCTTAGCTAAAGCCAATCGTTTTTTCATGCCTGCGGAAAATTCTCTTACCAAGCGGTGTTGGTGCGATGCTAGCGCAACCATGTCTAGGGCTTGTCCTACAGACAGGCCTTTTTCTAAACTTACTGCGTGAGCCAACTGTGGTGTTTTTTGGGATCGCATTTGTGTGCGGTGTAACTTATCAAAAAAATATAAATTTTCACGAGCGGTTAAATCCCCATATAAACCTGTGGTGTGCGAAATAAACCCAACTTCTTGAGCAATGTCTAATTGAACGTGGGTCATATCTAGTTTTTGTGCCCGTTCATAGAGCCGCACATGGCCTAAAGAAGGTTGCATAAGTCCTGCGATTAAACGCATTAAGGTGGATTTACCTGCGCCATTATGTCCTGTTAAAAGAAGAATTTCTGAAGACGCAAGAGAAAAAGAGATTTGTTTTAACACAAAACGCCCAGAAAAACGCTTGCTAAGGCTTTCTACGTTTAATTTTAAATGCCGGTTCATGAATGCTTGCTTCTTTAGCGCATATGATAAACAGCGTGCAATCATTTTTACTAAAGGATGTTTTGCCAATATTTTATTTTTGTGTTACGCGGGGCCTCAACTATGTCAACGACTATCTATTTTTGTCACAAATGTAAAAATAGTTTTGAACTCGAAGTCAAAATGGGTCGCCGCGAAGAATGTCCGCATTGCGCATCTGATTTGCACTGTTGTAAAAACTGTAAATATTGGGATCCTAAATGCTACAATGAATGTACAGAGCATATTGCGGAGTACATTCCAGATCGTGAAAAAGCCAATTTCTGTGGTATGTTTACTTTTCGCGAAGGCCCACCATCCGAAGGCCCAGATTTATTGCAGGCCAAATCAAAACTAGATGCTTTGTTTAAGAAGTAGAATCAAATGCATATTCGTGCCATGAATGGTCCATGAGCAAGCATTCTTCTGATCAGTTTGAAAAAACAAAAACCCCATTGCCGCAACCTGCTGCTCACATTGGGCATACACCCAGCCAAACACCGGTGGATAGCCATGCCGCGCATAGAATGCGTTTTGCACCTATTGCGGCACCAGATTTAAGCGGAGACTACGCTAAAAAAAATGCCGGTAGGTTGTTAAATCTTGTACAGTATCCCAAATATCAACACGTGCAGTCATTATGGTTGGAACAGGTCACACAGAAACTGCAAGGGTTATCTGTGGTTACTTTGGGCCGTCGTTTGGGACTTGGGGAATGGCATAAAAAATATCAAAACGAAGCTGCTTTAGTAACTGCGTTAGAATCAGAATTGTCTCCATTATTATCACAAGCGTTATTTGGGGTTAGGCTTTTGCCCATAGAGCAAACGGATCAAGTGCATATTTTTTTTCAGCCATTACCTGTGCTTGATTCTTTACCTGGGTTGCATCCTGATTATGTGCGCGACCTAGACGAAGCGCATTATCACTGGGTTTTTGAGCAATCATTGATTAAAAACGTGTTGTATCACTTTGTTCAGCATAAAATACACGCGTTTTTAAGGACCATGTTATTCAATCAGCGTCAATCAGGCTCTGCTTGGCTAGATCCTTTGTTGATGCACACCATAGAGATTAATTTTTGCCAATATTATGTACCTTACTCGGAGGTTGCTTATTTTGAAAATCAACCTATTCGTGCGCTTGGTCGAGATATGGCCACGCGGGTGCGTAAATTGATTTATGGTACTCAGTGATAGATTGTTATTTGAACATAATTAATTTTTTATGTAAAAATTTAAAAAAGTAATAAACAATGACACCCAACGAACTTTTTGATGTTCTTAGTCCTTTTCTTTGTGCACCAGGCAATGGTGTTTATACCGTATTTACGGGTAAAGAAAAAAAAGAAAAACTTTGGCAAGTATTATTTAATACTTGGGATATTAAACAGGTTGAACACGAACACCAAAAAAAACTGAATGCGCATCTTGCGCAATCACACAGCTATTCACCTGTTTGGTTAATGGGTATTCCAAGTGACAGTGGTGGCGGTATTTTGCGGGGTGCTAATTGGGGGCCTTTGGCGATTCGTGAAACATTAATAGATCAACTGTATAAGAAAAATATTATTTTTGATTTAGGCGATATTCGTGTGATTCCGCATTTGCTTCATGATAAATACCTAAACGAAGAAACGATCAAAAATTGTCGTCTGGCTTTGTATCAAGACGCCTCGCTTTGTTATCCTGTGTCTGCGTTATCAATAACAGAGCACGTATGTCGCCATCTTCTTACTTATGGCAATGGAAAAATATTAGGCCTTGGTGGAGATCATAGCTGCAGTTATCCTTTGACTTTAACTTATTTTGAAAAGTGTAAAACACTCAAAAAAAATGCGGCGCTTATTCATTTTGACGCACATACTGATTTACTTGATTTGCGCTTGGGGATTGATTTGTGTTTTGGTACTTGGGCTTATCATATTCTTAAAGCACTACCGTCGCCTGCACATCTTGTCCAAATTGGTATTCGTAGTTCTGGCCAAACTAAACAGCATTGGGAAAATACGTTAGGGATTAAGCAACACTGGGCAACAGAAGTTAAAGCGCGCGGAGTAAAGGCCATTAGTCAAGATATTATTGAACACTTAAAACAGCGCGATGTAGAAACGCTTTATATTACATTTGACATTGATGCGCTGGATGCGGAATATGCTAGCACAACGGGCACACCCGAAAAAAATGGACTCTCACCAGACCAGGCCACGTTGATTATCGAACAATTGGCACAACACTTTTTAGTGGGTGGTGCAGATATCATGGAAGTGGCACCATACACTTTAGCCGATGTTTGTGATTTTAAAAAAGCGCAAGAAAAAACATTGTCGAGTGCTTTGTGTATTGTAACAGTGCTTTGCCAAGCCATGAATAAGTAACCTTGTTGCCAGTAAAAAAACGAGCGCATTTGAATTTTAAATATATACTTTCATAAAAGGTGTATGTTTAGTGCAAGAGAAACAAAACCCCAGATTTTTGCCGAAAATTCATCGATGGACCACCAAAACAAAAAAACAGCAAATCGTAAAATCGAACAAACTCCGTTTACGCCACTTGCTGCAGTTAAGTCGCCTCGGTTGACTAAAAAAGAGATCATATAGAAAATGCTACTCACCAAAAACCTAAAGCCCATCATAAAAAACGCTCCCAAATAGCATAAGAAGAAAAAACCACATCAGCCCACTATGTAGGTTGACAGAATCAATAAATTTAAATATACATAATCACCTGGAAAATTTCAGGTTTTAATTTGTAAGTTTTTATAGGAGTTTGGAGTGAAAAAAATATTATTTTTGGCCTTTTTTTGTTTGCCTGCTTGTACGGGAGGTATCGTTTATGATCTCTTTGGGAATAAAACAAACGGAGCGACAGTAGAGATTTATACCTGTGATAAAAAGATGGTGACGACCACTTCTACTATGGTTGAACCTACTTCTGGTGTGTCTGTTGATGGCGCATTTGCTTTTAATCCATATTCTTTAGATGGTAAGACATTTGATACAACAAAAGTTATCCCAAAAGGTAAAGACTATTTGGTGATTGCCAAAGGTGCCACTTTAGGACAAGAACTCGCAGAAATCCACCGTGCAGACTTTAAGACTGATTGTAATGTGATGTCTGAAGGCGAACTTAAACCTGTAAAGTGCAATATGCTAAATTTAAACCTTAAGAATGTGACAAATCGAGCATCTTATATTGAAAACGCAACTGCATTGAGTGATTTTATGAGCACTTGCCCAGTAGTTAGTTATGACTTGAGTGTTGCTGCATGTGATATGTCTTATGGTGATTCGTTAAGGGCCTGCAACCGCGAACCAACTCCAAACTGCAAACTTATAGCTAGTCAAATACACGCACAATGCCGATTAATGGCAGCGCTTAAGCCCTAGAACGTTCCTCTTTTTTATCCTTCCTTATTATTTCCAATTAATATTTCTAAATTGTTTTACTTTGTTTTAAGTAGATTTTAATTGAAAATAAAATTCATTTTCAGTATAAAAAGATATGCTTGTTCAAATTCAGCGCAAAAGAAAATCAAACTCAAATCTTACACTGTTGACTGGTGAGTTAGCTTATATACGCGCTATTTCGCCTGACTGTAAAGCGGTGCAGCGATTGTATGAAATGGGACTAACGCCGGGGCAGCAAGTGTCGCTTGTAAGAACTGCGCCTTTGGGCGACCCTGTTGAAATTGAAATTCGTGGATACCATCTGACATTAAGAAAAGAACAATGGCAGGCCATTGAGTTATCTACACATGCGCCGGCCATACAGGCGCATGCTTATCAAATAAGCCATATAAAAAAAGAAATACCTAAAAAAGAAACAACATCAAAGCAAGCGTTTCGTGTGGGTATTATTGGTAATCCCAATTCTGGAAAATCTACATTGTTTCATGGATTAAGTGATAAGCACGTTAAGATTGGCAATTATCCCGGTGTGACCGTTGATAAACTGAGTGCACAACTTTGTTTGGGTGATGGATTAAACGTAGAACTTATTGATTTGCCCGGATGTTATAGTTTGTATGGGCGCTCTAAAGAAGAAATGATAGCGGCCGAATTTATTTTGAGTGCACTGCATTCGTCTACCACCCAAAGCTTGGATGCTGTTATTTTTATTATCGATGCCACCGCATTAGAACGTAGTTGTTATTTGCTTTTGCAAGTTTTAGAATTGGGCGTTCCTGTTTTGGCCGTTTTGAATATGATGGACGAAGCCAAAAACCAAAATATACACATTAACACCGAACAGTTGCGCGCATGTTTGGGAATTCCTATTGTTGAAACAACAGCTAAAAATAAAATAGGGTTAGATAAAGTTAAACAAGTGCTTATTGAATTAATACATGAACAAAAAAATACATTGCGCACCCAGCATGTATTTGAATTTTCACCCACTATAGAACAAACTTTGCATGATTTAAAAACGATGATCTGGCCAAAAGCCAATCAAACAGCAGTACAAGGCACAACAGATGATGTGAGCCAGCGTGGATTAGTCTTGTGGAGTTTGATGTATCTGAATGATACAGAAAAACCATCTGCGCTGCATGCGCTAGATGCGATGTCAGCAAATGTTAAAAAGGATTTTTTTGATGCGCATAAAGTCAATCTATTACAACATACATTGGCTTTATCTCGCTTTGCTTGGATAGATAAACAAATAGCGCCCATGATTCAAAGACCCAAGCAACATAAACACACAAAAACAGAACACATTGATCGCTTGCTGACTCATCCAATATACGGAACGATTGCTTTTTTGGTGTGCATGGGATTTGTTTTTCAATTGCTTTTTAGTGGCACGGCACCCATGGTCTCTTTAATTGAATCTTTGTTTAACACGCTTGGTGAATTTGTTAAATCGGCAATACCGTCTTCTTTGTTGGGTGATTTTTTAGTGGATGGTGTGCTTGCGGGTGTATCCACCGTGCTTGCATTTTTGCCGCAAATTGCAATGTTACTACTCCTTATTTCTTTATTAGAATCAGTTGGTTATTTATCTCGTGCTGCTTTTTTGATCGATCGCATTATGAAGATGGCGGGGCTTACCGGCAAAGCATTTGTGCCTATGTTGAGCGGTTATGCGTGTGCTGTGCCTGCTATTATGTCTTTACGTACATTGGAGCGCCCACGTGATCGTTTATTGACCATGATGGTGGTGCCGCTAATGAGCTGTTCTGCCAGGTTGCCTGTGTATGTTTTAATTTTATCTGTGTTGTATTCAGAAGAAGATAAAATTGGATTTTTATCTAAACGGGGTCTTGTTTTATTTGGAATTTATGTGGTTTCTGCCATTCTTTCTATTGTGGTCGCCGCTTTTATGAACCGTTTAATGCCGTATCAGGCCAGCGCGCCTTTTATGTTGGAATTACCTCCTTATAGATTACCCAATATAAAAGTTTTACTACATGATGTGTATGTTAAAAGCCGTGATTTTGTTAAAACGGTGAGCACCACCATTGTTGTGTTAAGCGCTTGCATGTGGTGTTTGTTTCATTTTCCACGTGTAAGTACAGAAGATTCCAATCAAGCACAAGCACAGCTTACACAGTCTTATGCTGGTCAATTAGGTAAAAAAATAGAACCACTCATTGCGCCTTTAGGATTTGATTGGAAAATTGGGGTTGGTTTATTGGGTGCTTTTGCCGCGCGTGAAGTCTTTGTTTCGACCATGGCGGTTGCTTATGGCGATACCAAAAGCAATGCAGAAGATAGTACTGAACTTGCGTCGCTGATGCGACAAGAAAAACGAAATGGACAGACTTATTACCAACCACATGTCGCTTTTTCTTTACTTATATTTGTGATGTTATCTTGCCAGTGCATGAGCACATTGGCGGTGGTAAGAAGAGAAACTAAATCTTGGACTTGGCCTGTGGTGATGTTTAGTTACATGTTGGTGCTCGCTTATGCTTCTTCGTTTTTGGTTTATCAAATAGGCGAATATTTACTGCACAGAGTCTAATAAAATTATTACTTAGCTTAGGAGTGCTTTAACAAATTGTTCTGGGTGAAAAGGTTTTAAGTCTGTGGCTTTTTCTCCAATTCCAATAAAACGAATGGGTACTTTGACTTCTGCGCTAATGCCCACCACCACTCCGCCGCGTGCAGTGCCATCCAGTTTGGTTAGTACTAATCCGCTTAGTCCAACGCTGTCATTAAATTCACGCGCTTGTAAAACCGCATTTTGACCAGTTGTCGAATCAACCACTAAAAATACATCATGAGGTGCACCTGGAATAACTTTGCCTACCACTTTTTTTATTTTTTTAAGCTCGTCCATTAAGTTGCTTTTGGTGTGCAAACGTCCTGCTGTATCGGCTAAAATAATATCTACTTGTTGTTGCACGCCATATTCGCATGCCCCATAAAGTACGCTGGCAGGGTCTTGTTCTTTTTGGCCAGAAAAATACAAAGCGTCTGTGCGTTCGGCCCAGATTTTAAGTTGTGGTGCTGCGGCTGCTCTAAATGTGTCGCCTGCGGCTACTAACACACGTTTGTTTTGGGATTTAAAATAGGCCGCCAATTTACCAATAGAAGTAGTTTTGCCCACACCATTAACACCTACCATTAAAATGACGTGTGGCTTTTGTGTTGATAGCAGCCAAGGGGTTTGAACTTCGTTTAATGTGTTTTGGATTACGGATGCAAGGGTTTTATTTAATGTTTGGCTATCGTTTAATTGCCACTGATTAAGAAGAGATTTTGTTTCTTCTATAATTTTTTGCGTGGTTTTGATTCCTACGTCGCTAGTGAGTAAAATATCTTCGATTTTAGCTAATAAATCGATAGGAATTTCTTTATGGTTAAATAAGGAAGATAAGCGAGATAACAAACCCTCTTTGGTCTTGATAAGACCTTGTGTTAAATCAATGTCTTCCTCTACAGGGGGCTGTGTTGGCTGGTCTTGTTCCTGAATTTGAGTTTTTTCTTGGTGCAATAAAGAGGGTGTGTCTTCTTGAGATAACAAAGCGCGTTTTTCATCGCTTAAAACAAAGGGCTTTACTTCGACCAAAGGTTCGTCTTTATGGACAACTTCTTTTTTGTTTTGTAGATCTTCTTGCGTGTCTACGTCGTGAATAGTTGGTTTAGGCAGTTTAGGTGTAGCCGATTGTTTAAATCGCCAGACAATAAGTCCGCCAATAACAAACACAGCCAATAAAATAAGTAATACATGATTCATAGATACATTGGTCATACAATAGTCTTTCTTTTATTTAGGACTTGAACCACAGACCATTTGAATCGCCTGTGGAATGAGTTGAACCACCAAAGGCAACTGCCCCAGTGCTTCGCCATCAATATCAAGTAACACACGTTGCGTAGATTCTGCACGTATGCATTGTGCACGGTGGTGTAGTACACTTTTTTCTTTAAGATGGCCACCTGTATAAATACGCCACATTTTAGTCCACTGTTCGTAAGGACTAAGTGCTCTCCAAATAACAACTTCAAAAATGCCATCGGTGGGATTAGCCATAGGCGCAAATTTCATGCCTCCACCAAAGTAACGACCATTACACACACCCGCTAAAATAATAGGACAAGTGATGTGCGTTTGTTCGTCTATGGTCATGCTGACCGTTTGTTGACGGTAACGCCAAAGCGCTTTAACCGAGCCCATTAAAAACGACAACAACCCGCCCAGTGCTTTAGATGAACGATTGACTTCTTCATCTACCAAACCAGACAGACCAAATGAACAAATATTAAAAAAGTAATGATGTTGTAAAATCTGTTGGTGATTCATAAAACGGAGTTCACCTACATCCATCGTTTGCACATGAAATTGATGTAACATTTTTAAGAATGCATCTAATTGCGTAGGAATACCCACCGTTTTTCTAAAATCGCCCCCGGTTCCACGTGGCAACAAGGTTAATTTGGGTCTGTGTTGTGTTGGAATTTGCATGAGCCCATTAACCACTTCGTTTAATGTGCCGTCGCCTCCTACCACAACGACTAAGCTGGCACCGGTATTTGCTGTTTGTGCCGCCAATGCGGTGGCATGTTTAGGCCCTGTTGTAATCCATACGTGTTCGCCTTTTGGTAATTGCGCATAAAGCTTGGACCAGATTTTTTGAGTGTGACCATTTTGCGAAGCAGGATTTACGATGTAAATTATTTTTTGCTTAGATAAATCGTTTGTGTGCATGATTATCCTTTTACTGGGCGGGCACTAATACGATTTTGCCAAAGACTTGGCGTTGTTCTAATTTGTTATGCGCTTGCGCTACTTGTTCAAAAGGCAAAACACTATCAATAACTGGCGAAAATTGCCCCGTTTGCATCAGCGATACGATTTTAAATAAAGCACTTTTTGGGCCCATGGTTGAACCTAAAATAGACACTTGCCTAAAGAAAATATGCCGTAAATCAACTTCTGTCGTAAATCCAGACGTGGCACCGCAAGTCACAATCACACCACCTTTGGCGGCCATTAAAATAGATGATTTAAAAGTGGATTGTCCTGTGTGTTCAACCACCACGTCAACACCGCGTTTGTGTGTTATTTTTTTTACTTCGGTGACCATATCGCGATGACTGTCTAACACCACATCAGCACCCATGGTGCGGGCTTTTTGTCTTTTGTCTTCTGTAGACGCAGATCCAATAACATGTGCACCCATTAATTTAGCAATTTGTAAAGACGCCATGCCAACGCCAGAGCCAAGTGCATGAATAAACACAGTTTGACCTGCTTGTAGGCGCGCTTTATCTATTAACATTTGCCAAGCGGTTAAATAAGTAATCGGTAATGCAGCCGCTTGAATTAAATTGGTATCATCTGGGAGTGGTACTAAATTATGAACAGGCACGCGAATGCGTGTGCATAATCCACCTGAATGATGTTCACCCAAAATTCCGTAATGCTGACATAGGTTATCGTGCCCAGATAAACAGACCTCGCAATGCATGCAAGAGAGTCCAGGATTGATAAGCACTTTTTGACCCAATGGATAACGTGATGCATAGATTGGATCTATTTGGTGAATTTCACCCGCAATATCGCTGCCTAGTACGTGCGGATAAGTTAATTTTAAATGAGGTAATCCTTTTCTTACCCATATGTCTAAATGATTAACGCTTACTGCGTGGACTTTTACGATTGCTGTATGCGGCATTAATACAGGTTCTTCTAGGTCTTGCCAGGTCAGTACGTCGGTATCGCCGTGTTTAGAAATTGCAATTGCTTTCATGCGCATGTGTGATAATCAAAAGCACAACAAGAGTCAAAAATATCTGGTGTGTGCATCAGCTTGTTCAGAGCATTATTTTTTTAATCGTGAGGCATGCTTGGTTAATGTAATCAGCTGTTCTTGGCTGCGTATCGATTTTTCACCGGGTTGTTTTTGAATAGACACATATTCTCCTGATGCCGTAAGTTCACAGCGTTTGACATTATCTTGCATGGTGCTTTTTAATACATGGTTTAAAATATAATCTTTAATGTTGGGATCGTAGACCGGAAAAGCAATTTCTACACGTCTGTCAAAATTACGCTCTCGCCAATCTGCGGAGCTTAAATATAGGGCATCTTGGGTGTTGTCTTTAAAATAAAATAAACGCCTGTGTTCTAAAAATCTATCCACTAGTGAATACACGTGGATGTTATCCGAAACACCGTGTTGTTGTGGCACCAAACAACACATGCCACGTACGATCAAAGTGATTTGTGCGCCTGCTTGAGAGGCTTGATAAAGTGCTTCTATCACCTGTTTATCCATGAGTGCGTTTAATTGTGCGATAATGACGCCACGAGGACCTGCACGTTTAACTTGTTCAATGCGTGCTAAAATAAATGTGCGCAAATGCAAAGGTGCCACAATTAAGTGCGAAAATGCAGGTGTTTTGATGGATTTTTGTTCGAACATGCGAAAAAACTGCATGGCCTCTTGGCCTATTTCTGGATGCGCCGTAAATAGCGAAAAATCAGTGTAAATACGTGCTGTTTTTTCGTTGTAATTTCCCGTGCCTAAATGCACGTAGTATTTAAATTTTGAACGCCCGTGCTTTTGTTTTTCTTGACGTTTAATACATATAAGTTTGGCATGTGTTTTAAGATGTGCATCGCCAAATTTAACATAGATTCCATCGCTGCTTAAAGCACGCGCTACGTGTAAATTTTTAGCTTCGTCAAAACGTGCTTTAAGTTCTATTAATACCGTCACCTTTTTGCCGTTTTTGGCGGCTTGTTGCAGTGCTTTTACAATAGGTGAATCTAAATTGGTGCGATAAAGTGTTTGATAAATAGCATGCACGTGGGGGTCTTGCGCGGCTGTTTGTAATAAATCAATGACGGTATCAAATGATTGATATGGGTGATGCAATAAAAGGTCTTGTTGATCTATAAGTGTAAATAAATTGCAATGTTGTTTTTTGTTTTTTTTGGGTTTGCATGAATAACACAAAACAGGCGTGTGAGGCGTGTCTTTTAATTTATCACGTAAAATTAAATCTGGGATTTTACCTAGTTGTGCCAAGTGAATCAATGTTGGTTCGGGCAAGGATTGTATATGTGTTTTGGTTTTTAATTTAAGCAGTGCCGCAATTTGTTTTTTGGTGCCATTATGTAAATCTGCGTAAAGACTTGTTTTCTGAAAAGACACATGCACATTGCTTGAAGGTTCATCTTCGTCGGTTGCAAAACTCGAAAGTGCGGCTGTTGTTTGGCCTAAGGTATCGCGAATATCGTCTTCGTCTATTTCTGGTTCATAGGCATGAATTACACGCATGTAGGATACTTGAACGTTGAGCCGTTTAAGTTCTTTAGGTGATATTTTTAATACTTGTGGCAAAAATAACAACACCATATGTTCTAACGGTAACAATCGATCTTGATTCTGCTTGGGCGCCTTTTTGGGTAATGCTACAAAACGCGGAAGTTCCATATTTAATGGAATCAGTTGCAATTGGTCCTGTTTGTGTTTGACTGGAACACGCATCACCAAAGCAATTTGTAGTGCCGATAAGGCTTCTAGCGAACCGCTATCTAATGTTTGTACTTGCAAACTTGGTTGCACATGAAAATGCATATAATCTTGCAAAAATTGAATATCTTGCGCGTTCATTTGAGAGGCCGATAAAACTGCAATACGTTCTTTAAGTAGTTGGCGCTTGATTGTTAAATAATGCTTTTGTTGGGCTTGTCTTAATTGATTAATCTGATGCCTAAGGGCTTGATAAAAAGAGGCTGTGTGTTTGTGTTTTAATTCTGGTACACGCACCATCATTAATTCGTCTAAATGGGCTGCCGCAATGGATAAAAATTTAACCCGTTCAAGCAAGGGTGCTTTTTTGTTTTTAGACTCATTTAAAAGACGTTCGTTAAATAACAACCAACTCACATCTCGGTCTATCCAAGGTAATGTTTGTTTGGGGGCTTGTTTTAATAACGAAATAATATGCATGGGATTGTTATACACAAATACGATATGCCTTGCCTATAGCACGTAAACCTTCTACAGTGGCGCCTCATCCAAAGGATCTTAATGTATGAGCTCAGAATTTGAACAACAATTAATTGATACCAGACGTCAGAAAAAAAACGATCTTTTAAAACAAGGTATTCATCCTTACCCTAATGGTTATGTGCCTGCGCATACCGCACAGGCCGTGACTTTGGCTCACCAAGACGAACCGCACGAAATGCGCGCCAAAGACAATACCAAAAATTATAAATTGGCTGGGCGGGTGATGTTTTTGAGATCCTTTGGTAAAGCCAGTTTTATTAAAATTCAGGATGCGACTGGTCAGATACAGATTTACTGCAAAAAAGATGTGTTAAGTGAATGCGATTTTGTCGCTTTTTCGCATGTTGACATGGGCGACATTGTGTATATAGAAGGTGTTCCGTTTAGAACCAAAACGGGTGAACTTACCATAGAAGCGCATCGTTTTGTGATGCTCACCAAATCATTACGTCCATTGCCCGATAAATGGCACGGTTTGTCCGATCATGAAACACGCTACAGACAACGTTATGTGGACTTGATTGTAAACGAACCAGTACGCCATGTGTTTGTTAAACGTTCACTCATGATTCGTGAAATTAGGCAGTTTTTAGATAAGTTGGATTTTTTAGAAGTAGAAACACCCATGTTGCAATCTATTTACGGTGGCGCGGCTGCACGTCCATTTACTACGCATCACCACACGCTGGATATGGGATTGTTTTTAAGAATTGCGCCAGAATTATATTTAAAACGTTTGATTGTGGGTGGATTTGAACGCGTATACGAAATTAATCGAAATTTTAGAAACGAAGGTGTGTCTTTACAACATAATCCAGAATTTACATCACTTGAATTTTACATGGCTTATGCCACCGATCAAGATATGATGGATATTTGCGAACGCATGTTGCAGGCGGTGGTGCAGTCTGTTTGCGGGCAACTCGTAATTGATTACCAAGGCGAATCCATTGATTTTTCAAAACCCTTTACCCGATTGAGTGTGTGTGATGCGATTGTGCAGTATGCGCCAAAAAAGCCAGACCCACAAATTTTTACGGATATTGAATGTGCTAAACAATTTGCGCAAGCACACCATGTAGAAGTAAAAAATTATGATTCTCACGGTAAAATTTTAATGAATTTGTTTGAATCGTTTGCCGAAAAAAAATTAAGACAACCCACGTTTTTAACGGATTTTCCGTTAGATGTATCACCCCTTGCACGTAAAAAAGACGCAGATCCACGTTTTGTGGATCGTTTTGAGCTCTATATTGTGGGAAGAGAACATGCCAACGCGTTTTCTGAATTAAACGATCCGGACGATCAACGCGAACGTTTTACAGCGCAGTTGGCTGATTTGCATAAAGGGGACGAAGAAGCGCATCAAATGGACGAAGACTTTGTGCGTGCCTTAGAATACGGCATGCCGCCCACCGGTGGATTTGGATTGGGGATTGATCGTTTGGCGATGTTGTTGTGCAATACGCCATCTATTCGCGATGTGATTTTGTTCCCGTTGCTCCGTAAAGAAAACAAAGAGGGATCTGTGCCATGAGTGCGCTTAAAAAGCATCATAAAGTCTTTGATAATGCCCAAGATGCCTTGTTTGATTTTAAATCAGGTGTGACTTTATTAGTGGGTGGTTTTGGGCTGTGTGGTAATCCAGAAAATCTTATTAGCGCGCTTGATGTGTTAGGCTATGGCGATTTGACCGTTGTATCTAATAACTGCGGTACCACAGATCATGGATTGGGTGTTTTGCTTAAAAACAAACAAATCAAAAAAATGATGAGCTCTTATGTGGGCGAAAATAAAATTTTTGAACAACAATATCTTTCTGGAGAACTTTCTGTAGAGCTTATCCCACAAGGCACTTTGGCCGAGCGTTTGCGTGCAGGTGGTGCTGGAATTGGTGGATTTTTTACACCCACAGGCTACGGCACCGACGTAGCAATAGGCAAAGAAACGCGTATCATCAATGGGCAAGGTTATGTTTTAGAAATGCCTATTGTGGGTGATTTTGCTTTTGTTAAAGCGCATCTTGGCGATACGTTGGGTAATTTAGTGTTTCGTAAAACAGCTTGTAATTTTAATCCATTAGTAGCCATGGCTGGGCGCATTACTATTGCAGAAGTAGAAGAATTAGTGCCCGCGGGCAGCTTGGACCCAGATCATATTCATACGCCTTCTATCTATGTGCAGCGTATTTTTAAGGGCCAAAATTATCAAAAATGGATAGAGCAGCGCACCGTACTTTAATATTTTAAATGGATACTATCATGCGGCAAGTCATTGTTTTTATTTTTTTAATCAACGCACATATCACGCCATTATATGCGCAATCGCAAAACCCTGCCTTGCAAGAGCAATATCGCAAAGAGGCGTTTCGTAAATCGCTCAAAGAGCATTACAACGAACAGGCCACACCACAAATCATCGACCGTATTGTGGCGATTTATGGCCAACAATTTATTACCCAAAGAGAATTAGAAGACAAAGCAACGTTTGAACTAAAAGATGTTTTAAGCATTGATGATGTTAAAGAACGTGAACAAAAAAGAAACGCCGTGCTTAAGCTTGTTTTAGATCGTTTAATTGGCGAAGCCTTAATTGATGCAGAGCTTGCCAAAATGCGTGATAAAATTGGGGTGACAGAAGCAGCTGTGGAAAAAAGTTTTGAAGAAATAGCCAAGGCCAATAATGTGGATGTCGCTACTTTAATTGAATGGCTTAAACGCAACGGAAAAACCGTAGAACAACAAAAAAAAGAGATTCGCAGAGAAATGGAAGTCGCGCAAATTTTACAATTGCGAATGCAGGGTAAAAACACACTCAATGAAAAAGATGTTGTACAAAAATGCCGCGAGGTAGATTTGTTTAATAAAAGCGAAGTAAGTGTTTTGTTACGTCATATTTTGGTTGAAGTAACCCCGCAAGCAACACAAGAACAAGCAGAACAAGCAAAAGCCAAAATTCAAATGGCCTATCAGGCGCTTTTAAAGGGCCGTGAATTTTTAGAGGTGATGGCCCAATATAGCGAAGATAAAACCACCAAAGAAGGTGATTTGGGCTATTATCAAAAAGGCAATATCCCAGAAATTGATGCGGTGATATTTAAACTTAAAATAGGTGATTACACATTACCAATTAGAACCAATTTGGGGTTTCATATTTTTAGGTTAGAAGATAAAAAACAAGGCAATAATCAGCCAGGTTGCGAAGATGCGCAGGTTAAAAACCGCGTGATGATGGAACTTAACGGACAATTGCTAGAACGCCAAAAATTACTGTGGATTGAAGAACTTAAAAACAAAGCTTACGTGGAAATTAAATTGTAATAGACCTCTTTCGAAACTGTCACGAGCGGTCAAAATGCAAGGAACCGAGGTTCCAAAAAACCGGAGCATACACGCCAGTATGTGAGGATTTTTTGGATACGGTGACATAGCAAGTTTGGTCGC
>Ga0154020_10002268_pt1 | contig 23331 bp, 22 predicted proteins | sample Klosneuvirus_201_FD_109709 | JGI IMG/M metagenome (GOLD analysis project Ga0154020, IMG submission 109709) | Active sludge microbial communities from wastewater, Klosterneuburg, Austria - Klosneuvirus_20160825_MG | ecosystem: Engineered > WWTP > Aerobic digester > Activated sludge | place...
TCAGTGCTGGTAGCTCCAGGCGCAATTGCATTGACTGTTATTTTATAAGGAGAAAGTTCGAGCACCAGATTTTTAGCCAACATTTCGAGTGCCGCTTTGCTCATGCCATACGCAGCCAGATTTTTATGTGCCTGATGACCCGTTACAGAAGACATAAATAAAATTCGCCCTCCTGTACCTTGTTCTTTCATTTGACGCGCAGCAAGTTGAGCCAAAAAGAAACTGCCACCGAGATTAACCTGCATTACTTTATAAAAATCTTCGGGTTTATATTCTAAAAAATCACCGAATAGGGTAATGCCCGCATTAGCGATTGCAATGTCTACGCTTCCAAAATTGCTAACGCCAGCATCAATCAACGTTTGAATAAATTTCACATCCGAGCAATCTCCGACAACGGGTATGCAAACGCCATTTTCTTTTGTTATGCTCTGTGCACCTTCTTCAGCAAGCGAAAGTTCGATGTCGTTTAAAATAACATTAGCTCCTTGTGCGGCAAGTTGCTTACAGATCTCAAGACCAATGCCCTGACCCGCTCCGGTAACAATTGCTGTTTTATTTTTGAATTTATTCATCATTTACCAATTACGAATGATGAGTTACTATTTCCGTAGGATTGCGATAATCTAATTCGTCAATCGTACTTCTAAATTCGTAACTCTTAATGCGAGTCTCTCGACACTTCACTACCCGATCCACCCACCAGATAGTCCATATCGGCACCATGACTGGCTTGTTGCACATGCTCCTGATATAACTTCACATACCCGCGATCATATTTTTTGTGAATGGGCTTCCAGTTCTTCTTTCTCTTTTCGAGTTTAGAATCTGAGACTTCAAGAGTTAGCGAGCGCTTGGCAACATCTAAATGGATAATATCTCCGGTTTCAATCACTGCAAAATTTCCACCTAATGCTGCCTCCGGAGAGGCATGAAGAATTACTGTTCCGAAACCAGTGCCGCTCATACGACCATCAGAAATCCGAATCATATCCGTAATGCCTTTGGCTATTAATTTTTTAGGTAAGGCCATGTTGCCTACTTCGGGCATGCCCGGGTAGCCAATTGGGCCAACATTTTTTAAAACCAGAATATTGGTTTCATCTATTTCTAGAACATCAATCTGGTCTTTGTAGTCATCGATATCATTAAAGACAATTGCTTTGCCTGAATGTTTTAATAAATGAGCGCTTGCCGCAGAAGGCTTTATTACGGCACCATTTTCACATAGATTTCCTTTTAAAATGGCTACACCCGAAAGTGGATTGAAAGGTTTATCGGCTGTTGCGATCACTTCGCGATTATAACATTCGGCTGTATCGTAATTTTCTTTAACCGATTTTCCATTTACTGTTATAATATCCTTGTGGAGGAATTGATCGAGTTCTTTCATTACCGCTGGCAGGCCGCCTGCATAGTAAAGATCTTCCATAAAATATTTTCCGGAAGGCTGTAGGTTGACGATGAAAGGAATATTGGCCGATAGTTTATCAAAATCATCAAGCTTTAAATCAACACCAATTCGTCCGGCAATGGCTAAAAGATGAATAATAAAATTTGTTGAACCACCGATAGCTGCGTTAGTGATAATAGCATTTTCAAATGCCTTTCGCGTAAGTACATCCGACAACAACATATTTTCTTTAACCATTTCAACAATGCGAATACCAGACATCTGCGCTAAAACTTTTCTGCGTGCATCAACGGCTGGGATGGCCGCATTGTCAGGAAGCGAAAGACCAAGAGACTCGACCATGCTGGCCATAGTAGAAGCAGTACCCATAACAGCGCAATGTCCGCGGCTGCGACCCATGCAAGCTTCGGTAACCCGCAGTTCATCATCACTCATTTCACCGGAGCGCACGGCATCATTAAATCGCCAGATATCACTCGTGCCGATATCGCGTCCTTTATATTTTCCGGTAAGCATTGAGCCGCCTGAAACAACAAGAGTTGGAATATTAACACTGCACGCACCCATTATTAAAGAAGGCGTTGTTTTATCGCATCCACACATTAGTACAACACCATCCATTGGATTGGCGCGAATCGATTCTTCTACATCCATGCTGGCAAGATTGCGATAGAGCATGGCCGTTGGTTTAATCAAAGTCTCGCCTAATGACATTACCGGAAACTCAACCGGAAAGCCACCCGCTTCTGAAATGCCGCGTTTAATAGATTCAGCAAGTTCACGAAAGTGCGCATTACAAGGTGTAAGTTCAGACCACGTGTTGCAGATACCGATTACTGGCTTATCGCGAAATTCATAATCAGGAATTCCTTGATTCTTCATCCAGGAGCGATAGATAAAACCATCTTTGCCTGTTTTGCCAAACCAGCCTTGACTGCGGAGTTTTTCTTTCATAGTTTTTTTTGCCACTAAGGCTCTAAGTCACTAAGAACGTTTAATAAATTTTATACTTAATGTTGTTTGCGCCTTTGAGGGCAAAACAAATTTAAACCGTTTTCATTAATTCGCTGCGATAACCACTTAGAATTCTGGCCTTGGATACAAAGCCTTTATATATTTTATCTTTCACTACCGGTAAGTTCCACTGGCGCGTTTCATCAAACTTTTGCAGGATGTCGTGTAAGTTATCATTGAAGTCAACAGCGTGTGGCTCGCGCATCAACTCTTTTACGGTAGTAGTATCGTAAAGCTTTGTGTTAAAAATCAATTCGCGAATGTTGTCAAGATGCACTACGCCAACCAATTCACCCTCTTTAGTAACTACCGGAAATGTATTACGGTTAGAGATTGAGATTACACGCACCAATAGCCGCAGTGTATCAGTAGGTCTTACCATCGAAAAATTTGTTTCAAGAAGTTCTTGAAGATTTAATTTGCTTAACAAATATTTATCGCGGTTATCCACATTTATATTAAGTAACCTGGAGAGTTTTCTGGCTTCCAAAGAAAGCGGCTGAAAGTAACGCGCTACGGTTACGCTTAGGGCAGCAACAATCATGAGCGGAATGATGAGCGCATAGCCACCAGTTATTTCGGCAATTAAAAATATAGCGCATAATGGCGCATAAAATACACCACTTAAGATGCCCGCCATGGCGACCAATGTAAAGTTAGTTTCGGGTATGTGCGCAAGTCCCGTAAGGTTAACAAGCCGCGCAAAGGCAAAGCCAAGATACGCACCAACAAAAAGTGATGGGCCAAAATTTCCACCATTTCCACCACTGCCCAATGTAATGGCAACAGCCACAACCTTTATTAGAGCGAGCGACCCAATGAATAAAAGTATGGTATAGTCATTTTGAATAAACTCGCTGAGAATACTTGTCTTCGTAATTTCATGCGTGTTAAGATTTGCTAACAGTTTTATGCTTTCATATCCTTCGCCAAAGAGTGGAGGGAAAAGGATAAGTAACAAAGAGAGAAGTACTCCGCCAATCACTACTTTTTTTACATGGCTTTTAATGGAGGAAAAATAACCATCTATTCGTTCTACTAGTTGAGAATAATAGAGTGAAACGAAGCCGGCTAATATTCCTAATAAAATATAATAAGGAACATTATGATAGTCGAACGGTTGTTGCAATGAGAATGAAAGGGTAATTCCTTCAGCCAATATTATTTTAGATAGCAAGGCGCCCGCTGCGGCTGCAATAATGATGGGGATAAATGCTGCAACGGTTACATCGGCAAGCAACACTTCAATGGCGAACAAAACACCGGCCACGGGCGAGTTAAACGCTGCAGCAATTCCAGCAGCAGCGCCACACGCTAACAACACCGTTCTATCCTTATAAGAAAGATGAAAGAAGGACCCAAAGTTTGATCCAACGGCAGCACCCGAACTCACCATGGGCGACTCCAACCCCAGCGAACCGCCAAAACCTACTGTAAGCGCACTGGTAACTACGTGCGAGTAAATTTGATTGCCCGGTAGTTTACTCGATTGCCTGGCGATTGCATAACTAATTTCAGCACTTCCCTTTTTGAAATTTCCTTTCAATACAAACTGAACATAGGCTACTGTAAGGGCAATCCCAATAAGAGGAAAAAGTGTAAAGAGAAAAAAATGCTCGTAGCTATCGGAATAATAAGAGACCCAATGACCGATTGAGTGCACGGCAAGCTTTAGCAAAATGGCAGCAAGAGAAGATAGAACGCCTACGGCAATGCTAGCTAGAATAAAAAACTGCCGGGGCGAAAGCTTCTTCTTGCTGTAGAAGATTGATAATTTAAAAAACCGGACAACTACTTTTATCATGCTTACCAATTAAGTGCTGACTATGGGCATATTTGATTGAGTATTATGCAATATTACTCAGGTCTGCCTTAAATCTCGTAAATTTTGAGTGAAAGGAATTTTTTTGTTTATAATGTTGTAGCTACAAGTATTGAGATCGTATTCCTATGCCACTCGAAACGGATATTCAACAAGAGAAATTTCAAAGTGAACATCAGAAGGCTTCTATCAATATATTATATACAGGGAGCTGGCTGCATAACTTAAATGCATCCTTACTTAAGAAGTTTTTTATTACTCCTGAGCAATTTAATGTGCTGCGTATTTTGCGAGGCAGTAATCCTAACCCTATGATGTTGGCTGAGATTACAGCACGAATGATTGATAAAAGCAGCAATTGCACCAGGCTGGTGGAGAAATTAAGAAGCAAAGGGTTAATAACCCGCGCAGTTTGCAAGAGCAACCGAAGGCAAGTAGATATTGCAATTACTGAAAAGGGAGTGCAGCTTCTTCAAAAAATTGATACCGAGCAATCAACATTGGTTCGTGTAATGGAAAAAATTTCGAAAGCAGATGCCAAAGAGTTGAACCGTATTTTAGATAAACTCCGGGATTAACGCCAAGGCTTTAACGGGGAATTATACTTTGTAATATCGAATGCATCGCGCAAGCTTAAACTCATTAAGGTCATATCGCGCAGCACATTTGGTTTAAACGTTGCGTGTCCTTTTTCCCATACTTCCTTTGAGTAAAATCCCCTGCGTGCAGTTTTTGTTTGATGTGGAGGTGAATTTTTTGTTGCCTGATTTTCGAAATACAACCCATAAATAGTTACCTGGTATTTGTTGTCACGCACTTCAATTACAAACTTTCCTTTCCACTCGCCACTCCAATAAATTAAAGGTGTGTTGCTATACTTGCGTCCGTATCGCTCACAGTCAACCTGGTAATGTTCAATTTCGCCAGTGTAACCCATGCTACCATAGGCTATTTCAATTCGAGTTACGTGGCGCGTAAAAACTTTTGATTTCAACAACGAAACCACTTCACTTCTTAAACTATCGAGTGAGCCCGCATAGGCATACGTATTGCGCCAGATCAATTCATTATTCTCAATCTCAAATAAATCATTCTTCTGCGCCTCACTGCCAAATGAGCAAAACAGAATTAAATAAAACAGAACTCGATAGATCATTGAATACTTTCTCCCTGCAACAAAAACACTATTCTAATAAAATGCAACAGAATCCAATCAATTAATGCAAACGGTTGAATAGGCCTTTACATCTCTAAAAATCAGGATAGAACCTACTGATATTAACAAGTTGTTACTCTTGGATGATTTTTCTACCACTATTTATAAAAAATCATTATTTTATTTGAAAATGAGTTTAAAAATTACCCTACATCAAACGAATACAGTAATAAAATTTTAAATTATAGTTTAAAAACAAACCAATATTTCAATTTTTGTGAAAGAACAGAATAATATTTCACCGTTAACCTTTTAACCTATCGCTTATGATTGAAGTTCTACCTGATTCAACATTTACTGACCCGACCAGCATGACTGCCCTGGTAGATTCCCTTACGGTGATGTCTGCTCGCATAACCGAAGCAAAAGACACCGCTATTTTTACCACCAACAATGTTTGGATGTTGTTGTCGGCATTTCTGGTCTTTCTTATGTCTTTGGGCTTTGCTGCTGTTGAAGCCGGATTTACCCAAGCTAAAAACACAGTTAATATTTTATTTAAAAACACAGTTGATACTACCATTGGTATTGCAGTGTTTGCATTATTCGGATTTGCCCTCATGTATCCGGGTACCTTCAACGGTTGGTTTGGTTTTGCTGGTTTTGGGTTGAGTACCCCGGCAGCCTATGACCCGATTTCATATGCTAGTGGCCATTATACGTATTGGACCGATTTTCTATTTCAGGCAGTGTTTTGCGCTACAGCTGGAACCATTGTATCCGGTGCAGTTGCTGAACGGATTAAAATTAGTGCCTATTTCATTTTCACATTTTTTCTCACGGGTTTAATCTATCCGATTCTTGGTAGTTGGAAGTGGGGTGGTGGTTGGCTAAACGAATATGGTTTCTACGATTTTGCCGGCTCCACTGTGGTGCATTCGGTAGGTGGTTGGGCTGCTCTTGCCGGAGTCATTATTGTTGGGCCACGGCTTGGCAAGTATGATGAAAATGGAGCCGCAAAAACATTTAGTAACTCGTCAGTTCCGTTGGCAGTAATCGGAGTGTTTTTACTTTGGTTCGGATGGTTTGGCTTTAATGGTGGTTCGGTTTTATCGGCCGATCCTGAAATGATTTCATTGGTGTGTGTAACCACAGCGCTGGCAGCATGCACAGGAGCGATCGGTGCAATGGTTGCTGGCATTTTTGCATTCAAACGGCTTGATCTGGGCATGGTGCTAAACGGAATTTTAGCAGGCCTTGTAGGTATTACAGCGGGAGCCGATCAAATGAGTCCTAACGAAGCTATGCTTATTGGTATGGTATGCGGGCTTGTAGTTGTATATGCTGTAATCTTCTTCGACAAAATTAAAATTGATGATCCAGTAGGTGCAATTTCAGTTCACTTAATATGTGGAATGATAGGCACGTTGGCAGTTGGTGTATTGGGAAAAATAAAAGGAACGGATCAATTCATTAAACAATTAGTAGGTGTTGGTGTATTTGGCGTGTGTGCCTTTTCAGCATCTCTGCTTGTGTTCTTCATTCTTAATAAAGTAATGAAAGGCGGTATTCGCGTATCGGCTCAGCACGAAAAAGAAGGGCTTGATAGCCATGAACACGGTATGCGTGGATATACAATTACCTACGAAGATTAAAAAAAATCGCCTAGCACTCTGGTAGTACTTCACACACCGGAGGTTGCATGGCTTAATTAAAAAAATAACCCCTCAAACTATGAAAAAATTAATACTGCAAATTTTTGGACTCGCTCTTCTTAGTACCTTATTAATACATGGCGTTGCCAATGCGCAAGAAGTAGTTGTTGCCTCTGTAGCAAAATCTGTTGTTAAAGATGATGTCATTGTTACTGAAGGAGACAAGATGGCCACTGAAAAAGAAGTGAAGGAAAAAAAAGAGGATGAACCCACATTTATATTTTCAGGTTCAGTTGATACCTATTATAGAACATCGTTTAAAACGCAAAACACTTTTTATGGCGATGCGTATGCACCCTCTACCTCATTTGCCGATGGCAAAGGGTTTAGCTTAGGCATGGTAAACCTGATTGCATCTTATGGTAGTGATAAAGCTGGCTTTACAGCCGATGTAGTATTTGGCCCCCGTGGAAAAGCAGCCGTGTTTGGCACAGCCAGTGGACAGGCAATAGTTAATCAGGCTTTCGTTTATTATAAATTTTCCGATAAGCTTACCTTCAACCTCGGTCAGTTCAATACTTTCTTAGGGTATGAAGTAATTTCTCCAACCGTAAACTTTCATTACTCCACGTCTTACATGTTTTCGTGGGGTCCTTTCAATCACACTGGTGCGCGATTAGATTATGCCACCGAAAATGGTTTTGTTGCTAAGCTTGCTATTATGAACCCAACTGATATTGTTGAGTTTAATCCGGTAAATACGTATACACTTGGTGCCCAGCTTGGAAAAACAAGTGATAAGGGTGGTATTTGGTTCAACTTTTTGTATGGTGATCAGGATGGCACGTTAGATAAAAGTACTGCGGGTGCAAACGCATCTTCTGCCGGAAAACTTTTTCAAGCAGATGTTACATTGGGTTATAACCTCACTGAAAATTTTTATCTTGGATTCAATGCATCATCGCAAAGCACAGCGGTGGGCGAAGAAATAAATGGCACAGGTGACATTGTTTCGTCAACTGGCAAAACAAGTTCATTTACAGGTTTTGCTTTATATCCAAAACTTACACTTTCCGAAAGATTTGCAATTGGTTTGCGGGCCGAATACTTCTCAGTAAAAAATAATCACCTAAGTATTTTTGGTTTGAAGAATGGTGATGGAAGCGTAACCGAGTTTACGCTCTCTGGAAATTACAAAACGGGTGGCCTCACTTTTATTCCTGAATTCCGGATAGACAAAACATCAGAAGAATCATTCTTTAGTGGAACAGAAAGCAAAAGCTTAATGCCATCGCTTACCCTGGCGGCTGTTTATAAGTTCTAAAAAATAATTCACTTAACCAATTCTACCATGTCAAAAGTCAAACTTGAGTACATCTGGCTAGATGGGTACAAGCCTACCCAAAGCCTACGTAGCAAAACAAAAATTATTAAAAACTTTGATGGCACGTTGGATAGCTGCCCAATGTGGTGCTTCGATGGAAGTTCAACAGAACAAGCTCCGGGCGGATCATCAGATTGTTTGCTGAAGCCTGTTGCTATCTTTAAAGATCCCGCAAGGAAAGATGCTTATTTAGTGATGACAGAAGTTCTTAGTCCTGATGGCTCACCACATCCCAGCAATGGCCGCGCAACTATTGAAGATGATGATGATGACTTTTGGTTTGGGTTTGAACAGGAATATTTTTTATGGAATCCCGCATTTAATAAACCACTTGGTTTCCCTGAGCTAGGTGATCCTTCACCGCAAGGTCCTTATTATTGCTCGGTTGGTGCTACCAATGCATTTGGGCGACATATAGTAGAAGAACATCTTGACTATTGTATTGAAGCTGGAATTAATATTGAAGGCATCAATGCCGAAGTAGCTCCTGGTCAGTGGGAGTTTCAGATTTTTGCAAAGGGTGCAAAAGACGCTGGCGATCAAGTATGGATAGCCCGCTATTTAATGGAGCGCACGGCTGAAAAATATGGTGTAGCTATTAACTGGCATTGCAAACCACTTGGCGATACCGATTGGAATGGATCGGGCATGCATGCAAATTTCTCAAATTCAATTTTGCGTGAGTGCGGATCAAAAAATATTTACGAAACAATCTGCGAAGCATTTGCTCCTTATGTGAAAGAACACATTGCAGTATATGGTGCCGATAATCACTTACGCCTTACGGGAAAACATGAAACCCAATCTATCGATATGTTTTCTTTTGGAGTATCTGACCGCGGTGCTTCTATCCGTATACCGATTGCCACGGTAGAAAATGGATGGAAAGGTTGGTTGGAAGATCGAAGACCTAATTCTGCAGCGGATCCTTATAAAGTTGCAGCGCGGATTATTCAAACAGTAAAAACGGCTCAGGTTTATGAAGCTATAACGGTAAACGGAAGAGAGAGGTAGACTCTTCTGTTAGTTGAGTTAGAACGAAAAGGGGAGGCTTAGGCTTCTCCTTTTTTATTGTTAGAGTATTTTGAAGCAAGCAACAGAAACTTTTTTCAACTATTTTTCATTTTTCGCACACGTTTGAAATTAACCCATGTGCAGATAATGAAAGCTGCTTTTTAACCAACCCGCTATTGTCGCTAACAGGCTTTAGCCAGATAGTATATTCATTTTTTACAAAGGTGGGTTACACAGACCCATTCTTTAAATGGCACTATTTTACTCAACAAACTAAGTGTCAATAGGTTAGAAGCAACCTATAGGTTTTACCGTTACATTTAAGAAACATTAAAACGAAACGGTTATGGTAAATACAATGGATATCACTAAAAATGATCTTTTGAAAAGTGAATTGAAGACCAAATATGCAAACCTTACGGATTCAGAAATGAATCAGATCAATAATTCATTCGATCAGTTTGTGGAAAGCATTTCGTTGAAGACACACCAGCAACTTGAAGTGGTTGCTAGCGAAGTGAGTTCTTTAGTGGACTACGCAAAATCAAAGACGATCTAAATTTTTAGATTTCTGATCCTAGAAAAAGGAGAAGCGAGAGTTTCTCCTTTTTTATTTTATTGATTGCAACGCGGCCTCCGCTGCATACCGCACATCATTGTTACGCGAAGCATTCAATACGCGTTGTATCGACTTCTCAGCAGGCCCGGCATCTTTACCAATTTTGCCAAGTAGCGTGATTAATTGAAATTGAAGCCCACCATTTTGTTCGGTTGTTTTGTCAAGCGCAGCAATAAGGGGCTGCACTGCAGGCTTCCCGATTTTTACTAAGGCTTCTTTGGCTGCTTCAGTATCATTGCCATAATGTGGTAGAACAGAAATCATGAAGTCAATTGCTTTGGAGCTATTGGTTTTGCAGTTACCCAATACTTCAATGGCTAAAGTTTGTATGGAAGTCATTGTACTACGATCGTCCAGGCTGCGCTTGCTGAATAGCGCTACTAATGTGCTTTCAATTTTCTTTGGTTGCGTGTCCATCAGCGCAAGCAACTTCATCACGCGAAGTTGTTCCGGTAAATCATTACCTTTTAAAATTGCCTCGGCTTCATCCAGCGTTGGGATTACACCGGCAATAGGAACGCCATACTTCACACAAAAATTAACGCGATCTTCTTTCTGACTAGTATATGGGGTTAACATCGCATAGCTCGAAAATTTAGCGCGGCATTGTTTGGTAAGTAAGAGGAGGTCTGCCTCAGGGTATTCTTTTCTAATCTTTTCATTACTGGATTGGGAAGAAGTTAGTTTAAACTTCCAGGCAAATTCAAAGAGTTGTTCGTGTGCTTTCGCATAATCATTTGCATTGACAAACGAAGCTAACCAACCCATTAAAACTTTTTTTCGTGCGGGGTCTTCTTCATCGCCATACATAGAAGTGAGTTCATTAAACAGTGTGCCCTTAAGCTTATCATCCGTTGTCAACTTCGCTGAATATGTTTCATACACATGCTGACGTAATGGTTGATTGCTTTTTAAGCCTTCCATCATTTCAACAAAAGCAATTTCGTAACTAATAGACCGGGGTAAACCGAGTTTGCCTTCCCTTGCCATTTTAAAATAAGCTGCAATGCGTTGCTTCTGTTCGGCCTCGGCATTTGTTGATTTAGCCAGCAAGTAGTTGATGTAATTAGACATTGAATAATTACCTACCCGCGCAAGCGTTGTGAAACTCGATTTCCATTCGGATTCATCCACCATTGCATCGGCAGTCAGGTAGCGAATAATTTCATACGCACGATCATCATCAGTAGGGTAAGCAATAGTATCAAGTGTGCGAAGTAAAAAGTTTTTATATGCTGGCGCATCGATTTTAAATCGTGTGAAAGAATACATCACATCGTAATGGAGCTTGCCACACTGATTGTCGAATGGAATTTTGATTGCTTCAGCAACAACGGCCGATATTTTTTCTGGTGCCGATAAATCATTTAACCTTGGACGAAACTCGGCCACCCGTTCTTTACAAATTTCTTCTTTCGATTTTGTTACGGCATTTCCGGTGTTGTTGATGGTAATATTAACAGGCTGGTTACTATTGGCTTGATTTGTTGGATTGGCAGGGGCAACGGTTATAGAATTTACAGGTTGCTGAAAGAGTGCTGTCATATTTTTATTCATCTTAATGCGCCCCACATAACTCACGGTAATTTCGCCTGAGGCAACATCAATTACACGCGCGCTTACTTCGATGTACGATTTCAATTTGGTGTATGTGCCCGAGAGCAATGCATCAATGGGTGCTAGTTGTCCGATCTTCAAAGCAGCTGCGGGCTTCATTAAATCCGTAAGTATAAATTCATGCTCTTTCAAAATTGCATCCATGCGGGTGCGCTCAAAAAGTTTCAGTTTTTCCGGATGACCGGAAAGTAAACCGATAATAGTTTCAGTAAGGTACTCGCCAAAGGCCTGCGATTTTTGCGTGGATGAAGCCGTGGCAGTAAACGGCACAACCGCCAGCTTTTGCGGAACGATGGTACTTGGAGCTGCCACAATTTTTTGAGTGAGTTCTTGCGTTACTGTTGAATAGCTTTTAGGCTTTTGGGCGCATAGGGTAAACGAACCAACAAGCAAGAGTAGCGCAAAGGGAATTTTCATAGTCTGTACAAAATAGTGGCTCAAGTTAGCCATACAGGATTATTATAGCCACCTCAACTTGCCCCATTGTAGAATATTTTCAACACAGCAAAATACCCGAATGCCCAATTTTAGGCTGTGTAATCAAAAAATTTGCGGCACTATTGCTGACTATGGATAAATCAATAAACTACTACAACTATGGGAATCACCATGTTTATAATGATCGCAATCTTAATGTGCCTTTCTGTTTTAGAAGTAAAACAATCCTCCTCAGAAGAGTAGAGTAGAGTAGATGTTTCATTACTTCTTCCTCAACGCTTCAATGTCTTTTAAAATCTGCGCTACTAAAGCTTCTGTTACAAGTTTCCCTTTTTCAACGGTGGCCAGTGTTGCATCGCCCCAGGTTCCGCTTGGCGAGTAAGTAGAATTTTTATTGCTCGGGTCGCGGGTAAGTCCACGGCCAGAGCTAGGTGTATAATCTTTTACGGCCAGCTTCATATTCACCGCTTCGGGCTTCATATACAAAATCATTGAGGTTTCAATTTCATCGGCATGTGTGCCACCTTCTTGTTTAGAAATTTTTTTCTCGAGTTCACTGATACGTTTTAAATCCGTGAACTGCATTATAATGCCTTCGGCTGCGAGTGTATCGCGCGCGGGATTGAGTGCACGAACTGTACTAATGCCAGTATTTAATATCTAAAACTTTTTAGGTCCGTAATGCGCCAGACTTCGACAAATGTCAACAACCAAATCGCGTGCGGTGCTTAAGCGTAAAGAAGTAGAACCTGGATACTCAAGAAAGGACGGGTAGAAGTGATAGTTGATCATGGGTGCCATCACCACATTGGCTTCTTGTAAAACGCGTTGTTGAAAGTACTCGGCAAGAATCAAATCGTTTTTGAGCAACAGATGCGGACCATGTTCTTTTGCTTCCGCACCAAGCGGAATAACCACAATGGTTTCGGGGGTAAGGATTTTTTCTGCCTGCTGCCAGGTAAGGTCGCCCAACATAATGCCGCGCGGTGGTTGAGCGATTGACAATACAGGTAATAACAGAAAGCAGGCGAGGAGTTTCATAGACTGTATAAGTAACTAAGATGCTGGTTTTGGATAAATAGATTAAGATCTCGCTTGCCACAGCACCGCTCAATGCACGCTAAATGAATAATTCAATCGGATAATTTTGTTGCAAGCTTCCGCGGCTAGGGTTTACCCTTTACGTGTAATAAAGAATAATATTTTTTTCAACCTCCTTTAGATACTCGCTCAACTTTGTTCCACACACGCCAAATATTTTCATAACATATTTTGGCAATGTCTTCCTCGGTGTAGCCGCGTTTCAAAAGTGTGTAAATCAGATTAGGATATTTTGAAACATCTTCCAGCCCGGTTGGTGTCTCACCCTCCACACCATCATAATCAGACCCAATACCCACATGGTCTATGCCGGCAAGTTTTACAACGTGATCGATATGGTTAGCAACCATTTCCACATCCGATTTAAGTGGCGGGTTTTCTTTTGAAAATTGCTCTATAATTGGTTTGGCTGCTGAGTCAGTAGATTGAAGTCCTTTAGCATTGAGCAGCGCGCTCAATTTCTTTTTGTTTTTAACATTTTGATTTACAACGGCTGAATCTAAAAATGCATTATAGAAATTGATCATCATAACGCCATCATTTTTTCCAAGTACTTTAATCATTTCATCAGTCATATCTCTTCGTACGGTTGGGGCAAATGCCCGGCACGATGAATGCGAAGCAATACAGGGAGCTTTGGTAAGTTTCATCACCTGATAGAACGTAGTATCATCTACATGCGAAATGTCCACCATGATCCCAACCCGATTCATTTCAGCAACAACCTCTCTTCCAAAAGGACTCAGGCCATTCCATGTGCGGGTAGTATCGCCCGATGAATCGCAAATTTGATTGTCTTTGCTATGAGTAAGGGTTATGTAGCGAATGCCGCGATCATGAAAATATTTTACGTTTGCTAAGTCGTTTCCAATGGGCGCACCATTTTCCATTCCCATGGGTAGCGAAATTTTTCCGACTTTAAAATTCGCTTCTACTTCGGCTGGCGAATTGGCTAAGGCAAATTTGTCGGGGAATAAAGACGTAATGGCTAGTACATTGTTAATCAATGAATCGGCAAATGATTTACCCGTGTCATTTTGTTTCTGGTAGCTGGAGGGAATATAAATTGACATGAAAGGGGAATTGAGCCCTCCTTTTTTGGAGCGTTCGTAGTCAAATTCGCCTCCGCTATCTGACAAGACTATTGATTTTGTAGCTTCATTAAGTAAAATTTTATTGTCTTTTAACCTTTCTGGGAAATCCACATGGCTATCGGCTATAATGAATTTATGCGCCAACTCATCCGCGAAAGCGCGCAATTGATCATCATTCATGGTATCAATCGGCTTTTTCTCGGTACAGCTAAAAGTTAATGCCGTGCAAACGAGAAGGAGGACAATTTTTATTCTCATAACAAAAAATGTGGTTTGAGTTTTTCGAAATGGAAAGTTACGCATTAAACAGAATCATTTACTTTTGTTTTTTGCGCTCAAAATAAAAGCCAAGTAAAAGATGCAAACTATTCAGGTACGTACAACCCAAAATGTATTTATCCATTATCCTATCGCCAGCGTGGGCGATCGTATTTTGGCCTACTTGCTTGATCGGCTTATCATAATCGTTTACATGATTGGGGCAGGCTTGCTGCTATTTTATAGTAAAGTAAACGGAATATGGCCATGGATACTTTTGCTTGGATTTCCATTTCTGCTTTCAGGATTATTTTTTGAAATATTTATGGATGGCCAAACACCGGGCAAGCGGGTGTTGAATATAAAAGTAATTCGCATGAATGGCACGCCTGCATCAATTGGCGGTTATGTGTTGCGCTGGCTTTTTGGATTTGTAGATTTCGGAATTTTAAATGGTGCCATAGCCGTGATCATAATTGCGGCCGGGGGCAAAGGGCAACGCTTGGGCGATGTAGTAGCCGGCACTACAGTAATCAAGCAAGTAGAGCAAAAGGAAATTACAGCAAAGGAAGTTTTTGTGGTAGCGGATGAAGAATACCAACCGGTTTATGCGCAAGCCATTCAACTCAATGAAAAAGATATTGATTTAATACAGCGTGCGTTGGAAGTGAATCGTGATATTGGTAATGCCGCACCGATGCTAGCTGTTACTGAAAAAATTAAAAATCAGTTGGGAATCCAAACCGATATGCCTCCGATTAAATTTCTTTACACGCTAATCAAAGATTTCAATCACCTTACCTCGCGATGAAGGAAGTGTTGAAAGAAATTACGCGCGCGCAACTTGCTTTACGCAATGGTCAGGATAAGCCCGAGGTGTGGATTGCCTTTAGGGGATTTGTCTATGATGTTACGGCTTCACGTCTGTGGAGCAAGGGTAAGCATTATGAGCACTGGGCCGGGCAAGATTTAACCGATGAGTTGAAAGATGCCCCACACACCGAGCAGGTTTTTGCAAAATTTAAGATAATTGGCGCATTGCAGCCAATGGCATAAGGCCGCGATTCAGTAATATTACAACTGTAAAATTTAAAGATTCAGAATGATAATTGTTGCAGATAGTGGTGGCTCTAAAATTGATTGGCGCCTACTTAAAAAAGACGGAACCATTGGGCAGGCACACAGCCCTGGCTTTAATCCTTACTACCAGCCCTTGCAGGATTTAAACACCATTTTGGTTCAACACTTAGTTCCCCAAGTGCACGAACCTGTTGATAAAATATTTTTCTATGGCACAGGTGTTTCGTCAGAAAAGAATCAAATCGTTATTCAGGATGCCTTTGCAAAGTATTGGCCCAAGGCACATATTGAGATTGGTTGGGATTTGCTGGCTGCTGCGCGAGCCCTATGCGATCGTGAGCGGGGCATTGCCTGTATTTTAGGAACTGGTTCTAATTCTTGTTTGTCGGATGGTGAAAAAATAATTGATAACGTGGCCAACCTTGGTTGGATATTGGCTGATGAAGGATCGGGCACCTACATTGGTAAAAAATTTATTTTCGATTACTTCCGTAAGGATATGCCCGAACCCTTGGCAAAACAATTTCATGCTCGCTTTCCATGGAGCCGCGAAGAAGTGTTGGAGAAAGTTTATCAAGGTGAAAAGCCAGGTGCATTTTTAGCCACGTTTGCAAAGTTTATTTTTCAACACCTGAAAGAACCATACTGTTATAAATTGGTGTACGATTGCTTTGCCGACTTCTATGAAAATAATGTGATGAAGTATGAAAACTATAAAAACACGAAAGTGCATTTTACAGGTTCTATTTCTTTTTACTTTAGTGATGTGCTGCGCCAGGTAGCGAACGATAAAGGAATCACTGTAAAAAACATTCTTGAAGGCCCCATTGCCGGGTTAACCTTGTATCACAAGAAAGACCTTTGAAATAATTGACAGTTGATAATGAACAATTGATAATTAATTATCGTTGGCTTATTGTCTATCGGTTACTGTCAATTATCATTTTTTTTTGAGTTGCGCATCATAGAACTCTTCCTACTTGTTGATAATATTCCTTTAAATTAAGGTGTGTAGACACCTAAGAACTCAAGCTCAGTTTCATAAACAGAAACCAAGCTGGTAGATTGTGTGTACATCTTTGACACATACAAAAAAGCAACAAGCACTGCATCTTGCTCGGTCTTACATGGAATTCCGTATGGTACTGGTAGATAGGGTTGTAAAAGTTTGAATCCATTATTGCTATTTGAGATCTTAAAACCATAACCCACTGCATAGCCAAAATCTTCAGACCTAATAATTTCAATTGTAAACTGTTTCCAGGTAATGGGATTATATAACAGCGAAGTTGTTAGTTCTTTATACGAATCAATTTCAAAATAAGTGGCTTTGTAATCAAAGTGCTCGTGATAGGCATAGGCGGTATCTATTATGGAAGTACAGGTGAATTTAGCCTTACCTACCATTTCTTCAAACACCTGCCCATTTGTTAGAATTTCAGTTGTATCGTACGAGGTAATATACCCTGATTCCAGTGTAATCAGGTATGGTTTTTCTTTGTGAATAAATACTGTACCATAGGTTTCCTCTATTGCTTTACCATCAATACCCGAGCAACCACAAGGGGGCTCCTCATTTTCTTCACATGAATTAAAAGAAAGGGAAATAAAAATCGCCCAAGCAATAATTTTTTGCGATTTTGTTATATTCATTTGAGGATTATTCAATAATAACCAATTTCAGAGGCATCATAAACTTACTATAGTTTGAAAAAGACCAATGAAGGTGTATTCAAAAGATATTTGTAATTGAAAAACGTACGAATAAACGAACAATTGATACCTAAATCTCGTTGATTAATTGTCCATTCTCAACTGTCCATTATCAAATTTTAATCAATGCATCAAATAGAGCCCTTTCCTAATTGGTTAACGTATTACGATTCATCGCACGATGAACGCTCGCCTTTTTTTGGTAAGGAATATAATTATGATTTGTATTCGGAAACCGTATATGGGTATTATATAGATCCCGCCTGGGATTCATTCGGATCAGAAACTCTGTATTTGAAAACCTTGTATGCCGATTATGATGAAGGCTTTGTAGTACTCGAATTTATTGGTGAGTGGAACGATACGCTCTATAACGACATCATGACGCTGAAGCGCGACTTTCTGGAACTACTCATGCGTGATGGTATCAATAAATTTATTTTAATCGGTGAAAACATTTTTAATTTTCACGGCTCGGATGAGTTATACTATGAAGAATGGTTCGAAGAAGTAGAAGACGGTTGGATTGCGGCTGTGAGCTTTCCGGATTTCATTCAGCAAGAGTTAAGAAAATATAGAATTGATTCCTACATCAATATGGGTGGCACACTACAGATTAATCAGTGGCGCACGCTTCATCCGCTTAAGTTTTATGAGTTAGTGAAACAACTTATTCAACGAAGGTTAAATTAAGTTGGATTAAAATATCTTTTACAGAAGCAATTATCACTACGGACTCAAGGTCACAATGAAGATTGCTCGATCTCGAATCTAAACTATGTGCCTTCGAGTCTTTGAGGTTTATTTTAATCTAAATTAAAAACGAAAGTTGAGCATGACCGACTGGAACATCGGCAGGAACTAAAAATTGTCTCTTAGATTTTACCTCAAGGCAGAGGACACGGGTGCGTTGCAACTTCCCTTTTTTAAACCAACGTCCGTTTAAGTCAAAAACACTTCCTTCCGGGATATCGGATAGCAACGTGGTTTTGGCAGCACGCGGATCATGCTTGCGCAATAATTTAGTTAGCTCAGTATCCGAATAGGTGGAGGCTTTTGGATTAGCCATATGCTTTTGAAGCATCGAAAGAATTGCCAGGGGAAAGATCTCCGCGCTCAGCATAGGAGCAAACAATTCTTGAAAAGATTTTTTCCATTCTGTTCCATGGGCTTCAGCTTTAAACCCATACCTCTGATGAACATGGAGATGAGCTACTTCGTGGATGTAGGTAATCAAAAACTCATAAGGATGTAAATCTTTGTTTACTGTAATCTTGGGTGCATGCCCATGCCGGCAGGTAAAATCCCCTGACTTGGAAACCCTTCTCTTACTTAGCTCAAATAGAAACGGTTTTTGCTCCCACAGTTGAACGCAATAGTCCAATGAGGCAGAGGGTAATTGTTGTTGAAGTTGATCGCGGATAGAGTGGTTTTGCAAAACGGTGGCAAAATAAAAAAGGCTTTAGATATCTAAAGCCTTTTAATGAATCTCTTTTAAGAGATTACTTCTTTTTTGCAGGTTTAGCAACCATTGCAGCAGCAATAGAATCAGCCTTCATAGTTGAATCAGCCTTAGCCTTTACAACTAATGCAGCAGCCTCAGCAGCCTCAGCTTCAAACTTTACAGAAGCAATTGAATCGGCAGTAGCAGTTGAATCTGCCTTTGCTCTAGCAGCAGCTTCGTCCTTCTTGGCGCCACATGCAACCATAGCTATCGCAAAGCCAAATACGATAAAAGATGCAATAATTTTTTTCATAATTAAATAGGTTTTTTTGAATTTGGGTGCAAAGGTATAAGGATAGATGTAAATAAAAGGGTCGCGTAAGAAAATTTCCCTTTTAAAACAATAATAATCCGATGATCAAGGCTTGTTGCCGTATATGAATAACACAGCAAACGTTTGTTGTGTTACTTCTTGCGAAAGAATAGCCTTAACGGTACTCCTTCAAAGTCAAACTTTTCGCGCATTCTATTTTCTAAAAACCGAATATAAGAAGGTTGTATGTATTGCGGCAGGTTGCAAAAGAAGGCAAAAGCTGGTGAGCGACCCGGAACCTGGGTAATATATTTAATCTGAATATGCTTTCCTTTAGTTGCAGCAGGAGGGTAATGAACGATTTCCGGTAACATGGAATCGTTAAGTACCGAAGTAGTAACGCGCTTGGTTTTATTAGTATAAACTGCCACAGCTTTTTCAATTACCTGAAATATTCGCTGCTTGGTAAGCACCGATGCAAATACATACGGAATGTAATCGATAGGTGCCAACTTCTCCTGCATCTCTTTTTTAAACTTGTCGGCTGTGTTGGTATCTTTTTCTATAAGATCCCACTTGTTTACCATAATCACAATGCCCTTGTTTTGCTTGTGAGCAAGTACAATGATATTTACATCTTGCGATTCCAGCCCACGCTCGGCATCAATCACTACAATACACACATCACTTTCTTCCAGCGCGCGAAGCGCGCGCAACACCGAGTAGAACTCAACATCTTCAGTTACCTTACTTTTCTTGCGGATTCCTGCGGTATCAATCAGAATAAAATCGTTGCCGTACATTTTGTAGCGCGAGTGAATAGCATCGCGTGTAGTGCCGGCTTCATCTGTAACAATACTTCGTTCATTGCCCAACAATACATTTAAGAAAGACGACTTGCCGACATTTGGCCTGCCTAAAATGGCAATCTTCGGAATGCCCGCATCCGGGTCTTCCACTCCTTCATCAGGGAATAATTTTACTAACTCATCAAGTAGTTCTCCTGAGCCCGATCCGTTTTCGGCCGAGATCGGAAATACTTCGCCCATCGCCAACTCATAAAACTCATTGGCCTCTGCAGATTTACTTGGCGTATCGGCTTTGTTGGCGGCTACCAACACTGGCTTTTTTGACTTGCGAATGATTTGCGCAAACTCCATATCGTATCCCGTAAGGCCATCCTTACAGTCAACCATAAATATTACTACACTCGCTTCCTCAACAGCAAGTTCAACCTGTTTTCTTATTTGTGTTTCGAACTTATCATCCGATCCGGTAACGTAACCGCCTGTGTCGATAACGGTAAAAAATTTACCAATCCACTCCGCATAGCCATAGTGACGATCGCGTGTAACGCCCGGCATATCGTCCATAATAGCCTGACGTTGCTCAACCAAACGGTTAAAAAAGGTGGATTTCCCCACATTTGGCCTGCCTACTATTGCTACTATGTTTGCCATATTTATGGTGATCGGAATTTTTTGGATTGCAAAGGTAACAAATTAAGGCTAAGTGACTTCGGTATTTTGCCATTCTCAAACACATAGAAACATAGTTCACATTAGGAACTTTGCTTATGTGTTCTTAGGCGCCTATGTGTTTATTGATTTCTGCTGATATGACTATCCTAGGTATCCAAACTGCTGCAGCTTCAGCTTTTGCTTTCGCCAGTTGTCGGCAACTTTCACGTGCGTCTCCAAAAACACTTTCTTACCGAAGAAAGATTCCATACTCTCGCGGGCTTCGGTGCCTACTTTTTTTAACGAACTTCCTCCTTTGCCAATCAGAATTCCTTTTTGTGAATCGCGCTCAACATAAATAATAGCACGAATGCGCAGGATATCTTCTTCGTCTTTAAAGGTATCGATGCCTACTTCCGAGCTGTATGGAATCTCCTGATTGTAATTCAAGAAGATTTTTTCGCGAATAATCTCGGCAGCAAAAAATCGCTCGCTGCGATCAGTCAAATTATCTTTTGGATAATAAGCGGGATGTTCGGGTAAATGTTTTTTAATAGTATCCAGCAGCAAGTCGATGTTGATTCCATCTTTAGCAGAGACTGTAATTATTTCTTTTGTCGTGATCAAACTTTTCCAATATTCGATTTTGTCTTTTACTTGCGACCCAACAGCGAGATCAATTTTGTTGATCACCAAAACAATGGGAGTCTGAATGTTCTTCAGCAACTCGAATGAAACCTCATCAAATTTTTCACCTAATTCTACAATCAATAAAATAAGATCGGCATCATCGAGTGAAACTTTTACAAAGCCCATCATGGCTTCCTGCAATTCGTACTTAGGTTCTAGAATGCCTGGGGTGTCGGAATATACAATTTGAAAATCATCACCATTCAAAATGCCCATGATACGGTGGCGCGTGGTTTGCGCTTTGGACGTAATGATGGAAAGATTTTCGCCCACTAGTTTATTCATCAGGCTACTCTTACCAACATTGGGGCGACCAACAATACTTACAAAACCTGCTTTATGGCTAGACATGCGCACAAAGTTACCAATTAAGTTTAGAGAGCCTTAGTACTCTTAAAAACAAAAAAGTAAAGACACCGTGGCATCCTTACTTTTTAACTGACATTTAAATTATATAGTCTAACGACTTCCTACGCTATCGCTCGACCGCTCAATGCCTTTAGTATGTTCTAACTTACCGGTAGGACTAAACTGAATTTCGATTTTGTTGCCATCTTTTTTCTGATGGAAGGTATAGGCAACTGGTTTTAAAATGGCGGACTTGCCAACCCCAGCGTTTAATTCAGAATAACGTAACGACCAGGTTCCATCTGCGGAAGCAAGATCAAAATCGTTTTGAAGAGACGTTTGCACCACCGCAGGCACCTCATCTTTTTTTACCTTTTTGGATTTTTCAACGCCACCCTGCGCAAAGATTACTCCAGCACTCAACAGCCAAACGGCTGCCACTAACATAAGCTTTTTCATGACCGTAATTTTTAGTAAACATTAACTCGAACACAAGATTTAAACTGGCCAGCTTAATTCACTCCCTTATTAACTGGTGCATGGTAAGTTTAGTTGTTGAGTGTTACACGAAGCGATATTTATAGAGATGAGTTGCGTTAATCTGGGATGAACAGTAAGCAAACCAAACGAGTGATTAAATCGGTTGAAATAATGATTAATAGAATATTAATTTTGGCATTCGGATACAGACGTGAAATCCAATACTTATAAGAGTAATTTGAGCGCCAGTAATTTTAAACTCTTTATGTTTGATTTTCCCGAGTTTAACCCGAACTGGAAATCTGATATTCCTCTACTCATCCAATGGACAGAAACCAATTTTATTTCGCGCGGTGCCCCAGGCGAACCGGAAAATCAATGGGGTGCAAATATTGTCGGAGAGCAGGATGATTTTCTTTTCAAAATGGACTATCAAACAGCACGTTATGGGGCCGAGTGTGCACGATGGTATGCCATCTCCGGGGATGAAGCGTATAAAGAAAAAGCTTATCGTTCATTGAACTGGGCAACGTATAGTAGTGACTCTAAAGGAATGGCTTTTGAAAGTCCACTAAGCAAGGGTATCCTAAGTTGGTGGTCCGATTGTTATGGCGAAGGGCCACGAATGTTTTATCACGCTATGGCAGCGGTTCCAGAATGGGCACCTACCGGAGAAAACCATATTTTATATTCTGAAGGGATTTTGAAAAAGGTATCCTATCAAATCAAAAAAGTTGAATACACACCTGCTAACAAGAATGGAGTTGAATACTTACGACTTGCTTTCAAACCATCTGCCATTACCATAAATGGAACGAAAATTCCATTAGTGATAATGTAAGCGAAGAAGGATACACCTTAAAAGATTTAGGAAATGGCGACTATGCTGTGACGATAAAAAGAACTAAGGCAGAAAAAGTGATTGTCACGGGTTCTTGATTTCTTTTTGTTGTATAGATAGATCGTGCATATTAAATTCATTCTGATTGATTTTGGAATCTTGCCCTGAGATTTGCCGAGATTTTGTATCTGTTCAGATTGAGTTTTCGTTTTCGCAACTATTATTTAGCTGGCCGAGAAATAAAAAAGGCTTCCATTTCTGAAAGCCTTCAATTTTGTAGCGGGGACAGGACTCGAACCTGTGACCTTTGGGCTATGAGCCCAACGAGCTACCAACTGCTCCACCCCGCGATATGGGTGGCAAAAGTATGCACGCA
>Ga0154020_10002269_pt1 | contig 23327 bp, 8 predicted proteins | sample Klosneuvirus_201_FD_109709 | JGI IMG/M metagenome (GOLD analysis project Ga0154020, IMG submission 109709) | Active sludge microbial communities from wastewater, Klosterneuburg, Austria - Klosneuvirus_20160825_MG | ecosystem: Engineered > WWTP > Aerobic digester > Activated sludge | place...
CTTGGTGTTCACATCACCTTCCAGCTCTCGGGCATTCACCAGGTCTCCGCTCGGCGTAACATCGGCAACGAACAGATCAAGGAACGGCTGGTCGTTATAGCTGGCACGACGCTCAATTCCAACATTGACCTTTCGGGCACTTGAAAAGAGTACATGGTTCTCATCCGCCCATGCGGTCCCAAAATCAGAGAACGATGAGTTTGCAGTAACGTTGCGCACGGTGAACCGATCCAGGTCCGCTGTGAACTTCCGCGCAAATCCACCAATGTTGCTGCGGTGAAGCACAGCCTCGCCCTTCTCTATTTCTGCCAAATAGCGGTCCATCCATTCTTCGGCAAGCTGGTACTTACCGTTGCTCTTCAAGGCTTCGGCATAATGGAACAGGTCCACGGGTTCCCGGTTCAGGAACTTGACCACCATGGCATACCATTTCTCGGCTTCTTCGGTCTGACCGAGGCGCATATGGCACTCGGCCAACCGCTTGGTCACGTGCTCATTCACGGCCCCGAGTTCAGTGGCGGTGGTATACGGGGGAATGGCGCGCGCGTAAGCCATTTGTGCGTAGTACCGATCGGCCTCGTTCACATACGGATCGGCATTGCCTTGCGCCATTGCACACATGACCGAAAGGGCAAGGAGAGCAGTGATGATGATCCGTTGCAACATCCCTTAGAAATAGCGGGGTGAAATGGTCCTGCCCTTCAGGAAACGGAAATCGTAGCTCAACATGATCTCGTGCGTTCCGGCATTGTATGCACCGAGCCGCGAAGTGGTAAGATCAAAGGCATACCCTACTCGGAATTGGTCGGTGATCAGGTACTGTCCCATCAAGCCGAAGGCATTCCCAAAGCGGTACATGGCACCGAACCAGATCTTGTCGCGCAGCAGGAAGTTCGCATTCAGGTCCAAGGAAAGTGGGGCTCCCGAAACATTGCGCAACATGAAAGACGGTTTGAACTTGAAGTCGCGACCGATATCGAAGACGTATCCGCCGATCAGGAAATAATGGCGCGATTCGGTAGTAGGAACGAGAACCGCACCGCTGACCGCATCCAGCTTGTTCTCCAAGAGCTTTGGTGCGGAAAGGCCCACATAATACCGCGGACCGTGCCAGAACAATCCGAATCCGAAATTGGGCAGGAATTGTCCTTTGGTGTTCACATTGGCAGGGTCTCCCTCCTGCACGGTCGTCAATGATGCCAAGTCGGCTTGATAGATATTGACGCCTCCTTTCAACCCGAACGAAAGATGGGTGTTAGTTCCGGTACGGATACGGTATGCGAAATTGACGAATGCGGAGGTCTGGTTCGTTGCACCGATCCTATCGTTCATGGCCTCAAAACCCAATGCGATCTTATCGGCCTTGATGGGTGAATGGACCAGAATGGTCTGGGTGGACGGGGCCCCGCTAAAGCCCACCCACTGGTGCCTGCTCAATGCCATGGCCGTAAGCACCCCACCACTTCCCGCATACGCCGGGTTGAAGGCCATGGTGTTGAACATGTACTGACTGTACATGGGGTCTTGCTGGGCATGTGTTGCCGTGGTGGAAAGCAATGCGCACAAGACGAATGCGGATACTATGGTGCGAAACGGCTTCATCGTACCACTTGTATGGATCCCTTGAAGGCATCGGTGTTCGCGTCCAGTTCGATCACGTAGAAATAGGTACCGGCGGGCACGCTATTTCCGACCACCGCTTTGGACGACGTTCCATCCCAAACAACGGTATTGTTGTCGTAACCGGCCGCGTCAAAGACCTTATTGCCCCAGCGGTTGAAGATCACCACCGTGTTCTCCCGATAGGCCTCGATCCCCGGTATCTGGAACGATTCATTGATGCCATCTCCGTTCGGCGAGAACGACTCGGGCACGAAGATCGCAACCTCGAAATCGCATTCGTTCCTTCCGTTCAGGATCAACGGACCGCATTCATAAAGGTCCGTGATCGTCGCGGTAAAGAGTTCGCCCGGGGCCATCACCACACTAGTGAACACACACGGGAGCGAGTCCGGATGGGAGTAGGTCCCTTCCAACCCTTCCACTAGGAAACCACCATTCCCATCGCCAAGCAGCTCGTACTCGACCTGGTAGGTATGCAGTCTTTCATCGCAGATGTACCGTATGTCGGCCAAGGTGGGGTATTCACTGATCCGGACCCGGAGCCTGGCGGTATCGTTCGCGCAGCCGCCGCCCAAAATGAAATAAATGAATTCGTACTCGGCCGGGTCAAGTTCCTCCGGATCCAAATAGCCGTTGTCCAATGCATCGAAGGTGGCCTGGGTTGGAGCTATCCATGTTCCATAATCCGGTGGGTTGCCACCGAGGCCGTTAACCAACTTGTAGCTGGTGTCGGAAACACAGATCGTGGTCACGGTATCATCTCCAGCGAACGGCGGATAGTACAAGTAAACCGTCACTAGGCCCGTATCACTTTCGCAGCCGATCGTTTCAGGGAAGGTATACTTATAAGATCCGCCAGGCTCCTCGCTGGGGTCATAGATCCCATCATCCGGGAAACCGAATGGGTTGAACCAAATGCCACCAGGAACGGGTTCATTTGGCGCTGCATTGCGAGCGAGCAGAGTATCGAACAGGTTGATCGGTATGCCCGTGAAGCAAAGCGAAGGAAATGCGTTATTAAACCCTGCGAAAGGTCTAGCGGAGATCGTTATGCTCAAGACCGCAATTGCACTTCCGCATACGGGATCGGTTACTTGGTATACGATTTCCGGAAGCACGCCTGTAGTATCAAATGAACTTGGATAGAGGATCCCACTGATGGAGTCCCAATGCAGGATCAGCCCTGTAGGCGAAAGCCAAAGTCCCCCAGGGATCGCAGCAGGACCAAGTGCGGCGAAGAGGTCGAATGTTGTAAGACTGTTGCATATGACCAACGTGCTATCGTTGCCTGCAAACCCACTGTTCCCTACCACGACGGTGATCGTACTGAACCTTGCCGGGCAAGATGCGTTGCCTTGGATCCAGTATTGGAAGTGCCAAGTGCCGTTACCAGCTAGCGCTGGATCGAAAAGACTATCGGTCAATGCACCGGAACCATCCACATCGTTCCAATCCCCTCCAGGAGTGACATTCGTGCCCAACAAGTTGTACAGATCCACCACCGCCGAGCCCGCACAAACGGAAATTACCGTATCGCGACCGGGATCCCCGATGTCGATCAACGTGATCGTCAGCAACGCCTCTGATGCGGTGCAAGGAGTATCGGCCGGAACGGTGTAACGATAGATCCCAGCGAGGTCTGCGGCCGGGTTGAAGAACCCGGAATGGGCGGTATCACCAGTTACATAGGTCCATGTTCCCGAACCGGAAGGCGGACAACCCAAGAGCGTGACCAAGTCGATCCATTCTCCATTGCCCGCACAAATTTCCGCATCGGCAGAACACCCCGCGAAGACAGCTTGGTATTCGAATGCAAAGATCCAAGCGGTATCCGGGTTACACGCATTCAAGCTTTGCACAACATAGAAGAAAATGCCAGTGGAATCGAGAGCCGGATCGTAGTTGGTACCGTGTATCGTGGAAACTGCGTCATAACGGAACCAGACCCCGGATGGGTCCACGCCCGTGCCCAATAACGGGCGCATATCCAGAATGGAGCTGGAAGAGCATATCAGGAACGACGAATCGCGGCCTGCAAAGGCTGTTGGGGTCAAGTTGATCAATAATGAGGATGTGTCCGCTGCACATGACCCGATCCCTGCCACCACATATTGGTATAAACCACCCACATCCGTTGCGGGATTGAAGGTCCCTGAATGGGCAACGGGTCCAGGTCCGAACCAACTTCCACCAGCATCCGGCGAACAACCCAAGAAAGTGATCATTTGAAATGATACATCAGAAGTACACCGCGATTGGGTGGGACCGTCGCAACCAGCGCTGGGGCCTTCCTGTACTTCAACGGTTACCACAGCGGAATCGGGTGGGCATTGGGAATCCCCAGGTAGCAGGTACCTGAAGCGCCATGTGGTATTGGCGGCAACTGATGAGGTATTGAACACGCCTTCGGGAATGAATCCAGAAGCATTATCCAAGTTGATCCATGAACCTCCGAGCTGCGGTGAACCAGCAAGTATTGAGTAAAGAGCGATGACATCAGAACGGCAAGCTTGAATGGTACTGTCGTCTCCGGCATCCAGATCAGCCACAACGGAAACGGTGACCTGTGCCGACCGCGCAGGACAAGGACCGTTAGCTGCTTGGGTATAAGTAATGACGCAAGAAGTCCCGGCCGCCATGCCCGCTGTGTTGAATTCGCCATTCGAAAGCGAACCTTGGGGGCAAGAGGTGGTCCACACGCCTCCCGTTGATGGAGTACCGTTCAGTACTGGAAAAAGAGGAACACTAGTGGTCCCGAAACACACCGAGACCGATCCATTGGACCCGGCACTGGCCTGTTGGGTCAAGGTAATTACCACTTGCGCTGTGGTTGTCCCGCAGGGGGAAATTCCCGATTTCGTGTAAGTGTAAGCCCCGCCCGGATCAACGGCAGGATTGAAGATGCCGGGTTGAGCTGTCAAGGGGCTCCACGTGCCACCGGTTTGTGGAGTTCCACCCAACGCCCCGATCAACGGGAATGGATCACTGCTAGAGCAAACATTCAACAAGGAACTGAAACCAGCATTCGGAGCTAGTTCCTGGGTGACGGTAACCGTGGCCGAATCGCTCGAGCATGGGGCGATCCCCGTGAGCTTGTATTTGTAGACACCGGGAACAGAAGTGCCGGGAATGTAGAGATCACCTGCAATAGCAGAATTGGAAGGGTCGAACCACACACCACCTTGTTGCGGGTTCCCCCCAAGGTTGTCGAACAAATGGAACTGGGGCGCATCGCTGCACACTTGTCTCGTACCATTACTCCCCGCATCCACCGCCGGGTTCACGACCACCGTTACATAGGAGGAATCCGCTGGGCAACTCCCATTACCGAATTTCCTGTATTTATATACTCCTGCGGGGTGAATTGAGGTCTGGAATATCCCACTCGGAAAAAGATCTCCATTCGGGAAGAACCAATTCCCACCTGATTGAGGGCTTCCACCAAGGGAATCGAAAAGTACGAAGGCTACCGTACTACTGCATAGGATCGCAAGGCCATCATCGCCCGTGTTCGGTGGTGTGGAAAAGTTGATCTGCACCGAGGCACTATCGGCCGGACACCCTGCACTTGCGGCCAAGAAATACACGTAGTTGCCGGAGGGGTCGGTTGCTGGATCGATCGTTTCCGCATGATCCACACCATTCCGCCGCCAAACACCGCCGGGTTGTGCATTGTTGCCCAGCAACGGGAACATGTGCAACTGCCCATCGGTCCTGCAAAGATTCCTACTTGCGTTTTCACCCGCATTGCGCGCTGGGGAAATCGTTATGGTAAGAGTTGACGTGGTCGGTGCGCAGCCACCAACAGATGCCTTCGTGTAAGTATAGACCCCAGGCGTAGAGATGCCAGGTGTGAAGATCCCATTCGTTTGAGGGAGTGGACCGCTCCAAGTACCACTCGCAGCCGGGTTGCAGCCCAATGCCGATAACATATTGAAGAGGGGATCGCTGCTGCACTTGTTAATGGAAGCGGAACAACCGGCATTGGCAGGAGTACTTACAGATACTGATACGGTTGCCGAATCCGTTCCGCAGGAATTGACCACCCGGTAGCGGTAGGTCCCAGCAACCGAAGTACCCGGAGTGAAGGTGCCGCTAAAAGGAGGGAATAAGGGATTAGGCCCCACCCACGTACCGAAAGGATCTGGTGCTCCCGTAAGGTAGTTGATCAGTTCCACCGCAGGCCCATCAATACATAGTTGCGCCGTTCCATTGTCACCAGCATCCGGTGAAGGATCCAAGAACACGGAAAGCACGGCGGTATCATTAACACAGGGCGGAAGTCCCACAACAATGTACTTGTAGTTACCTACGGGGTCCAAGGCAGGATCAAAAGAAGCGTTATGGTTCACACCTGCGATCCCTCGCCAAGATCCCCCATTGTCCGGATCACCGGTCAATGCGAAGAACATGTTCTGAGCGCCATTCCCATCGCAATAGGTCACCGAACTGTTCAAGCCTGCATCTGCAGCTTCTGAAACAGTAACCGACAGGCTTGCGGTAACCAATGGACAAGGCGCTTGGCCTTGTACGCGGTATTCATAAACCCCTTGTATATCGAGTCCGGGCACGAATGATGGATCGTGTGCACCGCCAAACCACCATTGGCCGTTGGCATCAGGTGTGCCGCCCAAAGCATTGGTCATATTGAATTGGGCGCCGTTGCTACATACCGATCTGTTTGCTGGTGTTCCAGCATTGGCTCCTTGCATCTCGGTAACCGTAACAGTTGAAGTGACGGAAGTGCAAGGGGCTGCACCGTTCACGACATAGGTGAACAGGCCTGAAGCATTCGTGGACGGATCATAGCTCCCGCTCATCGTAGGCCCAGTGGCATTTCCGATGTGCCAAATTCCACCCGACATGGGGTTTCCACCCAACAATGCGAACAGAGAAAATTGCACTGCACTGCTGCATGTTGTGGTGGATCCGGGGTTCCCAGCACGTGGAGCTTCGATGATATTCAGGGTAACCTGTGCCGAATCGGACTCACAACCCGCGATCCCGGACAAGCGATACCTGAACAAATAGATGCCAGAAGAAACTGAACTGGCGTTGAAATACTGGCCCGTCAAAGTACCGGTACCACCCAAGTTGATCCAAGTGCCCCCTGCCTGCGGGCTACCGCCCAAACCATTGAAAAGATCCACCTGCGTGTTGGAACCACAAGCGGACAAGTTGCCATTGGATCCGGCATTCAACGTAGGAACGATGGTAACACGCACTACTGTGGTCGCGTTGCCACATTCCACGCCGCCACTCACGGTATAGCGCACATCGTAATTTCCCGCTGGCAGTCCGGTGGGGTCGAAAAAGCTACCGCTCACGTGGCCGGGAGTGGTCAATTCCGTCCATGTTCCTGTAAGGTCCGGTGTGCCTGTGATCCCGTTGAAGAGGTTCACGGAAGGGCTGCCCGGACAGATCGTAATGGTGCCGCCGGTGCCCGCATTCGGGGCCATGTTCACGTTCGCAATGACCGTGGCCGTTGCATTGGTACACGGGGCTGTTCCGGACACGGTGTAGGTGTAGGTTCCCGGCGCGCTCGTACCCGGCATGAAAATGCCATTCGTCAACGTGCTTGGTCCGGTCCACGCACCACCACCGTCAGGAGTTCCTCCCAAGATGGAAAAGAGGTTCACGGAAGCATCTGTGGAACAGCGGGTGAAGCTCCCGTTGGTTCCGGCAACGGGTTTACGGTTCACATTCACCACCACCACTGCCGTGGCTGCCAAACAGGGGGTATCTCCGGTCTTCCGGTACGCATAACCACCCGGCAGGGAGGTCCCCGGAATAAAGCTGCCATTATGTGATGCCCCAAGTGGATCGGTCCATGTACCACCGGTTTGCGGGGTGCCGCCAAGCTGAGCGAACAACGGGAACGTGGCCGCATCACTGCAAACCGTTATGGTGGTATTGGTTCCTGCGTTCGGCGCGGGATTCACGTTCACCGTAACAAAGCCTGTATCATTTAGGCACGGTGCGGCACCGACCACGACATACTTATACGTTCCCGAAGCACTCGTTCCGGGTGTGAACTCTCCGTCGACCGTGGTACCGTTCGGTGCCCTCCAAGTTCCGGTGCCGCTGGGACTACTTCCGAGCACATCGATCATTTCGAAAGGACCATCTGAACTACACACGGTGATGTTGCCATTCGAACCCGCATTCGGTTCAACCACCCTTACCACTTGCACAATGGCCGATCGTGCCGCACAGGGTCCAGTTCCTGCCACCGTGTATGTATAGTTGCCACCTGGTTGTGATCCTGGTAAATAGGTACCGTTGTGGGAAGTACCGTCCGGCATGGTCCAAGTGCCACCGGATTGTGGGGTACCGCCCAATTGCAAAAAGAGGTTGACATTGGCCGCATTGCTGCACCGAGTGATCGTTGTATTCGTACCCGGGACCGGTGCATTGGTGACATTTACCGTGACCGTGGCAGTGCCGTTGGTACAGGGAGAGTTGCCGATCACCGTGTAGGTATATACGCCTGCCGGACTTGTACCCGGGATGAACGTGCCGGTTGTTGGCCCGCCCGGTGGTGGTGTCCATGTGCCACCTGTGGCTGGACTTCCACCCAAGGAAGCGAACAAACTGAAGGATGGATCGATACTGCATTTCGACACCGTGGCATTGGTACCCGCGTTTGCCCTTGGCACCACGCTCACGTTGATCGTGGCGGTCGCATTGGGACAAGGCAATTGACCGGCGACCGTGTAGGTATATGCACCGGGCTGCGAAATGGCCGGATCGAAGTTGGCAGAAGTTGATCCGCCCGGTCCTGCCCATGTACCACCTGCGGTTGGCCCACCGGTAAGTACGGTGAACAGATCAACGACGGCATGGTCCGAACAGTACGAAATGGAGGACCCGACCCCTGCGTTCGCAGCAGCCCGAACGGTCACAGTAACGGTAGCGGATACCGGAGGACAGGGTGTTGTACCAAGGACGGAGTAGGTATACACACCGGCAGCATCGGTTCCAGGAATGAACGTTCCGTTGTGGACCGCATTGGTCGGGCCAAGCCATGATCCGCCCACGTTCGGTGTACCGCCCAACGATGAAAAGAGCGGGTATTGGCCATCGGTGCTGCACAGGGTTATTGTGCCGTTGGTACCGGCACTAGCTGCGGCCACGATCTGAATGGTCAGCGTAGCGGAAGCATTGGCACATGGGCCAGTTCCAGTAACCGTGTAGACGTATGCTCCAGGAGTATCAGATGCCGGGTTGAAATCGGTACCATGCGGCCCATCGGGACCCACCCAAGAGCCGCCTGGATCGGGAGAACCGTTCAGCCGTGGGCGCATCGGGAACGAAGCATCCGAGCTGCACACATTGATCGTTGTATTGGTCCCGGCTTTAGGTGCAGTGGTCTCTTGAACGGTAACAGTGGCAGTAGCCGATGGGCAAGGGGAAATTCCCGGTACGGTATAGGTGTAGATGCCCGGTGTGGATGTTCCTGGCGTATACGTATCGGAGACCGACGTATTAAGAGGCCCTGTCCATGCGCCTGTATTCTGCGGTGTGCCTGTCAATTTGCTGATCAAGGCGAATGGAGCCGCGTTGCTACAGATCGGTGCCGTGGCCGAAGTACCGGCGTTGGACAAATTGCTTACTGACACAGTAACCGTGGCGCTGGAGCCGCCTTGTGTGTAGGTATAGACGCCAGCGATATGCGTACCCGGAGTGAACGAACCCGTTGTCGCCGAAGGACCGGTCCACGTACCACCGGGATCAGGAGAGCCGCCCAAGTAATCGAATAGCTGCACGGTAGGCCCGTTGATACAGAGCGAAGCGGTTCCGTCCGTTCCGGGCCCTGGATCCATCAAACCCATGTCCACGGCGGGATGTAGGCTGTTCATGACCAAGCCGAAAGGAAGGTGCGCGCTGCCTGCTGCCCATGTTGTGGTCAATGCGAAGACCACGCACGGGACTACCGAGACAAATGAAAATGTTCGTCGTATGCTCACGTATGGAAGGAACTTGCGATCGGTAAGGGCTGCAATTTACAATGGATCTGCTCTTCAGGTCCACTTCAACCTCGCTTAAAGACGCAAGTTTCTGGTCTTTCGATGCCTTTGGTCCAAGGTTTCTTGGGGGCAGTCCACACAAAGGTCTAGGTTGGGATGAACGAGCCGAGCGCGGGTCGATCAACCAACAAAGGATGAGGTTCTTGAAGCCTGATCAAATGATCTCGACGTAATTCCACTGTACAATTTTTCCAACCCTCAAGGCGCCACCACAGGCACGGGATCAACAGCCGTAGCCCCCTTCCCGATCGTTATGGCGAGCATGACCTCGTGCGTCCCCGTGCTGTAATTCTTCAGGTTGGAGGAAATGATGTCATAGCTGTATCCGAATTGGAATGTTTTCTTCAGCCAAAGGCCGACCATCGCGGAGTAAGCGTCGTTCGTACGGTAGGCGGCACCGATCCAGAAAGTGTCCTTGTAGCGGATGGTGGCAGTAAGGTCCAATTTGATCGGAACCGGTGTGGTGTATTTCACCAGGAATGAAGGTTCGATCTTCCAATCTTCGCCCAACGGGAACCTATAACCACCCATGATGTAGTAGTGGTCCTGCATGCGGCTCAGCGTGGAATTCTCGTCCAAGAAATACACTTTGTTGCGCAACAATTGGGGCGCTGTGGCACCGAACCAGAAGCGCTTTCCATACAGGTAAAGCCCGAATTTCGCATCGAGTTTCGTTTCACCGCGCAATTGGTTGTCCATCACGGGATCCCCGGTATCGTGGAACTGGATCTTGGAGCCATCGATCAGGAACTGGAGGAGCCCTGCCGAAACCGAAAGTGACAACTTGATATCCTGCGTCAGTTTCAGGTGGTAGGCATAGGAGATCTGGGCCCCGGTGCGCCGGGTGGGTCCAACGATATCCGTGAAGATGTAGCCACCCAGGCCCATCTTTTCACCGATCGGTGCCGCTGCGCTGAAGGTGAAGGTGCGCGGTGCATCCTGTATGCCCACCCACTGGTAGCGGTGCGCACTTCGGATCTCGAAGAAGGGGCGACTGCCTGCCACAGCAGGGTTCACCACGTAGTCATTGAACTGGTACTGCGTGAGCTGCGGCAGCTGCTGGGCCGTGGCCGTAACCGAACCGAGGACCAGGACCAGAAGGAGGGTGCTTTGCAAGTTCTTCATGGATCAGCGGATAACGGTGAGCGGGCCAGTGTACGCTTCGGGGAAACGTTCGTCCTTGAGGTCGATCACGTAGTAGTAGGTACCCACCGGCACATAACCATCTCGGTACTTGCCGTCCCATGGTTGTTTGTAGCCGACGCTTCGGAAGAGCTGGTCTCCCCATCGGTTGTACACTTCCACCACGCATTCGGGGAAGAGTTCGATGTAGTCGATCACCCAGGTATCGTTCCGGCCATCGCTGTTCGGCGTAAAGCCAGTCGGGATCACCACATTCGGTTCCACGGTGACCAGCACGGAGTCCGTATCCAAACAGCCATTGGGACCTACGATCGAAAGGACATACCAAGTGGTAACCGCAGGAGACGTAGTGGGATTTGCCGCCGTTGCGTTGCTCACAAGCGTGTCCGGAGACCAGCTGAAGGTGGAACCTGCGGGACCACTTGGCGTACCTCCCAAGGTCACCACATCGGTCAGGAAGATGAATTGGTCCGGACCTGCGTTCGCGATCGGCAGTGGAGCAAAGGTGATCGTCACGGTATCGGTTGCGGAACAAGGACCATCGCTCACCGTGAGGATATAGACATTGGTACCAGCGGACTGTAACGGCAATTCCACCACGACCGAATCGCTGATGACATCGCCTTGGTCATTCGTCCATTGGTAGGTGGTCGCACCCGTGCTTGCGCTACCATCGAGCGTCTCCACGGTACTGGAGCAGGCGGTCCTGTCGGCACCCGCATCGGCCACTACGGTAATTGCTGTGTTCACTGTAACCGGCACCACCACACTGCAGTTGTTGGCATCGGTCACGGTCACTTCATAGGAACCGGGCTGCAATCCGGAAAGGTCCTCTGTCGTTGCACTGAAACCGTTTGGTCCGCTCCATGCGAACGTGTACCCCGGTTCCCCGCCGAATGCCGTGGTGGAGATCGCTCCGTCCGCTGCATCGACACAGCTGGCATCGCTCACCAGATCAACGCTCACTTCCAGCAACAAAGGCTCAGTGATCGTGTAGGTAAAGCTCGTGTCGCAACCAGCGGCATCTGTAATGGTCAACGTGATACCACCTGGACAGAGTTCCCATGCTAACGGTGTATCGGGTCCGTTGCTCGGTGGTGGTGTCCATGAATAGATCAAGGTGCCAAGGCCGCCTGTGGCATCGGTGATCACCGTTCCATCACATGCGCCATTGCACGTTACATCGGTCACAGTGGCCATATTCGCAATTGGCGTGTACGGCAACAAGGTGAAGGCGATCGTGGTATCGCAGGTCAGCTGGTCGGTCACGGTAATGGTGTAATTGCCCGCGCACAAATTGGAGACCTGATCGGTTCCTTGTCCGTTGCCGGACCCCGGATCGGGCTGCCAGTCGAAAGTGAACCCACCTGCACCGCCGACCGGGCTAACAGCCGCGGTACCATCACAAGGTCCGTTGCATGTTTCACCGGTGAAGGAAAGTCCGGTTTCGATCGCTACCCCTTCTGTGATCGTGAATGGCAAGTTGATCGAGCAGCCACTCGAGTCCGTGATGGCCAAGTTGTAATCCCCGGCGCACAAGGTTCCAATGTCCGTGGTGTCCGTTGCTATTGTCCCGGCAACACCACTCCATACCAGCGTGTAAGGCGTAACACCTCCTGTGACCGCTGCGTTCGCGGTGCCGATGCATTCACCAAAGCAATTGTTATTCGTACTGCTCAATTGTGCTTCCAGCAACGGTGGATCGGTGATCGTGATCGTAGCTGTTGTATCGCATCCGCGTGCATCGGTGATCTGCACCACCCAGTCCTGCGCGCAGAGGTTCACCCCATTATTCGAACCCGATCCATTGGGAGGAACAGTGATCCAGTTGTACACATAGATCGGCGTACCACCACTTGGCGAAAGCACGATGGATCCATCACAAGCTCCGTTGCACGTGATCGGCGTTGCGGCGACTCCCGGGATCAACAAGTCCGGACCTAGGATCAGGATGGAGGTCACCAACGAGCAGCCCGCACCGTTGTCATCGGTGATCGTCACTTCATAGGTGCCCACACAGAGATCCGTGGCTTGAGGTGTTCCTTGTCCGTTCACGTTCTGTGTCCACAAGTAAACGTAGGGTTCCACGCCGCCTGTTGGTCCCACTGTTGCCACACCATCGCAATCGCCGAAGCAAGTTACTGGGGTGGTGCTCAAGTTCGCAACGATCGGCAGCGGTTCCGTCACGTATGCACTGTCGATGGACACACAGCCGTTGCCAGATGTTACCTGCACCAGATACAAGCCAGCACACAAACCGGAGATCTGTTCGGTGTTCAAATTAAGGTCCGTTCCAATGGCGTCGAACCATACGATCGTGCACGTCGGGAAGCTGCAGGTGAAGGCCACCTCGGCGGTGCCATCACATACTCCAGGGCAACTGGTAATGCTGCCTGTTGTGGTAAGCACTTCGCCGTTCTCGTCCTGCACAGGCACCAATTGGCTGGCCGTACAACCGAGTGAATCGGTCACCATAACCGTGTATAGATCGGGGCACAGGTTGACGAGCGTATCGGCTGTGCCGAAGATGTTTCCGTTCTGGGTCCACGTGAAAATGTACGGAGCGGTTCCACCCGAAGGCGTAACGAATACGGTTCCATTGCAAAGTCCGCATTGGCTCTCGATGCTTCCACCGGCAAGTTGCAGTGCAACTGGTTCTGCAACGGTCCATGTGTTCTGCACGCTGCAACCGCGAACGTCCGTAACGATCACGTTGTAGTCACCAGCACAAAGGTCATATCCACCATTGCTGCCTTGTCCGTTCGGGGGAACAGGATCCCAGAAGTAAGTGTAGGGTGCAGTGCCTCCGGTTGGTGTAATGATGATGCTGCCATTGCATACCGCGTTGCACGAAATGTTGGAAATGGCTGCAATTTGCACCACCGGTTGTGGTTCCAGGATCAGAACGGAAACGGTGGTGTCACAGCCCGACTGGTCGCCGATCAGCACTTGGTAGACACCGGCACAAAGTCCGGTAGCTTGTGGCTCGTCATCCGGTCCGCCCGGTGCGGGGGTCCACAGGTAGGTATATGGCAGAACACCCCCGACTGGTCCAACGGTGGCAGTTGCATCACACACGCCAGCGCAACTCGCTTGGGTACTGCTCAGGTTCGGGATGATGGTTGTTGACGGGCTCACCGTTGCCTCGGCAAAACTGACGCAGCCGCTAGCGTTCGTTACCTGAGCGGTATAGGTGCCGTTGCATAAACCGGACAAGGTGCTGGAGTTCCCGCCGATCGGGTTGCCATCCGCATCGAACCATTGCACCACGCAGTCCGGCAAAGAGCACGTGAAGTCCACACTGACCTCCCCGTTGCAATCATTTCCGCAGAGCGTTTGTCCGTTCACAGGCGTTAAAACTTCACCAACTGAGGAAGGGATCTGCAGCTGACGTTGCACTTCGCAACCGAACACGTCGCGCACGATCAAGGTGTACAGTCCACCGCAGAGTGCAGTAGGTGCCTGATCGGTGCTGATCTCTGTTCCATCCAACAACCAACTGAAGATGTACTGTCCATTTCCGCCGATCACCGTAGCAGTGGCTGTACCATCACAAACCGGGCAACTGCTCGCGGTGAACGATGTGAGCACTTGTAATGGCAGCGGTTCGGGCATCACATAGCTTCGGGTCACACTGCAGCCTGCGTTGTCGGTGATCAACACGGAGAACGGACCGGCGCAGAAACCAAATGCAGCAGAACTGCCCTGGCCTGCTGCAGGTGCTGGTGTCCATAAATAGGTGTACGGAGGCGTACCACCGGAAACGGCCATCGTCACGTTCCCATCGCAGATCCCAGAACACGAGACATTCGAGATAAGCGCCGCATTCACAGAAATGGGTACGGCTTCTGTAATGAGCACTTCCGCAACGAGCGTGCATCCATTGCCCGTGGTCACTGTCACGGTGTATACATCGGCACAAAGTCCAGTAACGTTCGGTGTGCCTTGGCCGGTACCCGGTTCCGGGCTCCATGTGAAGGTGAACGGTGGTGTTCCCGAAGTGATGCCCACCGTAGCGGTGCCGTCACAAAGTCCGGTGCAGCTTACACCTGTGGAACTGATCGCCAAGGTGGGATCCATGGAAGGAGCCACGGTGACCGTATCGATGGTAACGCAGCCTTGTGCGTTGGTCACGGAGACGAAATATTCACCCGGACAAAGATCAGATACCGTGTTGGTGGTATCCGGCAATTGGACCCCGAAATCATCCGTCCAAGCAATGGAGCAAGGGGGTTCGCCACAATTGAAGTTCACACTGATCACGCCGTCGCAAATACCCGGACAGGAGGTTGTGCTTCCCGTAGCGAGGATCGATTCGCCATTGCTATCCGTGATCGGGATGGACTCTGTAACGGAGCACCCGTTCTCGTCGGTAACGATCAGGGTATACACGTCGGCACAGACATTCGTAATGGCCGTATCCGTCCCTATCAAGATGCCATCACCATTCAGCCATTGGATGGAAAGGACCCCTGTACCGCCGGAAGCGATCAGCGTAGCGGCACCCACACAGATGTTGCATTCGCTTGGTGTCTTGAGCACGTTGACCAAGATCGGCGCAGGCGTTCCGATGATATAGGTGAACGTTGCGGTACATCCTCGAACATCCGTGACAAGCACATTGCGCACTCCTGTACACAAGCCGGAAATTGTACCCGTACCAGCACCAACAGGTGGCGGTGGTGTCCATGCGTAGGTGTACGGACCTGTGCCTCCTTGCACATCCATTGTAATACTCGCATTGCAATCACCGGAACAGAGGAGGTTCGTGACCACGGCATTGTCCGTGATCGCCGCAGGGCCAGTGATCAACACTTGTGAGATGGAGACGCAACCCGCAGAGTCGGTAATGATCACTTGGATCGGTCCTTCACAAAGACCGGTCGCCGTTGGTTGGCCTTGCACCGTAGGGGGTGGCGACCAGATGTACGTGTAAGGTGCCACACCGCCCGTAGGCCCGACCGTTGCGGTGCCATCGCACGCTCCGGGACAGGTAACGGGTGTGCTGCTGCTGTTGGGAACGATCGTGGAACTTGGATCGATCGTGAAGGCGATCGTGGTGTCACAACCCGCTTCATCGGTTAGCGTTACCGTGTAGTTGGTGCCTGCACAGAGGAAGCGCGCCGTATTCGTGAACTGTCCACTACCCGGTGCTGGTGCCCAGAAGATATCGATCACGCCCGTACCACCCGAAGGCAAAACAGTTGCGATCCCCGTACATGGTCCTGCACAGGATTCAGCCGTAACGGTCAACGAAGGGGTGATCGGCTGCGGTGCGGCGATCGTAACAGACAGCGTGGCGGCACAGCCGTTGGCATCGCGCACGGTGACCGCGTACGTACCCGGGCACATGTCACTGGGGTTTGCGGTCCCTTGGCCCAAACCGGGTTGCGGCACCCAGAGGAATGTATAGGTACCTGTCCCCCCAGCGACGGTAAGGTCCACTGCACCATCGCAACTGGGGTGGCACGTAACACCGGTAACATCAGCGGAAACAGTGATCGGCAACGGTTCAGTGATCGTTATGGTGATCGTGGTATCGCATCCACCTGATGAAATGGTGACCTGTTGATCACCTGCGCAGAGGCCGTTCGCAGCGGGTCCACTACTTCCCGTGGGTGGTGACCAGATGTAGGTGAACACACCATTACCTCCTGTTGGGGCAAGCACAATGGAACCATCGCAAACCCCAGCGCACGAGATATTGGTTTGCGTAACATTCGGAACGATAGCCGCAGGGGCCGTTATGGTAAAGGCGACCGTAGTGTCGCAGCCAGCAGCATCGGTAATGGTGAGCGTGTAGGGTTGCGGACAAAGGCCACTCGCACTCGGTGTGCCATCACCGACAACCGGCAATGGCAGCCAACTGTAAACGAATCCTCCTGCACCACCTGTTACTGTCGCAACAGCACTTCCGTTGCAGATGCCGGGGCAACTCGCCGGTGTTAAGGCAAGGCTGATCAAGATCGGATCAGCGGGTACGATATCAAACGTAAGAGTAAGGGTACAACCACGCGCATCCGTGACCAGCACGGTGTGCGCACCAACACATAGGCCCGTCGCATTCGGGGTACCTTCACCGGTGGGTGTTGCAGGACCATCCCAATCGTAGGAGTAGTCGGTCGTTCCACCCGAAGCCACCACGGAAGCCGTTCCATTGCACAGTGGACCGCAGCTCACATTCGTTTGGGTCTGGGTGGCCGTCAAGGGCAACGGCGAAGTGATGGTGAACGCCAAAGTGGTGTCGCATCCGTTCGCATCCGTAATGGTCACGGTGTAATCGGCGGGGCACATCAGCGTAGGTGTTGCCGTGCCTTGTCCTGCGCCGGGAGCTGGGGTCCATATGAAGGTGGGTGTGCCTGTACCTCCGCTGGTTGTCAAGATCGCGGAACCGTCGCAGGCATCGGAGCAGGATGCTGAAGTAGGCACCACACTTGCAGTGATCGGCAGCGGTGCGACAATGGTGATGGTGATCGTGGTATCACAACCTCCGGAAGAGATCGTTACTTGTTGGTCACCGGCGCATAGGCCCGTGGCTGAAGGCCCTACCGGTCCAGCTGGAAACCATGCATAAGTGAACACACCATTGCCTCCGGTAGGCGCCAGCGTGATCGTGCCATCGCAAATTCCGGCGCAAGAAACATCGGTCTGCGTTGCGTTCGGAAGGATCACGGCCGGGGCGAGTATGGTGAAGGTGATCGTCGTGTCGCAACCAACGCCATCGGTAACGGTCAATGAATAATCTTGGGGACAAAGGCCGCTTGCATTCGGCGTACCATCACCAACTACCGGCAGTGGTGACCAACTGTAAGTAAATAGTCCAGAGCCACCCACCGCAACAGCATCCGCACGGCCATCACAAATGCCGGGGCAACTGGCCGGTGTCAAGGTCAGCGTTACTTGGATCGGAACTGCGGGGAGAATAGTGAATGATCGGGTCAGTGTACAACCGTTCGCATCGGTGATCAACACGGAATGCACACCAGCGCACAAGCCGGTCACATCGGGAGTTCCTTCACCGGAGGGTGTAGCGGCCCCGTCCCAGTTGTAGGAATAGTTAGTGGTGCCACCGCTTACCACAACGGAAGCGGTCCCATCGCAGAGTGTTCCACAAGTAACATCCGTTTGACTTTGTGTGGCGGTCAATGGCAATGGTTCCGTGATCTCGAAGGTCAAGGTGGTATCGCACAAATTGGCATCGCGGATCAACAACGTGTACAAGCCAGCGCAGATTTGCGTTGCATTGGGCGTGCCCGCTCCGGTAACAGCAGGTGTCCATGTGTAGGTGAAACCACCGACACCTCCCGAAACGGAAACCGAAGCTGTTCCATCGCATGCACCTGCACACGAAACATCCGTCGTAACCAAGGTCGGTACCAACGGTGGTGGCGCACCCACGGTGAAGGTCACTGTGGTATCGCAGCTTGCGGCGTCAGAGACCGTAACGCTATAGTCGCCCGGACAAAGACCGGTCACCGAACCCGTTCCTTGGCCCGCTCCTGGTGGTGGTGTCCACGAATAGGTGAAAGCGCCGGTGCCACCGGTAACCGTAAGGATTATTCCGCCGTCGCAGGTGTTCGCACAAAGGGCATCCGTGACCACCCCTTGCACATCAATGGCGGGTGGTGCTGTAACAACGAAGGGTGTCAAGACCGAACAACCGGAAACGTTATCTGTGATGCGGATCGTGTAGTTGCCAGCGCATAATCCAGTGACGGAATTGGTCCCTGCACCACTGCCCCCAGGCGGGGGTGTCCATACGTAGGAGAACGGCCCAACGGACCCTGTGGGTGCAACCGAAGCGGTGCCATTGCATGCATCGGAACAGGTCGCATTGGTACTGGTAAGGTTGGATACGATCGGCGGTGGTTGGCTGATCACGAAGGTCACCGTGGTATCGCACCCGTTCGCATCGCGTATGTTCACACTGTAGTTGCCGGCACACAATTGCACCGCATTGAATTGACCGCTCGTAACGATCGGCTGCGGGGACCACGTCACCGTAAATGCACCTGTTCCGCCTATCGGTGCAACGGTCGCTGTTCCATCACACACGCCATTGCAACCTGCATTGTTGAAGGTCAGGTTCGGTAGTATGGGCTGCACATTGAAGAAGAAGGTGGTATCGAAGATGCAGCTGTTGGCATCCGTAATGCGCAAGGTGTTCGAACCGGCGCACAAAAAGTTGAAGGCGGAACTCGTACCTGCACCATTGTTCCAATTGTAGCTATAACCAGTACCCCCTGGAACACCGCCGATCGCTGCACTGGTGCGCCTACCATCGCACACGTCCGAACATGTTGGCGGGGTGCTTTGGCCGAAGAAGATCACACCAAGGGGAGCGGGTTCGCTCACCACCACTTGCACTGGGCAAGAAATACCTTGGGCATTGTCGGTGACCACTACAAGTTGAGGTCCACCGCAGGCGGTGGTCCATGTCGCGGTCGGTGGACCACCATTCAACCACTGATACGAAAAGTTACCTGAGCCACCACTGACCGTAACGGTGACCGTTGCATTGCAATTCCCTCGACAGCGGACGCCGAAACCGTTATAGTTGGTAACCACGGAAGTAGTAACAGTGAATGGAGTTTGGCCTGGACCTGTTCCGCAGGTATTCACATCGCGATCACCTCCTTGTTCTTCACCAAAACCCCACGGCTCCATTGCGCCATTCACCACGAGCGTTGAAGAACCTACGATCACTACATCGCGCAAGGCATTACGATCAGGCGTGTTGCTCAATACCACCAGCGCATTTCCGGCGATCAGTTGCTTCTGTGCGTTGGTCTCGGCGATCAACCGTTGTGCCGTGATCACATTGCCGTTGGTGATCAGCGTTCCTTGTTGCACACGCAGATCACCTGCCGTGGTCAATGCGGAAAGCACCGACCACGATCCTGATCCATTCAGTACTATGCTACCGCGCACGGGTATCCCACGGAGGTCCACCTCCACTCCTTCCCGGCGCACGGTCAGTTCCACGTTGCCTCCAGCATTCCATTCAACCGCACCTTTTAAATGCCAATTTCCAGCAATGCTGATCCCTGCGCTCGCAGCACCAGTGAGCTGCACAACAGCATGTTCTCCATTCACGGAAAGTCCTTTGCAGGTGGCCTGTCCTTGCAATGCAATGGTGATCGGCCTTGCGGCGGAGATCACCACATCATCGCGGTCGCTGGGCACACCGGCACCACCATTCCCCTCGGGGGAACTGCTCCAATGAGAGGCATCGTTCCATTGGCCGCTGCCACCGGTCCAGTACTTTGTTTGTGCCAAAGCGAACGTGGACTGTACCAGGACCAACAGGGTCAGTATCAGTGCGGGCAGGGTCGGTGTTCTTTTCACGGGTGTTGCTTTTACTATTCAAAAGCCGGACAACTGATCATGCGTTTGCTGGCACTTCCTTTTCTGCAAGGTGTGATCGCCAGGATCAACTCATGGGTATTGGAACTGGCCACCCTCAACTTTGAGGTGGTGATGTCGTAGCTGTATCCGAGTTGGAAGAACTTCAGGAAGCCGATCTTCAGCAACGCGGTGAATGCATCGCCGGCCCTGTAACCTACGCCCAGCGTAAGCACCTTGTTCCATTCGATCATGCCGTTCACATCGAACGCGGGCGGCGCACCTGCCGCGAACTTCAATAAGCCTGTTGGAATGAAAATGGTCTTGCGACCGACCTTGTACCGGTACCCGGCGCTCAGCATCAAATGGCGTGCGAACCGCGAATTGCCAGCGCCCACGTTCTTGAACTTGTTGCCAAGGACCTGGTGGATCGAGACACCTGCCCAACCGCGCTTGCCATAGACCCAGACGCCCGGTGCGATATCGGGTGCAATGATGGCGGCCGCCTTGCTGTTCACGGCATCGTCATTATAGTCTTGTAGGGTGATGTCCCCTACGGCCAATTTGATCTGCCGCATACCGGCGAACAAGCCCACTGAGGTGAAGAAATTGCGCGACATCTGGATGTGGTAGGCATAGGCCAAGTGGAAACCGGTGTACCCCAAATTGCCCGCGTCATCGGCCTCCACAAAAAGACCGATCCCGTGCTTGTTGGCTTGGAACGGTTTTCCTTTGGCACGGATAACACCATGCATGGTGACCCACCCCGTTGTAGGTGCGCCCGGCAAGCCCACCCATTGCTGTCGGTAGCCCAAACGCAGGTCCAAGCAATCGGCACTTCCCGCAACGGCGGGGTTGATCGCGAATTGGTTGAACACGTATTGCGTGTACTGCGCAAGCTGCTGGGCCGACCCGACGAGCGGAAGCAAGAGCAGCAGGATGATGGATGATCGGATCCTCATCGAATGATCGTTACAAAGCCGACGTATGGGGGCGAGCGACCTTCAAGTTGGTTCAACTGGATGTGGTAGTAATAGGTCCCTACGCTCAGGGGCCTACCCTTGGCAGTACCATCCCATGGATCCCGGTAGCCGGTGGAGCGGTACACTACTTGGCCCCACCGATCATGGATAACGACCTGGGCGCCTGGATAATCGGCCATGCCGGGGATCTCCCAGAGGTCGTTCTTGCCATCGCCGTTTGGCGTGAAGGTGTTGGGCGGTTGGATCAAACGAATGATCTCCACAGTGACCTGGTCCGTGAAATCGCAGCCTGCCACAGTGGTACTGAGCGAATAGATCGTTGTGCTCACCGGCGAGGCGATCGGTTCCAAATTGTCCGTACCGCTCAATCCCGAAGTGGGTGACCATTCGAAATCCGTGGGGTCCACCACCACACCATGGAGCTGGGTTTCATTGCCTTCCTCAATGGTAACGTCCGGTCCGGCATCCACATCCACGTTGACGATGTTCGCGCCCGGACCTGAAAGCATCAGAGCGAAGTCGCATTGGGCGGGCAGGGTGTCCATACCGTTGATCGCTCCGGAGATCACCACCCAATAGCGCGTATTCGCAGCCAAGGGCACGGTGGTCACCGTCACTTCATCGTTCCCTTGCACACAATCCGAAGCTTGTACGAAGGCGGGAAGGTTGCAGGTACCATCGCCAGAAAGCACAACGGCATTGATCTCTGAACTGGTGCCGGAGATCAGCGGGCAATCAATGTTGGTAACGGTAACATTGACAACACCGCCTTGTGAATTCGTTGTAAAACTGTACCAGAGCGGAGCACCGGTGCCAGGGCAACCACCGAGCATATTCACCGGCGAACCCGTGTTGTTCGCGGTCTGTGGTTGTTCAGCGCACAAGAGGGCGGCACCCGCGCACGTGCTGTTCGGTGGCTGCGCGTAGCAAGCCAGCGTGGCCATCAGGCCGAGGACCAGAGAGAAGACGAAGCGTATGGTCACGTTGTGAACGACCGTGGAACAGAACCGCCACGGCCACGCCGAAGGTAGCGGCGCAGGGTAAAGGGATATGTTGGGCATAGCGCGCACTTTCACACAGGCCGGTGTTTAAGGGGAGAACACAGCTGGCCGCTTGTACAAAGAAAAGCCAAGGCGCAGGAAGTTGGTTGCGTGGGCAAGGACGATCCGCACACACATGGCATGCATGGGACATCCACCCCAATTCTTCAACCGTGAATGGACGTGAATGCACATGAATTGGTAGATCCTATTTCCGTTCATTCACGTCCATTAACGGTTCCTTCCTTTCAGCTATTCGGTTATCCCCCATCGGCGGGTTCGACCATCAACTAGTAATCGCATTATCTTGGCGAACCAAGGTCCGATCCATGTCCCGAATCATCATCGCCACCGACTTCAGTCCGGATGCTTTGCATGCCGCACGTTACGCGGCCCATCTTTTCGGCAACACCGATGTCACCTACGTGTTGGTGCATGCCCACTTCGATCCCGGATCCCTGGTCCCCACAATACCGGCCTATTCCCCCGAATTACTTGAAGTAGCGCGCGAAGGGCTCGCGGCTTCGGCGCGTGAATTCGTTGAGGTGACCGGTGCCGTATCCGTGGAACACCAATTGCTGTTGGGGCCGCTGCCCCAAGCAGTACTTGAGTTGACCGAAGAGCGCGGGGCCGATGCCGTGGTGGTGGGCACGAAGGGCCGTTCAGGCAATGGCCTCTTCGGCAGCAACACCTCCGATATCATTCGCACCAGTGCGGTTCCCGTGATCACTGTTCCGGTAAGGGCCGAATTGGCACAGGTACGCCGGATCATCCTTGCGGACGACCGCGAGGTGATGGACCCGGACAAACTTTCCATGTTGCGCATGATCGCCTTGCGCCACAAAGCCGAAGTGCTCGTAGCCCATATCGACAACGGTAAGCCAGCGGTGGGAACTACGCGAGAACGCATGGCCGTGCTTCTCCCCGATGTACCCATCACGGTGTTGGAACCCAAGGGAACGGATGTGGTTGAAGGTCTGATCCAAGCCGCACGTGAGAACAAAGCGAACATGATCGCGGTGCTGCATCGACACAAAGGTCTGCTTAGCCGAATCATGCACACCAGCGTTGCCAAAGAACTGGCGCTGGATACCGAACTACCGCTGTTGGTCTTGGAGCAGGAAGAGGGGTGAGTGCGGGGGTTACGTACAACACCATCTGGC
>Ga0154020_10002270_pt1 | contig 23324 bp, 21 predicted proteins | sample Klosneuvirus_201_FD_109709 | JGI IMG/M metagenome (GOLD analysis project Ga0154020, IMG submission 109709) | Active sludge microbial communities from wastewater, Klosterneuburg, Austria - Klosneuvirus_20160825_MG | ecosystem: Engineered > WWTP > Aerobic digester > Activated sludge | place...
CAAGAGCTCATCGCGTCGATCTACACGGCGCTCGCGAACTCGCCGCAGTGGAACAACATCATGCTCGTCATCACGTACGACGAGAACGGTGGCTTCTTCGATCACGTGCCGCCACCGACGACGACCGACGACACCGATGCGCAGTTCGGCATCCCCGGCTTCGAGCAGATGGGCTTCCGCGTGCCGACGATCGTCGCGGGTCCGTACGTGAAGCAGAACTACGTCTCGAGCGTGGTCTACGATCACACGAGCGCGCTCAAGCATCTCCAGGACACGTTCGATCTCGAGACGCTGAACCCGCGCATGAGCGCGGCGAATAACCTCATGGACTGCATCGACCTGGAGCGCCTCGCCGCGGGCGATCCGGCGCCGCCGGTCGAAATCCCGCTCGTCGATCGCACGCAGTGGCCGACCATGGCCGAGCGCTGCATGTCGTCGGGCGCGTTCCGGCAGATCGACCCGATCACCGAGTGGGCCGAGGCGAACCCGAACGGGTTCCTTCCGGAGTTCGACCTCCGGGGCCAGACGAACAACCACCAGCTGATCTACGACTACCTCGCTCGCCAGCGCGCCGCGCGATCCCGCGGGTAAACACGGGGTTGCGACGCGTGCGACAGCGGTTTCCGCTGCGTTCGGTCGGCTGTAACCGCTTGTGGCTCGTAGGTATCTGAGTCACTCTACCCAGACGCAATTCCAGGAGCTCTCTCGATGAAGAAGATCGCACTCGCCATCGCCTCGCTCGCCATCGCTGCCACCCCGGTCCTCGCGTGCCCGCACTCGGACTCCGCGGAGTCGGAGACCACGGCGCCGCGCACGGCCGAGAAGGACAAGAAGGAAGCTCCGAAGGCTGACAAGGCCAAGGAAGCCGACAAGACCGAGAAGAAGGCCGAGAAGCCGGCCGAAAAGAAGACCGAGAAGAAGACCGACAAGGTCTCCTCTCGCTAAGCGCTCTCTCGAGCGTTTCGATAGCAGGCTCGCTCGCGCGGGCCTGTTTTCGTTTCGGCTGCCTTCGTCTACACGAGGACGTCGAGCAGCTGTGCGCGCGTGAGGTATCCCTCGAGCGTCGCGGCAAACTCTTCGATCAGCAGGTCGAGCTCGATCGTCACCTTGGATCCCTGCACGCGATGCACGCGACCCGAGATCGGAATCTCGGTGCCCGCGAGCCCGAGCACGCCCGTGATCCACGTGTCCTCGGCGGGCAGCGGAGTGAGCGCGGCCGAGACGTGCGTGCGCGAGATGTCGTTGACCTTCGCGCTCGCGCCCTCGACCTTGAGCTGCACGGGCAGAGCGGTCGGCGGCTCGACGCGATAGTTCACTCGGCGGTTCGTGGTGATCAGCTTGTCGAGCGTGTCGTGCACCGGCGCGGACAGCTCGTTCTCGGCGGTATCGAGCACGAGCTCGCGGAGCTTCTTGAGCTCCTTCTGCGTCGTGATGAGGTTCCGGCGCATGTCGCCGAGCCGGTTCTGATCGCGATGCACCTTGTCCGCGACGACGGTCAGTAGGTTTACGAGGAACCGCACACCGAGCTCCTGGTGCTTCGCGAAGTACTCCTGCACGGTCTTCGCGCGTAGGCCCCACACGGTGGATCCAGGCGTGATGTTCGCGCGCGTGGACCGCGGCAACCCGGTCAGCGCACCGAGCTCGCCGATCAGCGCTGGCGGATACAGCCGAAACAGGTCATCGCCGGGGCGATCGAGCACGACCTCCCCCGCCGTCAGCAAGTACAGATCCGCGGCTTGCTCGCCGACGTCGAACAGCGGCTTGTCGGCGCTCGCGCTCACCTTCGTGAACAGCATCCCGAGCTGCGTGAGCTCCGCGTCGCCGAAACCCTGGAACAGCGGAATCGTCCGCAGCTCGTTCACCGTTGGCCCCATATGCGCGGACCATAACACCGGGTGCCCGAGGACCAACCCACCCCGCCGCCATTCGCACCGCGGGCAACCTCGCTGGAACTCGCTCCGCGGACCGGTGTCCCACGAGCGTGTACGCTCGAACCATGCGCCTCTTGATCGCGGGTCTCGCCCTCGCCGCCTGCGGCACGGACAGCGCACCCTCGAAGACCACCACCACGACTCCCACGTCGCCGACGCACGTCGCGACCGCGCCCGCCGATGCGGCGATCGAGGCAGCGATCGACGCTGCCGTCTATCCGCCGAACACGTACGCGGACCTCGCGAGCGCGCTCGCCGCGATCATCCCCGCCGACGCGCGCGTGATCGGCTTCGGCGAGCTGCACGCCCGCGTCGATCGCGCGCAGGTCCGCTCGGCCCTCTCGCACTTCACCGACGCCCTGCCCTCGTTCGGCGACAAGGTCAGCGACCTCATCGTCGAGACGTTCGTCGTCGATCCGAACTGCGGCAAGACCGCCCAAAAAGCGACGAAGCAAATGGAGACCGAGGTCAAGCGCCCCGTCGAGACCAAGTCCGAGATCACGCTGCTCGCCGACGCCGCGCGCACCAAGAAGATCCAGCCGCACGCGATGACACTCACGTGCGCCGACTACAAGACGCTCGTCCCCAAGAACGAGGTCGACCCGCTCGCGATGCTCACGATCACCACGCGCGAGCTGAAGCGCATCGCCGCGAGCGCCGTCGCGTTCCGCGACAAGGATCCCGAGCACCGCCCGTGGATCGCCGTCTACGGTGGCGCGCTCCACAACGATCGCTTCCCCGACGCCGCGGTCAAAGACTGGAGCTACGCCGCCGCCATCGACGAGCTCACGAAGGACCACTTCGTCGAGATCGATCTCATCGTCCCCGAGCTCGCCGCCGCGGACGCCAAATCGCAGAAGCAACCGTGGTTCTCGCTCGTCGAGTCCGCCGGCGACCGCCTCCAGGTCTTCGAGCGTAACCAGCGCTCCTTCGTGGTCATCCTAGCCAAATCACCACCACCGGCCGCGAAATGACTCGCTCGTGACGCACGAGATCCTCGTGCGCGTCGGGCAAGCATGGGCGCTCGCCGCGACGATCCAGCTCGTGCTGTGGCTCGTCCAGCAGCGCACGCGCAACGCGGGAATCGTCGACGTGGGCTGGGCCTTCGCGTTCGCTCCCGTGGCGATCCTGTTCGCGCTGCGCTCGACCTCCTGCGCCTGCGGCTGGGCCGTGATCGCCGCGATCGTGATCGCGTGGAGCTTGCGGCTCGGCACGTACCTCGTCGCGCGCGGCGCCGCTCGGTCGCCCGAAGAGGGCCGCTACAAGGATCTGCGCGCGCGCTGGGGCGACCGCGCATCGCTGAAGTTCTTCATCTTCTTCCAAGCGCAAGCGGCGCTCGTCGGGTTCCTGTCGACCGCGTTCGTCGTGCCGTTCGTCGTGGAGCCCACGTCATGGATCCCGCGCGCGATCGGCGGCGCCATCTCGGTGATCGGCATCGCGGGCGAAGCGATCGCCGACGCGCAGCTCGCTCGGTTCAAGCGAGATCCCGCGAACAAGGGCAAGGTCTGTGACGTCGGCCTGTGGTCCTGGTCGCGACATCCGAACTACTTCTTCGAGTGGTGCGTGTGGATCGGCTTCGCGATCTACGGACTCGCGTTCGGATCATGGGGCTTGATCGCGATCGGTGGGCAGCTACTGATCGTCGCGAGCATCTTCGGCGTCACGGGCATTCCACCGACGGAGAATCAGGCGATTCGTTCGAAAGGCGATGCGTATCGCGACTATCAGAAGCGCGTGTCGAGGTTCGTGCCGATGCCGCCGAAGTCGCGTGTCAGCGCTGTGTAGCGGATCTCCGAAATCGCCGTTCTACCCCGGTTCTACCCCGACTTGTCGGAGGCCTGTTGTAGGCTGGGTGCCATGATCAAGGTGCGTGTGGCGGCGGATGGATCGAAGACGTTCCAGGTTTACGAGCGCGCGCGGGTCCGCGAGAAGAGCATCAAGGTCTACGTCGGATCGTTCGCCTCACGGCGCGAAGCCGAGTTCGCGGCGCAGCAGCACCGAGTCACGCAGCGCGGGATCAAGGACGGCGAGCTCCCCGCCGCCGTGGACCACAAGCGCACCATGGGCGACGCGCTCGACGCGTGGCTGCGCGCGATCGCCGATCAGCGCTCGCACGACGAGTACGAGAGCCGGATGCGGCTCTACGTACGCCCGACGTTCGACAGCACGCCGCTCGTGAAGATCACGAAGCCGAAGCTGATCGATCTTCGCTCATCGCTGAAGGAGCGCGAGGAACCGATCGGTAACGCCACGATCAACACGTTGTTCGCATCGCTGTCGGCGGCGTACAGCTACTTCATCGAGCAGGGTTGGTGCGCGGAGAACCCGCTCAAGTTCATCCGCGATCTCGAGGTGGCCGAGAAGCCGTTCGTGTGGCTCCAGTCCGCGGGCGAAGTGCAGAAGCTCCTCGGCGCATGCAACGACAACATCCGCACGCTCGTGGCCGTGCTGGTCGGCACCGGCATGCGCCTCGACGAAGCGCTGCACCTCATGTGGGTCGACATCGATCTGCAGCACCGCGTGATCCACGTGCATCGCGGTCGCCGCGGAGCACCGAAGTCAGGACGGATGCGTCACGTTCCGATCTTCGACTCGGTGCTCACCGTCCTTCGCGAGATGAAGCTCAGGAAGGGCGAGAACACGCTACTGTGGCCCGGCGCGAAGCGCGACAAGAAGTTCGACGAGCAGATGCCTCGCAACAAGACGAGCGTGTTCCGTCCATTCAAGGCGGCAGTGCTCCGTGCGGGCGTGACCAAGAAGCTGCGCCTCCACGATCTTCGACACACGTTCGCTGGCCTCTTCCTCGCGTCCGGCGGCGACATTTTCAAGCTGTCCAAAATCCTTGGCCACTCGAGCGTTGCGATCACGCAGCAGGTCTATGCGCACCTTCATCCCGACGCGTTTGCGGAGGACTACAGCCGCGTGGCATTCGCGATGCCAAACGAGTTGGCGCCCGTCGTCAAACTTCGCGCTTAATCACGCGCTGTGGACAGCTCGGGACAGAAACACCAGGGCAGCAAGCGATCGATCGCTACAGCGAGAACAGGGAACTCGTCCCTGAAGTGGAACTACGTCGCCCCACATCAAGTTGACGAACTAAAAGCTCACGCTGCTGAACGGGCGCTATCCCTGCCACGCGGAAACGTGTTCACGTGGATAGCGAATGACGTTGGCACCACGCAGAAGAGAGGCAGTCCAGCGGCTCGTCCATCTTGTGCGAGAGTGCGCCGCCAATATTGCGCCAGAGCACTTCCAATTGCCAGTCGCGCAGCAGGATGACGAGCCCTATCGCGAACGCGTGTACTGTTATGAACTCTACTATTACCTACGAACCGCATGGCAGAACGGCGCCATGCTGGGCACGTACCACTTGAGCGCGGAGGTCGACAAGGCAGCACATCCCGTGTTTCGTGACGAACGTCTTCTCAGATTGGCCAAACCCGACTTTGTCATTCATCGCGCCGGGACCATGCAGAACAACCTTGCAGTTGTGGAGGTAAAGACGATCGAGACGAGCATGGAGGACCTCGCCGACGACGTTAAGAAGGTCGCCGCATTTATTCGCCGCGGGCGATACTCAGCTGGAGTCTGCTTGATCTATGGAATCGACAACGGTACTCGTGTTGACGACTTCCGCCGAAAAGGCCGCGAGCTCCTTCGGAGACGAGGACTGCTCAGTCGCGTACTTCTCTTGCATCACGGTTCTGTGGGCGAGCCAGCCAAGATCGTGCCCTGGAATGCGCGTTGATGAGTCCTCGTTGTCTCCGCATACGCCGCTGTCGTTGCCTGATTTCGCAATTCGATGGAGCATCACCAAATGCTCGATGACTTTCTGCGCGACGCCGAAACCGCTGCAAAGCAGGCACGCGAACTCAATGAATCAGATGAGGCGGCGGTACGCGCCTGGCAACGACATCTCGATGGACTGGTCACAAAGTGGAGACACATCGAGCAGCAAGTCGTCGCGCAACTCCGTGCTGAGAAACTCGGTCAGCTCAGAAAGAACCTCCACTGGCTTGAGACTCAGATCAAGATGCAGAAGCCTGATGTAGCTGCAGCAATCACGCATCTCGATGAAGTTGCCAACGCCGCCCGCGCCGACGAGCCTGCGAAACCCGAGCGGCCGATAGGCCCAGCGCGTTTCACTGTTCCTAACTTTGTCCTCGACGAATCGACCGTTCGCGCGGGAGGGTTTGGATGGTTGTATCGCGCAACAGAAAAGTTCCCCGGCGGGCGTCCGTACGCCGTGAAGGTTCTGTACCCGTCGGCGTTCGTTTCGACGGAGCACGCAGCGACTCGCTTTACGACCGAGGTGAACACACTAAGGAATCTCAGCCACGGAGCGATTGTCAGGTACGCAATCGCGGGGATTACCGACGATGAACACGCGGCGCCGTTCCTCGTGATGGACTACGTAGAGGGAGAGACGCTGCGTGATCTACAGCCGCACATGGACGTTTCACAGAAGGTAACCGCTGTGGTCGAGACGCTCGAGGTCCTCGGCTACTTGCACGGGCAAGGAATCTTCCACCGCGACGTCAAGCCGACCAACATCATGAGGCGTTCGTCTGACCAACGCATCGTTCTCGTGGATTTCGGCCTTGTATTTGTCGCTGCAGAAGCTGCGGGTCTTCCTGAAGACCTTACGAAGTCGGTCGTTGGAACACCTGGGTACATTCCGCGTGAGGTCGTCGACGATCCAAAGAAATCACGAAGCCCGAAGTTTGACATCTATTCAGCAGGCGTATCCCTGTATGAGCTGCTCGAAGGCCGGCGTCCAAAGGTCGAGGAGTACCGACCACTCCGGGAGATCGATCCAGATCTCGCAGGGCTAGATCAGATTGTGGAGACTGCGCTCCAAGTAGAATCGAAGCGTTACTCGAGTGCACAAGCCTTCGCCCGCGAACTGCAAGAGTGGAAGACCAAGTACCTCGCGAGGAAGGCGTCTCCACCAAGCCCGATCGTCAACGCACTTCGCAGCGCGCTGATGACGAAGGACTCCTCCGACGACGCGCGCAAGAAGAAGCAAGCTGAGGATGAAAAGGCCATCAAGAGCCGACTTCGGGACGCGGATATCGTCATCGCAGATCAGATCACGACAGCACTCAAGGAACTTGTACCGGGCCTCGACGGCGTTCGGCCGTTGCTCTTCAAGGACAAGCCTCCACTGAGCAAGACCGCAGGCCTCGAGAACATCTGCTCTCTGCGCAGTGTGGATCACGGCGAGCTGATCTTCGCGCGCTCAAACTGGCCAGCCGACCCGCTGCGAATGAAAGGGCTTCCCAAACCGGTGCTCGAATGGCCGAAGCGTTCAACTCCACCCGAGTTGGCCAGCCTATGCTGGATTCTGTACCTTGACTACGGTCCGCAGTTTCGTGGTGGGATCGCGGCGGTCGTTACGCCACACCAAACCGATCTCTTCGCTCGTCCGCAGGTGGAACTTGGAGATCCGCCAAGAGCGATCGTTGTGTCCGAACTCAAGAACTACGCGACGAAAGTCGTCGCCACTTGGCTCGGGATACTCGACTACCTGCAGTAGTCCGTGCCCCCCGCGCTCCCAAAAGGTGAAAGGGAATCGAGGAAATCCGTCGTCACTAGGATCGCCCCAAAGTCATCCCGGCACGCGTACTACGAGTGTGCGGCCACGATTTTTCAGACGTTGTCTAAAATCCCGGATGAGGCGCTCCCGGTTGATGCTCCCGAGTCGAAACCCAGTCGCAAGCATTGCCGTTGCAATGGGCAATTTCGTATCGTGAAGGTGGGGAGTGTCATAAGGGGATGCAGACGTCAGAGATGATTGACCGGCTCGCTCCGCTCTTCCAGACCGGCGGCCGCTTCCACGGACGGTATCGGATCGAGGAAGGACGGACGCCAGTCGAACTTCACCCAGGGAGCCTCTGGGAGCTTGAGGTCTTTCCTGCCGGAAGCCTGTCGTGTGAGCTGATTCGAATCTACGCGTTCGATTCGACGACGGGTCCGCTTCTTCAAGCGCATTGGCGGAACGAGACCCGTGCACTGCTGCGCCTAAGCACGCGTGGACAACGTGCGCTGCCGCGACTTAGGGAAGCCGAGCTGTTGAGTCAACTCGAGCTGGGCTATCTCATCGTCACGGACTCCGGGCGCGACCTCGTCTCCGATGCCGACCTTCTACGTCGCCTGACCGACGACAGACGCGCGGCCTTCTTGACGCTCTTCTCGATCGTCGAGGCTGTCGCAGCGATGCATGAGGAGGGTTTGCTCCATCGCAACTTGACGCGGCAGGCACTTCGCGTTGCGGATGATCAGGGGACCGTCGTGATCGACGGATTCCAAATGTCTTCATTCGTAGCAGCTTGGTTTCGAGCATCAACCAACGCGTCGATTCCGGTGCTCGCAGCTGACAACGCGAACCGTTGGATGCTCGCTCCAGAACGACTTGCCGCGAAGGCAGGTGAGACAGTCCGCAGCGTCGAGACATACGCGACCGACGTCTTCAGTCTTGGAATGATCGGCATCTGGCTCCTCACCGGAGAGCTCGCGACACCGCCCGCAACCTACTCTTCTGGCGCTCACGCCGAATGGGTTGCGGCACAGCACGAACTGCTTCGAGCCAAGAAGCTCCCCGCTGTCCTCGAACGCGCTCTCATCGCAATGACTGCTGTCGACCGCAGGAAGCGGATCGCAAGTGGCGTTGTGGCGCATGAGCTGTTCGCGAACTCGTACGGCGCGATCCTGCACGAGCTCGAGTGGCGCGCCTCCGAGCCCGAGCGCACGTACGAATTGCTTTATCTCCGGGAATCGATCGACCGGCTCTACAGCGACGGGCGCGGTAGGTCACCTGCAACTTCGCCCGACTACGTTGAGTACGCCGAACTCATCGAACAGGACCTCACGGGCGCCGTTGTTACATGGTCTCCAGATGGCTTCGAACCCTGGGAGCGCTTTGGGGATCGCGTAGTCGCTCGCCAGGCGCGGCTGGTTCTTCTCGGTCGAGCCTATGCGTACTTCTGCGCCTACCTCGACTCGGGGCGTTCTTCCGAGGATCGGGGCCGTCTGGTCGTGAAGCACATGCTACCGATTGGCAAGGCGCGTAGCCTTCGTCAGACACAGAGACAGCGAGCCGCACCGCAGATCAAGTGCGGCTACTTTTCTCCGTCTTCTGGGCGACGGCCGACTCGAATCCCTGGCACGAGCCCGTGGAGCGAAGTCATCCCCACCGTCGAATACGAGGGTGGGCGCACATTTGCTGATCCTGTTGTCGCCACTGCTCGGTGGCTCTTAGACGCTCAGCGCGCGGACATTCGTCGCCACTGGTACCGCGTCGGGCTTCTGACGTCCGCCAACGACACAGTCACGCTGCGTGATGCTGGCCGACCAGAGACGGACGGCAGTGATGTTGGGAGCGCATTCGACCGCCTCTGGGCTCAGACGATCCCGACGGATCCGATGGGCCGAGCGTTTTCGAAGCTGGTTGGCCTCGCGAGCGACACCGACGAACGACAGGTGTTCCATCTCAAGGAGGCTCACGATTCGCAACAGCCGATCGCCGCACTCGAGCTAATCAGGGAGCTCGATCCAGACACGTGTCTCTTCCGCATTACGCACCAGTACGCACCACTCCGCGATCAAGCCTGGCTCGTCCCTGATGATCGCGGGGCACATACCAGTCTGCGTCGACAGACCGATGCGGTCCTGGAGATCGAGCAACGCTACGGACACCTTGCCGCCCAGATTCGTGCACCACGCTCGGTGAGAATCCCCCTGGAGGTCACGGCAGCAATTTCAAAAGACCCAATGGAACAGCTTCTGGGTCGGATCATGGAAAGCTGGCCTATCTTTGCGGTTCAGGGGCCACCGGGTACGGGCAAGACTTGGATCGCGGCGGAGTTGGTCCAACGAGCATTGCGCGAGGATCAGTTTGGACGACTCCTGATCTCCGCCCAGAGTCATCACGCACTCGACATCCTTCTCGAGGGTGTCCTTCGCCGCCTTCCTTCGGTCAGTGCGCTTCGAATCGCGAGCGAGCGGACACAGGACAAGCTGAGCGACCATGCGCTCGAGCATACGATCCACAAACGCCTCGGAACGCTGATGGAGCAGCTCGCGTCGCTCGCACAGCCGACTAGCGATGCACTCAAGAGACTATCGAAGGAATGGCGACGGCGTGCGAAAGACAAAGACGTCGAACTCGAAGCAGACCTTGTGCGCCGGCTGCCTCGCGCCGCGTCGGTTGTCTTCACAACATGCGCGCAGGCCACGCACGAATCACTCGGCAGTGCCCGCGGCGCAGGTTCGTTTGATTGGGTGATGCTCGAGGAGGCCGCGCGCGGTTGGATGACTGACTTCTTTGTTCCGATGGTCCACGGAGCGCGCTGGTTGCTCGTTGGTGATCAAGCCCAGCTCCCAGCGCACCGCCAAGACGAGTTTGAACGTGTCCTCCTAAAGGACGTCGCAGATCAGATCACGGCGTCAGCGACCGGAATACCGCCCGCGGATGAATGGCGACAGTATTTGCGTTACTTCGCGCATCTCATGCAGACCTCAAGTGGGCGCGACGATGAGCCGCGCGCACGTCTCCGCACGCAACGTCGCATGCATCCGGACATCGCCAACTTGGTCTCCACGACGTTCTACTCAGGCGATCTAGAGACTCACGCTGTCGCAAACCGTTCACACGGAATCAGCGCCGCTCCATTCGCCGGCACGGCGCTCGTTTGGCTGGATACATCAAGCCTCGGCGTAGACGGGCACGAGAGCCTAGACGATGGTGTTCGCAATCACTGCGAAGCCCGTGCACTAAAATACTTCTTCCGAAGCAGAGTCGGAACGCCGCCCACGCACGAGAAGGACATTGCTCCGCTCGCTGTCGTATCACCGTACCGGGCGCAGGTTCGAATGCTCGAAGAGCAACTCGGCTACCAGGGCGTCGTCCATACTGTCGATTCGTTCCAGGGCCGAGAAGCGGAGGTTGTGCTTGTAAGTCTTGCTCGCAACAACGCGAGTGAGGAACCAACGAAGGCGATCGGCTTCCTCGTCGACCCGTCGCGGACGAACGTGATGTTCAGCCGTGCGAGACGCCTTCTTGTGATCGTCGGTAGCCTGAGCCACTTCGAACGACATGGGAAGGGCACGTTCTGGGAACCGCTCTGCGCGTACGTTCGACGCGAACGCCGATTCGTTCTCGACATCGCAGCCGACGGGTTCAAGCACACGCGGGACCGCCGTTCATGAGCCAGGACGTTCTTCTTCCATGCCGTCGGTTCGCTGTCGAAGTGACGCTTGGGCCACACGACGGACTTACGCTCGTTGAGCAGTTTGTGCTTCGAGCAATTCTCCTTGGAGCAACCAAGATCGAGTCGCTAGCGGAGCTGCTGGGGCTTCCTCCACGAATGCTCCTCGATACGACGATCGATCTTCTCTCTCGTGGTTTGCTCGAGGTCGCAGCAGACGGCGCTCTCACCGCTCACGAAACGGTAGCGACGGCCATCGGCGACGCGATGATGCCCAAGAAAGATTGGTTCCTTGCGTTCCAATCGGCAGACCTACCGGAACCAAGGACGATCTCGCTCTTTCAGGACTTAGTCGCTGGTCAGGTGTTCTTGGCACGCCGACTCCCTTTCGTTGAAAGGCAGCGGCTACCGACTCTTCCCGAAAATGCCGATGTCCTCGACCTCGACGAAGTCCCACAAGGCGTACTGCTCTCGGCAGTCTCGCATGCACTCCGTTCGCGTGTTCCGACAGGCACGCAAGACGACCTTCGTGGGGAGACGGCGCCGTTGCCTCGTGACGCGCGCGTACTCCAGGTCCGACTTCGGCGTAGCGGGCCCTCGGGAGGTCCAGTTAGCCATGTTGACGCAACATGGACACTAGTCCCTTTACAGGTTCAAGCCCGGGAGAATGGTCCAACAGATCCGCCAGAGGTTCGCATCCTGGGCCCTAGTATCGTTCCCACCCGTGCGCGTCGAAACATCGAGTCAACGCTCGCACGGCTCTGGCTGAACAACTTTGGGCGCGGAGCTGGTCAGTTCTTCGATCGGCTCAAGACCTCACACACACAGGCTATCGACCGTCGAGACGAAGGGCTCGCTGACCCCGATGTTGGCCTCGATCGCTTCGACTCACTGATTGCCGGATCTGGAGACCCGGACGCGCGCCACAAGGAGATGGCCACCCTCGACGGCGAGTTGTGGTCTTCGCTCGAAGTGCTCTCCGGGCATGGTTGCGAATCTCACGTTGTTAGCGGAACGGCGCGCGCATTTCTAGACGCCGCGTTCGAGGCTCTGCGGGACGCCAAACAGCAAGTGCTGCTGTGTTGCCCATGGGTCCGGAAGCTCGGGCGCAGCTCCGAATTACAAGCCGCACTCAAGGATGCGGTGCGCCGCGGGATCACTGTTGTGCTGGTTTGGGGCATCGATCGCAGTCCGGCTCCTGACGTTGATCCAGCGTGGAACTTTTTGCGCGAGCTCGAACGCGATGCGCGCCAGCAGGATGGCGCCCTTCTCTTCGCGGCACGGGGTGCAGAGTCGCACGCGAAACTGATCGTCGCCGACATGACTTGGGGTCTGGTCTCGAGCTGCAACTTCCTCAATTCCGATCCCGACCGGAACACTAAGGAGGTTGGCGTCCGCATCTCGTCCTCCGGCGGCGCCGTGCCGCTGCCGTTGCAAGCGATGCTCTCCTGGGCGCGTCGACTTCTTCCCGACTATAGGATTCGGGAACGCTGCCTCGACGCTCCGCTCTTGTTCGGTATGACGGAGGTCCGTCTCGCGCCGCCGTTAGGACTGACCGTCCTTCCTCCGCAAACTGACCTCGGCGCGATAGGCCTTCAGGCTTGGACGGCTGCGTGGGAACGACGTCGATCTGAGTTCGAGGCGATGCGCGGACCAGCACGACTGGCCGTCCTTCCCATCACGGATGCCCGCCATCGCGAGATCCTCATCGATGCTGTATCCCGGGCGCAGGCCCGCATCGGAATCGCATCGCACCAGGTCACGATCCACGGCTTCAGCGAGTCGCTTCTCGAAGCGCTTCTTGCGGCTCGCACGCGAGCGGTCGACGTCAGAATTCTACATGACGTAAATGCCGGAGCGAGTATGGACCCGGCAGCGCGTGAACGCCTCGAACGCCTCGCAGCTAGCGGCGCCAGCGTTACGGCACTTGATAGCCACGCCAAGTTTCTCGTCTGCGACGACTGGGCACTCGTTTCCAGTCACAATTTCCTCAGCCTCGATCCCGGGGTGCGAAGCGCTCACGAGCTAGGGGTTCAGATCTTCGCTCATGCTTCTGTCGATGCGCTCTGGAACCTGTGCGGTTCCTTGCGGCAAGGTTGACGACCCATCCTCGCGCTTCGGCAAAGGCAGCGCTCTTGCTGTTCCCTCGGCGAGTTCGTGCCGACATCGCGGCAGTGCATCGACGAAAAGCGTGCGACGTCACGAGGTAGTCGAGCTCCATCCCTCGGCGGGAGAAGGGCGTGCTCGACCATGCCTTCGCGATGCGCCACCCTGCTGTAGCGCCCTGACGATCCGGGGTGAACGCCCGGATCGCGCGCCTCACCTGCAGTGCCTCCCGCGCTTGGCGCGCGGTCTTCGTGACGGGTTATTGCGGAATCGACTGGTAGACCCAAACGAACTTCGATCCGACCTTCTGTTTCTTGCGGCGCAGCTGCTTCTTCCGCACGGCCTTGAGCAGGTAGCTCGGAATTGAAGACATCGGAACGATCTTGCCTTCATCGTGAAAGCGCTCGTGGACATCGGAGAGGGTTCGCGGCTCTGCGAAGTAACCCGACCCAAGCCACCCCGCAAACAGACTCGAACTCTCTGTACCAGCGCCCTGGCTTCGCGAGTTTGACTTCTTACGAGCGCTCGCCTTCGATGGAGACCGTGATGCCTTCGCCGCCGCCGCATGCGAGTTGCCTGGTACTGCTGCACTGCCGCCCTTGACCTCGTTTGCGACGAGATGAAAAGCCGAGGGTCTCAGCGAGTAGTTGCGTCCCTTCACCACGACGAAGTGAGCTTCCTTGAGGCTCTTGAGGATCGGGCGAAGTGTGCCGCCGCCAATACCCAAGACTGCTTCGATCTGCGCGGGCGTCGCTTCAACTGAGACCTCGCGCTCGATGACAAATGGCCAGCCGCGCAAGGCCGCGAGGTAGCCGAGTACCAAGGCACGGTTCGACAGCGCCCGTGCCGGCGGCAGCAAGACGATGACACCCTCGTCAGGGTCGTACCGAAAGTAGTCCTGCACGATGTTTTCGATCTCTTGCTCGGAGATCGAGTCCTTTGCCATGGTCAGGTCTCGAAGCGCCATCTTGCCTCCAAAACCTGTGTACACGAACCAACGAATCTCAGCACCAACATTATCGACCGTCTGCATGGTTGGAGCTGATGACGGAGCGACGATGGATGGTTCGGCACCGATGGATCCGCCGCACTTCGCGTCTTCCGACGACAAATCGCGTACCCGCGTGTGGAAGAGCCTCCAGCAGGAGGCGCCTCCGGCAGGACATCCGCCAGCAGCAACAATCTGCTCGGCAACGCCACGTAAACACATGCGGTCATAACATCATCGCTTTACTGCGGCTTATTAGGTAGTTGTTGATATTTCGTGCATGACGACTGGTCGCGGTTTTGCCTCATGTAAAGAGCTTGTCTGGCGTCGGCGACATCGCCGAATCCCGCGAGATTTTGATAACGACCGCAGGAAACGCCCATTATTGCCCTCTTGTGGCATCCCGTGCTGGCTACCGGTCCTAGATGGAAGCGCTGCCGGCAGGACATCCACCAGCAGCAACAGTCTGCGCGGTACAAATCAGACTACACATGCGTCGCTGGTAGTTGCACTATGCGTCTTATATGCACTTGTTTTTACTCATGTTCTTAATATCCGTAAATGTTGCTCTGCATCTTTTAAGCTGATCGTTGCGACCAACGCGCAGATCTCTCGACGCGGTCTTGCGCCCAGGCCAGAAGTGCTTGACAGATACACGTTTTCCACCCACGCTATGCCGATGCCTCGAGACGAATTGCAGGTCATGCGAGCCGTGGACGAACTCCTCGGCGACCTCGACGCTGAAGCCCGTCAGCGGGTCCTTGCGTGGGCAACTGCGAAGTTCAGCGTTGGTCCACTACTGCAGGCGAAGTCTTCTCGCGAGGACCAGCTTGCCGCCGAGATGCCTGGAATCGCAGTCATGCGGAATCAGCGGCTGGAGGTCGTGCTTTCCGATCTCAAAGCTCAGTCTGGAGTTGATGCGGCGCTTCGGCTCGCCCACGTCGTGCTGTTCGCATACGAGCGTCTGACCGGGGAGAGAAGCGCTTCGACGCGCAAGGTCTTGGTACCGATCCTCCGAGAGTGGCGTCTGTACGATGGCAACACGAGAGCCCGCCTAGCCACCTGCAAAGGCATTGTGCGGAAGGGCGATCTCGTTTCACTCGACGCACCGGCGAAGCGCTACGCGCAGAGCGTCATCGACGAGATTCTGAACCCGGACGTCCCAGGTCGGTGGCGTCCACCCGTGACAACTCGTGGATCGAACCGGCGGGTAAGGGCGGGCGCGTGAAGGCCTCGCTCAAGCTATCCACCGGTGCCCTGGTCAACCTTGAAGGCACGCCCGATGAGGTACGTGCACTTCTGGAACACTTCGACAGTCGTCAGCCGAGCGGCGTTGCTGTCCCAACGAAGGCAGCGGAAGGCATCAGGGAAGCGCTGGCCTCGGACGGTGAGATGCCGGACCTTCACGCGATTGTGAGCCTGGTCAAGGACTGCGAGGAAGCGGTTGCGATCGACGAATACGTCTTGAGCGTTCGGTCGGTTCGAGAGCGCGTCCTCCTGCCTCTCTACATCGCCAATCGTTACGTATCACCGCCTGTGGGTCTGACTTCCGGGGAAATCAGTGGCGTCACCTCGGAACTAGGCGTCCCCGTCTCTCAGCCCAATACGTCAACGGCACTTTCCGGATCTGCAGCGCCATACGTAATCGGCGACCGACGGCGGCGAAAGGGTCAGCCTGTGCGGTATCGGCTGTCTCGTCGTGGAGTGGCGCTGATGGAGTCGGTGCTGAAGGGTCGAAAGGAACGGTAGCAGGTGCTCGCAACTGTACGCGCAGGATTAGTGAACGCATACGATCCGAGGCTCGTCGACGAGCTTCTTGCGGCTTACGTAGAAGCAAAGCGCAACTTCTACCTTGGTGGGCTTCGACTGAGTGCTGTGGAGGGTGGGCGGTTTTGCGAAGCCGCGTTTCGTATGCTTCAGCAAAGGACGTCGGGGCGGTTTGTCCCCTTGGGACAGCAACTGGATACCGACGGCACGATTCGCACGCTCGCGCAGATCGCCGGTGCGGCGCAGCCTGACTCTGTTCGACTCCACATTCCACGGACACTTCGGACTGTTTACGACATCCGAAACCGCCGCGACACGGCACATCTCGCCGATGGGATCGACCCCAACGTGCAGGATGCGACGCTCGTTGTGTCGAACCTCGACTGGGTCCTCGCTGAATTCGTCCGCTTGCACCACAACGTGGATGCAAACGCAGCCCAGGCGGTCGTGAACACGATCGTCACGCGACAGGCGCCGGTGATCCAAGACTTCAACGGCTACCTCAAGGTCCTCAACCCGAGCCTCCAGGCCGGAGATCACGTTCTTCTGCTCCTGTATCACCGCGGGAATCAGGGAGCGACAACCGATGAGCTCGCGGCTTGGGTTCGGCCATCCATGAGGCGAAACCTGAGACGGACACTTACTCGCCTGGTCGACGATGAGGCTTTCATTCATCCAGATGGGGCGCATCTGAAGATCACAATCGCAGGTCAGCGCGAGGTTGAGCGCCGAAGTCTGCATCAGTTCTAGAAAGGCGGCGCAACGTTATGACGACAAGCAAGTTCCGTATCAAGATGGGCGTGATCGAGGTTGAGTACGAGGGTAGCGACGACTTCCTCAAGAAGGAACTGCCGGAGCTGCTCGCTGCAGTCTTGAGGCTTCGCCAGGAGCAGGGCAGCAGCTCCGCTGCCGAAGCAGAGTCCCCGCCGCCGAAGGGGTTGGCGAGCAAAACGAGCAAGGGCACTACCGCATCTATCGCGGCGAAGCTCGGGTGCAAGTCCGGCGGCGATCTCCTCATTGCGGCTGCGGCACAGCTCACCTTCGTTGAAGGTAAGGAGACCTTCGATCGCAAGGAGCTGACTGCCGCGTGCCGTGCCGGGAAGAACTACTTCAAGAGCACCTACGTGAAGAACCTCACGGCCTATCTCGCAACGCTTGTTAGTAGCGGGCAACTCAACGAGGTGAGCGCGGACGAGTACGCCCTATCGGCGCAGGAAGTGAAGAGCCTAGAGGCCAAGCTTGCTTCGGACTGAGCACCTACGTGACTTGCTGGCGAGCGATCTCGGCAGTCGAGATCGATTGCTCGTGCTGTTGGCTGTGGACGTTACGGTGGCCAAATCGGTCCTGGTGCTCAAGACAGCCGGACGAAATGCTGGATGGCGCGGGATCGAAAAAATCAACGTGTCGGTAGTCCTCGGCCGTGCGAACAAGCTCGCCGTGCGCACGGCCGCGGGTTGGGAACTCACGTCGAATGGTCGGGAGCACGTAGCTGTGATCGTCGGTGCCGCCAAAGGCACCGTGGTGGCTGCCGTTGCTCCTGCACTACGTTCTCACCTCGCGTCCGTCGCAAACCCCGACGCACGAACCTTCGCCGAGGAGGCGGTGAAGTGCTACGAGGGGCACCTATATCGCGCTGCCGTCGTCCTCTCATGGGTCGGAGCAGTCGCAGTCCTGCACGACCATGTCGTCGCGAGCTACCTCACCCCCTTCAACACGGAGGCAACTCGACGCGAGAATCCGAAGCATCCATGGAAGCCCGCAAAGAACACTGACGACCTCGGGCGGATGGGAGAACATGAGTTCCTTGAGATCCTCACCGCGATCTCAGTGCCGGGCATCGGCAAGAACGTGAAGGAGGAACTTCAGAAGTGCCTCAAGCTGCGCAATGCGTGTGGCCACCCGAACACGCTGAAGCTCGGCGAACACACGGTCGCGGCGCATATCGAGATTTTGATTCTGAACGTCTTCTCAAGGTTCTAACCGTTCCGGCCGGCGACCGAGTTGGAGCTCCGAGCGCGGCTTCGTCGTCGGCGCGCACCGCCTTCCAGCCGTTCCGCGACGATGCTCGCCACGTCGGCCGGGTCCACGCGCTCCGCCGAGATCCGCCGCTTCGAGCCGTACTCGGCCGCCAGTGCCCAACGCCCGGCCGGGTTCCTCGCGCGCGGTGATGCGCCCATGCGCCTCGCACGAGTAGGCGAAGGCCTCGCGCTGCCTGAACTCCATGTCGAGCAGCCACTCCTTCGTGCGAGTCTCGCGGAGCCAATTCGTCCGTCGCTTGCAGCTGTGGAAGATGTGTGCTGCCTCGTGGACGATGAAGTCCGCGAACGGATCGTCGTCATCGGCAAAGTACTCCGGCGACACGTAGCAGGTCGTCTCCTCGCTCAACCCGACGATCCGCGCGGCCTTCTTGCGGAGCAGCTTCGCGCCCACAGTGCCGAGCAGATACAGATTCGCGCGGTCGCACGCGGAGCGGTCCCGCCTGTGATTCAGGATGATCGACTCGATGGTTTCACTCGTGACATAGCGACGGATTTCTCGAACGTCGCGAGCACGACATCGTGCTCGGCGCGCACGAAGAGCCGGCGTACCATCGGCTCGACTTTGGCGCGCGTGAACTCGATGCCGACGATCGCGGGCACCGGCTCGTGCGAATACCCTTTCGCCAGCCGATGAACCTCCGCGATGAGCGCGGCGCGAAGATCAGCGTCCTGGCGGCGTTCCATGAAGTCGCCGGGCCACGCCCGGGCATCCATGCCGGCGTCGCCGGTGCGGAGGTAGCGCTCGATCGCACAGCTCGTGCGCGATTTGAACGCGCAGGCTTCGGCGACCGAGCGCGGCTGATCACTTTTCGCGACGACTGCCTTTGTGTTGACCGGCAAGCCCGGTCTTCTCGAGACGGGTCGTTGCCTTGTTCGCGGTGACAGTAGCGAGCCGCGTTTGCTCGATGCGTGCGCGTGAGAGCCCTTCTCGAAACTAACCCAGCTGCGCAACAAGTGGCATCATCGCTTCTTCCTCTTCGTGGTCGGCTGTTTGGGAGGCGCCAGCGCAGCCTCGATCTCCTCGATGCTGGGCAAGCTGCCTTTGAGCGCGTCAGGCAGCTTCTCCACAAGCTGCGTCTCCCAATCCGCCACACCCATTGGCCTACGTTGATCGCGGAGCGCGTACTCGACGACCAACTCGTTCTTTCCGCGACAGAGCAAGAGTCCGATCGTCGGCTGATCGTCGGGCTGCTTGAGCATGTCGTCGACTGCCGATAGGTACATGTGTAGCTGGCCGACCATCCCCGGGTCGAACTTCACCGACTTCAGCTCGACGACGACGAAGCGCCGAAGCTTGAAGTGGTAGAAGAGCAAGTCGAGCTTGAAGTCGTCGCCGCCAACTTCCAACGGGACTTGACGTCCGACGAAGGCGAACCCGGACCCGAGCTCCAATAGGAAGCGCTCGACGTGCGCGATCAGCGAGGCCTCGACCTCGTGCTCCTGACGCGGGTCAGCCGTACCGAGGAAATCGAACAGGTAGGGATCCTTGAACACCTGCGCGACGAAGTCCGAATCCGTCGGCGGCAGCGTCCGCTTGAAGTTGTTGAGCGCCTTTCCTTCCCGCCCATGGAGCCGACCGGCGATCTGAAACGCGAGGATGTTTCGCGACCAGCCGTGTTCGACGGCGCGCGTAGCGTACCAAAGGCGCACAGCTTTATCGTCGAGCTTCTCGATCAGCGCGAGGTGGTGGTACCAGGTCAATTGTGCAAGCGGTGCTTGCGCAATTTCGCGCTCGGTCCAAGTCGAGGCGAACGCGCGCATGTACTTCAGGTTTCGCGCTGACAGACCGCTCATGTCGGGGAACGTTTGGCTCAGATCATAGGAGAGCCGGTCGATCACTTTAGCTCCCCACCCCTCTTGCTCCTGCCTGGCGTGGATGACGCGGCCGATTTGCCAGTAGAGCCGAGTCATCGCCGTATTCGCCGTGATGACGGTCGCGAGCCGAGTTTGCTCGATGCGCTGCTTAAGCTCGCCAAGGACGTTGGCGTATCCCGAGGGCAACTCTACTTTGGGCGGCGGCGCTGGAAACAGCGCTTCTACCGTAGGCGATCGTCCGAGGGCACGCCGGTCGCCGGCTCCCTTCGGCAATTGTGCAAGCGGCGCGTGCACAATTGGACGTCGAGCCAGAGCGCGCGTGGACTTGCTCGGCTTCTTCCGCTTCGTCGCCATTTACGTGATCTCCACGTTCGCTCCAGATTCTTCAGACGCCGTCTGAAGAATCGTCCGACCGTCACCGTGCAGGATTCTGCAGACGCTGTCTGCAAAACGTTCGGCAGCCGCGATCACGATGGCTCCTCCCCGAGGCGCACGAACACCTCCCACCGCAGACCGCGAGGCTCGAAGCCATACGCGCTCACGCGATACTCGCCTTCGCCGACGCGGGCAGTCAGGTCTGCGACCGCGATCGGGGCCGACACGTCGAATCCACCCAGCTCGCAGAGGTTGCGGTACTCGACGAATCCGTTCGCGCTGGTCTCTTCGGGAATCACGAACTCGCCGACCATGCGTGCGACGCTGATCCGCGTCGACTGCTTCGACGGCAGCGCCGCGAGCAACTGCGCGAGTTGCACGGACGTGACGCGCCGGATCGCGTCCTGATCGGTGTGACGCGCCGGAAGCGCGGGCTCCTTGCGCTGCAGCTCGCCTGCCCACAGCCCCACGAGCCACGTGTGATACAGGTCGCGCACGTCCTCGGGCGGGACGCGCAACGCGATCACGATCTCGGAGAGCGAGTGGCGCTGCTCCAGCTTCTCGAATACGAGCGCCGCGAGCTCGCCCTTCGACATCTCTGCCGCGCGCACCACGGCCTGCTGCGCGTTGCGAGGCGAGCGCTGCTCCGCTTCCATCTCCTTCGCGAGTCGTTCGACGTCCGATGCCTTGAAGCGACGTACGCTGTTCCCATCGATCGACGGGTGCAGTCGCGTGCCTTCGAGACGACGCACGGTCGAGATGCTGACACCGAGGCGCTTCGCGACGTCATCGCGCGTGAGCGCTGCCATTCGCAGCTCGTCATCGCCCTGCTTCTTCGACGAACGCGGCGATACCTCCGGCTTTGGCATCCGAAATTGATACTCCAACCCTCTGATCTCGAGCCGCCGAGAAGCCGCTCGAGAAATCAAGGACCATGTCGAAAGCAGGGCAAAACCCCGCCAATTGGCAGAGCCGACGTACGCGCGGCAGCCAATGACAGCAGGCTGGCGAGCGCCGCTGACAGACTCGCCGTTCTACACCGGTTGTACCCAGCGCATTCCTCAACGATCACACGTCCGACGACGACTCGTCCCTCGTTCGTCCGCTGAGTGCCGTCGAGAATCGAACGATCTCAAACGCTTCGATCTTCGAGGAGAACTACTTCTTCGAGTGGTGCGTGTGGATCGGCTACGCGATCTACGGACTCGCGTACGGATCGTGGGGATTGCTCGCGATCGGCGGGCAAGCGTTGATCGTCGCGAGCATCTTCGGCGTCACGGGCATTCCACCGACGGAGAATCAGGCGATTCGCAGCAAGGGCGACGCTTATCGCGCGTATCAGAAGCGCGTGTCGAGGTTCGTGCCGATGCCTCCGAAGCGCTCGTGAATCAGCGCGCGAACGCGCGCCTCAAGGTACGTACGACCACCAACGCTCGCGGACCTCGAGACGCACGCCGTTGGCGTCGTAGTGATCGAACTCCTTGGACAGCACCACCGGCACATCGCTCTCCGACGTGGGCGCACCCAAGACCCCCGGCGATGGGTTGTCCGCCCCGGTCCTTACCTCGCCGGAGAACGTCCAGCGCTGGTTGGTCGCGCCCTCCCGGCATGGCTCGAGCGTCACAGGGGCGCCCTCGTAACCTCCGCCGTCCGGGATCGTCAGGCAATAGTCGAAGACTGGGTGGACTGGGTGGGGGTAGCGCAGCATCCCTGCAAGGATCCACTGCCAGTGTACGCAAGGGGAGTCGCTGGCGTCTTCGTCACCGGTGTACGTCGTGGTTTCGAGAGTGTAGGGGGGGTACGTAGTTGTGTGTAGGCACTTGGTCGTCGTGCGGATAGTAGCCCCCCCAGAAAGCGTGGGGCCGCGGGTCACGTTCAGGGTCTGGTTGGCGGTGTTGTCGCAGGTCCGGTAGGTCGGGACATCGTCGAACGAAAGGCAGAGCCCGCCAACACTCGTCAACGTGCCTTGGGTCCGCGCCTCCCAAAGCACAAGTTGCGTGTCATACGCTGGCCACCCAGTCGCCTGTAGCGGCTGCACGAGGAGCGACGTGGAGTCCAACTTCGTCGTGATGACATCTATGACACCTCTGTCGAGACCGGATGGCCAGAGCGAATCGGTACTCCACTGGACCGGTGTCGGGTTGCCGCAGTCCCGGACGGTGAGGTACGGAGGCTTCCAGCTCTGATACGGCTCGACGATCTGCATGCATTGGCCGAGTGGCGTGATGAAGACCTCCTCGGCGCCGCCATAGAGTGCTGTCGCAGCCAGAACCGTCGATGGCAGGAGCGGGCTGTGATCGCTGCAGCCGCGTCGGAACGGTGACTGGCAGGACTCGCTAGGATCGAACACGAACCACTCGAGGCCCAGGATGCGGCCGCTCGCGAGCAGCGCCTCATCTCGCAAACGTGTCTGACGCATCGTCGCGGTCTCCTCGCGAATCGCGAAGTCGATGCCGACGGGCGGCTGGTCGTGCAGGTCGCGGCCGTAGCTGATCGACTGGTTTCCCTGGACGTCGAGCGCCACGTCGTAGTCGGTGAGACAGTCGCGCAAGAACACCCAGTGGACATTCACCGTGGGCTCCCATGCCGTATGGATGTGTGCCTCGATCACGTCGAGCTCGGGGGCCAAAGCGGCCACGGCCGACGAGCTCATCGGCTCGCCCCCTGACGTCCAGCATACGCGGATCGTGTTCGAGCTCCACACGGTGCCGACCGCGACCGCGAAGCCCGCCGTGATGGATTGTGATGTCTCGCTCGTCGCGGGCGAGTCAACGCACGCGCCCCCGAGTAACGCGATGGTGAATGGAAGGAATGACAGGCGTCTCATCCCTAGATAAGCGTCCGCCTACGGGCCGGATGTGACGTGGCCAACGCAGAATTCAGCGCATCGCGAGCGAAGAATCTCGCGGTACCCCAAGTAGAACAGGCGCATCTGGGCCAGGTTTACCGGCCCGAAGCCGCGCGGCGCTTACACAATTGGACGGCGTCACGGGCATTCCACCGACGGAGAATCAAGCGATTCGTTCGAAGGGCGACGCGTATCGCGAGTATCAGAAACGCGTGTCGAGGTTCGTTCCAATACCGCCGAAGTCGC
>Ga0154020_10002271_pt1 | contig 23322 bp, 19 predicted proteins | sample Klosneuvirus_201_FD_109709 | JGI IMG/M metagenome (GOLD analysis project Ga0154020, IMG submission 109709) | Active sludge microbial communities from wastewater, Klosterneuburg, Austria - Klosneuvirus_20160825_MG | ecosystem: Engineered > WWTP > Aerobic digester > Activated sludge | place...
AGTACGGTCGCAAGGCTAAAACTCAAATGAATTGACGGGGGCTCACACAAGCGGTGGAGCATGTTGCTTAATTCGAGGCAACGCGAAGAACCTTACCTGGGTTTGACATGCATGGATCAACTCCTGGAAACAGGAGCCACAGTCGCAAGACCGGAACATGCACAGGTGCTGCATGGCTGTCGTCAGCTCGTGCTGTGAAGTGTCAGGTTAAGTCCTTTAACGAGCGCAACCCCTATCGTTAGTTGCTCGGCGCAAGCCAGTACTCTAGCGAGACTGCCGGTGTCAAACCGGAGGAAGGTGGGGATGACGTCAAGTCCTCATGGCCTTTATATCCAGGGTTGCAAACGTGCTACAATGGCGCGCACAAAGCGAAGCAAGAGCGTGAGCTGGAGCAAATCGCAAAAAACGCGCCCCAGTTCGGATTGCAGGCTGCAACTCGCCTGCATGAAGTCGGAATCGCTAGTAATCGGAGATCAGCTACGCTCCGGTGAATGTGTTCCTGAGCCTTGTACACACCGCCCGTCACGTCATGGGAGCCGAAAGTGCCCGAAGTCGCTGCATCTCAGCAGTGCCCACGGCAAGGTCGGTGACTGGGACGAAGTCGTAACAAGGTAGCCGTAGGAGAACCTGCGGCTGGATCACCTCCTTTCTAAGGGATTTCCTTAGACCGGCATGGAGCAGACACAACAGTCCGCTCCGGCGGAGAAATCCGCCACCGGCTAGTCAACGCATTCCCGTCCGCCTCACGGCGGATATCGCGGTGGTAACACCGCATCAAGCGGCCCCAACTGTTTGCCTTTCATCACACCGCCCACGCCCTCGCGCGTGGGCTGTGTGTTTTTGGAGCCCGCCGGCTCCAATTGCCTTGAATCCCACTCCCCTCCCTGTAGACTCGCCGGTCAGTCTGCTGCGCGTCGGCCCCGTCTGGGTGGGCCCGTGTTCGGAGGCCGCTATGCACATCCGTTTGCCCATCGCGCTCATCCTTTCGAGCCTGGGCTCCTCATCGGCCTTCGCACAGGCACCCGCCATCTACGGCATCGGCGACCTTCCGGGCGGGGGGTATTCCTCAAGCCTCACCCGGCTCTCAGGTGACGGGAGGTTCGCCGTCGGGCGCTCGACCGGAACCGCGGGTTCCGAGGCCGTGCGATGGACCTTGGGCCAGCCGCTGCTGCCGCTCGGTGATATCCCGGGCGGGGCCTTCAGTTCGCTGGGTTATGACACGAGCTTCGATGGGAGTGTCATCGTGGGCACCGGGCAAACCACCGCCGGCGGCGACGCGGTGACAAGGGCCGCTCGATGGGAGGGCACCGGGGCGCCAGAGGACCTGGGCACCCTCCGGGGAACGCTGGGGTGGAGTGCGGCCAGAGGGGTATCCGCCGATGGCCTCGTGGTCGTCGGTTCAGCCGAGAATCCCGCGAGGGCCGAAGAGGCGTTCCGATGGACGCGAGCCCGCGGGCTGGAGGGCCTGGGAGCGCTCCCCGGGGCGTCGTCGAGCGTCGCCGAGGGCGTGTCCGGGGACGGATCGGTGGTCGTCGGTCTGAGCAGCAACCGCGCGTTCCGATGGACCGCCGAGACCGGGATTCAACTGATCCCGCCTCAGCCCAACGCCTCATTCACGCGCGCCGCCCGCGCCGTGTCGCCGGATGGTCTCTCGATCGTCGGGTACTCCGACCTCTTCACCATTCCCGGCGGCAGAGAGGCGTTCCTCACGACGCCCGGCGGCACGATCGGCCTGGGGTGGCTCCCGTACGGGGGCACGGCACCCTTCAGTGAGGCCCTCGGAGTGAGTGGCGACGGACGCGTCGTGGTTGGTTACAGCAGCAACATCGCCTTCATCTGGGACGCGCAGCGGGGCATGCGGCGACTCTCCGACGCCTTGCTCGCGGACCACGGGCTGAACGTGGCCGGGTGGTCGCTCGGACGGGCGACGAGCATCTCGGCGGATGGAATGGTGATCGCGGGGAACGGCCTGGACCCTCAGGGCAGGCAGACGGGCTGGGTCGTGGTGCTGCCGGCCCCCGGCGTGTCGGTGTTGCTCCTGGCGGGGCTCGCCTCGGGCGCACGCCGTCGTCGCTGAGGCCCGCTACCCTGCCCGCAGATGACCAAGCCCAAAAAGCAGCAGAAGACCAACGTCAAGGAGACCATCACCTCGGTGATCATCGCGTTCACGATGGCCTTTGTGTTCCGCGGTTTCGTCATCGAGGCGTTCCTCATCCCCACCGGCTCCATGGCCCCGACGCTCAACGGTGCGCACATGCGGTTTGCCTCGGGGCAGACGGGGTATCAGTGGTCCACCGACACCTGGTACAAGGACCGACGCACGGACACGCCCTATCCGCTGCAGGACGCCGCCGCGGCGAAGGCGGCGGGGAAGCAGCCCAGGGACGGGGTCGCTATCCGCGTGCACGATCCGATGTCGGGCGCCCCGATCGAGGAGCGCAGCGTCCCTACGAGCTGGGGCGACCGCATCTTTGTCATGAAGTACCTCGCCGATGTCTACGACCCGCAGCGGTTCGACGTGGTCGTCTTCAAGAATCCCTACGACCCCTCGATGAACTTCATCAAGAGGCTGATCGGCCTCCCGGGCGAGATGATCGCGCTGGTGGACGGCGACGTCTTCGTCCGCCGGGCTCGCCCGGACGATCCTGCGGGCGTGAACACCTGGATACTCCCGGGCTGGACCGTTGCCCGCAAGCCCGAGCGGGCCCAGCGCGCCATGTGGCAGGACGTCTTCGCCAGCGACTACGCCCCGCTCGATCCCACGCGCGGGAGCAAGCAGTGGTTCCAGTCGCCCTGGAAGGCTGACGCACCCGCTTCCGGCAAGTGGGAGATCGAGGGCAGGCGGTCATACGCCTACACGGGCGGCGCGGACACGACGCTTACGTGGGACACGAGCGTGCGGCCCATCGACGACCGCTACGCGTACAACGAGACGCCGGACCTGATGTCTTCGGGCCTGGCGTATCCAGTGAGCGACGTGCGCGTCCGCGCGGGTGTGCAGCCCGGCGCCGATGGCCTTGGCGTGAGCGCGGTCCTGCGCTCGCGTGGTCATGAGTTCCGCGCGGACGTGGCGGGCGACGCGATCAACCTTCGCATGAGGCCCCTGGGGGGCGGCGAGTGGACCGCGCTGGGCGCGGGCAAGCTGCCCGGGGCGTTGCGTGGCGGGCACGTCACGAACCTCGACTTCTGGTTCGTGGACCAGTCGATCATCGTGTTCTGCGAGGACCAGGAGGTCGTCCGAGGGCTGTACTCATGGAGCCCCGACGAGCGCCTCCGCTGGACGGTGAAGTTCGGGGCCGACGAAGCACTGCAGAACGGCGATGATTCGCTGATCAACGTGGCCTCCCGCCGCGACACGGTCAGCCAGTACCCCACGCCGCAGGTCTCGCTGGAGTTCACGGGCGGGGCGGTGACGCTTCACCGGCTCACGCTCGCGCGAGACATCTACTACCAGCCCTCGCGGTATGCCCCGGGGAACACGTGGGGCCTGCCTCACTCGCGCGCGGGCCGTCCCGCCGCCGCCACACACCCCGCGCAGCCCGCGAACCTCACGGGAGAGGAGTACTTCGTGTGCGGCGACAACAGCCCGGCGAGCCTCGATGCAAGGCTCTGGGACCGTCCGCACCCCTGGGTCGCACAGATCGATGAGAACACGGGCGTGGTGCACCACGACCTCATGATCGGCAAGGCGTTCTTCGTGTACTTCCCCTCGCCCCACAAGCGACGTTCGCTGCCCATCCCGGACTTCGGGCACATGCGGTTCATCTGGTGACCGCGCGGGTCGCCCACGCCCCACGTCAGCCGCTGAGCCACCGCTCCAGCGCGGCGAGCATGGCGGCCCACACGTCCTCGGGGCCGGCCCCGGCGTTGATGACGGCGTGACGCGCCGGCTCCTTCGCCGCCAGTGCCAGATACCCTTCGCGAACGCGGCGTTGAAACTCCCGCCCCCGGTCCTCGATGCGGTCGGAAAACAGCGAGCCGCTGCCCGCGTCCTGCTTGCGGCCTTTGGAGGGGGCAAGCCCCGCGCGCCGTGCCGCGGCGTGCTCGTCGATGTCGAAGACCAGCACGAGATCCGGGAGCGTCCTCCCGCACGCGACCTGCGCGACGGCGTGGATGTCCGCGTCCGGGACGCCCCCGGCGGCACCCTGATACGCGTAGGTCGAGCTCACGAAGCGGTCGGCGAAGACGATCTGCCCGGAGGCGAGCGCGGGGCGGATGCGCTCCTCGACCAGTTGCGCCCGGCTGGCCATGTAGAGCAGCATCTCGCAGCGGAGCGTCATGCCGGCGTTGTCCTTGCAGAGCAGGACCTGGCGCACCTGCTCGCCCACGGTGGTCCCGCCGGGCTCGCGGACCTCGCAGACCGGGAGCGAGAGTTGCTGGCAGAGGGCGACGAGGCGACGGAGTTGCGTGGACTTTCCGGAGCCGTCCGGGCCCTCAAAGGCCACGAAACGCCCCTTCAGCCGGGGGAGGAAGGATGCGGGGTCGGTGCGCACGGGGCGAGTGTAGTTCGGCGTGGGCTATCGGCTCGGGCGGAGGTCGTCAAGTGTCAGCACGCGATAGGAGCCCACGCCGTCGCCGTGTGCCGAGGCGATGGCGCGCAGGATGCCGGTGGGGTCCTCGTCGAGGAACTGCACAGCCTTGATGACCGCGGGCCGTTGGCCCGTGAAGCTGTTGATGGGGTTCAGCGCGTCGAGGCTGGCGAGGATCGCGTCCTTGCCGCTGCCCCATTCCGACGCGCCGGTGCGGCGGATGCTGCACGTCAGCAGGAAGACCAGGTCCGGCTCCTGGTTGAGGCCTGCGGAGAGCCCGATCAGCGGCGCAGACCCCCCCTTGGGCTGCACACGGTCCAGCCACTGCGCGAGACGGACCTTGTTTGACGCGGTGGCGTTGAGATAGGGCTCGTTCGCGGAGAAGCGTTCGATCTCCGGGGCCGTGAGGCGACCGTTCACCATGGGTGGGCGTCTGAATACGATGACCTGAAAGGCCTGGCCGGTTCCGAGCCTCCCGACGCTCCGCAGTAACTCTTCCTTTACGAACGGGAACGACGGAACCATCGCGGCGGACCCGTCCATGACATAGACGATGCGCGTCGCCCGCGCGACCTCCATGCCCGCGAACGACGCCGCCATGTCCCGGGGCTGTTGCGGCGGGTCAGCGGCGGGGGGTGGGGCGGGCTCCGGGCGCGGTGCCTGAGGCACCGGCGGGCGCGTCTCGAATGCGGGCGGGGCGGGGCGAGAGGCTTCTGCCTTGATCAGCAAAGGTGCCGCGGGCGCTGGGGGGTGGGCTGGCGCGGGCTCCTGCGCGGGGGACGGCGCGGGGGACTGTGCGGCGGGGGCGTCCATCGGGGCCGGTTCGCCGGGCGGATCACCGGCGTCTTCGGCGGGCATCGGAGCCAGGGTGATCGTTGTCAGCGCCTCCTCGCCTAATCGGTCCGGCCGGCGCGGCGCGAGGATCGTTACGCGCGCGAGCCCGTACAGCAGTCCCGCGTGCACGGCGATCGAGAGCGCGATCGCGACACCCCGGCTTGTGCGCGGGATCAGGCGGCGGGCTAGTCTGGGGGCTCCGAACACAAACGCCTCCTGCCGGGCGAAAAACCCGCCTCCCGGGTCATCCTACGGCGGGGGCGGCGCGGGGTTCTGGGTCAGGGCGCGGGCTTGGGAGCTACGGGCCTTGGGGGTGGTGGGGCCTTGCCAAAGAGCAGGCCGTCCAGAGACAGACAGCCCGGACCGAGCAGCAGCACCGCAAGAGACGCGGCGAGGAGGGTGCTTTGCCAGAGCAGCATCATGTATGAGCCGCCGTCTTCGCCCATGCCGCCGAACGCGGAGTGGTCGGGCAGGACAAAGAGCCATGTCTTTCCAGACTGAATCGCGGGGCCGACCTCCGTGAGCCAGATGGCGCCGGCCATGACAAAGGCGGTCGAGAACCCGCCGAGCCTCGTGAGGAAGCCGGCGAGCAGTGAGAATCCGCCCACGACCTCCGCGAGCGTGACCGCCCACGCGAGGTAGACAGGCCAAGACCCCTTGGCGGCGGCCGGGGGCCAGAGGGGCATGCCGGGCTTTCCGTCCGGGTGAGGAGCCGGGTTCGCCGCGGCGTGCAGGCCGAGGGCGAGTTCGTACAAGCGTTTAACCTTGATCGGCTCCGGGAAGTCATCGGCGGAGTGCGCGGCAGGGGAGCTTTGGGGTGCCAGGGCGACAAGGGGGGTGATCGTCAGTGGGGGCGTGCCTGCGTCGGCGCTGCCCCCGGAGGGCAGCGGCTCTTTGGGTGTGGGCCGCGCAGATGGGTCCGGCGCGGTCTCGGGCGTGTCCGTCTTCGGTGCCGGGGCCTTGGAGTCGCCTCCCCCCGTCTCCCGCGTCCCCCCGGTCCCGCCATTCCCCTTGGTGCCCAGCACCGCGCTCACGCCCATGTTCGCCAGGAGCGAGGCTCGTTCGCCCTGCACCTGAGTGTCGGCGTAGATCTTGCCGAAGCCAGCCCAAAGAAACGTGGCACCGAGCGCGAGGCGGAGGAGGAACGGGGCGAATCGCTGTCCGAAGGTGGCTGCCATGGGAGATTCTTGGGAAAGGAGAGGGGCGCTGTTTGACCCTTGGATCGTCCGGCTTATCGGTCCGTCCGGGGGTCGCGCGTGAAGGAATGGGCGTGGGTCGTCCCACGGGGAGACCTAGAAGAGGGTCCACTTGGCGGCGGACGCCGCACTCTCGACGGTGCGCTCGATGAACCGGACGCCCCGGGCCCCGTCCTCGACCGTCGGGAAGTCAAGGGGGGAGCTCTCTTGCCTCATGGCGGCGAGCGCACCGCGGTAGACGTTTGCGAAGGCCTCGAAGAAGGCCTCCGGGTGGCCGGGGGGCAGGCGTGTGGCGGCCTGGGCCTCGGGGCACAAGTAGGCGTTGCCCCGGCGGAGCACACGGTCGGGCTGGCCGAGCGGGCGGTGGATGAGTGCGTTGGGCTCCTCCTGGCGCCAGAGGAGCGATCCGGTCTCGCCGTAGACGCGGAGACTCAGGTCGTTCTCGTGGCCGATCTGGATTTGCGACGCGGAGAGGATGCCGCGGGCACCTCCCCGGAAGCGGAGCAGGAGCGACGCGTCATCGTCGAGCCTGCGCCCCGGGACAAAGGAGGTGAGGTCCGCGCAGATGGCCTCGAGCTCCAGGCCTGTGACGTAGCTGACGAGCTGCTCCGCGTGGCTGCCGATGTCGCCGATCGCTCCTCCAAGCCCGGACCGGGAGGGGTCGGTGCGCCACGAGGCCTGCTTCTGCCCGGACGCCTCCAGGTGCGTGGCGAGCCAGCCCTGGTGGTACTCGGCGATGACCTTTCGGACGCGGCCGATCTCGCCCGAGCGGACCATGTGCCGCGCGTGCTTCACCAGGGGGTAGCCCGAGTAGTTGTAGGTGACGGCGAAGACGGTTCCGGATGCCCGCACGGCGCGGACGAGTTCCGACGCCTGGCGCGAATCTAGCACCATGGGCTTGTCGAGCACGACATGAAAGCCGGCGGCGGCAAACTCCCGAGCGGGCTCGAAGTGCGCGTGGTTGGGTGTCACGATGACAACAAACGCGATGCGCTCGTTCGCGGGCCGGGCGAGCTCGCCATCCAGCATCGCGCGCCACGTGGGATAGCACCGGTCAGGAGCGAGGCCCAGGGCGGCGCCGGACTCGCGGGAACGCTCCGGGGTGGAGGAGAGCGCGCCCGCGGCGAGGGTCGCCTGGAGATCAAGGGCCGCGGCGATGCGATGGACCGCGCCGATGAACGCGTCTTTGCCGCCGCCGATCATGCCGTAGGTCAGGTGTGCCATGCGGGCATCCTACCCGGAGCCGGCAGGGCGGGAGCGTGGCCGGGCGGGAGCAAGGCTCATCGAGCGTCGGGCGCGCGGCCTGTGAGGCGCCTGGCGAGTTTCTTCCACGCCAGGGCCGCGAGTGTGCGTCCGCCCAGGTCGTCGGCGTAGCGGACCTTGGCCTCGACGGTGACGGCCGGCGGCGCGGTGGGCGCGGCCGGGAGGGACACTGGGGCGATCTGCGGTGCGGGGAGGGCCGCCGCTAGGCTCACGCGATCGCCGAAGGGCGATCCATACCGCAGCAGGAGCCCGCTGAGTTCCTTTCCCCGCGCGGGCTGGGGCGCGTCGCTGACTTCGACGAGTGACGTTGGAGAGAGAACGCCGTGTCCGTGGCGAGCGACCGCGGCCCAAACCAGTCCCACGAGTCCGAGCGCTCGCAGGCTGGGGTCCAGTACGTCGCTGAGCAGCACGCCCGGCGCGGTTCGTACGAGCACGCGCGGCAGTCGCTCGCCCTGCTCGAATGGATACAGCTCCGGCGCGATGTCGAGCGTGCCCGGTTCCGGCGCCGAGCCGCGACGAAGCCAGGTGCCGGCGAAGCCCAGGTCCGGGCGGCGGCCGAGGGCCCGTCGGCAAGAGGCCAGCCAGTGCGGGTCGGGGCGGTCATCGTGCCTGAGCACCACGAGCGACTCGGTGGTCCGCAGGTCGGAGGGCTCGACGGCCCGGCCGGTGGCGTCGCGGGCGTGCCAGGGCTTTCCGAGCCACCAGAGGGTCTCTTCGCCGTCCGGAGCCGCGGGGACGAGCGCGAGGGTTACGAACCCGGACGCGGTCTGGCGGTTGAGCGCGTCGAGTGCGGGCCAGTCGGCGAGGGGCGCGTCGGTGCCGAGGACGACCACCAGTGGGCGGGGTACCGCGTGGAGGGACGCATCCGGCGTGATAAGGCGGCGTGCGTGGGGGGCCGCATAGAACTCGCCCAGCGGGGCCTCGTCCACCGCATAGGGGTGGGTGATGGCCCTGAGGGTGTCGGGCTCGTCGATGAGCCTCTCCATCGAGGCGAGGAGCGTGCCCGTCGAGCCGTCGTAGATCAGGCAGTTCTTCTCGTGCGCGAAGAAGTCCCGGAATGCGGGGAGGTCGTTGATGATGACCGGCACGCCGGCGTCGTACGCCTCGTGCAGGGCGTAGCAGAAGCTCTCGACGCGGTTCGGGAAGACCGCGAAGAGCGCGTGGGCGAGGCGGCGGGCGATCTCTTCGTGAGAGAGCTGGCCCGTGAAGACAAAGCGCTCTCGCAGCCGCTGCGGAATGAGCGTGAAAAGATAGTCCTTGTAGCTGCCGATGGGCCCGTCCTGCGCGTCGTAGCCGATGAGGTCTACCTTGAATCGAAGCTCGGGCCTCTGCTTCATGAGCATGACCGCGGCGTGGACAAGCTGGTCGACGCCCTTCAGGTGGAACATGCGTCCGATGAAGACGATCGTGAAGTCGCCGTTCGCGTCGGGCCGGGCCGAGACCCTCGGGAATGGCAGCTTTGGGGGGCTCGAGATGACCACGCCCGCCTCGGGCAGTGTGTACCGGTCGCGGTAGTAGTGCTCGTAGTACGCGCGGCTGGGGACGAGCACGGTCTCCGAGAGGGCGATGGCACGGCGCTCGAGCGAGTGCAGCAGGAACTGATTGCGATCCGCGACAAACCCATCGCCGTGGCGGTCGAGCACCTCGATGGAGCCGTGCACGCGGGACCCGAGCGCGGGCAGGGGCGCGGGCGCGGGGTCGAACAGCCGCTCCACGAGCGCGTAGTACGCGGGGCCGCAGTACTCGAAGAACTCCACGAAGTCGACCTGTTCGCGTGCGAGGACGTGCCTGAGGGCGTGGGCAAAGCGGGCGCTCTTCTTCTGGAACACCGACGCCTCCGCGAGCCCGGCGTCGGGCATTCCCTTGCAGATCTCGGGCACCCAGTAGCCCCGGAGGCGGTCCGGTGCGGAGAAGGTGAGCCGGTCGTGGTCTCGGAACTTCTCGAAGTTCTTGCGTGAGGTGTCGATCAGGATGATGACTGTGTGTCCGGCGGCGAGCAGTCGCTCCGCCGCGTGGTGGATCAGCACGCCGCAGCCACCCGCGGTGGTCGGGTGAATCTCGTAGGTGACAAAGCAGATGGTGGACATGAGGTTGTGGCGTGCGGCCTCGTGCGGGGGCCGCCGATCTCCCTTGCGTCCATCGTAGTGCGTGCGGCGGAGGCGAGGTTCGGCGACGGGTGCATCCGTGCGGGTGTTCTCAGGCCGCGCCCGGATCGTTGAGCGTGGGCCCGTGCTCGATGAACGAGGCCACGCTCGCGCGGGCTCGCTCGTTGTATTCGCGGGCGTACAGGGCATAGCGGGCGATGATGTCGCGCCGCTCCTGGGCGGCCCGGAGCGCGACCCTGGCGATCACCTCTGCCCGGTCCGGGAAGGGCACGACCAGACGGCTGAAGAGGTACGCGTCGTCCTCGAAGAGGTGGCTTACGGGCCCGATGAGGCACGGGACGCCCATGCGCAGGCTCTCCAGCGGCAGCATCGGACAGCACTCACTGAAGGTGACGTACATCGAGAGGTGCGTCCGGCGCATCGCGTCCAGCAGCGTGGCCTGGGGCAGTGGGCGCGACTGCACGCCGGCGGTGTCGAGCCCGAAGTACCGCGCGAGCTCGATGGCCCGCTCGTCCATGCCGGCGCCGTGAAGCACCGTGTTCCCCATGAGCTTCAGGGCCGCGAGCACCACATGCGGGCACTTGCGGAACGACACGCCGCTGATCCACACGCCGGCGTGGATGGGCGCGTCGGGCAGGTCTGGCGCGGGCAGCGGGTCGCCCGGGACGTAGTTGAGCAGGAGGCACGAGGGCACGCCCAGCGCGCGGAAGAACAGCTCCATGCCGGCCTTCACCGTTGCGATGCCACGGATGAGCCCGGCGCGAGCCGCATCGATCCACATCCGGATGGCGGCCCACTCGTAGTCGTCCTGCATCTGGACGTATGACCCGTGCCACAGCACGTCGAAGAGGGCATCGGGCCTCAGCGCCTTCACCTTCAGGATGAGGCGGTGGTGCGTGTGATCGCCACCGGAGATGACAAAGCGGTCCACCCCGCTCTCGGCCAGTACGCGGGCATGCCGGTCGAGGTGGCTGTCCGGAATGCCCTGCGGGTCGATGGCGGCGGTCTCCGGAATCTGGTAGCAGACGGGGAACAGAATGCGAGTGGCGCTGGAGATGCCGAGCCAGCGGGGGCAGTGGATCGCGACAACCTGCGGCCGCTCGCGGGAGACGCGCTCGAGGAACGCGATGTCCGCGTCCGTGTACGCCGCGATGTCGGGCACCTCGGCCTGGCCCGTCGCGCCCTCCGGGGCAGGCTGGGGCGGCGGGCACTGCGAGGGTGCTGGCGGGGCAACGCCCCCACGCGCGGTCCATGAGACCACGCCGGTCGTCTCGCTGCAGAGGTCGATGGTCGTTGTCCTGCCGCCAAACTCGATCTCGGCGACGCCTCCCCACGGGAACTTCTGGAACAGAACCTCCGGGTTGTCGCCGGTGCTGAGAGAGAGTTCGCCCCGTGTGGCCTTGGCGAACCGTGCGTGCGAGCCGTACATCGATGATGCCATCGTGAATCCGTCGCGCTCGACGTACTCCCAGGGCGTGCCGGGTTCTCCCGCGTCGCCGCTGACTCGCAGGACCCACACTTCCGCGCCCGGGCCCATGCCGGTGCGGCCCGTCGCGCGAACCCGGAGCGTCCCGCGGCCGGACCGCAGCGCGCCCATGAGCGGCAGCCCGCGCAGCTTCTTCGCGGCCTTGTACGTCGCCGAGTTTCGCGTGTACGCGAGTTCGAAGGACAGGTCGGACACGCGATCCAGCACGCGGCCGAGGTCATCGCCAACACGAGTGTGGTGCGGTGGTGTGTGTGTCATGGCGGGGCTCACTGTGGACGGATACCGAGTCGTCGCTCGGCCTCTGCGATGAATGCCGCACGTTCCGCGGCGAGGTGCTGCAGCCTGGCGGCGGCGTGCGCAGCCTGCCCCCGCGCCGCGTCGCGCTCCTGCTCGGCCTGCGACGCCAGGCGACGCCAGCGTTCGGCCTCTTCCGCGAGCTCTCGGGCGTGTGCGGCGGCGTGGGCGAGGCGGGCCCGAGCGTCCTCCTGGGCGCGGGCCACGGCTTCGGTCGTCTGCACCGCGTGCGCCGTCCGCTGGGTGGCCAGCGTCTTCTCCAGCGACGCGGCGAGGGCCTTGGCCTGGGCCAGGGTCGTGCGAAGGGCCTCCGCCTCACGGGCCAGAGCCTGGGCCTCCTTCGTGCGGGCGTCCAGCACCGCCGCGGACTCCGCCGCGAGCCGCGCCTTGTCCTTTGCCTCGGCCAGGTGCTTGTCCCGGTCCGCGCGGATGGTCGCGGCGGTCGCGCGGGTTGATTCCAGCTCCTGCTTCGTCGTGGTCAGCTCCGCCGTGAGAGACTCCACGCGCTTCGCGACAGTCTCGGCCCGATGCTTGTTCGTGGAGGTCTTCTCCCGCTCGCGGGCCAGGCCCAGTTCCAGGTCCTTCTCCAATCGCCGCGAAAGCTCGAGCATGACGGGGGACCACGCCCACGCCTCGCAGCCCGGCTTCACCACGCGCACCGGCGTCTGGAGGCGGAACCCCTGCAAGAGCGTCTGCGCCTGCTGCCCCAGCAACTGGTACGCCCCTGTCAGGTCGTGCCCCCAGCAGCCGTGGTGCGCCTCGCGAGAGACCTCCGTCATCAGCCCGGGCTCCAGGTGCAGCACCTGTCCGCGGCTGACGCGCAGCAGCTCGGTGAGAACGCCACCCAGGTGTTCGGGCCGCACGTGGATCAGCACCTCGCTGGTGTAGACCAGGTCAAACTCGCCGTCATCGAAGGGCAGGCGTCCGGTTGGCGGCCCGAGGCGGACATGCCGGTCGATCCAGTCCTGCCCGGTCCAGCGCAGGCAGCAGGCGACCATGGTGGGCGATTGGTCGTAGCCGAACACCTCGACGTTGGGGAGGCGGCTGAGATACCGCAGGTGCCGGCCCACCCCGCAGCCGAACTCGAGCACTTTCAGGTGGCGATCGGGCCTCACGTGGTGCTGCACGTAGTCGCAGAGGAGCATCTCCTGGAGGTGGTAGTAAGGCTGGACGAGCTTTCGGTTGTCGTACTCGTCGGCCCACGACCCGCCATTGGAACGCCAGTAGGCGTAGTTCGCTCCGTCCGCCGGGTCCGGCGGGGCATCGCCACCGGGCTTGGGCTCGATGGTGGGGGGCGGGCTGGCGGTGTTGGCGATGCCTTCAGGCATGGGGCACTCCGTCCGGCGGGTCGAAGGCGATCGCGACCGGCTGGTGGAACTTGTAGTGGCAGGGGCGGTCGGGGTTGGACATGACGGCGAACGCTGCGCACCCGTCGACCTGGTCAAAGAGCACGACATCGGAGCGGTCGGGCCTGGAGACCCTGTTCACGGCGAGGCAGACGCCGAAGTTTCCGGCGCGCAGCCGGTTCTCGAACTCGAACCGCACGGTGAGCGACTGGCCCTTGCGGAGCGCGGGCAGCGACACACGCTCGTCGAAGCAGGTCGTGCCCATGAGGTCGATCCCGGTCATGTCGCGGATCAGGAAACTCAGGTTCAGATGGTCCACGTCGGTGTGGGCACGCACCGTGGCCTGGATGGTGATCGATTCTCCCAGCGCGAACGCGCGGCAGGGCTCGCGTCGTGCGTTCAGCACCTCCACCCGCTCGATCTGGGCGTGCCCGCTCCCGTAGCGCAGCTTGCCCGGCACGGTTCCCGCCAGCGGAATGGGCTTTCCGAGCGAGGCCTGATCGCCCGAGAGCGCCTCGCGGTTGGTCTGCTCGCGTACGAACGAGAGGTATCGGTTCACCGATTGCTCGGCGGGGCCGTAGTGCAGCGCCTGGCCTTCCGCCAGCACGATCGCCTTCTGGCAGATGCTCCGGACCGCGTCCGGCGAGTGGCTGACGAAGAGCATCGTCAGCCCGCGGTCGCGGAGCTGGCGGAGCCTCGCGACACACTTCTGCTGGAAGCCGATGTCGCCCACCGCGAGGATCTCGTCGACGATCAGGATGTCCGGCTCCACCGAGAACGACACCGCGAAGGCCAGTCTGGCCCCCATGCCCGAGCTGTAGGTCTTGATCGGCTGGTCCATGAAGGCACCGATGTCCGCGAACGAGGCGATGGAGTCAAACCTCGCGTCCATCTCCCGCCTCGAGATGCCCAGGATGGAGCCCGAGAGGTAGACGTTCTCGCGTCCCGTGAACTCCGGGTTGAACCCGCTGCCGAGCTGGAGCATCGCCGCCACGCGCCCGCGCACCGTGACCTCGCCCGAGGTGGGGGCCATCGTGCCAGCGATGATCTGGAGCAGGGTGCTCTTGCCCGCGCCGTTGCGGCCCAGAATGCCCAGGGCCTCGCCCCGCCGGACCTCGAAGGAGACATTCTTCACCGCCCAGAACTCGCGGTAATAGGTGCGCTTCCAGCGCATCAGCGCCTGCTTCAGTCGGTCGTGCGGGCGGTCGTAGATCTGGTACCGCTTCGAGACGCCCCGAACCTCGATCGCGGGCTCGGGCGCCTCGGGCGCCGGCGCGGGCCGGGGCTCGATCTGCTGGGTGGCGAGCAGCGTGTCAGAGGACATCCGCGAACCCCCGCTTGCTCTTCATGAACCACGCATAGCCAAGCTGCATCGTCAGCAGCCCCACCAGCGTGACCACCCCCAGCGCCGCCCAGTCCGGCTGCTGGCCCAGCACCAGCACGCGCCGGGCCCCCTCCACGATGTGCGCCAGCGGGTTCAGCACCGCGATGGGCCTGAGCCCCTCGGGTAGATTCTCAATGCGGTAGAAGATGGGCGTGAGGAAGAACAGGAGCTGCGACACCAGGAGCACCACCAGGTTACTGATGTCCCGGATGAACACGCCCAGCGACGCCAGAAACCAGGCCAGCCCCAGCGACAGAAACACCAGCGGGAGCAGCACAAGCGGGATGAGCACCACCGTCCACGGCACGCGCCCAAAGGCCACGAACGTGCCCAGCACCACCAGCAGCAGGCTGAATGAGCTGAACATCAGCGATGACGCCACAGACGAGACCGGCAGCACCTCGATCGGAAACACGACCTTTTTGACGTAGTTCGGATTGTCGAGCACGAGAGTGCTCGAACGGCTGACCGACTCGGAGAAGATGCCGTACACCGAGATGCCGCAGAACAGCAGCACCGCGAACTGGGAGTTGGTGATGTCCGGGGATGGGTTGCGGGCCCGGAAGACGTAGTTGAAGACAAACGTGTAGACCCCCAGCATGAGCAGGGGCGAGATGAACGCCCAGACGGCTCCCAGGTGCGTGCCCCGATAGCGGGCGTAGAAGTAGCGGCGGGCGAACTGGGTGGTGAGCTCCCGCCGCGTCCAGAGCGTTCGGACCAGATGCGAGGGCACCAGCAGGTTGGCCAAGGGCGTGGGCCGCGCGGTGTGCATCACAAGAGAAGTCATCCGCTTCGGCTCCCGCATTCAGACCCCCTCAAAGGCCGAACGGGGTGTGAACGGCGCACAGGGGGCGGATTCTAGGCTTTGCAGCGGGCGCGAGTTGCAACAACGCGGGCCTCCGGGGAGGCCGTGATGGAGCCCGCCGTGCGACCCTCGAGGGCGCGATACGCCATGAGGACGTGGGGCCCACCCGCGCGTGCGGAAACTTCGACGGTGGTGACGGACACTGTTCGAGCGTCCGGCCGGTGCATCATCACGGACTCGGCGGGGCGGTCCGGCCAGGAGTGCATGTGGAACTCGTCCTGAGCGCGCGAGGACGCGGACGCTTCGACCCGGGCGCGAAAGAGCTCCAGCCTCGGCGTCACGGTGTGGTCCCCGAGGCCGGAGGAGACAAAGCACGCCGCGGGGCCGATGGCGGGCAGCCGCCCGAGCGCCGCGCCGTCCCAACGGAGTTCATGCAGGCGGGCCCCGCCCCGCCACGAGCGGCTGGGTGAATCGGGCGCGATGACGACGAGCCGGAAGGGCGCGAAGCGGTCAAGTTCCATGGCGGAGAGCGCCGCGATAGCACCGTCCGCGTGCGAGTGCTCAATGAGCGATGGGATGATCCTGCCTCTCGAGATGGCGTGCCGGGGCGCGGCTGGCGCTGGGCGCAGGTTGTAGTTCAGCAGACAGAGCACCAGCCCGTCGTCGCGGGCGCCGATCCATGTGCCGCCGCCCTTGGGGTCGATGGGCCAGATGGCACGGCGGCCCTCGCCGACGGCCCGCCAGCGGGGAGGGATCGCCGCGGGACGCGCGTGCTCCTCGTCGCGGTTCATCGCGATTCGGAAGCCGGCGAGGCCCGCGAGGTGGGGCTCTGGGTCGGTCGCGAGCGAGATGACGGAGAGGGTGCACACGGGGCTTCTGCTCAGGCGCGGGTCGCGATGCTGTGCTCGTGATGGACGGTGGAGGGGGCCTTGCCGAAGGTGTCACCGAGCATCACGCCGAACTCCCCGGCGATCGCGCGCATCATCGCAAGGTGGTGGATCGCGTGGTGCGTCGCGAAGGCAAGCTCGCGCCCGAACGTGCTGCGCAGCTCCACCTCGTCGCCCTCGCCGCTGGTCATCACCCGGACCGTGACGTGAGAGTCGGCACCGAGGGTCGGGCAGCAGAGGCGGGCGCGGAGCGAATCCACGGCGGCTCGGGCGGCGGCGCGGTCCCGCTCCATGGCCAGCCGGCGCTCGCGCCGGTCGTACGCGACCGGGGGCGCCTCCGCGCCGTTGAAGAGCGCCGCGTAATGGTCCAGCACGTGGCGGAGGTGGGCTCCGATGGTCCCGCCCCGGATGGTCGCGGACTGGGCGACGAACGCGTCGTCGGTCACCGCGTCGATCAGGCACGTGCAGCGGTCAAAGACCTGTTCCGCGGCGAGTCGCAGGGCGTGGGTTGTGGCGTCTGGCGTCATCATCGGGCTCCGGTTCTTCCCCGCGGCTTGTTGGGAGCCGCGGCGTTCTGGTTCAGGTCGCCGCCCGGACGACGTCTTCAAGCGTCTCCCGGGCGTTCGCGCATCGGGGGCACTTGTGCTGCCCGCCAAGCTTGCCCTTTGATGCAAGCCAGCGGTGAAAGGTGCCCGGCGGCAGCGCGGTGATTGTTGGCGGGGCCATCCCCAGGCCGTCGGTGCGCTTGGTCGTATAGTCCGCGTTCTGGGTCTGCAGCGCCCGGTCGAACTCCTCCGCGAATCGGGCGAGCACCTCCGGGGCGGGCTCGGGGGGCTCGATCTCCACCGCGAGTTCCAGCCCCGCGCGGGTGCGCTCTCCGGGGTAGACGGGCGCCGCGGTGAACTCTCCGACGCGCAGGGCAGAGGCGCGGGCGGCCCGCTCCACGGCGTTCTCGATGTGCTCGACGATGAGGTTCTCGCCGAAGGCATTGATGAAGTGACGGTGCCTCCCGACGATGCGGAGCCGGGGCGGGCCGTCGCCACCGCCGCCGCCCATGCTTTCGGGCTTGTCGCACACCGTGTCGAACTCCACGACATCGCCCAGGACATAGCGCCAGAGCCCGGCGCACGTGGAGAGAACGACGACGTAGCGCTGGCCCTTCTCGACCTCGTGGCACGCCATGGCGGGCGGGTCGGGGTCGCCGATACGCTCCAGCGGCACAAACTCGACGAAGTTGTGGATGTCGGCGAGCAGTCTCAGGCCGGGATCGCCCCTGCGGTCCTGGATGGCGATGAAGCCCTCCGAGGCGGGGTAGAGCTCGAGCCTGGTGGGCAGGTCGGCGCCTTCGGGCGAGCCTGAGAAGGCGGTGCGCATCCGCGGATCGAACGGGCCGTAGCGGACCCCACCGTGGACGAACACGGAAAAGTTGCGCCATACGTCGCGGATGGTTCGTGCCTCGCGCCCCTTTTCGCGGGCGAGCTGCATGACCCGTTCGAAGAGAACCAGGGCCCAGCTGCACATGCCGCTGACCATGCGCACGTCCTGGTCGAGGCAGCGCTGGGCCATAGCGTCGATCTTGGAAGGCCAGTGGCTCATGAGCGCGACGTCCGGCCCTGGGAGCGCGATGCTGGTCATGGGCCAGCGGATGAGGGGCGTGACGATGCCCGAAAGGTCGCCGGTGCGGATGCCACGGGGGCTGGTCGAGAGGTCGGTGGAGCCGCCCAGGAACAGCGACCTCCCGGCCAGCAGGCGCGGGAGCGAGACCCCGAAGCGGACGAGGTTGGCGAAGATGTCCAGCGACGCGAGGAAGTTGCTGCGGAGCATCTCGGCGCTGACGGGGATGAACTTGTCGCCCGCGGTGGTGCCGCTGGTCTGTGCGAAGTCGCGCACGAGCCCTGGCCACAGCACGTCGGGCTCGGCACCCTCGCGCATGCGGGCGATCGCGTCCTTGTAGGCGTACCAGTCGGCGACGGGGACGGCGCGCCGGTACGCAGGCAGCAGCTCGGCCTGGGGCAGGCTGGCGAGCTTCTCGAAACCGTGTGCCCGGCCGAACCACGTGCCCGAGGCGTCTCTCAGGAGTCTGCGGAGCTGGGCGAGCTGGATGCCCGCGGCGTTCTGCCGCCAGTGTCGCTCGTCGCTCAGGCGCCGGACACGGCCCGCCAGGTGCAGGCGGAGTCCCGCGCCGACGAGGCTGGTCCAGCGGTACGGAGGGTTGGAGGGTTGCTCGATCATCCGGCGCGATCGAGCTCATCCAAGAACTCGTTCAGCGCGTCGCCGAACGTGTCCGGGCGTTCGATCATCGGGGCGTGCCCGCAGCGGTCAAGCCATACGAGCGTCGAGCGTGCGATCTTGGCCTTGAGCTCGTGGGCCGCCTCGGGAGGGGTGACGATGTCCTCGCGGCCCCAGACCAGGAGCGTCGGAGCCGCGATCTCCGAGATCCGGTCGCCCAGGTGGTTCCGGCGCGCTGACTTGGAGAGCTTGACCATCGCCCGGGCCCGGCCCCGGTCGGTCATTTCCTTGTGCGCGCGATCCACGTCCGCGGGGTTCATCTTCGACTTGTCGTAGAACAGCTCGCCGATCTTGCGTTCCATCCACGCCCGGTTGGGCTTGATCTGGATGTCGCTGACCATGGACTTTTCGATGAGCCCGCTGGAGCCCGCGAGCACCAGCCCGCACACCAGGTCCGGCCGCTCGAGCGCCAGACGCAACGCCACATGCCCGCCGAAGGAGTTGCCCACCAGCACCGCGGGGCCCCGAACGTGCGTTTCGAGGAAGCGGGCGGTGAGCACCGTCACGCCGTCGATCGAGCAATCTTCATCGCGGAGTTCCAGGAGCGGGATCTGGAGGAGCACCCTGCGGCTGCGGTCCACGATCCGGCTGCCGACGTTCTCCCAGTGCTCGTTGAGCCCGACCAAGCCGTGCAGGAAGACCACGGGACGGCCGGCGCCCGCGATGTCCAGGTGGGCCGGCACGTCACGCCCGGCGAGGCCGCGAAGCATCACAGTTCCGGCCTCCTCCTGGCGGGGAGCGGTTCCGGGCGGCGCTGGTTGGGAAGGGGTGGCGGTCATGGTGTGGCCCGATGTAGGGGGATGATAGTGCGGGCTAGCCCGCGGTTCGAGGCGGCGTATGCAACAGCCCCGGGAGCGATCGCTCTAGTTGCTTGGGGTTTGGTCGGTGGGGCACTCATGCGAGCTCCGCGAGCCGAGTGACGTCCGCGAGGGAGTCGAAGGTGAGGTGGGCACCGGCGGCGAGAAGGTCTTGGGTGTGCGCTGACCCGCCGTGAGCGCCCGTGAAGCCCAGTACACGCATGCCTGCGGCGAGGCCGGCCCGGACGCCCGTGGGGGTGTCCTCTACGACCACGCAGCGAGCCGCGGGCACGCCGAGTGCGGCTGCGGCGGCCAGGTACACGCCCGGGTCGGGCTTGCTGCGGCGAAGTTCGTCCCCGCTGTGCACGTGCGGGCCAAAGTGGCCCCGCAGGCCGGTGAGTTCGAGCTTGAGTTCGAGCTCGGGGCGTGGGCTGTTGGAGGCGACGGCGGTCAGGGCCCCGCGCGCGACAACGCTTCGGACGGCGTCTGCGGCGCCGGGCACGGGCCGCAGACCTTCGGCGCGGAGCAGGGCCATGAAGCGAGGGACGACGATGGAAGTGAGTGAGGCTCGCAGGTCCACACCCCGGGCGGAGAGGACCTTGGCGGCGACGCCGGTGGGGTTGAGGCCGACAAAGGCTTCGCGGCATTCGTCGGGGGACATGAGGATGCCGGACTCGGCGAGGACCTCGGACAAGACCCGGTTGGCCTGGGGTTCAGAATCTGCGAGCACGCCGTCGCAGTCGAAGATGATCGCGGCGGGCCTCATGAGGTCGCGGGGGCTCAGACGAGCAACGTCGCGGGCTTTTCGAGCAGTTCGCGGACCGTGGCGAGGTACTGCGCGGCCATGGCGCCGTCGATGAGGCGGTGGTCGCTGGAGAGCGTCATGGTCATGACCTTGCCGGGCACGACCTGGCCATCGCGGACGACGGGGCGATCGAGGGCGGCGCCGACGGCGAGGATGGCGGCGTTGGGCGGGTTGATGATGGCGGTGAAGTGGGAGACGCCGAACATGCCGAGGTTGGAGATGGTGAAGGTGGAGTCGGACATTTCCTGGGGTGCGAGGCCCTTCACGCGGGCCTTCTCGGAGAGGGCCTTGGACTGGGCGGAGATCTGTCGGAGGCCCAACTGGTCGGCGGCGCGGAGGGTGGCGACGACGAGCCCGCCGCCGGTGCCGTCGGACTGCACGGGGAGGGCGATGGCGATGCCGATGTTGACATCAGCGATGTAGTCGATGGCCTCCTGGCCCTGGGTGGCGTTCCAGCGGGCGTTGATGTAGGGGTGCTGGTGCATCGCGAGGGCGCACGCCCGGACGAGGAAGTCGTTGACGCTGAGTTTCACGCCCTGTGAGCCGAGCTGATCGTTGAGCTGCTTGCGGAGGTCCGAGAGCGGGCCCATGTCGACCTCGACGCTGACCTGGTAGTGGGGGATGGACTGGGCGCTCTCGACGAGGCGCTGGGCGATGACGCGGCGCATGTTCGAGAGGGGGACGCGGCGGGCGGTGAGGGCCGCGCCGGCGGCGGGAATGGGCGCGGACCGGGAGGCGGCGGGCATGCTGATGCGAGAGCCGCCGGCAATCGCCTCTTCGACGTCCTTGCGGACGATCCGGCCCGCAGGACCAGAGCCCTGGAGGCGGCCGAGGTCCACGCCGGACTCTTCAGCGATCTTGCGGGCAAGGGGCGAGGCGAAGACGCGGTCCTGGCCGTTGGCGGCGTGGGAGGTGGTGGGGGCGGGGCTGGTGGCGGTGGCGCGGGGCGAGTCCATGACGGCGGTGGAGCCACCCGAGACGCTGCTGGAAACTGGGGCCGAAGTGGCACCCGAGGCGGCGGTCTTGGCAGGAGCGGCGGTGGCGCCCGCGGCGGTCGCGAGGTCTTCACCGGCAGCCGCGAGAATCATGATGAGCGTGCCAACGGGCACGGCCTGGCCGGCGGGAACCGCGAGCTTCGCGACGGTGCCGTCGTCGAAGGACTGGAGTTCCATGGTGGCCTTGTCGGTCTCGATGTCGGCGACGACGTCACCGGATTTGACCTTCTGCCCCTCCTTGACGGCCCAGCGGACGATGGTCCCCTGCTGCATGGTGTCGGACAGGCGCGGCATGGTCACGGTGATGGGCATGGAACGGGCTCCGAACGGGTTTGGAGCCGATCGTATGCGGGCCGTGCGGGGGTGATGGGGACGTAGGCTGTCGGCGGGGCGCGGGAGGAGGGGCCTGGGATGCAGGCGGCGTAGCTGGGGAAAGGGCGCGAGCTGCGGATCCAGGCTGCACCGGTACTGATCGCGGTGCTGCGGAGGCGGTTTGGCGGGACGAGCCGCCCGGCTTCCGGGGGCAGCAAAGAATGGCAAGTTTGCGATTGCGGACCTGTGCTGGTGCTGTTAGAGTTCTCGCGTCCCTGCGGGAAGCCGCGGAGGTCAGGAGGAGAGAGCCCATGCGATACGGACTGATCGGCGGGGTGGTGGCGGGTGTTGCAGTGGCCGCGGCGGGGTTGGCCCACGCGGGCGGGACGTACGGGGTGAGCGCGCAAGGGAGCACTGTCATCCCCAGCGGACCGAATGGTTCGAACTCCAACAGCGCCCAGACCGGCCCGGTCTCGGCGTTTGTGCGCAGCGACGACATCATCGGCCTGAACACGTGGTCGATCGCGAGCGCGACCGCGGAGATGGGCACGCTGCGTTCGTACGGCTTTTCCAACGGCGGGGTGACGGGCCTGGTGCAGAACGCCGCGGGCATCGCGACATGGTTCGACCAGATCTATATTGACACGCCGGGGACCGTACTCGTCACCTACACGTTCCAGTTTGATGGCTATCTCGAGCAGTCGCTGCCCGGGCCGTTCTCGCCTCAGTCGGTGGGGCTCCTCCAGTGCTTCACCGACGGCGTGGGTCGCTTCACGAACGAGGTCCAGGGCGTGGGCTCGCGGTTCGTGAACCGCACGGCGACATTCGGGCCCTTCGCGGTCACGGGCCAGCAGGCCACGCCCGTGCTCTTCCGGCTAACCGCCTATGTGAACGGGCGGGGAACGGCGGACTTCAGTTCCACGGCGCAGTACACGGGGTGCATCACCACAGACGAGTTGGGGAACGAGATCACCCCGACGATCACGGCGGACTCCGGGTTTGACTATCGCAACATCCCGGCGCCGGGCGCGGCGGGCCTGGCGGCCGTGTGGGGGCTGCTGGCGACCCGGCGGCGGCGGGCGTAGCACCAAGGTGTGAAACGCGCGTGCCGGACGCTCGACCGGGGGCGGGAGGTCACGAAAAGCGGTGCGACCGCGCGGACATCCCCCATGGGACGCGGACTATTGTCGTCCATGGCCAATCGAATACTCAGCAAATCTGAGCTCGCCTCCGCGAATGGACTACTGACGGAGATACGGAAGCAGCTCGAGGCGCTGTCAGGCGGGGACCGAGAGCTGCTCTGGGCGTTCCGTCGCAAGGTGTTCAAGGAGCTTACCTACGACGAGCGTGGCAAGCCCATGGAACGTCGCAAGATCAAAGAAGCAAAGTGGAAGTCACAGCGAGGGCTTTGTGCTGGGTGCAACGGCCCACTACCCGAGAAGTACTGCGTGCTTGACCGATTAGAGGCGATGAAGGGATACACGACGGAGAACACACGGCTCCTGTGTGCGACATGCGACACTCGCCTCCAAGCAGAGAAAGGATACACCTAGAGGCAGATTGCGCGGTGTGGGTCACGGTCTTCGGCCCTCCCGCCTTTGGCGTGAGTGAGGCAAAACGGAGACTCAGATGCCAGCGGCGTCGACGGCTGCTTGTACAGCTTCATCGAGCAACGCGGTGTGTGCGAGAAGGTCGGGGTGGTGCGAGGTCGCGCACCATGCGCAGCCGAGGCATTCTATCACCGCCACAGCCCTGTTGAACTGTGTCTGCGTCTGCGCGCACCGAACGCCACTGCCGCGAGCGCGACCGTTGCGGTGGCGGGCGCGGGGACGATGCCGACGTACGCGTCGAGAGAGCGTGTGACTTCGCGGAGCGTGATCATTGTGGCCTGGGTGCCAACGCCGACGTTGAGGCCGCTGCCGACGTGGACGTGGCCTGACATGACCATGCGGAAGGGGTCGTCGGGGCTGTTGTGTGAGTCTCGGTGTCGTGCGG